>OCZU010002360.1_pt1 | contig 12067 bp, 8 predicted proteins | sample 1539001 | NCBI WGS metagenome assembly OCZU01 (sample SAMEA3539306, study PRJEB22396) | soil metagenome | biome: tundra; feature: field; material: soil | place: USA | collected 2010-05 | depth 0.15 m
GAGCTGCGGGCGAAGCCTCGGTGGAAAACAAATCACCACTGGGTTGGGGTGAGGAGGCGCAATTGTTTCCAGCTCAGTTCCCCTCACCCCGGCCCTCCCCCTCCCCGCCCGGCGAGGAGAGGGAGATGGGAGCAGAGTCAGGATGCGCCCGGCTTGGGTTGATCCGGGTGATGGATTTCCCGCACATGCACGCGACTCGCCAGCCACAGGCTGATGAGACTGAAGATGACGGCGAACCAGCCGAGTTTATCGAAGTTGACGAGTTGTCCGGTTGGTGATTTGGTTACAATCCAGCCACCCAAACTGGAAGTTATTCCCGAGGTCAAATCCCGAGTGCAACTGGTCAGGCTCATGAAGGAGCCCCGGCGCTTGGACGGCACGGCCAATGACAGGATGGCTTGGGCGGGGATGAATCGTCCGCTCGCGAAGGTAAAAAACAATCCCGCCGACACCAGGACTGCCCAGACGGGCATCCGGCCGGAATTTGAAATCCAAAGCGTCACCGCACAGGCGACGCCAATCAAAATCGAATACACCCGCAAACGCCCGAACCGGTCTGCCAGCTTGCCGCAAAATGGCGCGGTAACCGCCGAGGAAATGCCCCCCACAAAATAAATGAGGAACAATTTGTTTTCGGGCAGGCCGATGTTGGTCACCATGAAAGGCGCCAGCAACGGAATGATGGCGAAATGTCCCATCACCAGCGCTGACATAAACAGCAGGGCGCGGCCCGCGTTGTCATCCCGCAGCAACTCGAAGAACGCCGTGAAATGATGAAGCGGCGTGTCCTCCAAATGCGCCCGGAGGGGGGGCAAGGTGATATAAATGAACAGCCAGACCACGACACCCATGCCGGCCACCAGAAAAAACGGCATTTCCCAGCGAAATTTCTGCGCGAGAAATAATCCGAAGGGAACGCCCAGCGCCGCCGCGGCCGCGAAGGCTCCCATGATGACGGCCATTCCCGATGCGCGGCGTGCCGGCGGGACCACGTCACCCACAATGGCCATGATGGTGGCACCGGAAACTCCGCCAAAGGCGCCGCAAATGGCCCGTGACGCTAGCAACATTCCCGCCGTGTGCGACAAGGCACACGCCAGGGTGCCCATGAAAAAACCGGCATAGGCGATGAGCAGGACTTTTCGGCGGTCGAAACGATCCATGAACGGCGCGGTCAGGAATCCGATGACTCCCGCGCTGGTGGTGTAAGCCGCGACCAGCCGGCTGAACTGGGCGGGACTGATGGCCAACTCGCGCATGAGCTGCTGCCCCAATGGCATCACCACCATGAAGTCGAGAATGTGCGTGAATTGAACCGCCGCCAGCAGCAGCAATATGGTGCGTTCGGAATAGCGAGACACGACGTTGAAACGTGGGAATCAACCGACGCTTGTGTTAAAGCAATGGCTGAAAATCAGGTCTGGGAGTCGCTAAGACTTTTTTGTCCCGGCAATTTTCGCCAGCAATTCATCGCGCTCAGACGTGTCGCTCGTGCCACAGTGGCTTCCGACATGGGCTTCGTCGTCGTGCGCTTCCTCTTTGCGGGAGAACGCCGCCTGCGCGCCATTCATCGCGGCGCGGGGCGAATTGATCGCCGCCTTCGCCTGGGACAGGTGGCCTTTGCCAATGGTCACGCCGTTGAACGCGCGCTTTTCCAATTCCACCGAATAAGTGACCGGCTTGGGCTTCGCGCTGAAGTTGTATTTGAAATTTTTCCAGTTGTCGCCGGATTGATAATTGGTGCCGAGCGCGCCGCTGGGATCGTAGCCGCAATGCACCATGCAGTTCTCACAGCGCGGGTCGCGCGCGACGCCGTTCACTACGCCGTATTTGTCCCACTGCACCTTCGCGAGCATTTCCTGGTAGCCAGCGTAATGCCCGTCGGTCATCAAATAGCAGGGCGCTTTCCAGCCCTTGATGTTGTAGGTCGGGATCGCCCACGCGGTGCAGGTCAGTTCGCGTTTGCCGGCGAGAAATTCCTGATAAACCGGCGTGCCGAAAATGGTGAATGCCTTGCCCCAATCCTGAATCTTCGCGAACTTCTGCCGCGTCATCTTGCGCGTGAGGAAAAAATCTTCCGGCTGCTTGCCGAGCCGCTTGACCATGTCTTTCTTCGCGGCGTCGTATTCGTAGCCGGGCGAAATCGTGTGGCCATCCACGTCCAGCGAACTGAGGAACTTGAACATGTAGATCGGAAGAGCACACGTCTGAACTCCAGTCACCTTGTAATCGTCGGTTTCTTTATAGACCGTGGTGTTGGTCGCCGTCTGATAGCCGAGGATTTTCGCCATGCGAATCGCCTCGATGCATTCCTTGAACACGCCTTCGCGTTCGACGATGAGGTCGTGCGTGAATTCGAGGCCGTCCACGTGCACGTTCCAATACATCCACATGGAAGGGCGGATGACGACTTTCTGGCGCGCGGCCTCGTCGGCTTTGCGGATCGTTTCGGCGTCTTTTTCGGAGATCAATTTTTCGTCGAGGAGTTTTTTCAGCGTCGGCTCCACTTCCGGCGAATAAATCGCGGCGAGATAATCCCTCATTTTTTTCCGCATGAACATGCCGTTCGTGCAGATGTAAAGAACGCGGTTCTGAGCCAGCAGTCCGGCCACCAGTTCCTCGATTTTCGGATAAATCAGCGGTTCGCCGCCGCAAATTGAAACCATCGGGGCTTCACATTCCTCGGCGACCGCGAGGCATTTTTCCAGCGGCACCATATCCTTGAGGTTCGTGGAATATTCCCGGATGCGGCCGCAGCCGGTGCAGGTCAGGTTGCAGGTGTGCAACGGTTCGAGCTGCAGCACCATCGCGAATTTTGGGGTTCGCTTCAGCTTATGTTTAACGATGTGTCCGGCAATCTTTGCCGTCAACGCGAAAGGAAATCGCATAGGCGTTTAGTTTTGAGCAACGAGTGTTAACGGCGTCTGGTCAGGAAAGTCGTGACCAGGCTGGGCCGGCGGAGGGTCGGCCTTCAGGAGACCAGGCAAAAAGAAGTCGAGCGGCGACACGGACTTGGACGCATTGATGCCGCTGCAGCCCGCTGTCGCCAGCAAAAGGGCTGGAAACAACGCCAGCCGCAATGATTTGCCAATTGATCTCACCTAGCCGGCAGTATAAGACAGGTCGCGATGTTCGCAACTTCTATTTCACGGGGCATCGCAGCGCCGGCCAAAGCAATCTCGCACCGGCAAAGGGGACGTTTCGTGCCCTATTCCGGCCCGGCGCGAACGATCGGGTTGCTCCTGGTTTGGGCTGGCACGAGTGCTTTCGCAGCGGACACAACCCAAAGCCTGCTGAACCCGCCGGCAGCCAGCAGCAACTTTGCCGCCCGCGTGAACAGGATTTTTCTGGAGGCCCGCACCCGGTATCTGGCCGACACCAACAATGCCACCAACGCTTGGCAATTTGGCCGCGCCTGTTTCGAGCTTGGAGAAATTGCCACCAACACTGCTGCCAAGGCCGGAATTGCCGAGCAAGGCATCGCGGCGTGCCGGGAGTCCATCGCGCTCGACCCCGGATCCGCCGCGGCGCATTGTTATCTGGGGATGACCATCGGCCGCCTGGCCGATACCAAGAGAAATCTGGGCGCGCTCAAAATGGTCAAGGAGGTGGAGCGCGAGTTCAACACGGCGAGGGAACTGGATGAGCACTTTAGTTTCGCCGCGCCGGACCGGAATCTCGGCCTGCTATATTTCGAAGCGCCGGCGTTCATCAGCATCGGAAGCCGCAGCAAAGCCCGCCAGCATTTTCAGCGGGCCGTCGAACTCGCGCCCAATTATCCGGAGAACCGGCTGTTCCTGATTGAAGCGCTGCTGAAATGGGGCGATTACGAAGCCGCCCGAAGCGAGTTCAAGGCGTTGGAAAAAATCTGGCGCGGCGCGAAGGAAAAATATCCGGGCGACGACTGGGCCAATGACTGGGCGGACTGGGAAAAGCGCTTCGCCGCGGCGAAAAAGAAAATCGGCGACAACGCCCATTGAAAAGGGGGTGCCGTGAATTTATGAAGACAACCTGCCCGCTGCGAAACCGTGCGGCAAAGAAAGTGGCTTCAGCAGCGCTCCTCGCCGCTGCGATTCTCCTCGGCGAGCAAGTCCGGGCGCAAACCCGGCTCGAAGTCGCCGCGGATGGCAGCGCCAAATTCAAGTCGGTGCAGGAGGCCATCATGTCCGTCCCGGCCGGCAGCCCGACCAATCTGGTGGTCATTCACATTAAGCCGGGTGTGTACAAGGAACTGATTTACATCCAACGCGAGAAAAGATTTTTCAATCTGCTGGGCGATGATCCGGAAAAGACCGTGCTGACCTGCGATCTCTATGCGAACCTCACGAACCACGATGGCAAACCCATCGGCACGTTTCGCACGCCTTCGACGACGATTGACGCGGACGATTTCACGGCGGAGAACCTCACGTTTGAAAACAGTGCCGGGCCAAAGGGCCAGGCACTGGCGATTCGCGTGGACGGCGACCGCGCCGCGTTTCGCAAGTGCCGTTTTCTCGGCTGGCAGGACACGGTCTTCCTCAATCGCGGGCGGCAGTATTTCGAAAATTGTCACATCGCCGGCCATGTGGATTTTATTTTTGGCGCCGCCACGGCGTTTTTCGAGAAGTGCCGCATCCAATGCCTCGGCGACGGCTACATCACCGCCGCTTCGACGCCGTTTGACCAGCCGTTTGGATTTGTTTTCGCGAATTGCAAAATCACCGGCGACTCGCCGGAGACGAAATCTTTTCTCGGCCGTCCGTGGCGGGTTTTTGCGAGCACGATTTTCCTGAACACGGAAATGTCCGAAGTCGTCCGTCCGCAGGGCTGGAACGATTGGAATAAACCGGAGGCGCATGCGGCGGCGCGCTACGCGGAGTTCGGGAGCACCGGTCCCGGCGCAAAACCGGAGGCGCGACCGGCTTGGACGAAGCAACTGAGCCAAGCGCAAGCCGAAGCGATGACTGTGCAAAAAGTGCTCGGTGACACGGATGGTTGGAATCCACGACCGTAATACCAACAGCCTAAAAAGATCAGCAAATGGACCGCATTAAGAAGATGAGCCTGCAACGAATCGGAGCGCGGACAGCTTTGTCCGCGAGTTTCCCCCTGGGTTCTCGCGGACAAAGCTGTCCGCGCTCCGCGAAGTATCAAGGGTATTGCAGCAGGAAAAATTCCTGGTTGCCCGCAACATTGTTTGTGATGGAAAAATTCCCGTTGGCGGGAAAAGAGTTGGTGGCGACGTGTGTCCACTGGCTCAACGGCAACGCGACATTGGTGGAACTCAGCACGAGGTAAGGGAAGTTTGTTGTTCCGCCGGATCCACTCATAATCAGATTGGTGCCATTGTTCAGTATGGCCGTGCTGAAAACCGGCGGCGGCGGCGTGGCCACGATGAAGTTGACCCGTCCCGTCGTGTTGGTGTCGAGGCTGTAAAGATAGGCGTGGCCCGTTGCGGGCGTCGCGCCGAGAACGGGAGCGCCGCTCAAACCGCCGCTGTAATTGAAAAGCGTGTAGCTGCCAGGCCCGAATCCGTTCCCGCCGGTGATGTTGAGGAGGCTGTTCAGGGTCAAATTACTGGTCGTCACGACCGTGCTGTTGCTGGCACCGAGCGTGAAGTTCAGTGTCGTTGTGTTCGGCAGAAAAAGATTGTTGCTGACGGTCAAAGTCGCGCCGCTCAAGGTGATTGGATTTTCGCCCAGAGCATTGGTAAAAGTCATGGCCGCTGGTGAATTGTAAAGCGCCAGCGAGTTCAACCCGGAATTGGCATTCATCCCGTCAATCGTCATCACGCCGGCTCCAGACGCGCTGTTGCTGGCGATGATTCCGGCATTCCAAAGCGTGAGAGTTTTTTGGCTGCTGCTCGTCGTCGTGATTTTTGAATCCAAAAATTGGATGCCGTAAGCGTTGTAAACATCGAAGGTTTTGGAAGCCGTGATGTTGACATGGCTCAACACGATGTTGGTGACGGGCATTTCCGTCCGGCCCCAAATGATGCCCGCGATGCCGCTGCCCGCGACCGTGGCCGTCACGTTGCTGATGGTGATGTTGCGCCAGATGGGAGTGAAGGAGCCGACGGGATCAACGGTCTCGCCCGCGGCCGTCGCCGGGGTGATGCTCGTGGGCGTGCCAACGACGTTGTAGTAACTGTAAATCATGATCGCCGCGTTGTTCACGTTGCTCATGCTCAAGTTGAGGTAGGAAAGATTCTGCACCACACCGCCCTTGCTGGTGCCGTGAAGAAAGTTGTCGGACTTCATGCGAATGGGATTGTCCGTGCCGTTGAACGTGCAGTTGATGACCGTGACATTGGACACGCCGCTGGAAGTGAAGCTGCCGATGGAAACGCCGTGCCCGGTGCCGAACGCGCAGTTGGTGATGAGGATGTCCCGCGCCAGCCCCGCGCTGCTGCCGAGCGCAACATTGTCGTCGCCCACGCTGAGGTTGCAGTTTTGAATCAGGCCGTTGGTTTCCGCGAGATCAATCGCGTCCGTGTTGTGCGAGGCTTGCGCCAGCGGCAACGAAGATGACGGCGCAGTGACGATAATTCCTTGAAAGGTCACGTTGCCCGCATTGTTGCCTTTGATGCTGATGTGTTGTGCGGGAGAATTGGAAAATGTCGCATCCTGAAGCAACACCCGGCTGCAAGTGGAAAGCGCGATCATGGTCGGGCGATTGACGGGCAAATTGCTGCTGACCAGTTGCCACCACGGCAATCCCTGCCCGTCAATCGCGCCGGAACCGCTGATCTCAATGTCGTGGAGACTGCTGCCGACAATGAAATCGCCAGTGGCGTTGGTTCCCCCCGGATAGCTGTAAAGCGGCAACATCCGCAAAATCGCGCCGGCGTCGAGTTGCAGGTTGACGCTGCTTTTGAAAGCGAGCGGGCCGCAAAAAAAAACTCCCGCCGGAATTTCCACCGTGCCGCCGCTTAAACCATTTGTCGCCCCTCCCGCCGCGGCGGCATTGATGGCGTTTTGGATCGCGGTCGTGTTGGTGATGACGCCATCGCCTTTCGCGCTGTACGGGGCGTTGGTGATGACGATGACATTGTTGGTATTGATGTTCGGCAACGTCGGCGCGGCGAGTGCCGTGCGATCCAACGCGACGGTTGCAAGAAGTGCCAGTGCAATCGAGGGAAGTCTCAAATACATAAAGTGTTCGACCGAAACACTAACAAATTTTCGGCTGAATTAAATGGCGAATGTGTGCGGAGCTGCGTGAGAATAGTGCATTGTCGGCTCAAAGAAACGGGTGGGTAGATTCTGTTTGCCGGGCAATAATTTTTGCGGCGATGCTTGCTTGCGCTTCCGCTTTGGGAGAAAACTTCGCTGAATGAAAGCATTGTTCGCCATCGGCCTTCTCGGTGTCAGCCTCACCGCGTTTGCCGCCGACACGCCGTTGCTGTCGAAAAACTTCGATGTGCGAAAGTTCGGCGCGAAAGGAGACGGCGCGACTTACGACACCGAGGCAATTCAAAAAGCGCTCGACGAATGTGGCAAAGCAAACGGCGGAACGGTAATTTTTACACCGGGAATTTATCTGAGCAAGCCGCTCACCCTCCGGACGATGACGACGGTTTTGCTCGAAGAGGGCGCAACGTTGCTCGCCTCGCCGCAGCAATCGGATTTTCTCAAGGATGGCGGCGACTGGCTCAAGGCCAAAAGCGGCGGCGATTTCATTCCCTTCATCCGCGGCAGCGAGTTGACGGATGTGACGCTCGCCGGCAAAGGCACGATTGACGGCAACGGCGCGGTCTGGTGGGAGGAAGCCGAGAAAGCGCGCCAGAAAGTTTCCGGCTTCACGCTGCCGCGCCCGAACCTGGTCGTCCTGAGCCGCTGCAAAAATCTCCGTGTGTCGGGCATCCGCCTCATCAACTCGCCCAAGTTCCATCTGGTGCCTACGGATTGCGACGACGTGACGATTGACGGCATCACCATCCTTGCGCCCGAACGCGCGGCGAACACAGACGGCATTGATCCAAGCAATTGCCGGGGCGTGAAGATCACCCGCTGCCTGATTGACTGCGGCGACGACAACATCGCCATCAAGTCCGGCAAGAAGGTCGAAGGTCGTGAGTTCGGCTGCGAGAACATCGAAGTGACTGACTGCACTTTCAAACACGGCCACGGCATGTCCATTGGCAGCGAAGTGGTCGGCGGTGTGCGCAACGTGACGGTGAAAAATTGTACCTTCGAGGATACGGACAACGGACTACGCATCAAATCGCGGCGTGATCGCGGTGGCATCGTCGAGAACATCACCTACACCGACATTACGATGAAAAATGTTCATCCCGCGATTTCCATCATGGCTTACTACCAAAACGGCACGCATTCGAAATACCCGAAGGACGATGCCGCCCAACCGGTGACCGCCACCACACCCATCTTCCGTAACATCCGCATCATAAACGTCACGGCCACGTCCACCACGGATGCCGGGTTGATCGTGGGTTTGCCGGAAAGTTTGATCCAAAATGTCCGCCTGGAAAATCTCAACCTCACCGCCAGGCACGGATTGATCATCGCCAACGCGAAAGGTGTCCTGCTCAACCGGCTCCAGATCTCCGTTGCGGAGGGCGAGCCAATCATCAAAGACAACGCCCAGGTTGAAATGATTTCCAATGCAAAATAAAACAAACCTCTTTTGGGGATTGTTCGCAGTCGCTCTGCTTTCCACGACGGGTCTGCCGGCCGGCGTCATGCCGCCCGTCCGCGAATTCGCCGGAAAGACACCTTTGCAATGGTCGGTTCGCATGGCCGATTCACAAATTGCCCGGCTTGGCAACAAGCTCGTCTGGAAGGACGGTGGCAGCGCCAAATGGGATTACACCGCCGGCTTGTTCACGCTCTCGTTGCTCAAGCTGAACGAGAAAGTTCCTGATCCGCGCTACGTGAAGTTCGCGGAGAATGCCATTGGTTCATTCATTTCGCCAGATGGGAAAATTCAAACCTACAATCGGAATGAGTATCAACTCGACGCGTTGAATCCCGGCAAAACGGCGCTCGTGCTTTGGGAACTCAAGTTGGATCATGACGGGCGATATTTTAACGCCGTGAGGAATCTGGCTTCCCAGCTTGAAAGCCAGCCGCGCACTCCCGACGGCGGTTTCTGGCACAAACAAAGATACACAAATCAAATGTGGCTGGATGGCATTTACATGGCATCGCCGTTTTATGCCGCGCATGCAAACTTCCTGATGGATCCAAATTACGCTTACAACGAAGTGGCGAAACAAATCCGTTTGATTGACCAACATACTTACGATTCCAAGACGGGGCTGAATTATCATGGTTGGGATGCGGCAAAAATCCAATCGTGGGCGAATCCAGAGACTGGCTGTTCCTCCAACTTTTGGGGCCGCGCCATCGGCTGGTATGGCATGGCGCTGGTGGACACGCTCGACTTTTTTCCCACGAACCACCCCGCGCGCGCTGGCATCCTCGCGACGTTGCAAAAACTTTGCGCCGGCGTCGTGAAACATCAAGACCCGTCCAGCGGGCTGTGGTGGCAGGTCGTTGATCAGGGCAATCGCTCAGGCAACTACCTCGAAGCCACGGCTTCGGCGATGTTTGTTTACACGCTGGCGAAGGGCGTGAATAAAAACTACCTCCCGCGCGCTTATGTGCCGGCGGTTCTCAAGGGCTACCAAGGCATCGTCGAAAAGCTGATCAAGGTGGATACGAACGGACAGGTGAATTTGACGCAGTGCTGCCAGGTTGCCGGCCTCGGCAGCTACGGTCATGCGCGCGATGGCTCGTTCAATTATTACGTCAGCGAACCGATTGTCGAAAACGATCTCAAAGGCGTCGGGCCTTTCATCCTGGCGGGAATTGAACTTCAAGGATTGCCCGGCACCGGCAACGAATTACCCGCGAAGTAAACCATCCTTGTCAATCATACGAATGTTTGATGCACAAATCTCAAGGCGCTTTGCACGATAAGACAGTTTATTCAATTTATTCCGGGACAAAAACCGGTTAGGCTCCGTTTTGGGTTCAGAACTCCAAAAGATGACTAGATTTTTAAAGATCGAAAAATTCTCGCTCGGTGTGGGCGATCGCTTCGCGCACCAGGCCAAGGCACAACTGCAAGCCTGCATCCTGGCCGCGCAGCAGGGCGTCGAGGTAGTGCCCGTTTGGAACAAATCCAACCGCGAGCATGTCACCATAGGCTCCGAGCCGTCCGGCACGCGCGCGGCGGCGGACGCGGCCGTGAAAGATCTGGGTTGGAAAAAGCCTTACCACGTTGACGCCGACCACATCCGGCTCGAAACCGTGGATCGCTTCCTGCCGCACTCGGATTTTTACACGATTGACGTCGCAGACTGGATTGGCAAACCCGCCGATGCGAAAGCTGTGCAGGCCTTCGTCAAACGCCACGCCGAACTCGCCGGCACAATCGCCATCCCCGGAATTGTGCAGCCGTTTACGATCACCAGCGCCGAGGTCGGGCGCATTGCCGGAAAATATTTGCTCGCGGTACAGGAGGCCGGAAAAATTTATCGCCATATCGCCAAGGCGAAAGGCGAGATGAATTTCATCACCGAAGCCTCGATGGACGAAACCGATAGTCTGCAAACGCCGCCGGAATTGCTCATCATTCTCGCCGCGCTGGCGGACGAAAAAATTCCACTGCAAACCATCGCGCCGAAATTTACCGGACGCTTCAACAAGGGCGTGGATTACGCCGGCGACCTGATCCAGTTTGAAAAGGAATTCAACGATGACCTCGCCGTCATCGCCTTTGCCATCCAACAATACGGCCTGCCCGCAACGCTGAAGCTCAGCGTGCATTCCGGCAGCGACAAATTTTCCATCTACGCCCCCATCCGCCGCGCCATCAAGAAATTCGGCGCCGGCCTGCACATCAAGACGGCGGGGACGACCTGGCTTGAGGAAGTGATCGGCCTGGCCGAAGCCGGCGGGGACGGCCTGGCGCTGGCCAAGGAGATTTACGCCGAAGCCCTGGAACACACGGAGGAACTTTGCGCGCCGTATGCCGCGGTCATTGACATTGACCCCAAAAAGCTGCCCCCGGCTGGGACGGTCAACAAGTGGACCGCAGAGCAATTTGTTTCCGCGCTGCGCCACGACCAAAGCAACAAGGCGTTTAACCCGTCGTTGCGACAGTTGCTTCACGTCGGCTACAAAATCGCCGCCAGGAAGGGCGACACTTATCTCGATGCGCTCGAGGCGCACGAGAAATCCGTAGCGAAAAACGTCACGGAAAACCTTTACGAAAGGCATCTCAAGCCGCTGTTTGTCAAATGAACACAAGCCTGGGAGCGCCGGCGAGACGCCGGCGCTCCCAGGCGCGAAAGGCACACCATGAAATTCATCCACGAAGATTTTATTCTGCAAACGCGCGCCGCGCGCCGGCTTTACCATAATTTTGCCGAGGACGAGCCGATTCTCGATTACCATTGCCACCTCTCGCCGAGGGACGTTGTGGAGAACCGCCAGTTCAAAAACCTTTTTGAAATCTGGCTCGAAGGCGATCACTACAAATGGCGCGCGATGCGCTCCAACGGCGTGGCCGAAAAGTTTTGCACCGGGGCCGCTGATCCGTTTGCGAAGTTTCAGGCATGGGCCGCGACCGTGCCGCACACGTTGCGCAATCCGCTCTATCACTGGACGCATCTGGAACTGAAACGCTACTTCGGCATTGACGAACTGCTCGACGAATCCACCGCCGCGCGCATCTGGAAAAAGGCGAACGAACAGCTCGCCACACCGGAACTGACGACGCAAGGCATTCTGAAAAAATTCCGGGTCAACGCAGTCTGCACCACGGACGATCCGGTGGACGATTTGCATTATCACAAGGCTTTTGCCGCGTCCGGCAATGCCACCGCCATGCTGCCCGCATTTCGTCCTGATAAAGCGCTCACGGTGCATCAGCCGGAAGGATTCAACACCTGGGTGAAAAAACTGGCCGAGGCGAGCGACACGGACATTGGCAGCTTTTCGGATTTCCTGGATGCGCTGCGCCAGCGTCACGACTATTTCCATGCGCAAGGCGGCCGGCTTTCCGATCACGGCCTGAACCACTGCTTCGCGGATTTTTGTTCCGAGAAAAC
>OCZU010002362.1_pt1 | contig 12050 bp, 8 predicted proteins | sample 1539001 | NCBI WGS metagenome assembly OCZU01 (sample SAMEA3539306, study PRJEB22396) | soil metagenome | biome: tundra; feature: field; material: soil | place: USA | collected 2010-05 | depth 0.15 m
CCGCGCTCAACCCTGTCTCGTCTACCGGGGCAGTCCCGATAGGAACCTAACGTTTATCAGTATCGATCCCGGCAAGCTTCCCACAATCCAGCTTCTGGCTCGGGATAACTTCCTGTTTGAGGTCATCCGACTACCGATCAATCGATTATGATGACCGCTAGCCAGAACTCATCCTAAGATCCCCTTGGTAGAGTCTTTCTACCACGATTTCGGAAATCAATCTTCCGGCTCCGAGGGCGCCCGCTTCACTCCCTAGACTAGAGATCTTGAGTTGCACCTCATTGGCCGATTTTTCCAGCGCGCGTTGTTTTATGGTGCGCTTCAAAGGTTCCAGGAATAGTCCCGGTGCGGAACGAAACAGAGCTCCTCCAAAAATGAGAATGTGCGGATTCAGCAGGTTTACAACGTCTGCCAGAGCTACGGCAATGTGTGACACGGCCTCGTGTAGAACGCGAAAGGACAGGCTGTCATTTTGCAGGGCAGCTTGTCCGATGATCTCGATGCTGATCCGGTCCATATCTCCTTGGGCTAACTCGCGAACTTTTGAATCCACGCCTTTTTCGATTGCGCCTTTCACGGATTGGATAATGGCTCCGCAAGAGGCTAGTGTCTCCAGGCATCCATAATTGCCGCAGCAACACAGCGGACCGTGTTCATCAACCGTCATGTGACCGAATTCACCGGCGCTGCCGCCGGGACCGCGATACAGCTTTCCATCGATGAAAATCGCGGCACCAATTCCCATTCCTACGTCGACATAGATGAAATCGCTGAGACCTGCTCCAAGGCCGAAATGCTTCTCCGCGGTTGCGATCGCTCGGACGCTGTCCTCAAGCAGGCAAGGCACGCCAAATTCGCATTCCAGGATGTCTCTGAGCTGGACGTTTTTCCATTCCGTCATCTGACCAGGGCGAGGGAAGGATAGGACCACACCTTTACTGACGTCGATCACCCCGGAATGACCGATTCCGATTCCCTTGAATGCATGCTTCGGTGTTTTGGAATCCTCGATCGCTTTGTGGATCGCCTTCAAGGTTCTGGAGAGAACAAGATCGCGGCCGTCGGACATGCCGGTTTCGGACTCTTGCTTGGAGAGCAGAGTGCCCCGGATATCTGTGACTACGACTCTGGTGTAGAACGAACCCAGATCGACTCCGACGAGGAATCCGGCGTCGTCGCGAAGCCTGAGAGAAACGGGCTTTCGTCCCAGAGCACTCGAGTTGTGCCCGGATTCTACGACCAACCCCTTGCCGATAAGACTTTGGACGATCGCAGTGATGGACGCTGCACTGAGGCCGGTTTGCCGGGCCAGCTCCGTCCGCGAAATGTCACGCTTGGCGTGAATGAGCTGCAGAACATTCCATTCGTTCTTGAAAGACTTGGATTCGGGATTGCGAGCCCCGGGCCCTTGTAGACTCTTCGTGCTCACTGGCTACGCCCTTTCCCGCCCGGTAGTTGGCTTTGTGCTCTGGAAGCTCGGGGATCGCTCCAGTTGCGGCCGAGAAGCATGTCGGCCGTGCCATCTAATTTACGCCAGTTGCGCATGCGCTTGCTCAGCGGACCCGATCTGGGCTTGGGGTTCGATTCTGCGGCACCTCCCGGGAAGAATTATTTCTTGACATAATTGAATTAAGAGGCGTAAATAGTGGGCGAAATTGTGCATATTACTTCATTGTCTGAAGTAATGGTAGAGATTTTTTTGCTCGGGAAACCGAACGCTCACAGGAAAGCGAATGCCCCACATGCGAGTTGCCGTGACGATCACAACAGGGTCTGACCATCGACTACGAAGCATTCATTGGAGTGCCATCGCCTGGTTGATGCTGCTGGTTGGGGTGTTCTTTCTGTCGAGTCATCAGATTGCCACGGCTGGGGTAACGGGAAGCATCTCGGGAATCGTAACCGACAAGAGTGATGCTGTGATTGCCGGAGCCGAGGTTACCGCACGCAGTGTCGAAACCGGGATCGACCACGTAGTCGTTACCGACCAGAAGGGTTTCTATTCCTTTCTGGCTTTGCCTGTTGGCACCTACACCATCAGCGTGCATAAGGACGGCTTCAAGGAGTTTCGCCACACCGGCATCGCCATTGACGCTAACAGTGCAGTGCGGGCAGATGCGCGTCTTCAGGTGGGTGGCGTTCACGAGGAGATGACCGTTTCCAGCGACACGGTTCGGATCGAAACCACGAATACGCAAATGGGCGAGGTAATCGGAAGCACGAAGATGGAGTCGCTTCCGCTCAATGGCCGAAGCTACACGGATCTGTTGGCGCTGCAACCCGGCGTGGCGCCGGAAACCTCGGGAGAGTACACGCCGCTTTCGCCATCCGGCAATCTGAACGCAGGGAGCCTTTCCGTCAGCGGTCAGCGCGAGACCGCGAATGGCTTCATGGTGAACGGTGGCAACGTGAACGAAGGCGTGAGCCAGACTACCTCTATCGTTCCCAGCCTGGATTCCATCGAAGAGTTTCGCATCATCACCAACAATTTCAACGCTGAGTACGGAAATTACAGTGGCGGGCAGGTGAATGCTATCACCAAGTCCGGCACGAATGGTTTTCATGGAGAAGCCTTCGATTTCTTTCGCAACGACGTCCTGGATGCGCGGAATTATTTCAGTGACATCCGTGGGGCGTTCAAGCAGAACCAGTTTGGCGGCACGTTCGGGGGCCCGATTGTCCGCAAAAAGATTTTCTTTTTCACCGACTATCAAGGGACACGGCAGATTCAAGGGCAGGTTGCTGAGGTGCCGGTCCCTTCGGCTGCCGACCTGACAGGAAACTTGACTGATGTAGCGAGCGCGATCACTGATCCTGTCAACGGAGCGTACTGGGCGGGTGTGCTCTCCTCCGAGTTAGGATATCCCGTCGCGGGCGACGGTTCTGAACTGTATTACTACACCGCTGGGACCACGAATCCAAATACTGGAAACACGTACAGCGCAAACTGCACCAGTAACGATCCGACAACGGGTTGCGTCTTCCCCAATGCGATGATTCCAACCGCGGCAATCTCCGCTCCATCCCAGGTGCTTCTAAAGTACATCCCGCCGCCGAACACCACTATCGGCGGTCAACAATTTTTTGAGACTTCCGCCTACAACAACGTGCTGCGCGACGACAAAGGTGGGCTCCGTGTAGATGGCAACAGCCGGTTCGGCGCCCTCTCCGCGTACTACTTCCTGGATGACTATACCCAGCAATGTCCTTACTGCGACGCGTCTCTACCGGGGTTTGGCGTTTTGAATTTCGGCAGAGCACAGATGATCAACCTGAGCGATACGTCGACCTTGAGCACGACCGCCGTGAACGAATTTCGCGTCCACTACATGCGCTTCGCGAGCTTCTCGGGGGAGCCCGAGGGAGGTGTAGGGCCGTCTCTGTCTTCGTTGGGATTTGTGACGGGACCGAGCACGCTGGGGATCGTCCCGCTTGCACCGCAGTTTCAGGGCGTCCCAAATATTTCGTTTAATAATTTTGCTTTCGGCGTAAACGCCTATCCGCAGGCACAATTTAATAACACGTATCAGGTGCTCGACAATTATTCGAAGGTAGTGGGCACCCATTCCTTCGAATTCGGTGGAAACGTCCATTACGACCAGATCACTCAACATACATTCGGTGCGAACAACGGTAGCTTCGTCTTCGATGGTTCGGAAACAGGGCTCGACTTCGCCGATTTTCTGATCGGTGCGCCGGTCACTTACCAGCAGGGGCAACAAGCTCCGCTTCACTCCCGCAGCCGTTACTACGGGCTGTACGCGCAGGATAGCTGGCGCGTTGCTTCCGCTCTCACGTTGAATTATGGGTTGCGCTGGGATGTGAGCACGTCCTGGTGGGAACAACATAACCAGTTGGAAACAATTATTCCGGGGGAGCAATCTCAGGTATTTCCGGGCGCTCCTACGGGCTGGGTATTCCCGGGCGATCCGAATGTGCCGTCCACTTTAGCTCCGACCCATTACAACAATTTCGCTCCTCGAGTCGGGCTGGCGTATTCACCCTCAGCCGATACCGGGCCGCTTCATTGGCTGCTCGGGGACAGCGGCAAGACCAGCATCCGGGCCGGGTATGGTTTGTTCTATACCGCAATCGAGGATCTTACCGACGCACTAGAAGTGGGGGACCCTCCCTACGGATTGTTTTACACGAACCCGAATCCTTCTTTGTTCGCAACTCCCTTCGTCGATCGCGCCACCGGGAACAGCGAGGGGCAACGCTTTCCCGTGGTGTTTCCTCCCGCAAATGCGTCACCTTCAAATCCGGATCCGAACGTGAACTGGTCCCAGTTCGAGCCTATCTCGAGTTCTCCCGGATACTGGTACAAGAACCGGCTTCCTTATGCCGAGCACTATGAATTGTCGTTCGAGCGGCAGTTGGGAAGCAATTCGCTGGTGAACGTCAGTTATGTCGGAACGCAGAGCCATCGACTGCTGGTGTTGGTGGAGGCCAACCCTTCTAATCCGGCGGTCTGTCTCTCTGTAAGCCAGCCCAGCCAAGTGGCGCCTAACAGCGCTTTGTGCGGGCCTTTCGCCGAAACCGGCACCTTCACCACAGTCTCAGGACAAAACGTGGTTCCGCGCCAGCCACTGGGAGCAAATTTCGGCAGTACAGGCCTGTACGAAAACATCGGCAATGCGAGCTATAACGCTCTCGAGGTCACGGCCCGGCATCGCAGCCGCCGCCTGGAGTTCTTGATGGGATACACCTACAGCAAGACGCTTGACCAGGCGTCCGGACTGGGTGATCAAGTCAATCCGTTTGATCCGAAACTTACCAGGGAATTGGCCGCTTTCGATCTTAGGAACAATCTGGTCTTCAGCTACACCTACGAGCTGCCATTCGATCGGCTGGCCGGCCGAGCGGGCAAGCTGCTTGGCGGTTGGAAGTTCTCAGGGATCACTCGCTTCTCCGATGGACTACCCGTAACGCTGCTCGAACTGGACGATAACTCGCTGACCGGTACGAACTGCGCAGGACCGAACTGCAACGGCATTGACGAGCCCAACTATGTTGCCGGCAAGTTGAACTTTACCAACCCGCGAAGCGGACAGCCATATTTCAATACGTCGCTGTTTACTTCAGAGCAGATTGGGCAGCTGGGAAATTCGTCGCGCCGGTTCTTTCATGGTCCAGGCATCAACAATTGGGACATGGCGCTGCTGAAAGAGTTTTCCGTTTACGACCGTATGCATATCGAGTTCAGAGCTGAGTTTTTTAACGCATTCAATCACGCGCAATTCATAGCCACGAGCGGCTTGGGCTCGCCGAGCACTGGGACCTGTGTCACATCTCTGCCCGGGCAACCCTGCGGCGGGCCAGACTCACCGTTTGGACTCATCACTACTGCCCGCGATCCTCGCATCGGCCAGCTAGCGCTGAAGTTCAAATTTTGAGGGTGGCGGCGGTGTGAGGCTGCCGTCGACAAAACAAATCGGGCATTATCGGACCACGACAACGGAGGACATTCCCATGAAAACGGCAGTGCGTCGGCCCGTGGCAATAGTCCGAGCATTCACGGCAGCGGTAGTCTTTGCCGCGGCGGTGGCGGCGATCGGGGCCGCCCAAACGTCTGCCCCTGGTATCGCTGTACGAGGGAATCAATTCGTCACCACCAGCGCCGGGACTCTGGGCGTGAAGAGTGTTGGCGCAAATGTGCCGGTCGTCCTGCGAGGAGTCAACATCACGGGATCGGAATACGAGTGCCTGCAAGGCGACTCTGTTTGGGACACGATACCGAGTGCCGAAACCACAGCCGCATACCAGTCCGTGGTTAACGCAATGCTCGCCTGGCACGTCAACGTCGTGCGCCTTCCACTCAATGAGGACTGCTGGCTCGACGTTCCTTCGTCCTCCCCGCCGCCAGCAGCAACCAGCGGAGCAAACTATGTCAATGCGATTGCCAGCTTCATTCAAGTTGCCAATGCCTCCGGCCTGATCGCCGAGGTTGACCTGCATGTTGGAGCCGGTCCGGAACTAGTCAAGAAAAACAGCAACAACATCGATTCTTTTCCCGCCATGGATACGAATTATTCCGGCACCTTTTGGCAGTCGGTAGCGACCAAGTTCGCGGGCAATCCGTCAGTGATTTTCAACCTTACCAACGAGCCAGAAATCACTTCGTGGTCGTGCTACTTGGATGGAGGCTGCTCGACGAAAGGGCTTCAGTCGGCGAATGGGTCGTCGAATTACTGGACGGTTCTGGGAACACAAAGCGTGGTGAATACGATTCGCGCAACTGGCGCCAGAAATCCGATTATCATTGCGGGTTTAGACTATTCAAATCAACTCAACGATTGGCGGTCGAACGTGCCTAGCGATCCGGATGGGCAAATCATCGCGGGAATCCACATCTATTTCGATGACCTCGACTGCGAAGATGCCGCATGTTGGACCAGTGTTTTCGGAGGGATCCAGAGCGCCGGTTATCCAATCGTCGTCGATGAAACCGGCGAACTCGATAAGGTCAAGAATACTCCGGCCCAGGGGGATACTGGCTGTGGGTCCGGAAGCGAGGAAACTCTCACGACGTGGGCTGACGCGCAGACTCCGCAGGTCGGTTATTGGTTCTGGGCGTTCACTTCGGTTGATTGGAAAAATTGCACCAACGGGCCTGACTTGCTCCAGGGTCCTAACCCACCGACCAGGTTCACTGCGTGGCCGAACTACGGGACTTTCGTAGAGTCGCATTTGCAATCTGTGCAATAGCGATTCCGGGAACGATTAGAGCCGCAATCCAGTTGTTGTGAAGAAGGGCGGGCTTGGGCATGCGGAGCGTTGAGGTCGAGCGGCAGCAGAAGAAGATCGGGCTTCTCGTCGCTGTGCTTGCCATTTTCCTTTTGATGTCCTGCGCGCTCACGGCCGCGCAGGATGTCCACAGGTTTGTGTCCTCGAAGGCGGGGGACCGTATTACTCCCAAGACCGTCATCCGGTTTGAACAGAATCGCGATGCGTCGACCGTGAATTTCGAGATCAATGACGGCATCACTTACCAGAAGATGGACGGTTTTGGCGCGTCTTTTCTGGAAGCGGGCCTCATTTGTCTTAATAGTTTGCCTGCCAGCGAGCGCGAATCTGTTTTGCGCGCGCTGTTCGATCCCGAGAAGGGTGCTGGCTTCTCCGCGATGAAGACTGTAATTGGTTCTACCGACTTCATGTCGGCGGGGCCTTTCTACAGCTATGACGATGTGCGCGGGGACGTCGCCATGGACCACTTTTCCATAGCGCGTGATCTCGGCCCGAATGGGCTGATCACCTTTATCAAACTGGCTCGAAGATACGGAAAATTTGTCTTACAGGCTCCGATGGATTATCCGCCGGACTGGATGTTGTTCGATGTAAACAAGAATCAGGACGTGAATCCCAAGTTTTACGATGCGCTGGCTCGATACTATCTCCGGTATCTACAGGAGTACGAAAAGCAGGGCGTATTTGTCGATTATCTGAGTCTGTTCAACGAACCGGACATCTATACGAAGATTCCATACAACGAGATTGACGCGCTGCTGAAAGACCACGTAGGACCGCTTCTTAGAAGAGAAGGCATACGCACCGGGATTATGTTGAGCGAAGCGCCGAACCGGGAGGACGCGGCGCGCAATTATCCTCTAGTGCTGAACGATGCGGCAGCGCGTCAGTATGTTCCAGTCGCATCTTATCACGGATATGACGACAAGGATTGGGGCAAGATCCTGGAACTGCATCGTCAATATCCAGACTTGCCGTTGTGGATGACGGAGGTGTGCTACGCCTACGATGCAGGCACGCCTAAGTCGATGTCACTTCCTCGCTTCGACTTTGAGGATGGTGATTACTGGGGCAACCAGATTTTCAACGATCTCGAGGTCTATACGTCCGCATGGATCTACTGGAACATGATATTGGACGAAAAGGGTGGACCGTGGTCCGTGTCGGAGATTCATGGGAATCCAAACCCGAACGTTCAACATCCGGTGGTGATCATTAATAGGCGATCGAAAAAGGTGACCTATACGGGCCTTTACTACTACCTCGCGCACTTCAGCAGGTTCGTGCGGCCGGGGGCGGTTCGCATTGCGACTGGTGGATCACTGGATGGAGTGCGGGTGATGGCGTTTAAAGCGCCGGATGGCAAGATTGTGGCTGAACTGATGAACCGCAAACGCAAAGACGTGGAGGTGGGCGTTAAGTTCCATGATCGAGTGCTGCGGATGAAGCTGCCGGCAATTTCGATCACGACGGCACTGTGGAGTGGCGCGAGCGCTGAAACCCGGACCAGCCAAAATAGGCTCGACAAATGAGAGAACGACAAGCAGATAAGAGAGATCCACAAATCAAACATATGGTGACGCACAATGAAACTGACACAAGATAGTTCGACAGCGATAGAAGAGAAATTGGCGATCGAGGGCGGCAAGCCCGTTCGAACCGAGCCGCTCCCCCTGGAGTTTCCTGGCGTTCACCACATGGACGAGGAAGAGGTGGAGGCAGCGACGCGGGTATTGAAGAGTCGCTCGCCATTCCGTTACTACGGTATCGACCTACAAGGGGAAGTAGAGGCATTCGAGTCTGAGTTCGCGTCGTTCCTCGGCGTGGGTCACGCGATCGCCGTGAATAGTGGCACGGCGGCTCTGCACACCGCACTCTCCGCGCTGGGTGTCGGGCCGGGACAGGAGGTGATTGTTCCCGCTTACATGTGGGTTTCGGTTGTCGCAGCGGTAGTGAATCTTGGCGCAATTCCAGTGCTGGCTGATATCGATGAGACTTTCTGTCTTGATCCAGCTGCTGTTCAGAAGTCGATTACTCCGCGAACAACCGGGATGATTGTGGTCCACATGAGTGGCGCACCGGCAAACATTCCGGAACTTCTGAAAGTTGCCCGCGGGCGCGGATTGTTCCTTCTCGAGGACTGCGCTCAGTGTGCGGGAGGAAGCGTCAAGGGAAAAAAAGTCGGCACATTCGGGGACATGGGAATATTCAGCTTTCAGATGAACAAGAATATGACCAGCGGAGAGGGGGGAGCCGTCGTCACCAATGACGCCCGCCTCTACGACCGGGCCTTTGCCTGCCATGACACGGGCTACGCTCGCGATGACAACGGACGCGCAATTTTTGACAACCTTGATCTTTGTTTGTGGGGACGAGGATACCGGCTGGATGAGCTGCGGGCTTCCATCCTCCGAGTACAGCTCAGAAAGTTGCCGCGGATAATCGCTGCAATGCACGGCAGCAAATATCGCATCCGCAGGGTGCTGGAAACTTTCCTTCAACTGCGGCTGAGAAGGATTGTTGATCCGCAGGGGGACACCGGCTGCTTTCTGATTTCTACTCTGGACACTCCTGCGGCCGCAAACCAAGTCAATCAAGCGCTGCGCGCCGAAGGCATCGTCACCTCATCCCAGGGGGTCAACAACGTTGTGATGACCAGCTGGGGGCTTCATATTTATTTCAATATCCCGAGTCTGGTGAATAAGACGAGTGTGGACAGGAAAGGATCGCCCTGGAGGTTGTCGGAGAATCAAGGCTCGACTGCCAGTTATCACAGAGGCACTTGCCCGGCGGCCGATAGTTTGTTCGAACGCAGCATTTTGCTCGCGATTCCCTCGTGTCTCACGGAGCGGGATGAAGAGGATATTGTCCACGCTTTCCGCAAAGTCTTAGGCAGAAAAGTATGACATCCGGTAAACGGCTGAATGTGGCAATGATCGGTCAGGGGTTCATGGGGCGGGCGCATTCCAACGCCTTTCATCAGGTCGGCCATTTTTATGAATCCGCTTACGACCTCAGATTGAAGGTGATCTGCGGACGCAATCAAGCGCAGCTTAAGGCGATGGCTGCACGCTGGGGATGGGAGGAAGTCGCAAGCGATTGGGAATCCGTAGTAGGACGAAAAGATGTCGATGTTATCGACATCTGCACTCCTAACTATCTCCATGCACCCATTGCGATCGCCGCCGCTAAGGCGGGCAAGATCGTGCTCTGTGAGAAACCACTCGCCATGTCGGTGGAGGAAGCCGAGCGGATGGCTGACGCTGCGAAGAATGTGCCCACGCTGGTGTGGTTCAACTACCGCCGCGTGCCCGCGATTGCTCTGGCTAAGAAATTGGTGGACGAAGGGAAGCTGGGTGAGATCTACCATTACCGGGCCACGTATCTGCAGAGCTGGGGAGCGGACCCGGTTAGCCCGGACGCATGGAGGTTCAAGCCGTCTGAAGCTGGTTCGGGTGCGATGGGCGATCTGTTGTCGCACTCAATCGACCTGGCTTTGATGTTGAATGGGGCGTTTGATGAGGTTTCATCTCTTGTCCACACTTTTGCTCCGGGCCGGGAAGTCGATGACGCTGTCTTAATGCTTGCGAGTTTTGCGAACGGTAGCGTCGGGAGCTTTGAAGCTACTCGCTTTGCCATCGGCTGCCGCAATCGTAACTATTTTGAGATCCACGGATCGAAGGGCGCGATCCGTTTTGATTTGGAGGATCTTAATCGCCTGCATGTATTCGATGCCACTGATGCGGCGGAAGTGCACGGCAGTCACAACGTCCTGGTGACCGGCCCCGGGCACCCTTACACGTCTAGCTTCTGGCCGCCTGGACACATTATCGGGTATGAGCACACGTTCATTTTTACGCTGGCTGACTTCCTCCAGTCGCTGGAAAAGAATGAAACGTTTCATGCGAATTTCCAGGATGCCATCAACGTGCAAAAAGTACTGCGCGCAGTCGAAGAATCTGCGCGAACCAGATCATGGGCAAGGATGGCAATGCAGTTTGCCAAAAGTTGAAGCGTGGTCTTCACTTATTTTCAATTGTTTGCGCCAAACGCTTTACCCCAGCTCACGCCGTGTCGGACGGCCGCATGACTTGTCGGCATCGACTGACAGTCCACGCCGATCTGCTGCCGCAGCCGACGCGTGACGCGCGCCTTCCTGTCCGCGAATTCGATCCGCTCTGTGCGAATGCCGCAGCGGCGACAGATGATGCGGCGCTGCCGATAGACCAGCGTGACGGGGTGGGCCGCCCACGGCAGATCATCCCAGGTCCGCGCCTTCATCGACCGCACTCGGCCCATCCGGCGGCCACAGCCGCCACACAGGTAGCGACGCCGCTGGTGCCGCTCAATCTGAATTATCAGACGGCTAGCCGAATGCTCCCCGTCGCTCGCCGCCCGCACGACCCGGAACCCGGCCAAACCCAAGATCCACGTACAATCGCGTCGCTGTCCCACTGGTCCTCCCTTGCCGTTGGCACATCAAGAGAAGAAGATGACACTGGGTGGTCCGGTGCACGTGGGATCGCACTGCCTTCCAGGCCGCCGAGCAGACCGCCCACTCAACAGCGGTCAGCGCAGGCGGCCGAGTATTTACGTCACTTGAATGGCGCAGTGGAGGCCCGGCCGGCATGACGACGGAAAGCATGACACTGGAGGTTCGGAACCGCCAACAATGGCGGACGTGGTTGCGAAAACATCATGCGTCTAGCCCGGGTGTCTGGCTCCTGTTCTACAAGGACCACACGGGAGTGAAGTCGATCCCTTACGAGGACTCGGTTCGGGAGGCGTTGTGTTTCGGATGGATCGATAGCCTGATCAAGCGTCTCGACGACGACCGGTACGCCCGCAAATTCACGCCGCGACAGCCCAGCAGCAAGTGGTCCGCCATCAGTCGAAAACGCTGGTGGAACTCAAGGCGGCCGGCCTGCTCACCTCGACTGGCCTCGCGGCGGCGCCAACGGACAACACTTACGCCCCGTTGCCGGCAATTCCGGATTTGCCGGCCTACATCGCCAACGCGTTGAAGGCAAATGCGAAAGCGTGGGATTTCTTTTGTAAGCTGGCGCCAACGTACCGACGTCATTTTGTAGTTTGGATTCATTCGGCCAAGCGACCGGAAACGCGGGAGAAACGCATTCGCGAATCGACCGCTCTGCTGGCGGCCGGGAAAAAGCTAGGGTTGAAGTGAAATCCGAAATCCAGCACGTCTGTTTTGCTCAAGTTGCTGTACTCAAATCGGTGAAGAGCCTAATAAAGGCTGTCGGGTGCAGTGCAAATTTGCAAGGAGATCTCACATGAAACGG
>OCZU010002364.1_pt1 | contig 12041 bp, 11 predicted proteins | sample 1539001 | NCBI WGS metagenome assembly OCZU01 (sample SAMEA3539306, study PRJEB22396) | soil metagenome | biome: tundra; feature: field; material: soil | place: USA | collected 2010-05 | depth 0.15 m
CTGTGCTGGCTGTCGGCAAGTTTCGGATGGGGCTCGGAATCGAGGCGCTGAGAACGCTGGCCATGGTCGCGCTTGTGTTCGGCAGCGAGGCGACGCTCTACTCCATTCGCGAACGCCGGCGCCTGTGGAGTTCTCGCCCAAGTGTCTGGGTCGTTGTGTCGACCGTCTGCGATGTTTTGATCATTTCGACGTTGGTCACGCGCGGGTTCGCCATGAGTCCTCTGTCCATATTCGTTGTGGGAGGAACACTCGTGGCGGCGGCGGTTTTTGCATTCGCCGTGGATTTTGCCAAAGTCCCGGTGTTCAAGCACCTCGGGATCGCATAGAACCCGCGTAGCACAGGAAGTTATCCTCGCCGGCAAGTAGAAGTATTTGGCCGGTGCCGCGGTCGGAAAATCGACGCCCTCGCTATGCCGGCGAATAGAGCGAGGACATAAAGATGGCATAAAGGCAGCATTAGTGCTTCCTATATGGCCTGCATATCGGTTGACCGGATTACCCATCGAGCTAATCGTAAACACACATCGGATCGACCGTTCACAGCGCCGTTTTTCGTGCCGGTGACCGGCGCCTTCCCGCGCATGCCGCTGGACAGAAGTCCGGGTTGGCGGAAGCCGGCTGACTATTGAAAGGATATAAAGAGAGTATAACCTCTCCGCGACAATCTAAACACCATTACCGACTCCGGAATCGTGGTGGTGAAAGTGATGAAGGAAGCGCGGAGACAGAAGGGCAGAAGTCAGAAGACAGAAGTCAGGAGACAGAAGTCAGGAGACAGAAGCCGCGCGCGCGGGCGCTATTCTGACTTCCGGGGACGTCCGACCTCTTCTGCCGTTGCCGCGCCGTCAGTACCGGGAGCAGGCCTATTCCCGACGCTAGCGCCTTCCCAGCAGCATTCATGGCGTCAGCAGAAAACCGTGAGCCACATTGCTCGTGTCAACGTACAATCCCACGATGGCTCCAGCCTGGTTGACGCTCTTGGCGAGAGTTCCCTGTCCGGCGCCGTTCCCTGCGCCCGGAGCATCGAACCTGGCTATCGTGCCACTGACAGTGCGCGCGAAGCCGTGATATACATTGCTCGCGTCGACGTAATACCCCGTGATGGCCCCTGCCTCGTTGATGCCGTAGGGAAACGTGCCCTGTTGGGCGCCTGAGCCTGAGCCCGAGACATTGAATGTAGTTATCGCGCCACTGGCAGCGCGTACAAAGCCGTGATACACATTGCTTGCGTCAACGTAGTATCCCGTGATGGACGCGGCCCCGTTGAGGGAAATCGGGTAGGTGCCCTGACCGGCGCTGTTGCCCGCGCCCGGAGCACCGAAGCCGATCATCGTGCCATGGGCGGCGCGAAGCAGGCCGTGACCCGCATTGCTCGCGTCGACATAATACCCCGTGATGGCTCCTGCCCCGTTGTTGCTGAAGGCAAGGGTTCCTTGGTAGGCGCCAGTCCCGGCGCCCGGGGCATCGAACATGGCGATAGCGCCACTGGCAGCGCGCACGAAGCCGTAACCCGGCAGCAGAGCCCTCCTGGTAGCAGCAGGCGACCAGGAGGATATTCGCCCGTTCTTCGCCTAACGGCAGACGAGATGAGGCTTCCCTTGTTCCCCTGTCCCCAAAAGTTCACCTTCTGGGACACGACTCTACTGCCGAGGGGGACATTTTGGGTCAGGTCCGCGCCGGGTCCGCTCGCGGACGCCCCAAACGGTTAATGCGTCGCGGACTTGCACGTCCCTATCTGGGGAAATGGTTCGGTTGATTCGACCGGCCAGATCCAACTCCTGAGCGAGGTGGTGAATCGCGGTCACGGCGCCGGCAGAAACCGAAGAGATCCTCACCGGCACTTCCTTCTGCTGTTGCTGATGGCGCTGCAGGATGTCGTCAACGCGGCCGAGATGGGCGAGCACGCGAATGGAGGGCTTGCCGTTGTTGCGGAAGGATTCGACGATGCGGTAGTACTGAATGCCGTGAGAACGGTAGGCCTGGAGAGAAGCCATCAATTACGTATATACACTACTAGATACCGCCTGTCAACAACTATTATTTCTTTAAACATCCGGCGCAAAGACCGTAATGATTTCCGTATATACCTATTTGGGCGCGCCATCTCCTTTCCTGCCATTACCTTGCGGAAGAATTGCGCTGTCGCCCTAGGAAACTCGCGCTAGCTTGGCCGTTGGGTCAGGTCCGCGCCGGTCCGCTCGCGGACGCCCCAAGGCCGTTTTCCTCCTGCTCGCCTGCTGCACCCAGGAGGAAGATGCGGGCAGCGTTCGCGATGGAAGTGTTGTTCGTTCGAACCAGCCATCGCTGAGCACGGCTACGCGGTCGGCGCCAGGGACCTCTTCGGCAGCCGTAAACACCCGGCCAATGCGGGCCGGCGCGCCCAACATCGGGAATATCCCGGCGGAAGCAAATCCGGCCTTGACCCGGAGCGGATGGTCTCCGCTGGTCTCTTCCAGGGTCATTCCACGGAAAGCTTCTATGGCGGCAAAAACGTTGCTCTGGCGCTTCCATTCCAGATAGTTCTTGCGGGCCACCTGCATTCGATCGCCGAATCGGCGCCGGCAGTCCGGGGAACCGCTCCCAAATGAATACCAAGCGCGAAGGATCGGGATACGGGAGTGCGTTGAGGACCACGCTGTCGAGAACGCTGAAGATCGCGGCGTTGGCCCCTATTCCGAGAGCCAGGATGCAGATGCACATGAGTGCATAGGCGGGGCTGGCGCGCAGGGTATGAAAAGCATATCGGAGGTCGCGACCGAAATTCATGACCACATACTATCAAAACGGCCACCGAACCCGGCCGGAGCCGCTAGGCCTGCCCAATCACCGGGCTCTCGCGGGCGGCTTCCACAACAGTTTTTGGTCACTTTTCCGGGATAAGGGAGAGGGATACCGCTGCTCCAGCGGTGGCTCGACCGACCAGACGGGCCGCATGCGCCGGCCTCTCGCTGTTGCCAGCAGTTTCGGGCTACACCACCATCGAGACCGAGGGCAACTTCTCGCGGCCGATCGCGCAGGACGCCGCTGTCGAGTGCGCCGAGGCGCAGGTCGTGTCCCAAGTGCGGCAGACCAGTTCGTCCCGAGCGCTGCTTGTGGAGGATGGTCGCATGCTGTGTATTGCAATTCGAAGACCTAGAGGGTGCTGGGAGGCTGCTAGCGTCCATTGCTGTTCTGGCTGCGCCACTCGCTCCCCATTGTTACGCTTGTGTGCGAAGGGTGCGGAGGCGACGAAAGACAGTAAGTGGATCACTTGCGCGGGGTATAGCTGGCGCTGTCGTTGCTTAAAGCCAAGGGAATGGTCAGGGACCCACTGGCGCCTGAGCGCCGGTCGACCAGGAAGATGCGAATCGCGCGAATTTTGCTGTCGAGGGAGAGGTCCCTGGTCAACTTGAGACCGTCTTTGAAGTACCTGTCGCGTTCCTCCTCCGTCATCGTTAAGTCGATGGGAGCGGGAGGGACCAGTTCCTGCGGCCCGTCATCGGTGTAGCCGGCAACGGCAAGCTCGATCTGCCCGCTGTAGCGGCGATCCTGCGCAGAGAGCAGCAGGTCTGCAGCATCGACGCGAATCCGCAAATGCATGGCTGCCGGAGAATCGCCGAGCGCGGACAGCGACGCCCGCAGACCGATCCCCGGATCGTCAGGCAAGCGCGCCGCCGCCTGGCGTAGGATCGCCACGGTCCGGGCTTCGGGCGACAGCGGCGCGCGGTCCGCGTAATAACCCTGTTGGACTTGCGCTCGCAGGCCTGGCCGATCAATCGTAACGCGGATCTTGTGAAACTTGCCGTGCGACTTCTCCGATTGCGGGAAATACCCGATCGCATAGCAGGCGCCGGCGTCACCGATGGCCCCCGTAATCGCGACTTCGGTGTGATCGCTGGCGTACGTCCGGCCACCCGTCAGAGCGGATACCTGTTCGAGCGTCTGCGTAGTCAAACTGCCTGGCACGCCAACGCCATCCGCCCACTGGTCTACTGTGTACACAGCGATGCGCGTCCGGGCGAAATTAGCGGACAATGCCCGCAGGTATGGCGCAGAATCGAACCATTGGTTCCCGACAAGAGGAAACGAAGCCGGAACTCCGTGCGAGATCCAGACCAGGCTTTTGCGGCCCGGAAACGCCGCCATCGAGTTTCCCAGTTCGTTCAACGCCTTGTAGGTCCATGAGGTTCGCAAAAGCGGATCCTGTTCCTCAATAGTCCTCAGACCAGATTCCTCTCGCATTAGCCGATTCAGCGCGTCTTCAATGTTCGCGGTCCAAGACGGGCCCGCAGGATTGCCCGCCGGTGTGAGCGATAACGGATGGACCGGATGAAGAGCGCCGTGTATCGAAAGAAGGTATAGGTAAACGCTGTCAGGCGATTTGAGAGTCTGCAACGCGCGGATGAGCTCTTCCCAACCCGCATACCGTACCAGGAACCTCGCGTTTAGGAGATCCAGAAGAATTACCGTCGGCGGCGAAATTCCGGCTTCGCCCCGGTTGCCAAACTCGTGCGGGACGACCGTTGCCAGTTGTAGTCTCATGCTCGCAGGAGGGCGAAAATACACGATCCGTTGGCGCTTTCCGTCGTCGTACACCTGAAAATCGTCCTGGTTCAAATCAATCACAGGTTGGCTATGACGGTCGAGCGCCGCCACGTCGAGCCAAGTCATTGTTTCCGCAGTTTGTTGTTCCTTCGGCGAGCCGGCGATTGCGGCTGTGTCAAACAACGGCACCGCGAGAATGAATGCGACGGCGACGAGGGCGCACCATCTCGCGATTGATTTCGGAACCGCTTTCGTCGCGAGAGTGCCCACCAATATAGTAGTTCCTGGCCGAGTCCGCTGCCGCCACCAGGACCCAACCACGCGGCGCCTGGACCGCCGGCAAGGGCGCGGTTGGAGAGACTCAGTTCGACTCAGCGATCGTTGAGAGGTTCTGGGCCTCCGCGCTGCCCGCAGCAACAGATGAACAGTATCGGAATCCACACTGTTCGCCAAACGATGCTCCCTCCAGGCGCAAATCAGTATACACCCAATGTCTCACGTCGATCCTGCCCGTTGCGATCTCTGCTAGCCGCCATCCCCGGACCGCGAAGAGAGGCCTAGTTCGACTTCCGCCGCTTATTCGGTTCCAACGTCCGCCAATTCATCCGCAATCCGGCAGGGATGTGAAACCGCGTCCCCGTCATGCGAAGAACGCCGGTACCCGGAATTTGCGGCGCGGGGGCCTCCTCCGTAACGGCAGGATGAGGGAGTGGCACGCCGCCCACGCCCCCGCTGAGAATGGCGGTATTGAGGGACAAATTCTCCATCTGCCCCGCGCTTTTCGGAAGGAGTTCGCCATAGAACTCCGCGCTCGTGTTTTCCCATTCCAATTCCGCGAGTTCGATGGTCAGGTCAAAGGTGGGTCCTGGCGAACGCAACCGCTCCAATCCGCGAATGCGGCCGGTCACCATGGCGCCCTTGGGGACAATCATTTTGGCTTTCTGGCGTACATCGTTCGTGACACGGCCGCGCAGCAGATCTCCCACGTGCGCCGTGGTGGAATCGATGGCGGTCTCCAACTCAACAGACACGGTAAGGCCCTCGGGCAAGTACATCTTCCGCACGGGCGGCGCTGGAGCCGGTGCGGGCGTGTCCGGCATGTCGAAGCGGATGGACGACTCGGCACTGTACTCGTGGCAGTGCGAGAATTGAATGTCATTCCGGTGGACCTCGCCCGAAAGCAGCGTCATGAGCAGCCGGCCGGCTTGAGGCAGTAGCACATCGGAATTGCCAATTCGCATCCGCGCGTAATCGATGAGAGTCACGGTCCGTTCGATGCCGAGCTCAGCGGGTACTTCATCCGACCGGACTTCCATGCGAACCAGTTCCAGGGAGGCGGAGTCTATCCAAAACGAACCTATTATGCCGACCTTGGCCGAGGCGCCATTGGCCAGAATCTGGTACCCGCTCCAGATCGCCGGAACATGGAAATCGAAGCGCGCCACCGTGCGTCCCGCTATGTCTTCGTCCCCGTAATACCGGATGGTGGTGGTAGCTTGCAGGAAGACGGTGTGGGCATACGATGCAAAAACGCCGCTGCCCATCAGTCCGCCGCTCGCAAACGAGGACACGTCCTCTTCTTCGAACCGCCGCGCGCCGGGCCAGGCCAACAGTTCCTTGCCTTCCAGGTTGGAAACCTCCAGGAGTACGGCGTCGAGGGGGCTGAAAGCTTTGGCGTGCCGATACTGGACTGACCGTTGGATGGTTTCGAGGCACGTGTAATTGGGAACCAGTGACAGCACCTGCCGCATCCGCCCTTTGAAGTGCGCGAGCAGCAAGACTTCGCGCGGCAAATCGTCTGGCGCGGCCACCACTGAGCCAGAACAGGCCAACAGCACGACGCCGCAGAGCTTCCACATCCGCCCACTATCGTATCGCTTTGGAACTGCCGGTACCGAACGATCTGCGGCGAGCGTGTTCGCTGCATTTGAGTCCGTCGGCTGGCCCATGGCGCTATTGTGCATCGCTGGGCGGCTCCGCCCAATAGGTCCGCCGTGAACGAATCAGGAGATTGCCATGGTTCGGCACCAATACCTCTATCTGGTGCATCCCGGCCGCCTTCTTGCGCTGCGGAAAGCTCAGAATGTATTGGTTGTGGACTTCCCCCCCGAGCTTCTCGATCGCATTCTCGATCCCACGTTCCTTCGCGAACGGATAGTCCGAGCCCCCCCGTGACCAGCGTCAGCGCTTGAACGGCGTTAGTCTTGCCGAGCCGCGCGGCTTCGAAGATCATCGCCAGGAAGTCCACGGTGGGGGGCGGGTTGGGTGGATCCTTTCGCGCACCCAGACGATTTGCGCGAGTCCGTCGGACGTCCCATAACACTATTATTGTGCATCGCCGGTCTGCTCCGCTCAATAGGTACGCCGCGATTCGAATTTGGAGATCGCCACGGTTTGGCACCAAGTGGCGACGTTCTTCGTCGGTCACTCGTTCCATTCTAGCGCTTGTTTCTGGGCGCGCGCAGACTGGACATTCCTGACATGCGAGGCCACTTTCAAGGAGCGCATTAAACCCGGCGAGCTGTACGCCGTGCTGGCGTCGGCCGGCGACGGCAAGGGCCGAAGACCGTTCCTGCGTGCTCATCTCGGCGCCAAGAACGCACATGCGCGGCTCGGCGCTGCTGCTCGGCCGCTTCGTGTCCGGCTCAAGCTGCCGCGGGCGAAGAACGGGGGAATGTCCTCCTGCTCACCTGCTGCGATCAGGAGGCGTCTGGCGAAAAGAGCCGCTTCCAAGCCGAACTAACTGGAAATACCCGCGCGGTTCCGATGGAGAGTGGGGTCGATCACAGCAGCCATCTTCGCTACGTCAAGTCCGCCGCCCAGAAAGTTGTTCACCTTCTCAGCAGTGAGGAGCGAATCGGAAATCGCGTTGCGGTGTTCTATCACCAGCAGTTGCGTATCCGGGCGCCGTGCCAGCATTGCTTTCACGCGGCCCAGCGTGCGCTCGTATTCGTCTCTCAGCATCCGCCGGCGTTCCGGCGTCGCGGCCAGCGGCTGATTACGGCGCACCAGCATGCGCTCCTGCGAATCGAGTACCTCCTTGAGATCGCGCTCGCTGAGGATCACGCGGCAGGCCAGACCCGGCGGCAAGGCGGCCAGCAGTGGCGCGACAATCTTGACGACTTTTCCCCGCCCCTCGAGCAGCCACTTCGAGTCCTTCAGCAGATTCTTCACCGGCTCAAATTCGAGGTAGCCACGCGGATTGTCTTCATCCGCTTCGCGCAATCCGTCCGAGAGGACGCCCAAGCCACCCGCCGCCAGCATTTGCATAAGCATGGAAGTACCCGAGCGCGGCAAGCCGGTTACCACGATGAGGGATTCCGCGAGCGGCGGCATCTCGGCCGTGTTGGACGTAAGCGGTGTATCGGGCGGGGTGGATGGAGCGGCAGCGTCTTCCACACTTTCAGCCACCTGGCGGCGCACCGGACGCGTGGTTCCGCGGCTCCTCATACGGCGCGCCAGGCGCCGGTGCTCGCGCGCGGATTCGGCGTCGCTGAGGTGCTTCTCGAGCAAAGCGGCGAGACGAAGGTGCGCTTCCGGAAAATTCGGGTTGAAGGAAATAGCTGCACGGAACGCTTCGGCCGCCCGTTCGTATTCCTTCATTCCCGCCAACGCGCGCCCAAGCAGGAAATGGGCCAGCGGATAGTGATAAATCCTCTCAAGCGCCTCCAGAGCCGAATGCGCGGCCACGCTGAATTTCCTGCGCCGCAGAGCCATGCGGCACAGGCCGATATGTGCATGCGCGTTGTCGGGATCGATCGCCAGCGCCTTTTCGTAGACCTGCTCCGCGTCGCGCCAGCGGCGCAGGCGCAGATACAGGTCGGCGGCCTGCAGGAACAGTGCCGGCCGCACCAGGTGCGCTTCGGTCACCCGTTCGAGCGCGGCCAGTGCTTCCCCGTAGCGCTTCTCCGCCGTCAGTACCTGCGCTGTCAGGTAATCGATCACGGGCGGCTGGAAGCGCGCCAGATTGCGCCAGCGCGCCAGTTCGCGCCGCTCGTCTTCGCTGAGCAACGACTCAGGCTCGGCCTCGGCCTCCTTTCGCTCGCGGGCACGTTCGACGGCGACTTTGCGCAAGGCCTCGATCTTCGCCGGTGCCTCTTCGAACAGCGCCCGGCGGCGGCCATCCAGGTCGTCGAGAATACGCCGCATTTCCTCGTGCATCCCCAGGGCCTGGCAGGAAACGAACAGCCGCACGGCGAAGCGCTGCTCATCGTTATCGGCTGCGTGGAGCTCAGTGAAAATCTCGTGCGCTTCGATGTGCCTATCGTCGTCCTGATAAGCTTCGCCGAGGTTATAGCGCAGCTCGTAGATGGTCTTCTTCACCGCCACTTCGCGATTCTCATCCGGGCGATCAATATATCCCAGCGCGATCATCTGCTCCAGCGCTTCGCGCGCCGCAACCGGATCGAGCCGGGTATGCGGCGGATGGCATCCATCCGCGCCCGGAACGTCTTCCCAGCTCGGAATGAACGCGACCTCCGGTGTTTCCACGAAGGCCTGTGAAAGCACCTTGCCGTCCATATCCTTGCCTACCGGCAGTCCGTAAAGCGCCAGGATAGTGGGCGCGACGTCAAGCACCGATGGCCCGTGCAGCAATTCGTTTTTCTTTATGCCGGGCCCACCCATAGCGAGGATGCCATAATCGCGGTGCTCGATGGCAGGTCCGGCGGGGATGTCTGGAATTGACGCGGGACGCAGGTGATCCGGATGGAAGCCATGATCCGACATGAGAATGACGGTGGTATCTTCGCCGGCTTTCTTCAGCAGAGTCCCCAACATCCGATCGTGGAACTGGTACGCCATCGAGACCACGTTGTGGTACAGTTCGAAGTCGCGTTCCCCGATCCAGGACTGCCGCGGCGGATGGTACTTCATGAAGCCGTGGCAGAAGTGATCGATCGCGTCGAAGTAGACCGCGAAGAAATCCCACGGCTGGTTGTCCACCAGCCACATCGCAGCGGAATGCATGCTCATACATTCCGCCAGCGTCCGCATGCACACTGCCAGGCGCTTGTCATTGTCCTGGTCGATCTCCCTCGCCAGGGGAATGAACGGCTCCAACATCTCTGGTACCAGCCGGTCGGGATGCATGCGCAGATCGGCCAGGGTCTTGGCTAATTCCGGCGGATGAACTGCATCAGCCGGCAGCGGCCAACCCTCGTCGAGCGGCCTGCCGGCACGGTGGTAATGGTCGGAAACTATCACACCGTCGATCGGCTCGGCGGGATGGCTGGGCCACCAGCCAATCACCACGCTACGTAGATGGTTCTGATTGAGAATGTTCCACAGCGCTTTCGATTTTCGGGAGAGGTTCGAGACCGGCTGTACGCTGCGTCCGTCCGGAGTTGGCTCGGAGAAGCCGTGAATGCCATGCTTGAACGGCCGCTTTCCGGTGGCGATCGAAGTCCACAACATCGGCGAGAGCGGCGGATGCAGCGTGGCGATCTGCCCCGTGGCGCCGTTTTCGACGAGGCACCGGACGTTGGGCATTTTGCCGGCATCCATAAGTGGATGGATGACCTTCCAGTCTGCGGCATCCCACCCGACCAGGAGAACCTGACACGAAGCCATTGAGAGGATGCTCGGCCCGAGCCGCGCAATTAAATTATACGTTGTCTTTGTCCGTAAGAAGTAATAAAGCCCGCCGCTGAGGGATGACCCTCTTGTCCTTGTTTATTGGGAGGAGACAAACTTCTCGATGACAAAAATAAAGTGCTGCTCAGGGTGTACTCCGAGCTTCGGTTGGGAGAAACTCATGTGTTTTGCACCTTCGATAGCCGCCTGGCTGTTCGGATCGGACGGCTGCAACGAGTGCGCCTCGACGAGCTGCCCCGATGGCGTAACGACACCGAACACACAGACCATGTGGGCCATCGCGCCAGGGGCGTACGGGCCCCGCCCGAAATCGCGCCAGATCTTTTGCGCTCCTGCCATCGCGATTGCCCGTCCTCTCGCCTTCATCTCCTCGGTGGGCACAAACAGGCTCGGATCAGCGGCCGGAAGCTCGGTCAGGCTGTCGACCGAGATCTCCGTTACGACTTTGCCAGCCTCGGTCACGGTGACCTTTCGAGGCAGCACGTGGCCAGCCAGCGGTCGGGCATCTGAGTACTGATAGGCGTAGTAGCGCCCCGGTACTTGCGAATGCGTCTGGAGCAAACCGGATTGTGGATCGACACAGTCCTCGGTTTCGTCCCAGCGTCGGCCGGGAGTTGCGCTTGCAGCGGTTTTTGACCTGGATTGCAAAATGCAAGTAAGTTGTGCGCCCTTGAAGGTAGCAGTTGACGTCCGGATAAACGCGCGAGCGACGCGTTCCGAAGACGGAATTGGGTCGAACAAGGCCGCACGCGCTTCCTGCAGGCGAAGTGGGATGTAGCTCGCCGTTTCTTCTCCGTAAAGCATCCCATTCGAGGAGATACGGGTAATCGCGTATGAGGCCGAGGATTCTGCCGTCCACCGCAACCCTTGTTTCGGATCGAACACATCTTCCATTTTCCAATCGCCATCAAATTTCGTCTGACCGCCGGAGTCTACCGTAAAGCTGACCTTGAGATCGTAACCGCGCCCCGCACTGCGCAATGCATAACCATCTCGGGCACGGTCAAGAAGTCGAACAAGGGCCTCGCGATTCGCGCGCGCCTCGACGGCCCGGATTTGACCAGTGACCATTTCGAGAGGGTCGCTCGGTATGGGCGCTGTCTTCGATGCGTTTTGACCAAAAGCTGCAAGCGACAGTCCGCCTGCCGCGATCGACCACAACATAGCTCCGAAAGCCATTGAATGAGCCCTCCAGAACAATTTCTTAGCCTGCGCTAAACGACGAACCTCTCTCACAACCCTGCGCTAAACGTTCTCGACCTCGGGCGCAAATCGCAGCCTAGGCTGGTATGGCTTCTTTGGGATAGCCGCTGAGCCGCCTCCGGATCCTCCGCCGGATCCGCCGCCGCCAGATCCACCTCCGCCACCAGTTCCACCGCCAGATCCGCCGCCGAATCCGCCGCCAGTTCCACCACCGAATCCGCCGCCAGTTCCGCCTCCGGATCCGCCTACAGTTCCGGTTCCAGTACTCGTCACGACGGAACTCTGCAGCGAGAACAGCACACCAGTTTGGGTTTGCATACCGCCGACAATAGCCTGAATGGGAACGTCCCCCTCGCCAAGCCCGGGTGGAACGCGCAGGTTGATCTGATAAAGACCAGCGCTTGACAGTCCCACGAAAGTCGGCTTGACAATGACGTTATTGATGTAAATACTGACGGTGTCGATCGTTGGCGCCGCACCGGAAAACGCCTTTCCAGCCGGGACGGCGGGATTAGTCGGTCCGAGCCCGATGGCGTAAAGTTCAACGATGTCGCCTTCCCGCGCGGCCACCGTGGAATAGCCAAGGGAACTCCCGGTGGGGCCGAGGATATCGTAGGTTCCCTTGCCATAAGCCCCAGAACCGTTCGACCTGACAATGATTCCAGCAACATGCTTTGTGTCAAGCAGACAGAACGAGGGAGCAAAATGACTCAGAGTCA
>OCZU010002365.1_pt1 | contig 12041 bp, 6 predicted proteins | sample 1539001 | NCBI WGS metagenome assembly OCZU01 (sample SAMEA3539306, study PRJEB22396) | soil metagenome | biome: tundra; feature: field; material: soil | place: USA | collected 2010-05 | depth 0.15 m
GTGAAGCGAAGAATATTGTGCGCAACTTGACGGATACCGAATTGATGATCAAGGGATACGATCAAGGAGCGGACAGTGCCCGCCGCTTCACCAATGGACTGCCAAAAAACATCCTTCACACCTGGGCGCGATTCTTTCCAGAACGAAAGCGGATGGCCATCCCGCCGCTGACTTTCCTTGGAGGACATCCCCGCAGCGGCACGACGTTGCTGGAGCGAATCCTGGATGCCCATCCCGCGGTGGCCGCGCTTGACGAGCCGACCGCCTTCCTGGATGTTCTCCAGCCGGAGTTCCACAAATCGCAAAACCTCTCCAGCCCGCGCATCAACGTCCTGCGCCGGCTCTACACGCAGGCACTCCTGCAGGAGCTTGGCCCGGGCTCCGCCGGCAAGCTACTCGTGGACAAAAACCCATCGCCTACCGCCCGCCTCCCCCTCTGGCTGCGGGTGTTCCCCGAACTGCGCGTGCTCATCGCCTTGCGCGATCCTCGTGACGTAGTGCTGAGTTGTTATTTCCAGAACATCCCGCTCAACGCAGTCAATGTGAACTTTCTCAGTTTCGAGCGCGTCGCCAGGCACTACGCCGACTTGACTGATGTCTGGCTGGCAGTACGGCAATGGGAAGGTTTTCAATGGCTTGAAACAAAGTACGAAGACACCGTTGCCGACATGGAGAAGGAAGGCCGTCGCGTCACCAGCTTTCTCGGCCTCGCCTGGCATGAAGAGCAAACGCATTTTTACGAGAAAAGCCGCAAGAAACAGCATTACTCACCGACCTATCAGGACGTCACCCGCCCCATCTACACTCGTTCAGTCGCGCGCTGGCGCGCCTATGAAAAACACCTCGCCCCCATCCTGCCTGCCTTGGAACCCTACTGCCGGCTGTTTGGCTATGAATAAGGCCACTTCACACTTCGCTCGTGTCAATCTTCCTGGCCCGCATGAAATACCTGCCGCCACTCTGGCGTTGAAGCCACCAAGCCGATGCGCACATCCCGCGTTTGCGTGATGGCACGGAGATCCAGGCTTTGGTAAAAGCGTTTGGCGGAATCCAAAAAAGTTGAATGAACTTGAGCGCCTTTGGCTGAATGATTTCTTCCGGGAGGAAGGAGCCGGGTGCGTTTTTTGGCAAAGTGAGCAAATCAACAATAAAGAAAGAAAACCTTAGATGAAATCCAAAACAATCTCCATCGGGCTTGCGCTGGCGGCGTTGGTTTTTGCCAGGCAGGCGTCCGCAACCGTGACGGTGCAGGGGTGGTGGCATTTCGGCGACGGCGGGACAGCTATCCCGACCGATTCCAGCGGCAACGGAAGAAACTATCAAAACAGTTATTTCGCCGGCACGCCGCCGTTGATCGGACAAAACGCGGCCGGCGGCCCGCTGGGCAGCTTGGGCTACACGAGCACCAATTCCGCCCGGTTCGGCATCAACGGATTCGTTACTGAACTTTACAACACCGGTTACACTCCGCCCGCAACCAACTACGGCATAGAAATCTGGTTCCTGCCCCAAAACAAGGCCTATGTCGGCGGCACGGACAACCAGACCTGGATATTTTCATCAGGCGGCAGCATTTTCGGACTGGGACCGGGCGGGGGCGCGGCGGTGCGGATCTTCGACAACTTCGATGGAACCTCGTCCCTGAATGCCGGGATTGTGCAGCAGGGCAATTCCCACAATGTCGTGGATTTTGGGCCGCGCATTTTGCTGGACACGAACCGCTGGATTCATCTGGCGCTGGTAAATGACAACGGGGCCCTCGTCTTCTATACCAACGGGGTGCCGTGCGCGACAAACGACAACAGCGTTACTTCTTTGACGACTCCCGGCGGCGCCATGTTTATCGGGACGGACGGCGGGTTCTGGGGCCTGGATGGATTCATTGACGAAGAACGCGTTTTCACTTTCGCTCAAGGCCAGTTCACCAACAGCGACCTGTTGTTTCGCGTGCCGCCGAGGCTGATCAACCAGCCGCTGAACACCACGGTTTGGAATGGAGGTGCGGCGTCTTTCACGGCGAATGCGTCGCAGGATCCTGCCAACACCTTTCAATGGTACCGCGGGGGAAGCATACAATCGGGTCAGACCAGCGCGAACCTCTATCTCTCTTCAGTGGCGCTGGTGGACAGCGGCAGTTTGTTCAATTGCGGCGTGACAAACAACGGCATCGGTCTTTTAACTTCCAATGCGACGCTCACAGTAGTCCCGGTGCAGGCGGCAAACGTGAACGCCTATCGCAGCGCTGTGACGTCTGAGCCGAGCCTGCTGGCGTATTTTCCGGCGGACGGAAGCACCGGTTCGACGGTGGCCAATACTGCGGACGCCGCTCATAACGGGACTTTGGAACTGAACGCCAGATACGATGGCCAGACGAACCGGGCTTTCGGCGAGCGATCCATTCTCCTGAGTGGAGATGGCGACGTGCGAATTCCAAGCAACTCAGCCTACGAGTTTGGCAGCGGCAACGGAACGGTGGAAGCGTTGATCTATCTGGCTCCCTCCCCGAGCGGTGGGAACGACTCGATTTTTTCCGTGGCGTCCGACGATGGCAGCGCCATTCGCTATTCCGTTGGGGCAACCGGTGACGGCACCAGCCTGATTTACACGAACGACAGCGGAGTCTCGTTAAGCTGGCCTGTGCCTGTGAATCTCTTAAACCGGTTCGCCCATTTCGCCCTCACGTTCAGCGGCGGCACGTCTGTCACCGCCTACCTGGATGGCCAGTCCCTTGGCGCCAAATCGCAATCCGGCTTTGGGAGCGCCACGGGCGTGCCGGCCTGGATCGGGTCCGCAACCACCAATGCTCCGGGCCTTTTTAATGGCACGATTGACGAACTGGCTGTTTATAGCAGCGCCCTGCCGGCCAGCACCATCGCGATTCATAATTCAAAATTCGTGTTTGGCACCAACACGACCGCGCCCACCATCGTGAGCCAGTCCAGTTCAAAGACCGTATATGCCGGAGGGTCGCCGGTACTCTCAGTCACAGTGTCTGGGACGCCTCCGTTCAGTTACTTGTGGAAGAGCAATGGAGTTTCGGTTTCGGGAGCCACGAGCGCTTCTCTCACGCTGTCGCACGTTCCGACCAACGCCACGGGTGCCTATACGGTATTCGTGAGCAATCCATTGGGGGCAACTAACAACACGACTACTCCCATCAACTTGACGGTCCTCGCTCCTCCCAACGGTTATGCCGCGACGGTTATGAATGACGACCCATCGGCCTACTGGCGGCTGGACGAAAGTTCAGGAACGAACATGATTGATTACGCGGGTGAGCTCGACGGATCCTATACCGGAACTTTCACCTTGGGTGCGGCGGGCATCACTTCAGACCCTGCGGTTTCTTTTGGCGGAGGCAATGGCCGGGTGTCCTATTCCAGCATCCTGAATCCCGGCGGACCTTTCACGGTCGAGTTCTGGGCCAACCCCACTGCGGCTGCAACCTATGTTCCGGTCAGTTCTCAACTGCGTTCAGGTTCCTCCCGGTTTGGTTTTATCGTATATCAATTCAATGGCGGCTCCGGCTGGACGGTCCAAATGGGCAATGCAGCCGGTGTTCAAGTCCAGATCATTGGCGCCACTCCTATCATCCCAGGTAACTGGTACCATGCGGCTATTACCTACGATGGAGGCAGCAACCTTGTCCTTTATAGCTTCGGATACGTGGACGGAACAGCCAGCAACGCAGGCAACGGCAACTACATACCCAACCCCAGCGCGCCCTTTGATATCGGCGTCAGAAATGACGGTGCGCTTCCGTATCTGGGCAGGCTGGACGAGGTGGCCTTCTACAATTACGCGCTCTCGCAGGCTCAATTGCAAAACCACGTCGGGATAGGTTTGCCTCTCAAGTTGGCAATCGCGCCTTCTTCGCTTGTCATTCCTGATTCCAAGCCTTCGGGAACACCATATGATGGCCTTAACGCTGGTGCTGCCTGGACGGCGTCCAGTTCGGATGGAACGACCACTCGCAGCGGCGTGATTCAATTCACAAGCACCAACGCGACCGGTCGGATCACCGACTTTGGCTATGGCGCCTTCAACACCACCAACGGCTCGATCATGTTTTGGATGCGGTCGGCAGGGACCGATACCAGCGGTGGAAATGAAGGAGCCATTCTGTTCGATTGGCGGAGCAGTGTCGGATTGGCGCTCATCCAGCACGACGCCGGAACCGTATTCATTCAGGCTCAAAACAACTTCAATCATTTTGATTCCATCGCCAATGTTTCCGATAACAAGTGGCACCATATTGCGATCACTTATGACCAGAGTGCCTTCGGCGGAGTAACGCTCTACGTGGACGGTGCGCTTGATTCATCGGCGATAAACACCGCTCCCTGGTCCTGGCCGGTGGGACAGCTAATCGAATTGGGCCGGGACACCCTCTATGACGGCGGCTATTGGCGGAATTACAATGGTTTGATGGATGACTTCCGCATCTACAACCGGATATTGACTGCGCCTGAGGTTGCCCAGGCAGCCGGGGGCGCGGTGGTGGATTCGAGCGCGCTGCAGGTCCGGTTTGATTTCAATAGTCCACCGGGCGGGCTTGCCGTGACGTGGCCGTATGGCTCGCTGCAATCGGCTCCGGCGGTAAACGGGCCTTACACCACTGTTACCAACGTGACGTCGCCTTTCCCGGTTGCGCCTGCGTCGGACCCGCAAGAGTACTTCCGTGGATTGCGTTGAGTTGAAAATGCCGCAAGGTTAAACAACATATTGGGCGTGCCTTAAGCAAAGGCACGCCCAATTGAATGATGAAGCACAACCAGCAAATTTGAAATGCGTGCACCGCCAAGGTTGATGTCGGACGAATTTCGCCGACGCGGTGGATTTACTCTGATAGAGTTGCTTGTGGTTATCGCGATCATTGCCATCCTCGCGGCGATGCTGCTTCCGGCGCTGTCGAGAGCCAAGTTGAAAGCCACGCAAGCCGCTTGCCTGAGCAACCAAAAACAGATGGCTTACGGTTTCACCATGTACGCGGATGAGAATAGTGACAGAGTTGTTCCCTTTGGCGACGGAGGTGGTTTCTGGAGCGGCATGCTCGTCTATTTTGCAGGTGAGTCCACTGACCTCGCCCAGGCCAACGCGGTAAAAGGATTAACTGCGGGAAATCCGCTGTTCAAATACTGCCCGAACCCTGGGGCGTTCCATTGTCCCGGCGACGTCCGTTACAAATTGCAAATCGGCACTCCGCCCAACGTGGGCTGGGCCTATGACAGTTATTCCAAAACCCAAAACGTGGGCGGAGAAAGCGCCAACGTCTATGATGGCGCCGGAGAGACATATGCCAAAATGACGGCGATCAGTTCGCCTTCGTTGACGTTCATATTCATCGAGCAGGCCGACTGGCGCGGCTACAACATCGGCACCTGGGTGGTGCAGTGGAATCTCGTCGCCGGCACGTTTGCATTCAATGACACAATCGCCTTGTTTCACGGAAACATCGGCACTTTTGGTTTCGCAGACGGTCACGCCGAATCCCACAAGTGGACCGACTCGAATATCATCAAGGCCGGAACGGTGTCCGCCGCCGGACAGAATGGAAATACTTACATGGCGAACGCTGCCTATGCCGGGCCCGATTGGATTTACGTCCACGATCGTTATCGCTTCGGTCCGGGCTGGAAGTAGAATTCCATTGCCGCCGCGGCTAATGTTCGATGCGGATGACCACTGCGGGTTCGCTCGCGAGTTGAACGCGATAGGATGCTGGAATGAAAACCTTCACGCCATCAGGCGTTGGCTCGTAGTTCAGGTCTTGCCGCAAAACCGGCGATGAGATTTTGAGTTTGCTCTTCAAGGTGCTCTTAATCGCAAGCTCTGCCGGCAGTTGCCCCTCATCCTTGTCAGGCAAGTAAATAGCATAAACAGTGTGGTCGCCTTTGGCCGTGTAAGCGATTCTCCCATCCCGGAAAGGTTCGACCGGAACGGCATCATAAATCGCGTCTCCATTCACCTTGAGCCAGCGCCCTATCTCGTCGAGGCGTTCATACACTTTCGGATCGAACTCGCCCTTGCCGTCCGGCCCAATCCCCAGGAGTAAATTGCCGCCTTTAGCCACAACGTTTACTAGTAGTTGGATGAGTTCACGGGAGGATTTGAAATTGTCGTGGGGAACCCATCCCCAGGCGCCGCCCATCGTGATGCAGCTTTCCCACGGAACGGAAAGAGGTTTGTCGGGCGTTTTTTGTTCCGGGGTCAGATAGTTTTCAAACTCGCCTGGCACCCAGCGATCCACAATGAGCAGGCCGGGCTGCTTCTCACGCGCAACCGTCGCAATGGACTTCATGTCAATGTCCAGGTCGTAAGGATACTTGCAGAACTCCGCCACGCGCTCATTGATGGTCGCCAGCGGCCTCACCCAACAACCGTCTAGCCAGAGGATATCCAGCTTGCCATAGTCGGCGGCAAGCTCACGCAGTTGGTGGTGCGTGTATTCGACGAATTTCTCCCAGCGATCCGGATGCCTGGTAATGTCGTAGTTGGGATTTCGGTCCTTTGGCGGATAGTATGACCACCAAAAAAAGGGACTGGTCCAATCGGGCTTCGAGAAGTAAGCGCCCACGGCCAGGTCTTCCTTGCGACAGGCGGCAAAAACCTCCCGGGCCATGTTGGCCTTGGGATTTGCTGAGAAAGGGCAGGCTGAGTCCGTGACCTTGAAGTCCGTGTACTGGGTGTCGAACAAACAGAAGCCATCATGATGTTTTGTAGTGTAGATGACATATTTAGCGCCCGCAGCTTTGAAAGCACTCGCCCATTTCTCCGGGTTGAAATTCACCGGATTGAATTCTGATTTGGCATTTCGGTAATCACGCGCGAAAGTCCAATAATCGTCGTAGCCCTTGCGTTTAACCCAATCTTCGGGACAAAGTTCCCAGGACTCAACAATACCCAATTGCGAATAGAGTCCCTGATGCACGAGCACGCCGAACTTGTAACCCTGCCACCGTTCAAGGTTTGCAAGCACCTGGGCGTCCTTGGGCCAAACGTAGGTTTCGGCTTCGGTTTGAGCGTGAAGCCCGTTTAGCTGGAAAACAACGTGGCAAGCCAGAATGATGACCAATAATTTGCGGTTCATTGAAATCATCTGATGTAGATAAAAGAAGGCGGAGTCAAGACTGCAATGCAGCTGTCAAATTGCACAGTTCGACGAAGCCTCACCCTCCGACGAAGAGCGGATGAGGAGACCGGCTGATAGGCACGCTCTCTTTGACTTATTGCTCTGCGGGAGCGCCTGCGCTTGACGGGCCTTCTCAAAGGGATTACCGGTTTATCATGTCCATAAACCTTTGACTGCCGAAGAACGCATGAATGCTCCAAATACTCGCCGTGAATTCCTGGCAGATGTCGGTCGCGGCATGTTGATTGCCAGCGTCGGCTACGGCCTGGCGTCCGAACTCGGTCTCGCCCGCGGCTTTGCCGCTGATTCGGTCGAAGCCCTGGACTTCGGCCCGCTCGAACCGCTCGTGCGCCTGATGCAAGAGACGCCGGTGGACAAACTCCTGCCCGCGCTCGCCGCCGAACTTAAATCGGGCACCGGGCTGAGCCACTTGGTCGCCGCCGCCGCGCTCGCCAACGCCCGCACCTTCGGCGGGGAGGATTACGTCGGGTTCCATACGATGATGGCGCTGGCGCCGGCGCTGCACATGGCGGACGAACTTCCCGCGCAGCTCCGGCCCCTGCCGGTCTTCAAGGTGCTCTACCGAAACACCAATCGCATCCAGGAGAAGGGCGGACGCAAAGAGGAGGTTCTTGGCGCAGTGAAGCCGGCGGCGTTGCCCGAAGGCGATGCGGCCGGCGAACCTCTTCGCGAAGCCATCCGCCGCAAGGACGTGACCGAAGCCGAGCGCACTTTCGCCACTCTGGCTCAAGTCAACCCCGAGAACGCCCTCAATCATCTTCTCGCGGCGGTCGAGGACGACACCGAAGTCCACCGGGTGGTTCTTCCGTATCGGGCGTGGGATTTGCTCGGGCTGATCGGCAAGGAGCATGCGCACACGTTACTGCGCCAATCAGTGCGTTACTGTGTAAAGGCCGAGTCGTGGCCGCGCACAGGCCAAGCGGATGAGCCGCGAAGTTTGCTGCCCAAATTGCTAGAACAACACCGGCTGTTGGACCACGCTCCCGGCACTCGCGGCGCTGAGGACAAGTGGGTGGACGAACTCAGCCAGGCCATTTTCAAATCCACACCTGAACAGGCCGCCGAAGCTGCCGCCAGCGCGCTCGCCGAGGGCTTTTCGCCGGCCGATGTCGGGGAAGCGATTTCCCTCGCCGCCAATCAACTGATCCTGCGCGACCGGGGCCGGACGCCACGCGAGGAGGTACCCGGCAAACCGTTGGGCAGTGTTCACGGCGACAGTATCGGCGTGCATGCCAGCGACTCGGCTTGCGCCTGGCGCAACCTGGCGCGCGTCAGCAATGCCCGAAACACGTTCGCCTGCCTCATTCTCGGGGCGTACCAGGTGGCCCGGGATCGTACCGCGCGAGGCGGCGACTTTCTCAACTGGGAACCTCTCCCGCTCAAGTCCCACCTCGACCAGCTCAAGGGGACCGAAGCGGAGGCCTTGCTCCAGGAAGCCGAAGAGGCCATCCGCCAAAACCTTCAGGCCCGGGCCGCGGCGATCGTGCACCGCTACGGCGAACTTGGACACGCCCCGCGCGCTGTCTTCGAGCTGCTTTTGCGCTTCGCAGTGAGCGAAGATGGCGCGCTCCACGCCGAGAAATACTATCGCACCGTGACGGAAGAATTCGCCTCGACCAGACCGGCCTTCCGCTGGCGCCAGTTGGCGGCGCTGGCTCGAGTCACCGCCAGCGAGTACGGCCGCCCCGCGCCGGGTATGGCCGAGGCCAGGGAAGTGTTGAACGCGAATCGTTCGATAAGCCAAGGGAAATAGGATTTCCCTTGCCGGCATGCTTTGGTGTAACAGCGATGGCCCATGCGTTGATACTTGTTGCCAATAATTTTGTTTGTGCCTAACTCTATCTGCGCATGAAAACCCTTCTCAATTTTACCGTCGTCACGTTTGCCACTTCGCTCCTCGTGGCCGGCTGCGCCACCTCGGCCCGCACCGGAGAAAAATCGGGCTGGAATGTTTTGTTCGACGGCAAGTCCACCGATGCCTTTCGCGGATTCAGAGAGGGTTCGTTTCCAACCAACAGTTGGGTTATTGATGACGGAGCGTTGAAGTCGCTGCCGCAGAGACAGGTTGACCTAATTACTCGCGAGCGCTACGAAAGCTTTGAGCTGGAACTGGAATGGAAAGTGGCGAAAGAGGCCAACAGCGGCATCATGTTCCACGTCTCGGAGGACGAGGCGGAGACTTATATCACCGGGCCGGAGATGCAAATTGTTGATGATGCCAACACCGAGGACGGAGCGAATCCCAAGACCTGCGCCGGCTCCCTCTACGACTTGATCGCGCCGACGAACAGGCTATGCCATCCGGCTGGCGAATGGAATCGCATCCGCCTCGTCGTCCAGGGCAATCACGTCGAATATTGGATGAATGGCGCAAAGATTTTGGAATACGAACTGGGCAGCGAGTCGTTGAAGACGCTGATTGCCAACTCGAAGTTCAAAGACTGGCCGCGTTTTGCCCGGGAAAAAACCGGCTACATCGCGCTGCAAAACCACGGCAACAGCGTCTGGTTTCGCAACGTTCGAGTTCGCCGGCTCTGATTACAATTCCCAACCTTTGCGATATTCGTAATGGAGAAAGCGATTCGCGTCGGCATCGTTGGTCACTTTGAGATTCGCGCTGTCCCAAACAAGTTTGTCGCCGCCATTGCGCACGCAGACCATCCCGAGCAGGACTGCTTCCGTCAACGGCCCGGCGAAGTCGAAGTTCGAGCGGGTCGGTGATCCGGTGCGGCAGGCGAGCAACCATTCCTTGTGATGGCCGACGGAGCGCGGCAGTGTTTTTGGCGGACGCTTATATTCCACGTTGCGTGACTCGGGGATGAGGCGCGGAGATTCTCCGCCCCAGCCGTTCACGAGCATTTTACCTTTGTCGCCGACAAGGATGGCGCCATCCCAGCGTTTCAACTCCTGACCATCTTCCAATTCCTCGGGTCGGGGTGGCATGATGCCGCCATCGTACCAATGCAACTTTACCGGCGGCATGTCGCCGCGCGCTGCAAACTCAAAGTGGACGGTGTTCGCGAGCGGAATGGTTTCAGGAAAAACCGGAGTGGAGCTGGCGCTAACGCTCAAGGGCGCGCCGAGTTTCAAAGCCGCGAAGACCGGTGCGATGTTATGGATGCCCATGTCGCCGAGGCCGCCGGATCCGAAATCCCACCAGCCGCGCCATTTGAACGGCACGTACGCCGGGTGATAGGGTCGCTGCGGGGCTGGCCCGAGCCACAAGTCCCAGTCCAGCGTGGCCGGAACGGGCGGTGTGTCAGTGGGGCGCTCGATGCCTTGGGCCCAATAAAACTCCGGCTTCCCGCCATTCGTGGGCCGGTCCGACCAGACATGCACCTCGCGCACGGGTCCGATGCAGCCGTCGGCGAGCCACTCCATGATGAACCGGTTGCCCTCGAAAGCCATTCCCTGATTGCCCATCTGCGTCGCCACCTTGGCCTCGCGGGCGGCCAGGGTGATGGCGCGAGCTTCCTTCACCGTGCGCGTGAGAGGTTTCTCGCAGTAAACGTTTCGCCCCAGCTTGAGAGCCATCATGGCAGCGGGAGCATGATTGTGGTCGGGTATGCTGATCACGACGCCGTCCAAGGATTTCTCGGCCTCCAACATCTTGCGGTAATCCCGGTAGCGTTTCGCCGCGGGAAATTTCACGCCCACGCGGTTGAGGTTCCCTTCATCCACGTCACAGAGCGCGACTAGGTTGACCTCTTCTGCGTCGGTGATTTCCTTGAGATTGTCCCCGCCGCGACCCGCGACGCCGACGAAGGCGAGGTTCAATTTGTCGTTGGCTGAGAGTTTCCGGCGATCACCGGGCGCGTCAGCTCTTGCGATCAGGGCCGGCGCAACGGCGAGTACGGAGACGGCTTTGGTTGAATCCGCCAAAAAACGGCGGCGGGTAATGGATGAGGAGTTGTTTTTCATAATAATAATTTATTGCAGTTCGAGATAATTCCAAAGGATGAAATTTTGCTCATGTTTGAGGGTTTATTTTTCCTTTGTCCGTGAGGACGAGGAAATTCGTTTGGTTGCGGAAAATGGTTCATAAGGTTCAGGCGAATTTTTTCCAGGCGGCAGCCGCTGCACCGATCAACCCAGCATCCAGTCGGGTCGCCGCGCGCACGATGGGCAGGTCGCGATGGAGATCCGACCAGATGTGTTTGCGCGCCGAGGCGACGAGACTTTCCCAATACGCTCCTTCACTCAGACCTAGTCCGCCGCCGATGACGACGGCCTCCGGATCCAAGACGTTCACGAGCCAGGCGATGGTCGCGCCCAAGGCTTCGGCTCCCGAACGCACGACGCTTAACGCGCTGGCATTACCGGATTGGGCCGCAGCGAGCACTTCCTGACCCGATTGGGCCTGGCCGTGCAACTGGTTGAAGCGCGCGACCAAGGCCGGCCCGGAGGCGATTTGCTCCAACGTGGTCCCGGCACCGGAGTCCCAAGGTTGGCCAAGGTGCGGCAACGGACTGCTGGCCACGGTGCCGGTTGCGCCACGCGCGCCAATGAAGGGATTGCCTTCGATGACCAGACAGGACGAGATTCCCGTGCCGACTGTGACATAAACAAATATCCGGTGCGATTTGCCGGCGCCGAACGTCGCCTCGGCCAGCGCCGCCGCGCGCACGTCGGCTTCGATGACGGTGGGGGCGATGGTCGCAAGCCCTTCGCGAACGTCCGCACTCCGCCAGGGCAAACAATTCGCGCTCACGATGTCGCCGATAATATTCACGAGCTCGCACACTCCCAGGCCGATGGCGTTCACCTGGAAATTGCGCCTGCCCGACTCAGTGGCGAGTTCGGTGGCGAGTTGGAACACATCTCCCAGCACCACGTCGCCGCCACGATCCGGCTGAGTCGGAATCTGCCGGCGCAATTGTATGCGGCC
>OCZU010002367.1_pt1 | contig 12040 bp, 11 predicted proteins | sample 1539001 | NCBI WGS metagenome assembly OCZU01 (sample SAMEA3539306, study PRJEB22396) | soil metagenome | biome: tundra; feature: field; material: soil | place: USA | collected 2010-05 | depth 0.15 m
AGCGCCGGCGGCCCGCCGGCCGCGGCCTCGACGGTGAGCACGCGGGTGGCCGTGGCGCGGGCGGCGGTCATCGCGGCGGCCGGCAGGCTTGCCGGGAGCAAGACCGTCCTCGGTGCGATGTCCTCTAGGAAGAAGGTGAACTCGCTGGCGGTATACGCGGGATTGAGCGGAGCCGCGGCCGCGCCGAGAGCCGTGATCGCGAGCAGGAGCTGGACGAAGTCGGGACCATTGGGCAGTGCGAGCGCGACCCGGTCACCGCGCTGCACGCCGGCTCCGGCGAGCCGTCCGGCCAGCGTCTCGATCCGGTCCGCAAGCTGGGCGTAGGTCAGCACCTGGCCAACGTCAGGCACGATAAACGCCGGCCTGGCCGGATCGCCGTTCGTCAGCAGGGCGTCCAGCGACTCGTGGGCAGCCAGCGGTATCCCAGCATTCATAGCTGCCAGGCTAAGCGGTTTCCAGCTCGGCGGGGCGGTCGGGCTCGGCCTGCTCGGTCTTCGATCTGGCGCCGAGCCTGGTCGCGACGCGTTCCAGCCACGATCCGGCCAGCGGTTGGTCAACGGCAAGCGGGCACTATCACCGGGCCAGGACGAGCCGCCTACGATCGCCTAGTTGTCGGCTGGGCTGCCTACGATCACCTTCGGGAGCCGTGGCAGCCTGCCCGAGTTCCAGGTCATCCGGGATCCGGTCCACCGGTAGCTGTACGTATCGGTCCCGGCGTTGCCGTTCTCGGCGCAACTGGTGTTCTTCGACCTGCTCACGAAGTAGACGACCGAGAACTTCCGGATTCCGTCCGCGCGGACGACCTTCACCCCGCCGCTGCTGAACGGCCGGAGCCTGCTGGTCTTGACGATAAGCCTGGTTCCATCGAAGAAATAGACCAGACCGCGGTCGCAGGCGTCCATTGACCACCAGCGCAGGTTAATCGCGATCAGATGGCCGCCGGTGCCGTTCGATGTGGCGGCGGCCTGGAACGGACACCCGCCGCGGACGGCAAAGCCCGCGCAGTGATGCCATCTGCCGTTCACGAATGCCTCATCGGCTCTGATGGCGCTGCTCACCGAACTGGCTCGCACCGGCGCCGCCGGCTCGTGCCTGCTGCTCGCGGCTGCCGCGCCTACCCCGAAGACGGTGGCCAGGACGACACCGAGCAGACCGGCGGCCACCGGCAGGCGCCGGCCGAAGTTCAAATGCCGGACGCCGGAGCGCAACCGCATGTTGCCGATCATGTGCCCCCTCCTTAAGACTGTTCTGACGGACCTTTGCCCCTCCAGACGCCGGAACCGGCCCGGCGGTTGGACGCAGTTGCGTCCTGCGGTCGAAGATTACGTCCGCGACCGGCGCCGCGGCAATGACCGTGACGGATAGCAGGTGCCATATCCACGCTTACGGAGGCGGAGTCCTGGTTCTGGCAAGCTGGCGCTCGATCATGGTCAGGTCGTAGTCGCCCGTGCTCCATGAGCCAGGCCACCATGTCGACCCGGAAGGCGCGGTAGACGGGCCCGAGCGCGGCCTCCTCAAGGGCGCTCAGCGGCCATCCGTGCCGGGTCAGCTCGTCGCGGTAGGCGTCAATGACCTCGGGTGCCCGGTACGTGCGCGCGATGGCCAGCTCGTAGGGCCGAGAGTCCAGGTGGGGTGAGCCCGAAGTCGAGGCAGGCTCACGAGCGCCAGCGCGCTCTCGCGCAGCTAGTTCCACCAGCCAGCTGCCGTTCTCCCCCGGCACGTCCTTGAGTTCGGCGATCCTGCGCGCCTGCAGGCCCAGCGCGTCGAGCACGCCGGCCAGGTCCGCTGTCGGCACTGGCTACCGCTCGGTCACCCGCGAGCGGGCGACCGGTCGGGCGCGTCGCCCGCCTGCTGCCGCCCGGCCAGCCAGGCGGCCTCGGCCTCGCCCATCGGCGTGGATGGCGGCGCCAGCACGAACGGCCAGATCTCCTCGGCGATGGCCCGCCAGTTGGCGGCCGACGCCAGTTCGCCGAGCACGCCGAACATGCCCAGGTTGATCCGCTGCAAGATGACGTAGGACCGCGGGATCCTGGCGTACTCGGTGACCGGGCTGCGCACGTCGAAGAACCTGCGCACCACTGCGGCCGAGTAGTCCGGCGTCACCGTACGCCGCTCCTTGCTACGGATCAGGTCGTAGAACACGGCCAGGTGCTCGACGACCGCCTCCGTGCTCAGCGGTGCGTTCGGCCGCAGGAAGCCCGCGGCCTCCAGGCTGGCCCGGAACGCCTGCGGATCCTCATCGACGCACAGGTGCCTGGTCATCGCCATCAGCGGCAGCAGTTCAGCCTCGGTGAAGTGCTTGACGAGCCCGAAGTCGAGGAAGGTGACTCGCCCGCCGCCGTGGAAAAGGTAGTTGCCCGGGTGCGGATCGCCGTTGAATGCGTGAATGCCATACAGGCTGCGGAACACGAACCGGTAGATCGTCTCGCCGGCCAGATCGCGCTCGCGCTGCGACCAGGTGGCGAACTCGGCGAACCTGACTCCGTCGGCCAGGTCGCTCGTGATCATGCGCCGGGTGGACAGCTCGCTGATCACCGCCGGGACGCGGATGCTCGGGTGACCCTGGTAGTAACTAGCGAACAGTCGCTGGTTGTCGGCCTCACGGCGGTAGTCGAGTTCCTCAAGTACCCGCTGCCGCAGCTCCGCGATCAGCCCGTCGACGTCCTGGCTCGGCGCGGTGATCCGCAGCATCCGGCGCAGCAGCGCGACGTTGTCCAGGTCTGCTGCGATGGTCTCCGCGATCCCCGGGTACTGCACCTTCACCGCCACCGCGCGGCCGTCGAGAGTGATCGCACGGTGTACCTGCCCGATCGACGCCGCCGCGATCGGCTCGCTATCCCATTGGGCAAACGCCTGCTCCGGAGACAAGCCAAGCTCTTGCTTAACCACACCTGCGGCGAGCTCCGCGCTCATCGGCGGGACGCTGTCCTGCAGCCGGCTCAGCGTGCGCCGCACGGCCGGAGACAGGCCGTCATCGACGTAACTCGCCATCTGGCCGATCTTCATCAGGACGCCCTTCATCGCCCCGAGCGTGGCGGCGACGTCTTCGGCGGTCTCCAGGGCCAGATCCTGGCGCAGCTGCTGCCGGTGCTCACCTGCCGCCGCGAAGAGTCTCGGCGCGCTGGTCGCATAGCGCAGGCCGCCGCGAGCGACGAGCCGCATAGCGGCGAGCCCTCGCTTCAGCCGCAGCTTGCCGAGCCGCTGCCGCACCAGGACCAGGGCACCCAGGCCAAGGACAGCGCCGCCGATCGCAGCGGCGACAGGGCGCCGCCGTCTCATCCGCGCCGTGCCGCGCGCACTCGCAGCGTGATCCGCTGCCGCGCCTCAAGCACGCCGGGCTCGCCGAGGTACACGGCGTCGAGAACGCCGAGTGCCTGCCGGATCCCGGTCTGCCAGTCCTGCGTCAGCGGCGGAGGCTCGTCGTAGCCGTACATCTCCCGTGCCCAGCCGGGCAAGGCGGCCACCGCCGCACTGCGGACGTCCTGCCAGATCTCGGCGACGTCGAAGTCGAGGCCTGGCGGGTCGAGCAGGTAGGCCATTGACTCGCTGGCGGCCGGCGTGCAGCGCAGTTCCGGCCGGACCCGTGCGATGTAGCCCTCAAGCTCGGCGACGCTGGCGGGGACTAGGTCGCGGGGCACGCCCACTAGCTCGGCCGCCACTACCATTTCGGCGACATAGCGGTCACCGTCCTGCGGCGAGAGCGGTGACCCGAGCAGCCTGCGGGCTTCGAGCTCAGAGTCGACCAGTGCCACGTGCACCCAGAGCAGCAGGTCGGGATCATCCGCCGCGTACCGGCGACCGGTGACCGAGTCGAGGCCGTTGATCCGCTGATGGATCCGGCGCACCCTGGACGCGGCCCGTTCCGCCAGTGATTTCTCGCCGAAACTGAGCACGGACAGGTAGGCCGACGTCGCGGCCAGCCTGCCCACCGGATCCTGCCTCCAGTCACTGTGCTGGTCGACGCCGGCCATCGCCAGCGGATGCAGGGCCTGCAGCATCAGTGCCCGCAGGCCGGCCACCGGCCCGGCCAGATCGCCGCTGATCCGCCAGGTGACGCTGCCCGGCCCGAAGAAGCCATCGTCCGCCGGATCCTGCGGAACGCCGGACACGTAAGCCGCCGCTGACCGCGCGACCAGGCCGGCGGCAGCCGCATAAGAATCCGTCATGCTCACCAAACTACCCACTCGGCGGCAGGCGCCGGCCCGCCAGCGCCGGTCCTGCGCCTCCGGCATGAACCCGATAGCCGACCGGTTCGTGAATTATGGTGTTTGGCGGACTTCCGTCATGCCGATTGCCGCTCTGATCACATGGTTCGCCACGGCCCTCGTCGGGCTCTACCTGCAGGTCATCTGGCTGATCGAGTACGACCCGGAGCTTCAGGCCGAGGCTGCCACCAGGCTGCCGGTGCCAGTGATCTCCACGCATGTCCTGCTCGCCCTCAGCGGCCTGGTCCTGTGGGCTGCTTACCTGATCACGGAAGCCAGGCCGGTGGCGTGGGCCGCGGCGGCGGTGCTCACCGCCGTGGTAGCCCTCGGCCTCTCCATGGCGCTCCGCTGGGTCGGCGTGCATCAGGCCCGCATCGCGCCAGCCAAGCCGACCGCCAACACCGACGGGACTGCCGTGGCCGCAGCCCGCGCCGGAACCACGACCGCCGGCACCACGACCGCCGGGGATAGCGAAACTGCCACGCTCCAGCTAGCAGCTCTGCCGGAACGGCACTTCCCGCTGCCCGTCGTCATCGCCCACGGCATATTCGCCGCCGTGACCGTCGGCCTGGTCCTGCTCACGGTCTTTGGCATCGACGGCTGACCGGCTCCAGTCCGCCCGGCCGAGCCGGTAAGCGACGTGCGGGCGCAGCTCGTGCCCGACCGGGATCCTCGGGTGCTCGAACCATCCGTGCGGCGTCATCCCTAGCCGCCGCATGACGTTCTGCGATGGCTGGTTCACTACGGCCGTCATCGACCAGATCTGGTCGAAGCCGACCTCGCTGAATCCGACTTCGAGCGCCGCGACGGCAGCCTCGGTGGCATACCCGCGGCGCCACGCGTGCCTGGCCAGGCGCCAGCCCACCTCCATGCCGCCAGCGCCGGGTACGCCGTCCGGCATCGGGTTCAGGCCGGTGAACCCGATGAAGTCCGCCGAGTCTGCTACTTCAAGCGCCCACAGCCCGAACCCCTGGGAGTCGAAGAGATCCTCGATCCGGTCGACGCCAGCGTCGCTGGCGGACCGGTCCAGCGGGGCCGGGAAGTAGCGCATGACCTCCGGGTCTGCGTTCATCGCGGCAAATGGCTCCCGGTCGCGGTCGCGCCATCGGCGCATTATCAGGCGGGCGGTACGGAGATTCTCGAACCGGTGCGTCACCCTTGCAGCTTAGCTTCCAGATAACGATTCGGTCTCAGCGCCCCGACTACCCATCCGCTGAATCGGTCGAACCGAACTAGGACCGTGACATCGCAGCCCCGGAAAGCAAGCCGCCGGCGACAGTACGCCGGCCGGGGCCCAGGTGTGCGGCACACCCCAGACCCTGGTGAGCCCAGCCGGGCTCGATGCGCGTTTCAGCGGACTCGACCGGAACCCCTGAGGTACCGTTCCGGAAAAACAACGGTCACTGTAAGTAGTCGATCGAGCACGTTGGGCTACAGCCCTCCGTGCGAGGCCGTCAGGGGCGAACGGCACCAGCCGGCCCCGGGAGGGAAAGCAATGCCCAGTCGAGATGACAGCGGCTCATCCGTGACCGGCCCGAGCGCCGACCGCGAGGAGCAGCAGCGCATGTCGCGGCGCACGATGCTGCGCGGCGCCGGAGCCGCCGGAGCCGCAGGGATCGCGGCGGTCGCGCTGACCAGCGTGGCGGCACCAGCCTTCGCCGCGTCGGGCCACACGGCCCGCACCGCAGCGGGCGGCGACACGGCCCACGAGGCAGCCGCCGACACCGACGACCAGATCGTGGTGCACGTCCGCGATGCCAGGTCCGGCGAGATCGACGTCTTCCGCGGCACCAGCCAGACCAGCCTGCACGACCGGGACCTGGCCGCGCGCCTGGTCCGCGCTAGCCGCCCGTGATCGTCCGTACCTGCCATCTTCCGCACCAGCTAGCGAGGTAACTGATGTCTTCTCATCGCGAGGCACCGGAGATTTCCAAGGATCCGGTCGCCGACAGCACTGATCTCTACGCTTTCGTAAGCCCCAACCAGCCCGACACGGTCACCCTGATCGCGAACTACATTCCGCTGCAGGAGCCGTCCGGCGGCCCGAACTTCTACGAGTTCGGCAATGTGGTGCTTTATGAGATTCACGTCGACAACAACGGCGACGGCAAGTCGGACGTCACCTACCAGTTCCGGTTCCACACCAGGCTGACGACCCCGTCGAGCTTCCTGTACAACACCGGCCCGATCGGCTCGCTCAGCGACCCGAACTGGAACAGCAAGCAGTTCTACTCGGTCACCAGGGTCGACCACCGGGGAACCCATGTCCTCGGCCGTGACCTGGCCTGCCCGCCGTGCAACGTCGGCGTGCTGTCCACTCCCGACTATGAGTCCAAGCTCGGGCGGCATGCGGTGCACTCGCTCGGGCACGGCGTCAAGGTGTTCGCCGGCCAGCGCGCGGAGGAGTTCTACGTAGACCTGGGCTCCATCTTCGACCTGGCCAACCTGCGCCCGCTGCAGGAGGCGAACGTCTTCGGGAAGGCGGCCGGCCTGAAGAGCGCGCCGGGGATCAACGCCACGGACCGGCTGAACGTGCACTCGATCGCGATCCAGGTGCCGATCTCTGAGCTGACCATCGCCAAGCACCCGACCATCGGGGTCTGGACGACCGCCAGCCGCCAGCGCGTGCAGGTGGCTTCGGCGGACGGCGGGGAGCCGACGTGGAGCGGCCCGTGGACCCAGGTGTCCCGGCTGGGCAATCCGCTGATCAACGAGGTCGTCATCCCGCTCGGCAGGAAGGACTACTGGAACAAGCAGCGTCCGGCGCACGACAAGCAGTTCGCCAAGTCCTACGCCAACCCCGAGCTGGCAGGGCTGCTCCCAGTTCTGTACCCAGGCGCCTTCCCGAATCTGGCTGCGCTGGACAAGGCCGGCACCGCGCGGGCCGACCTAGAGGCGATCCTGCTGACCGGTATCCCGTCCGGACTGATCCCCGGCTTCACGAACTTCACCGGAGCCGTACAGGCCGACTTGCTGCGGCTGAACACCTCGATTCCGCCGACGCCAGCCAGTTCGTCGAAGTACAGCATCCTGGGGCTGATCGGCGGCGACGCGGCCGGCTTCCCGAACGGCCGCCGGCTGACCGACGACGTGGTCACGATCGAGCTGCGGGCGATCGCCGGCAAGGTGTTCCCGCTGATCGATCCGAAGTACGTGGTGGACGGGGTCGTCGATTCCGTCACCGACGGACTGACGAACAAGAACGTTACAAACCCGCCGATTGCCTCATTCCCGTACATGGGCGTGCCATACGACGGTTATCACAACCCATCGTAGGTAGATCGGCAGGAGGGGAGATACCGGGCGCCGGGCGGCCAGCAATCGCGGCCGGCCGGCGCCCGGTGCCCTTCCCAACCGGGTCGGCCCCAGCGGCGCGGTCCCCGGGTGCCCCGCAGTCCCGTTCACAACTGAGCGTCAGCGGCAAGGAGTTAAGAGCGCGATGGCAGAAACGATTCTCGGCCCGTCCAGCGCCGGCAGCGTCGTCCTTGATCTCGGCGCCGGCGTGGGGGCCCTGGTCCTGCATACGCCGGCCAGCCTGGACCGTCGCGAGATAGAGATCAGTCCGCACGACAACCCGGCCGCGCATCGGACTCACTCTCAGGTCAGGGAACGCCGGGTTGGTCCCAGCGTGCAGTACGCGGCCGTCTACCCCGGCGTCGCGGCCGGCCACTACACCGTCTGGCGCGATGCCACCACTCCCGCCGGTGTCGTGACCGTCAACGGCGGCGAGGTCACCAGCTGCCACCTACTTGAGCTGCTCGCCTCCCGCTAGCGCCGCGCGCCGGGCGTTTCCGCCCTGGCAGCACAGCTCTGCCGAGGCTGGCGGGACTGAAGAGGCTGCTGTGACTAGATGACGATCTTTCTTGGCTTCCGGCGCTTCCGGGAACGCGCGATCCGCCGGACACGACCCGGCCGGGCCTGGCCGCACGGGGGACGGTGCGGCCAGCCCGGTCGGCTAGCCGGGGGCTAGACCTCAGATCGAGCGCTGGTAGCTGCCGAAGGCGCGGGTACCCAGCCAGGCCATGGTCACCGCGAGAGCAACCAGAAGTCCCAGCCGCGGCCACACCGCTCCCCATGCCGTCCCGGCCGATAGCGCCTGCCGTGACGCCACGACTGCCCAGTCGACCGGGTTGTACCTCGCGACATGCTGCACCCAGCCAGGTGACAGCCCGGTATCCATGATCGCCGATGACACGAACACCAGCGGCAGCACCAGGAACTGGCTGATGCCGATCAGCGCCTCCTGCTGTCGCAGCAGCAGCGCGAGCGCGTTCGACAGCGAGGCGAGGATCATGGCGATCAGCACCGCGGCCAGCACCGTGACGCCGATACCGACCATGCCGCCGGGGAACCTCGTCCCGGTCGCGAACGCGAGGACAAAGACGACCAGGGTCTGGAGCACGGTCGTGATCGCCTGGTAGGCCAGTGTTCCGGCCATCATCGCTCCCCGGCGGACCGGCGAGGCGAGCAGCCGGTCCATGACGCCGCGGTTCATGTCCTCGACGTAGACGGTCCCTGCCCAGGTACTGGAGAACAGCGCGGTCATGATGATCACGCCGGGCGTGATGAACTCCAGGTAGGTACCTGAGCCAAGACTGAATCCGGGGATAGCCGCGACCGACTTGAATAGCTGGCCGAACAGCAGCAGCCAGATCACCGGCTGGAACAGGGTAAATGCCGCGTACGCGGGCTGGCGCGACAACGTCCGCAGCGCGCGGGCCGTCAGGTAGACGCAGTGCTGCGCCAGCCGCCCGCGACCGCTTGCTCCGGTGCCAGTCGGCCGGACCGGGGCGTGAATGACCGCGCTCATGCCGCCACCTCGAAGCTGCGGCCCGCGTACCGCAGGTAGACGTCATCGAGTGAGGGCCTGGCGACGGTTACCGACGTCACCGCGATGCCCGCGTCCTCTAGCGCCGCGAGCAGGACAGGGACCGCCCGAGCGCCGTTCTCGGCGCGAGCCCGCAGGATCGGGCCGTCAGCGGTGATGTGGTGCAGCCCGTCCAGCCGGGCCAGCCGGGCCAGCGCCGCGGCGGCGGTGGCCGCCGATGCCAGGTCGACATGGACGGCATCGCCCCGCATCTCGCTCTTGAGTTCCTCCGGCGTACCCTCCACGACAATCCGTCCATGATCGACGATCGCCAGCCGGTCGGCGAGCTGATCGGCTTCCTCCAGGTAATGCGTGGTCACGAGCACCGTCATGTGCTGGGTCCCGGACAGCCGCCCGATCTCGGCCCAGAGGTCTGCCCGCGCCTCCGGATCCAGGCCAGCCGTCGGCTCGTCGAGGAACAGCACTTGCGGGCGGTGCATCAGCCCGATCGCGACATCCAGCTTGCGTGCCGTGCCACCGGAATATGTCTTGGCCAGCCGCCCGGCGACATCATCGAGGCCGAACAGGGTCATCAGCTCGGCCGCCCGGCTCTGAGCCGACGGGCGCGACATGCCGTGGATCCGGCCGGCCAGCACGAGGTTCTCCCGGCCGGTGGCCATCGGATCGCTCGATGTCTTCTGCGACACCAGTCCGATCGCGTGCCGTACGGCATCCGGGTCGGACGCGACGTCGATGCCCGCGACGGTCGCCTGCCCCGAGTCCGGGCGCGACAAAGTGGTCAGGATTTTCACGGTGGTGGACTTGCCCGCGCCGTTGGGGCCGAGCAGCGCGAACACGCTGCCGGCGGCAGCAGCCACGGTCAGTCCGTTCAGGGCAAGGACCGGCGGCTTGCCGCGGCCGGTCCGGTAGGTCTTGACGAGGTCGACGGCTGACAGGGCCGCCGGTTCTGAGCTGAACATGGGACTCCGATCCCCTTGACGGTGGGGAGCCGAGCCCGCAGCGCCTATCGTGTGAGTTGCGCCTCGGGACGGAACACATGCGGTCTCGACTCGGGTGTCAGGTCCCTGGCTGGTGTTACCGCACCGGCCAGGGACCGCTGTGCTAGTCCTGCGGACCTGTGCTAGTCCTGCGGATCAGGCTTGAACGCTTGCGCCCCCTCCCCCAGATAACCCACGAGATCGTGGCTGATCTGCTCCCAGGTGACGCCTTGGCACCTCAGCTCGTGCAGACGGCGCCACTCCTTCGTGCCGTGCAGCGCGCTGGATCGGATGTTGTCCGCCAGCGCCGAGACGAAGTCGAGTTCGGCAGTCAGCATGCTGCGCCGGTACAAGCCCTCGATCAGGAACAGGTCGGGCACGCCCATGTCAACGGCCACCGAATGCGAGGCGTCGATCGCGCGCAGGTCCATCCGCAGCCGCTCGACACGCTCGCTGAGCAGCCTGGCGACCTCATCGGGCGGAAGTACCGGCATCAGGGATAGGCCGGCCTCCAGCGAGGTGTAGTCGCGGACCGGGGTGGAGAGCAGCTCAGCGAGCCAGTCCTCGCACTCGGTGATGCCGGCCTCGGTGATCTCGTAGACGGTCCGCTCCGGGCGGCGGCCCTCGCGGGTCGTCTCCCGGCTCGCGATCAGGCCGTGCTTGCTCAGCGACTCGACCACGGCGTACAGCGAGCCGTAGTTGAGCTTGATGCTGTTCTCCTTGCCCCGGCTGCGCAGCGTCGTCGAGATCTCGTACGGATGCATCGGCCGCTCGGTCAGGCAGCTCAGCACGGCCAGCGCGAGCGGGTTGGACACCCGGCGACGGCTCACGGCAACTCCTCTGACTCGTATACTCTGAATCGAGTATCCACATATGAGTGCGGAGTGTCAAGTGCCTTCAGTCGGCCAGCCGGAAGGACTCATCCGGGGTGAGTTCAGCGACGTCCATCTGCGCTTTCTGCAACTTGCCTGAGTAGTCCCAGTTCATCGACTGCCAGCGGGTGAACTGATCGAGTACCCAGATGCCCGACTGGCGAGAACCGTTGCCGGACTTGCCGTTGCCGCCGAACGGCAGGTGCGCTTCCGCGCCTGAGGTCGAGTTGTTGACGCTCACCATGCCCGCGCCGATGCCGCGCCGGAACGCGAACACATCGGCCGGCTGCGTGGTGTAGATCGACGACGACAGGCCGTAGCCCGGGGCATTAGCCAGTTCGATGGCCTCGCTCAGGTCGCGGTAGGTGGTCACGCCGATCATCGGGCCGAACGTCTCAGTGCGGAAGATCGCGTCGTCAGCGCGCAGCCCGTCGACGATCGTCGGGTGGTAGAAGATTCCGGCGTCCGGATCACCGACGAAGCCGAGCCGCGGGTTCGCGGCGGTAATCCGGCCGGTCGAGCTAGACCCGAGCACGCTGTGGTGCGGCTGGATCCAGCCGAGGTACTCCTCGAACTGGTCGCCGAACTTACGATCAAGCATCGGCCCGAAGACCACTGGGCTGAACGGGTCGCCCACCGCCGCCGCACGAGCCGCCCGGTCGAGTCGCGCGACGAAATCAGCATGCACGCTCTCGTGCACGATCACGGTCCCGAGCGACGTGCACCGCTGCCCGGCGGTGCCGAAACCGGAGAACAGGGCGGCCTCGGTGGCAAGGTCAAGCTCCGCGCTGTGCGTAACGACCATAGGATTTTTGCCGCCAAGCTCCAGGCAGGCCGACTGAAGGTGGCGGCCGGTCAGTTCGCCGATCCTGGACCCGACCGCGCTGGAGCCGGTGAACCCGACCTTGTCGACCAGCCCGTCATCCAGCGCCTGCTCCAGGCCGGCGAAGGTCGTCTCGCCGTCGGCCAGCACCAGGTTCAGCACTCCGTCGGGCAGGCCGCCGCCGCGGACGATCAGGTCGAACAGCGCGGCGCCGCAGGCCGGTGCGTAATCGGCCGGCTTCCACACCACCGTGTTGCCGCAGAGCAGAGCCGGGATCAGGTACCAGGACGGCACCGCGACCGGGAAGTTGCCAGCGGTGATGACGGCGACGACGC
>OCZU010002369.1_pt1 | contig 12038 bp, 9 predicted proteins | sample 1539001 | NCBI WGS metagenome assembly OCZU01 (sample SAMEA3539306, study PRJEB22396) | soil metagenome | biome: tundra; feature: field; material: soil | place: USA | collected 2010-05 | depth 0.15 m
TGCCCGTATCGAGTCAGGGAAATCCACTGAGCAGAAACTCTGCCGAACACTACTGGTGGCGAGGCCGATGTCCGAATGTTCGGCTTGAACGGTTTCGGCGTCGGCGGATTTAGTCTGGCCTCGCATGGTGGCGCAGAGCAGAACCGTGACAGCGATGACGAAGCTAACGGGCGAAAAGTTAGAATATACGCTCGCCCTCACCCCGGCCCTCTCCTGGGAGAGAGGGCCGGGGTGAGGGCGAGCGTTTGTCATGCTTGTTTGATTCCTTGTTACTTCAGCCACAACAACGGCTGTGTGATGGCGATGTTGCGTTTTACTTCCATGTCGGTTGGATACGGAAGCTTGCGCCACAGTTCTAGATACTTTGGTTCGGCGAAGGCAATTCCGGCAAAGAGCAGGCACGGCTGCCGCGCCGGCCAGCCATCCCACGCCTGCACGTCGGGCTTGCGCGGCCATTTCGATTTGTCGGCCAGGTACGGGTAAAGGAATTCCATCGCCTTGTGGATGCTCCGGCCATCCGGCGACTCAAACTTCCATAGATCATCCTTCGGCGTCGAAAGCAACTGGCAGAGCGTGGCCATATTATCGAGCTGGAATATTGAGTAGCCATACGGCTTGGTGCGCCGCAGTTCGGCGGGGAAGCTGCCGTCGTTGGTCATTTGCTTCACAATGAACACCTCCTTGAACCGGCGGCGACAATCCGCGAGTTTCGCTTCGTCACCTGTCAATTGCGAAAACGCCGCGATTTGCAGCCAATACGCGACGGCGTGGTTGTTCCCTGCGTTGGCTTCATCGTTGCCGTTTTTGCTCGTCGTCATCCACTCGACGTAGTCCCGAAACCATTGCTTCAGACCGGCGAGAACTTCCGGCGGAAACGAAGACGACCGCTCCATCGCCCGAACGGCGGGAGACACCTCGATTAAATGCAAGGTGTCAATGATGCCGATGCCGCGTCCCGGCGAAACGCCGGGAATCGCCTGCGCGTATTTCAGGCTTGGATTCATCCGCGTTTGCGGGTCGAGAAAAAACACGCGGAGCAATTCAGCGGCTTTCGCGGCGTAACGATCCTCGCCGGTGATTTTGTACGCGGCAGCCAGCGCCGCGACGGCGTCGCGCAGTTGCGTCACGCAGCGACGATGCTCGATAAAATTTTCGGGGTTTGTCTGGCCGTCGCGTTGAACGTAGGGGAGGCCGTTCGTGGTGTCTGGATTCGGCCACCAGTAATCGCCATTCGAATAAAAATCATTTGGCCCGCCTTCGCTGAGTTTGGCCTGGAACTTCGTGAGAGTGATGGGTTCGAGTGAAAGCGCCGCGTTGGCGTCTTTCAGGATACGCTCGCGATCAACCGTCGCCACGTCAAATGGCAGGCTTGTTGCGTGTGAAACTATGGAAGGTTTGGCCTGACTTGTCGCCTCGTTGCCTTCACCACGCAACGCAATCACAATCGCGGCCTGCAATAGGCTTAGGACGAGGAATCGCAACTCAATTGAGCTTCGGGTCATGTTTGATGTTCGGGTATTGTTCGTTATTGCGGCTTAAACTAACAACGGCAATTGCGGACTGATATTGAACATTCGTTCAGCCCGGCGCGATCCCAAATCGCATTCAATAAAATGCCGCTGCCGTCAAACGTGCCATTCACCAAGACCGACCAACTCGCGAGTGGTTGTGTTTTTGTATCAAGCGCATTTTTGCTCCGTATGAGTGGTGGCTGGAACCACGCCCCATAAAATCATTCGTTCCGACCGGGAAGTTTGTGATTTGAACCTCCCTCATCCCGGCCTTCTCCCAAAGGAGAAGGAGAACCATTCGCCGTCTGTCTGAAATTCGCGCGACGGGATTTGCCGGACGATCATCCGCAAACCGAGAGACGGACTGCGGCCATTTCCTCTCTTCGGGGAGAGATTTCCCCGAATGGAAATTTCGCGCATTGAACCCCTGAACCGGAGTGCGCCCGTCCTCGGGCGCAGCGAGGTAAGAATGTCAGGCGGTGGGGGATTTTCCATAGCCCGCTCGTGTCCGGACGTTGCTGCGCCCGGGGACGGGCGCACTCCGGGAGGTTCAGGGGGAGGATAAAAGGTGAGGGCGAGCGTTTAACTAACGTTCACCGCCAAAGCACCGAGCCGCCAAAGTCTTTGCCGACTGCCACCCTTCTTTGCCCCTTTGCGCCTTCGTCCCGCCGGGGCAACCGGAAATCAGGCAGCCACGCCGTGGCTGGAACCACGCCCCATAGAATCATTCGTCCCGGGAGAAAGCGGTGCTAAAGCCACCGCAGTCCAAACGCTGTCGCGAGTGCCCGGCGTACTTGAACTTTGCGAAGCGTCTGGACGGCGGCGCGTTCACCGCCGCTTTTTTTTGGGCGACGACATGAGAGGAAGAATCGTTCGCCATCCCCTTGAAAATTCGCGCGGCTGGATTTGCCGGAACAAAAAAGCGACCTCCGTTTCCGAAGACCGCTCGCATGGGTTAAATTTGATTTATTTGCCCGGCCTTCCGGGCGGCGCGGGTGGATTCGGCAGCGCGCCGCACCCGCCAGAGGCGGCAACGGTTTGTTTGAATGTCCTCCCTCATCCCGGCCTTCTCCCCAAAAGAGAAGGTGAAACCGTATTCCGACGTTTTACAAATCGGACGCGTACTGGAAACACAGTCCGCTTGACGGTGATTGCCGCAAAGAAGCGAGAACTTCCAAGCAGCGCGCCACCTCGATTCCTTCTCCCCGGGGGCGAAGGTCAGGATGAGGGCGAGCCAAAACACAAAACGAGATCAGTTTGCTTGTCCTCCCTCACCCAACCCTCTCCCCACGGAGAGGGTTTTCACGTTTGCCGTCTGCTTGAATAATTCGCCCGACGGGATTTTCCGGGATAGCAAAGCGACCTCGGTTTCCGAAGGCCGCTTGCGTTGGTCGAATTTGTTTTATTTGCCCGACGCGGCGGGCGGAGGCGCTCAAGCACAGGCAGGCACCCACCACTGAAAACATCAACCACCGGGAGTTCCGGCAAATCGGAAAACCGTTGGCCAAGCAGAACAGATACACCCGTTTCAACCCATGCACAAATCGGTCAATCGAGGCCGCCAACGCTATTGCCAGCCAGGAAAGCGATAACCATCATGAATAAAATTGTAGTCCGCCCCGAGGTTAAGGCAGGCCGCTTGGGTCGCCTTCAGTTTCGCGCGGGCCAGCGCGGGCAACAGCATCGCCGCCAGGATGGCGATAATCGCGATGACGACCAGCAGTTCGATAAGAGTGAAAGCCTGGCTGACGGATTGAGTTATTTTTTTCGGTTTCATGCAATGGTCCCAAATGTTTTCAAACCAACTGGCTTGCTGATCCGCGCGCCGATTATTCGGGCTCTGGATGACTTCGAGTGCCGCAAACCGGAGATATGTTGAAAGATTACATCACTTGGGTAAGACTGGTATTGAACAAACGTTCAGGCCGCGAAAAATGACTTGTTCGCCCGCCCGCAAACCGTCGGGCTGAACCAGATTCTGAATCGAGTCGATGAACAAGGACGAAGAAACTTCCCGGAACCGCCACGTCAAAGAGGCTTGCTTTTGGTGGTCTCAGTGACGGATTGGGCCGGAATCGTTGACGGCGGTTGAAGTCGTTTCACCTGCCGTTCGAGATTTGCCAGGCGCGCGGAAAGCCGCTCCGCGACCACGCGCAAATGAGCGGGCACTTGCACGCATTCCTCGCAATGATGGCGCGTGGCGGCGCTGCCTTTGACGGGATACTCGAATTGTTTGCCGCAGGCGCGACAGGTGCGGAGACGTTTGCCGGAGGTGACTTTTTCCATGAGCTAAAATCGGAGCGCCGAGCACCGCCTCGGCTCGTCGGGCTGCGCGGTTCGCGACCTGCCGGGGCGGTGCCCGGCGCTCCAATCGGAAGTTGATCTTTTCAACGCTGCCGTTTCTCGAGGTCACGCACGGCGCTGGTATCGCCGCCGTCCATCAGAAGCCGGCGATCGCGCGAGCGGGTTTCTCCGACGGCCGTGACGCGGATGGCCGCTTCGTCGGTCACGGGACATTCATGCTCGCAAATCCCGCAGCCGATGCAGAGCGCGGGGTCAACATACGGCCGGCGCAAGGTAATCTGCTTGCCGTCACGCTTGGTGATGGTCACTTCCCGGGAGTAAATCGCCTTGGGCGAGACGGGACAAACCTCTTCGCAGACGACGCACGGTGTCTCCATGCTCCACGGCAGGCAGCGTCCGTGATCGTAAAACGCGGTGCCCAGACGAATCGGGCCTTCCTCGGCGAACGTGCCTACACCGGTTTTTTCCTCGATGGAAATTCTTTGGATTGCGCCGGTCGGGCAGACCTGGCTGCACATCGTGCAGTTCAGTTCGCAATAACCGAGCTTCATGTTGAGGATCGGCGTCCAGATGCCCTCCACGCCGGACTCAAACAGCGCCGGCTGCAAAACATTGGTCGGACACGCGCGGATGCACTGGTCGCACTTGATGCAGCGTTCGAGAAAATCCTTTTCCTGAACGGAGCCGGGCGGACGGATGACTTTCTTGTTGTAATCGCGATCGGACGCGCCCGACACGCGGCCAAAAGCGAAGAATCCCGCGCCGATGACGCTGGCGAGAACCGCGCGGCGCATGGGGACCGCCGGCTTGGAAATCTCGCGCTGCAACTGCGGCATGAACTTGAACGAGATCGCGTCTTCGGGGCAATCTTCAATGCAGTTGAAGCAGACGAAGCATTCGCTTTTGCGCAACTGCGTGTGCGGGTCGGATGCGCCTTCGCAGTTTTTCAGGCAGAGGTCGCAGTCCACGCATTTGTCCGGGTTGCGGTCAATGCGCCACAGCGCGAACGTGGACATCCAGCCGAGAAAAGCGCCGAGCGGACAGAGCACGCGGCAGAAAAATCGCGGGATGACGACGTTCATGCCGATGAGAAAAACCAGCAGCCCGCCGATGATCCATGCGCCGGCATGGTAGTACTGGCGAACATAGATGCTTCCGGGATCAGCCTGATTGATGGCGGGCAAAATCGCCGTCGTCACCGAGCGATGAAACAGGCAGATCGGATCGAGCAAACCGATTTGCAGGCTGCCAAAAAACGCCGCGACGAGCATCGCGATGAGGATGATGTATTTGACCTGGTAGATGCTGCGGTAACGATTCGATTCGATGCGGGTTTTTTCCTCCGCGCGCCCCTTGCCCAGGAGCCAGCCCATGAAGTGATGCGCGATGCCGTAGGGACACATCCAGTTGCAGAAAACCCGCCCGAGCAGCAGCGTCGGAATGATCAACACCAGACTCCAGAGCAATCCTTTGTAAATCGTGTGCGTCGTGATGGCGGTTGCGGTGGCCACGAGCGGATCCATTTCGAGGAACAACGACGCCGGATAGCCTTTGAGGTAACGCAAGTCCGTGATGACGCAAAAGAAGGTGAACAGACTGAAGAAAAAAACCTGCGAGGCGCGGCGCGCGTTGACGATGTTGAACCACCGTTTCTTCACGCCTGGACCTCTTTGTAGAGCGCGTCCTTCCAGTTTTTATTTCCGAGGCCGCGGTCGTGGGCCTTGTGGATGTAAGTCAGTTCCGCCAGGTCGCGTTCGAGCAAATGCGTGTAGCCGTAGCTGTCCACCGCGACCATGTCCGTGCCGGCAACGACGGTGCCCATCGGCTTTACGTCCGAAAGCCGGCCGCCGGTCGGGCCGTTGCGCATCAAAACATTCATGCCGTCGAGAATCACCAAAGTCGGTTTCATCATCAGCGCGAAATCGGAAACGATGCTGTGAATGTGCTGGTGAAATTGATTGCGCCGGCCGCCGAGCAGGCCGTACCAGTTTTTCGTCGTCATCGAAGCGTGGCAAAGATTGTGGTCCTTGCACGGGGCGAGGCCGATGACTTTGGTCGCGTGCTTGAATGGCTCGCTGAAGAAAGTCCAGTTGCGCAAGATTTCGCCGTCGAGCTGGAGCGGACCGAACGAGTTGGTTTCGGGATAAAGCAGACTGAGATTCAATTCGTCCGCGACGGCGCGCAAGCCGCTCTTGAGAAAACATCCGGTGGGGCTGTTGATCGGATTATCGGCGATGATGATTTTCGCTGCGCCCGCCTCCATCACCAATTTCGCCACGGCCCGCAACGCATCGGGATGGGTCGTGGCCGCAAGCGCGGGCGGGCGGTCGAAGGCGACATTCGGCTTGATCATGACCACATCGCCCTTTTGGATGAACCGCCCCATTCCACCCAGCGCGCCGATGGCTGCGCGAACGACTTTTTCGTGTTCGGTTCCGTGCGCGATGGCCATCGAGGGCAGCACTTTGCTCGGATCCATTTTGTAACTTCGCAGCGCTGATCCCTTTTGCTTCTCGAAGCCGGGAACAAAATGTTTCGGCTGCCATAAGGCGAAGCCGGTGGCGGCCGCCCCGGCAATCAATGCTCCCGTCGCACCGGCGCGGAGGATAAACTCGCGACGACTGACACTGCCCTCAGCCTTGATGCCGGCGTTTTCCGGGGCGTTGTCTTTTGGATCCGGTTTCATAATGCGAGCTTCATTATAGCATTACTGAATTTCGCCTGCCAGATATTTCTCGACAAACTGGCGGGCCTTGTCGCCATCGGTGGCGTCAAACACGCCGCCGATTTCACCGTTCCGCTGATAAATCACCTTCCACGTGCCGAAATTTTCCGTTTGAAAAATTTTTGCGCCCCGCACATCCGGCAATGCCGTCACCTTGCCGCCGAACTTGCCGGAGAAGTCCAGGTAAGATTTCCATGCGGCGGCGGCCTCCTCCGGCGAAGCCGTCATGAGAAAGAACGGAAGTTTTCCGCCGCTGAAATCGTAGGTCGCCTGGAAGACATCTTTGAGAAAGGCCTGGCCTTGCGCGTTGTCGCGGACGAACTGGATGGTCGTTGAATCCAAACCCGCGTTGGGCAGACGCCGGCGCGCGTCCAGACCGGCGTTGTCCTGGGGCAGATTCTTCGCCCGGTCACGGGCCAAAGCCGCGGCCAGTTCGGCGGTTTTTGGTTTTTGATCGGACGCGATGATCTGAACGTAACAATTTCCCTGCCGGAAATAAAATCCGAGTTCACCCGAGTAGCCATCCGGCGCAAAATCGATTGGCTTCCCCTGGGGATCGCGTTCGAGCGAGAAGATGCCGAAGGCATTGGCGGGCGTGTCCATGCGATATTCAAAGACGTCCACGAAACTGCCGCCGCTGCTCGTAATCTCAAACGAGCGGCAACGCAACTGGACAAAATTGAATCCGAGATAAGCCGGAGCGCGCCCGTCAATTTTTTCAAAGAGAGTGTCCGGCGAATAGAATTCCGTGGCGCTCATCGGCTTCAGTCCGGCAATGGCAATATCCAACCGCTCGCCTTTCACGGGAGAAGGGGATGCGGAAGCATTTCCGGCTTCCGCCGGTGCGCCACCTTCCTCCGCGCCGTAACCTGTTTCGCCGGATGATTTTTTGTTGGCGGCCGCCACCGGCGCCGCGGAGGTCAGTTCGTTTCCGGAGTCCGTTTCGCCTTTGAGGGTGGCGGCTTTCCCTTCGGGATTGGATACCGTTGATTTCAGCGCTTCGGTTCGCAAAATATAAACGCCTGGATCGAAGTGTTTTCCTTTCCACCAAACCGCCCCGCCAATAAGACATAGCAAAACTATAATGACCACGCTCGTGGCCCGCTCAACGATTGGAATTTCAGTTCGGACGAACGCTTTTCTATTCGGTTTCGGCGCGGCCTTGGGTGCATTGGAATCGGCAGCGGCCATGAGCTAAGCGAAATACTGCTCCGCCCGGCGCATGATTTCCGGATAATCGGTTTTGAAATGGCAGGCATCGCGCAAGGCGGCAAGGTTGATCTGGGAAGCGTCGCGGTGTTCGGCGGGCAGCTTGTGGTAGAGCGCGCGCGCATTCATGTTGCCGTCCTGCTCATAATAGGTGACGTAGCGCGCGATATCAGAAAACGCGAAGCGGCTCGCCGCACCCGACTCGTTGCAGGCGGGGCAGCCGGTACACATGCTGCGACGACTGGCGATGATCGTCGCGCGAAGCAATTGAAGGTGACTGAGCTTGACGGGAGACTTGTAACCCTTGGCGGCGGCCACGCTGGATTGCATATCATCCGCGTTCTGCATGCGGTTGCAAACTGCGGTGATGCGCGGGTCGCTCCAGACGGCGTGCAGCAAAGCCTGATGGGTGGTCAGACCGAGCTTGTCAAATTCAGGCAACCGCTTGGGCACATCCGCGGCGTTGCGCAGAGTCTTCATGGCGATGAGGCCGATGCCGGCTTTATGGCAGGCGTTAAGCGCTTGATCGAACGCGTCGCCTTTGGTGAAAAACGGCGTGTATTTGACCATGATGGCATCAATGAAGCCGCCTTGGGCTGCGGCTGTGAGGTATTCTGCGCTGCGATCGTCATGGCACGAAAATCCGACCCTCCGGCATTTGCCGGAGCTTTTCAATTTCTCAACCACCGTTTTAAAGGTGTCACTCTTGGGCCAGGTCAGCGATGATTCACCGTACTCCAGCGGGTTGATGCCGTGAATGAAGAATAGGTCCAGATATTCTGTGCCGCACCTTTTAAGCCGCAGATCAATCATTTCCAGCAACTGTTCCGGACTCTTGGGATGGTCTTTAGAGACCAGAAACAGTTCCTTGCGCCTTTCCGGATACTTGGCCAGCCATTGGGCCACCTTGGTCTCGTCATTGCCATTCCCATAGGTACTAGCCGTGTCGAAATAGCGAATGCCCATGGACCAGCCAAGGTCGAGATACTGCGCACTGTAGGCAGGCACATTGCCGCCAAAAATGAGCATGCTGACCTGCGGACCGTCCCGGCCCAGTTGGCGGGCGGGCAATGGCGGTGATCCCGGCGTGGCAGCGGTTTTGGATTGCTCCACAGTTTGGGCCACGAGCGACGGGACCAAGGCGGCTCCCACGGGTGCCGCCAAGGTATTCCGGAGAAAACTGCGGCGTGTAAATGTGGATTTTGACGTTTTCATGTTCAGGCGAAGTAACGTTCAGCGCGCTTGAGGATTTGTGCGTAGTCAATGTGGAAGGCGCAGTTGTCGCGGAGCGCCGCGAGGTCAACGCCGGAAGCATCACGCGCCGCAACGGGCAACGCGCGGTAGAAATCTTTCGCTTCAAGCGAGCCATCCTGTTCGTAATACATCACAAAGCGCGCGATGTCGTGGAAGGCCAGTTCGGTGCTGGCCGCGACCGTGGCGCAGGCCTGGCAGCCGGGGCACATCGTCCGGCGATGCGCGAGAATGGTCTGGCGGAGCAATTCCATGTGCGCGGTCTTGAGCGGTTCCTTGTACTTGCGCGCGGCGGACGCGCTGGCGTCCATCTGGCTGACGTTCTCAATATTGTTACAGACCGCGCTGATTCTCGTATCGCTCCAGACCGCCTGCAATTTCGCCTGATGCAAGGTGAGTCCGAGCTTGTCGAATTCGGGAACGCGTTTGGGCACGTCGCTGACGTTGCGCATTGTTTTCATGGCCACGAGGCCGATGCCCGCGTGATGGCAAGCATCCAGCGCCTTGTCAAACGCGCCGCCTTTTTCGTAAAACGGATTGAAAGCCATCATGATGACGTCCACGAACCCGCCTTCCGCCGCGGCATTGAGATAATCGGTCAGGCGGCCATCGTGGCAGGAGAAACCGATCTTTTTGATTTTCCCGGAACTCTTCAATTGCTCGGCGACTTTTTTGAATTTGTCGCTCTTGGGCCACGCCAAAGAATCATCGCCATATTCTCTGGGGCCGATTCCGTGAATGTAAAAGGCGTCCAGATATTTCGTGCCGCAGGCGGCGAGACGTTTGTCAATCATCTCCAGCAACTGTTCGGGTCCTCGTCGCGGATGGTCTTTGGAGACGAGGAAGATTTCCTTGCGCCGTTCCGGATATTTCGCGAGCCATCGGGCGACGATTTTTTCCGAGCTGCCATTGATATAACAATCCGCCGTGTCGAAGTAGCGGATGCCCATGGACCACGCGATGTCGAGATAGTCCGGGCTGTAGGCGCTCATCATGCCGCCCAGGCAGACCATAGTGACCTGAGTGCCATCCTTGCCGAGCGGACGCGTGGGCAACGTCATGCCTGGTGCGGGCGACGCAGCCGGCGCGGGCGTGGAACTTTCAGTTGCAGCAGCCGAAACGGCGATGTTTTGCGCCAGCGCGAGGCCGGCGGGCACAGTGAGAGCGGTCTTCAGAAAATGCCGGCGAGAAGATGAATGGCTTATTTTCATATTAGTTCCTAATTTGGAAAACACTACTCCGACAGACTTGGTCCGCAAGAGGAAAGTTTCAGCAAATCCGGCTAAATTGATGACCTTCAAAAAACAAAGCCGCCAAGCGGGGAGCTTGGCGGCTTTGCCTAAGAAACGCCTTTTAACGCGGCGTGGCCACATAACGATCAGAGACACAGTACGCGCTGTCTAACTTTGTCTTGATTCCGGGACAACAAACTCGCATGAAATAAAAAGCAATGCGTGCCTCCCAGTCAAAAAGAACCAAAAGCCGCCGGGGCGCTCCGTGGACGCTCAAGGAACTCAAACAACTCGGCAAAGTGCCCGACTCCGTCCTCGCCCGCCGCACCGGACGCACCATCAAGGAAGTCGTCGCCATGCGCGAACATCGGCGTATTGGCCTTCGCACACCGCCCCGTCGCTGGACGGCGCGTGAAATTCGTCTGCTCGGACGCTATTACGATGCTGAAGTATCCCGCCGCTTGCGCCGCGACCCTCATGACGTGCGCGCCGGCAGCGACTCAGTCTTAACATTCCACCATTACGCCGCAGGACGGGCCGCCCGTGGACTCGTGCTGAAAAGAAACTGCTCGGTACCGCGACAGATCCGGAAATCGCCCGCGCTTTGGGCCGCTCCAATATGGCGGTACAAGCCGCACGGCGAAAGCTCGGCATTCGTCGTCCTCCCAACGGCCGGCCTTACACTCCGACCGAGTACAAGCTCATGGGAACCATGCCCGACGAGGAACTCGCCCGAAAAATCGGACGCACCCCCTTAGCCGTCCGAATGCGACGAATCGAACTCCATATTCCCAAATTCAATGCTAAATGGAGAAAATTTACCGCGGAGGAAAATGCTTTGCTGGGCAACTTCACGGACAGCGAAACAGCCGCCCGGCTCAAGCGCGCTCGCGGCGTTGTTGCACGGCAGCGCAAGAAGCTTGGCATCCCCGCGTTAAATCCTCAACCTCCAATCCGGCGGTGGACTGCCAAAGAGGAAAAGCTTCTCGGAACACTGCCTGATGAAGAACTTGCTCGACTGCTGAAACGGACCTGTCAAGTTGTTCAGAATCACCGCCGGGGATTGGGCATCCCACGCCTTCCACGCATCAAGCCGTGGTCGCCAGAAGAGGAGAAATTGCTCGGAACCGCGCCTGATGAAGAAACCGCACGCAAGCTGGGACGCAATCGTTGGGCGGTCTATGAACGTCGTCTTGCCCTGGGAATTCTTAAGGCGGGCCACAAACATCGTCCGTGGACCGCGCAGGAACAACAGCTTCTCGGAACGATGCCCGACTCGATGGTGGCCAAACGCGTGGGGCGCACCCGACGGGCCGCGTTCGCTCAGCGGCATCTCTTTGGCATTTCGAGATTTGGCGGCGCGGTTCGCCGGTGGACGCCAAAAGAGGAAGCCTTGTTGGGCAAGATGCCGGACAAGGAACTCGGCCGCCATTTGCAACGCACCTACAAAGCGATCTCCTTCCGCCGTCAAGCGCTGCGCATTTCTCCGCGCCGCCCGCTCATTTCCAAAAAAACAAAGCCGCCAAGCGGGGAGCCTGGCGGCTTTGTTTAAGTAACGCTTTTTAACGCGGCGTGTCCGCATGGCGAACAAAGGCACGGCACGCGTTATCTAACTTTGTCTTGCTTCCAGGAAAACAAACTTGCATGAAATAAAAAGCAAATGCGTGCCTCCGAGTCAAAAAGAAACAAAAGGCGCTGGGGCGTTCCGTGGACGCCCAAGGAACTCAAACAACTCGGCAAAGTGCCCGACTCCGTCCTCGCCCGCCGCACCGGACGCACCATCAAGGAAGTCGTCGCCATGCGCGA
>OCZU010002370.1_pt1 | contig 12037 bp, 11 predicted proteins | sample 1539001 | NCBI WGS metagenome assembly OCZU01 (sample SAMEA3539306, study PRJEB22396) | soil metagenome | biome: tundra; feature: field; material: soil | place: USA | collected 2010-05 | depth 0.15 m
CGTGGTCAGGTCCCGTGGTCAGGGCAGGGCGAGCATCTGATCCAGGGCTGCCCTGGCTTGCCTGGCGACCTGCTCATCGACGGTGATCTGGTTGACGACCTGGCCGCTGGCCAGCGATTCCATCGCCCAGACGAGATGCGGCAGGTCGATCCGGTTCATCGTGGAGCAGTAGCAGACCGTCTTGTCGAGGAAGACCACCGTCTTATCCGGATGCGAGTCGGCCAGCCGCTGCACCAGATTCAGCTCGGTGCCGACAGCCCAGGCCGACCCGGCCGGCGCCGCCGCGATGGTCGAGATGATCTTCTCGGTCGAGCCGACCTGGTCCGCGGCGAGCACGACGTCGTGCACGCATTCCGGGTGCACGATCACGTTGACGCCGGGGACCCTGGCCCGCACCTCGGCCACGTTCCGCGCCCTGAACCGGCCGTGCACGGAGCAGTGCCCGCGCCAGAGGATCATGGTGGCACGTTGCAGCGCTTCGGCATCCAGCCCGCCGCCCGGCCGGTGCGGGTCCCACACCACGCAGTCGTCCAGGCTCAGCCCCAGCTCCAGCACGGCGGTGTTGCGGCCCAGGTGCTGGTCGGGCAGGAACAGCACTTTGCTGCCTTTGCTCAGCGCCCAGCGCAGGGCGCGCTCGGCGTTGGACGACGTGCACACCGTGCCGCCGTGCCGCCCGGTGAAGGCCTTGATGTCGGCTGAGGAGTTCATGTAGGTCACCGGCACCACCGACTCGGCGAGGCCGAGGTCTTCCAGCGTCTCCCAGCACTCCTCGACCTGGCTGTACGTCGCCATGTCCGCCATCGAGCAGCCGGCCGCCAGGTCGGGCAGGATCACCCGCTGGGCCGGACCGGTCAGAATGTCAGCGGACTCGGCCATAAAGTGCACGCCGCAGAAGATCACGAACTCGGCGGCCGGCCGGTCGGCGGCATCGCGGGCCAGCTTGAACGAGTCGCCGGTGACATCGGCGAACCTGATCACCTCGTCGCGCTGATAGTGGTGGCCGAGAATGAACGCCCGGTCGCCAAGCGCCGCGCGGGCCGCCACCGCCCGCTGCACCAAAGTGGGATCCGACAGCGCCGGCAGCTCCCCAGGACAGGAAACGCCTCGTTCGGTATGCGTTTGCGCGCCAGCCCCAAGCACGAGCAGCGGTATCTGACGGGTAGCTGCCGACCTGCTTGCGGTGAGCTGATCTGCTGATACTGGCATCTGAGCCCCGATTCTCGAGACTTATCGTCGAACTGACGATACTAGAATACCTCGTCAGACCCGGCCGGGCGACGCAGGTCCGGCACAAGCGGAATGCGGGCAGGGGGCATATCGTTGTCAGAGCATGGACACGAGGCGGCGCTGCGGAGCGCTGCCCCCAAATGCGGGAGCTACCTAGATGACAGTTCAGCAGGACGTGACAGCGCAGGGCCTCATTCTCACCGAGGTCGCGGCCACCAAGGTAAGCAGCCTGCTGGCCCAGGAGGGCCGCGACGACCTTCGGCTGCGGATCGCCGTGCAGCCTGGCGGCTGCTCAGGCCTGCGCTACCAGCTGTACTTCGATGAGCGTCAGGTGGATGGCGACATCGTCAGCGACTTCGACGGCGTGCAGGTGGTCACGGACAAGATGAGCGGGCCGTACCTGTCCGGCGCGACCATCGACTTCGTCGACACCATCGAGAAGCAGGGTTTTACGATCGACAACCCGAACGCCACCGGGTCGTGCGCCTGCGGCGACTCTTTCCACTGACGCTAACGCGCCCTCAGCAAGGACCGCCGTGCGCATTGCCGTGACTGGGTCGATCGCGACCGACCATCTGATGACGTTCCCGTCCCGGTTCGTCGATCAGCTGATGCCCGACAAGCTCGACAAGATCTCGCTGTCCTTCCTGGTCGACTCGCTGGTGATCAGGCGCGGCGGGGTGGCGGCGAATATCGCGTTCGGGCTGGGCTGCCTGGGCCTGCAGCCGTTGCTGGTCGGCACAGCCGGGACCGACTTCGCCGAGTACCGCGACTGGCTGGAGCGGCACGGTGTCGACACCAGCGCGGTGCGCGAGTCCGTGCAGCACCACACGGCCAGGTACGTGGGCACGACCGACGTCGACATGAATCAGATCGCCTCCTTCTATCCGGGCGCGATGACGCAGGACAGGGACATCGACCTGGCTGAGCTAGCGGGCCAGGTCGATCTCGTGCTGATCGGGGCCGGTGATCCTGACGCCATGCTGGCCTGCACCAAGCAGTGCCTGGCGAACCAGATCCAGTTCGCGGCCGATACGTCATGGCAGCTGGCCAGGCTGGACGGCCAGCAGGTGCAGTCCCTGCTGGCCGGGGCGGCCTACCTGTTCTGCAACGAGTACGAGGCGAGGCTGACCGAGCACAAGACTGGCTGGAGCCCGGCGGAGCTGACCGACCGGGTCGGGGTGCGGGTGACCACGCTCGGCGGTCGCGGGGCCCGGATAGACCGGACCGGGCATCCGCCGGTGCTGGTGCCGGCCGTGCCTGACGTTCAGCCGAAGGAGCCGACCGGCGCCGGAGACGCGTTCCGCGCCGGTTTCCTGGCGGCCACCTCGTGGGGGCTGAGCCTGGAGCGCGCGGCCCAGCTCGGCAATATCGTCGCCGTGCACGCCCTGGAGACCACCGGCACGCAGGAGTATCAGCTGGAGCCAGCCGCCCTGACCCGGCGGTTCGCGGCGGCTTACGGCGATCAGGCCGCGGCCGAGATAGCCGGGCACTACAGCTGATCGCTGGTGACCCGGATCGGTCCTGCGCCCGATCAGGTCTTGGGCTGGAGGAATTCGAGCCGGTTGCCGAACGGATCCGGCGCGTAGAACCGGTTGTATCCCGGCAGGCCATCATCCCAGCTGACCGTGATCCCAGCCGTCTGAAGCCTGGCCGCCAGCGCGTCGAGCTCGCGGACCTCGATGCCAGGATGGGCCTTGCGGGCCGGGCTGAAGTCGGCTTCGACTCCCAGATGTACCTCAAGTCCGCCGCCGCCGAACCAGCATCCGCCCCGGCCGGCCAGTTCCTCCGGTTTAGTCAGCTCGGTCAGATTCAGGATCCGGCCCCAGAATTGCCTGCAGGCATCCTCGCCGCCAGGCGGAATGGCCAGCTGCACGTGGTGCAGGCGCTCAAATGTGAAGGTCTGCGCGGCGCTCATGGGCACTATCGTGCCAGCTGCGGCTGGCCGGCCGGTGAGTTGGTACCGTGACGAGCATGGCCGATCTGCTCGCTTCGGGCTATCACGGACCGCCGGAGCTAACGCCGCTGCGCGCGCTGACGCAGTGGGCGCTCGACCCGTGGGCGCTGGCCGTTCTGCTGCTGGCTGGCGGGCTTTACCTGGCCGGGGTTCGCCGGGTGCGCCGGGCTGGCGGATCGTGGCCGGCGGTGCGGACCGTCGCGTTCTGCGGCGGCGGCATCGGATTCGCGGCCTTCGCCACCTGCTCGTTCCTGGCGGTGTACTGGCCGGTGCTGTTCTACGTGCGGGCCGTCCAGACCGTGCTGCTGCTGCTCGGAGCGCCGCTGTTCGTGGCTATCGGCCGACCGCTGACGCTGGTCATCGATGCGGCGCCGCGGCTCGGCTCGCGGGTTCAGGCCGTCGTGGCCGGGCGGGTTGCCCGGCTGCTGACCTTTCCGGCTATCACCGCCGGGGTCCTGGTGCTGACACCGTTTCTGCTGTACTTCACGCCGTGGTTCGAGGCGGGTTTTCATAGCGTCGCGGTGCGTGAGCTGACCTATCTCGCGCTAGTGCTGCCCGGGCTGGTGTTCTTCTGGACGCTGCTCAGGGCTGACCCGGTGCCGCGGCAGTATCCGTACCTGGTCTCGCTCTGGGTGACCGCGGCCGAGGTGGTCGGCGACGCGGTGCTCGGCCTGGCCGTGATCGCTGACCGGAACCTGATCGCCGGGCCGTACTATCACGGCATCGCCAGGCCGTGGGGGCCGTCGCTTGCGTCCGACCAGGTGCTCGGAGGCGGCGCTCTATGGATCCTGGGCGACCTGATCGGGCTGCCGTTCCTGGCTGCCGTGCTGATCGCGATGATCCGGGAGGACGAGTCCGACGCACGGACGATCGATGCTGAGCTTGACGCGATGCAGGCCGAAGACGATCTGGCGACCGCGGCGCCGGGCGACCCGGCCGCAACCCCGGCCGGCGGTCCCGCGGCCGGGACCCAGCAACCGTGGTGGCAGACCGACCCGCGGTTCGCCCACCGGTTCTCGCCCGTCGATCCCGGGCCACCGGACGGCCAGTAGCTAGTAGCTCCGCCGGACCAGGAACGCCCAGCCAGAGTCTTCGGGCAGGGCGGTTGCCTGGATGAATTCCTGTGACTTCAGGTGGCACCAGGCTGGGATGTCGGTCTTTGTCGCCGGGTCGTCGGCGAGCACCTGCACGAACTGGCCGACCGGCACCTCACCGATTCGCTCCGCCAGCATGATGATCGGGATCGGACATTTGCGGCCCAGCGCGTGGATCGTCAGCGCTGGTGTCGGCGCTGGCGCGGCGCCGGGCACACGGGCGGGCGGAGGGGTCACCGGGTTATCGCCAGGCCTTGCCGGACTGGCAGTCGCGTCGCCGCAGGATCCATCAGGCCATTATCGCCCGAAGACCCGGCCAGGCTGCCGCCGAAGCCGGCATTGCGTGGCGCACCATCCGCTCGGCTATGACGTCAGCTGCCGGTATCTCGCGGCCGCCCGATGAAACGCGGCCGCGGAGGCTGGGCTCGTGATGCGCCAGTTCTTGGCGTTGAACCAGACGAGCCCCAGCAGTCCGTAGGACCGAACGCCAGCGAAGAGATCAGCGATCTTGGCTGGCTGGCCCGCAGTGGGCGTCGCGCCGGTCTCGGCGACCAGGATCGGGATCGGCAGGCGGGTCAGCGCGCGCACTGCCTTGATCGTCGGCCCGAACAGGGGAGCGAAGGTCAGGGACGACTTGTGGTAGTAGCCGTCGATCCCGACCCAGCTCACGTACCCGCCGCCGGGCCACCAAGGTGTCGGGTTGGGAATGTGGCCGTGGGCATCGATGACGTTGACGGTCCAGAGCCAGGTCACGTTGCTGGCGCCCTGCTGCCGGAACAAGGTGACGATATGCCGCCAGGCGGCGACGAAAGCTGCCGGCGAGGCATGCCGGTCGCCCCAGGAATACCACCATGCGTTCATCTCGTGGCCGAAGCTCAAGATGACCGGGTGGCCATAGGAACGCACGTCGGCAGCGTATCTATCCAGGTAAGTGTCGTACTGGCCGGCCGCGATGGCGACCAGGCTGATCCGCACCGGGTCGATCTGCACGAGCGGCAGCGCGTCATGGGCGGCTGCCTGCCTGGCGAAGGCCGCCTGGAACGGCTCGCCCCAGCCGCTGTAGTACAAAGCGAGGTTGGGCTTCACCCCGGTCGTGGCCCTGAACGCTGTCACGCCCGCGTAGGAGCTGGGCGATCCGGACTGATATACCCCGAGGTAAGACCCGGGCGTGGTTCGGACGCTGGCGACTCCGGGTGGCCGGGCCGAGGGCGCGGCCACCACGACGGCAATGATGATGGCCGTCGCGCCGATGGTCCCGATCGCCGCCGCCAGTTTTATCCGCTGCCGGCCGGCCAGGATACGAAGCCGCCGTGGCCGGGCGGACCGGTGCCGCCCCGCGTGTCTGGCGCCAGTGAGATCGACTACGTCGCGCTGCCGAACGGTCATGGCGCGGGCCTGCCGTAGGGCTTGGCGCCCCGCCGGTACGCGGCGACCGAGGCGGGAGTGTCGATCCGCCAGTCCCGGATCCGGTCGGCGTCGAACCACACGAAGCCAAGCAGTCCGTAGTCGCGGGCCCCGGCGAACAGGTCGGCTATCTTCGCTGGCTGGCCAGCGGCGGGCGCCGCGGCTGTCTCGGAGATCAGCAACGGATCCCGGGTGAGCGCGCGCACGGCCTTGATCGTCGGCCCGAACAGCGGGGCGAACCGCCAGGATGCCTTGTAGTAGTAGCCGTCGATCCCGACCCAGGTCACATACTTCCCACCGGGCCACCACGGACCTGGCGCGGCGATGCCGCCGTGCGCGTCGATGATGTTGACGGTCCACAGCCAGGTGACATCGTCCGCCCCCTGCTGCCGGAACACGGTGACGATGTGCCGCCACGCCGCCACCCAGACGGCCGGGGCCACGTGCCCGAGTCCCCACGGGTACCACTTGCCGTTCGGCTCATGGGCGAAGCCGATGATGACGCCATGCCCGGTCTGGGCGCCGTAGCTGGCGACCGCGTTGGCGTAGGTCTTCAGGTAGTTGTCGTAGGCGCCGGCCGTGATCGCGGCGAGGCTGGTGGAGCCTGGCTCGATCTGGACTAGGGGAACCGCCCCGTGGCCGGCCGCTCGTCTGGCAAAGGCTGTCTGGAAACCCTCGCCCCAGCCGCTGTAGTACAGGGCGATGTTGGGCTCGACCCGGGTGGTGACGGCGAAAGACTGGATCGGCGCGTAGCTGCTGGGCACGCCGGCCGCGTAGCCGCCCAGGTACGAAGTCGGAAAAGCCGGCAAGGTGATGACCACCGGATGATCGCGAAATGGAGCGCCGGGGCCGGTGGATGGCGATGCCGGATTCGGGGCGACTACCAGGACGATGCCGGCCGTGGCCCCGGCCACGAACAGCACCGTGGCCACGCTGAGCACCACGGACAGCGTCATGCTGGTCTGAAACAGGCTGGCGAATCCGCGGTGGGAATGCCGGCGCCGGCCTGACCGCGGCTGGCGCCGCGGTCCCGAGGCGGCCGATTCTGGCTGCGGACTGGTCACGTCGCATTCCTTCCTGGGAAGATGACCCGAAGGACGATGGCGGCGTTGAGCAGGCCGCTGATCGTGATGATGGTGAACCGGCCCGGCGGGAAGACTGTCATCCGCCAGCCGATCAGTGTGAGCCAGACCGTGACGGCGATCAGGTTCCAGGCGCGGATGCCCCACCAGAACCGGCGGACCGGACTCACCCCCGCGCCGGTGGCCTGCCACTGCATCGTCCGGCCGCGCGCATAGTCGTAGATGGCCAGAGCGTGCGCCCACGAGCGCACCAGCGACAGCGGCAGGGTCTTGCGCAGGTCGTAGCTGGCGTGATGCCACAGGGGCATGACGGTCATGGACGTGAGCATGGCCACGACGATCAGCCCGGAATTCAGCGGCGTGATGCTGGCCGGGCGGAACAGCAGCAAGGTGATCGGAATGAGCGGGACTACGAACACGCTCAGACCGGTGAAGAGGTAATAGCAGAATCCGGACACGTAGGTGAGTCGCGCCGGGATGCTCATCGGCACCGACCAGAGCCGCGACGTGAGCACCGTGCTGGTGGATCCGGTGCACCAGCGGTACTGCTGACGGATGAACGCATTTATGCCGGTCGGGCACATTCCGGTGGCGAGCACCACCGGCACGTAGACCAGCTTCCAGCCCGCGCGCCGGACATCAAGACCGGTATGCACGTCTTCGGCGTAAGCGATGAGCGTCGTGCCCCCTTGCGGCAGCAGCGGATGGCGCCGGTAAACGGCGCAGGTGCCGACGCAGATCGACGCGTCCAGCCGGTCGCGGCCAACCTGAATGGCCCGGTAGAACAGTTCCTGGATGGCGCCGGCCGCGCTTTCCACCCAGGTCTGCCGCCGGTCGGTGCGGAAGAACTGGGGTGTCTGGACAATGGCGATGGCCGGGTCCTCGAAGTACGGCAGCGTCTCGGCCAGGAAGTCGGGGCGAGGCGCGAAGTCGGCGTCGAGCACGACGAAGAACTCGCCGCGGCTCTTGGCAAAGGCATGCCGGAGGTTGCCTGACTTCTTGTGCTGGCCCCGGTTCGGCCGGATCACATACCCGAGCCCGAGGTCGGATGCTACCCGGTGACACTCCGGGTCGGCGTCGTCATCAAGCACGTACGCGAGGGCGCGGCCCGGGTACGCGTCGACCAGAGCGGCGACCGCGATCCACGAGTTGCGGAGCACCTCAATCGGCTCCCCGCAGCACGGCAGGAAGATGTCCACGTCCGGATAGCGCTGCGGCCGCCACGACTGCACCAGCTCACGATGCCGCTCGATGCTGAAACCGCGGCCGGTGAGGCCAAGCGGCATCGACATCGAGAACGCGATCGTCCCGACGCCGGTGTAGATCGCGAACACCCAGATGCCGCTGTTGACCTCAAACAGCAACTGGCTGGTAAATGCGGCGACGAACGCCAGGCTCATGCTGAGCGCAAGGTAGGGCAGCGACCGCGACAGGTAGAGGTACTTCTCGGTCTGGCTGGGCGGTGGCTGGATGATCGTGCCGTAACGGTGGCGACCGACAGTGGCTGCGCTCATCCGGCGCCCTCACCGGCGGGAGGCTGGTAGACCCAGATGATGTAGTCGCCGTGTCTGGCCGGACCGAACGGAATGGTGGCAGCAATGTGATAACCGCTCGTGCTCCGCAGGTCTGCGACTATGTCATCGTCCAGCGTCACGGTATCGGTGAAGGTGAGCAGCACGACAGAGAAATAGTGGCTTGAGATGAGCCTGGAGTAGATCGCCGGATTTCCTTCGCCGCCGACCGGCACGCTGATCGTTCGACCGCCAGGGAGAATGACGCTCCGGGTATTCGACCATTCTTGCCAGGGCGTCCCGCGAAGATAGTACTCGGGCACGGACTGGCCTTCGGCCAGGAATCGGCCGCCGCGCGCCGTCAGCGGCCGCAGCGCGGTGATAAGTCTGGCCTCGTTTGGCCAGTAGCCGTAGATCATTTTGCGCGCCTGCGCCGCTCCTACAGCGGATGACGCCACAATGGATATGACGCAGCCGCAGGCAATGGCGGCCTGGGCAAGGCGCGGACGTGGCATGGCTATTATCCGGCGGATGGCGTAGCCGGCCGCGATCGCCGCGAACCACGCGCCAAAGTCCACGTGCTTGTTCAGCGACGTGAGGGTGTGAATCCTGGCCTGCTCGACGGGCGCGAGCAGCACCGCGCTCGCGAGCAGCGCGGTCAGGGCGAAGCCTGTCCGCCGCCAGCTCAAGAGCACGGCCACGGCCGCGACGACGGCAATCCAGCCCACCCAGCCCCAGGACTGGCTCAGCACCGTCAGCACCGAGCTGGTGCTGCCGGTCCGATCGATGGTCGTCTGCTCAATGCCACGCAGATACAACGGTCCGCCGAAGCGGATTCCTAGTGCCAGGGTCCCGGCCAGGCACGCGGTCAGCAATGTGCCGCGTCGCAAGGCGGCCTTGCCGCCAGGAAACGGCCGCGCGCTGACCACCGCGAGGGCGATCACTACTGGATCGAAAATCGTGGAAGCATATTTGGTCGCATTCGCCAGCGCGAGCGCGATCGCAGCGGCAAAAATCCAGCCAGTGGCGTCATCCTTATCCCGGCGCCCGGTCGCGCACCAGGCTGCGAGCGCGACCAGGAAGAGGGCCATCGCATCGTAGGTGGCGTACGCGCCGAGATGCTGCGTGGGTCCCAAGACGGCCCACAGGCCAGCGCCGAAGAAGGCGACCTGCCAGTCGTAGAGCCGTGCTGCCGTGCTCCAGAGCAGGGCTGTCGCTCCGAGCATGAAGCACAGCGACAGGATCCGGGCGCCCGCCAGCCCGCCAATGCCGTTCGCCAGCGCGCTGAGCGGCGGATAGATAGCCGGCGCGCCGGAGAAATAAGTCTGAAACGGCGGAGCGGCCGTGCCGTGCAGCCAGTGTGACCATTCAAGGCGTCCGGCCCATAGATAGAGCGCCTCGTCGTTAAACGCCGTGTAGGCGTCGATGAGCCGGGCCGACAGCACGGCCTGGACTGTCAGAATGACGACCAGCGACAACGCCGGGAGCCGGGCGACCTGGCGGCTGCTCAGGATCGGCAGGCGCTTCCGGTTGCCCGGGGTCTTCTGGCGCGCCAGCCGACGGCTCGGGCGGCCGGTTGGTCGGCGGGTCCGCCGCCCGGGCCGGTCTGCGCCGGGGTCCGGTCGATCTGCCGCCAAGTCTGGCGGGTCTGTGACCGGGCCCGGCTGGTCTGCATCGACGCCGGGTCGATTTGCTGTTTTATCTGGCCGGGCAGTTGCGGCGCCGACGGTTGCCAGGCTGATCATCGTGGCCAGCCCGGCTTGCTGCGCCTGCGCGAACCCGCCGGCCGTCGGCTCCGGCGCGCTGACCACGGCCGGGACGCCACTTCGGCGGGCTGGCGGGCCGTTGCCGCTGTCGGCAGCCTCGGTCGACAGCGGCGCGGGAAGTAGATCCTCCCGACCTGTCGCTGTGCCGTGGTCCATCGGTCGCACCTGCTCGCGATCAGGGGCGCACCTGGGGAGCCTCGGCTGCCCCCCGCAGCCCACGTACCGTACTTGCGGCGTCACGTGCTGTGGCGATAACCGGCCGGATAGGAGCGCCGCATATGAAAAGGTACAGTTCGGTGCGTCGGAACGAAGGGTGTTTGCCGAATTTTCCGGCTGAATAGATGCATGCTGACCCGCACGCCCACCCGCACGCCGCTGGATCACGGCGACTACCCGGGGCCGGCCGGCGTCAGTTCGTCGCGCACGCCGAGTCGGAACGAGTCTTCGGCAGCCGGGTTATCCTCGATCCGCCAGTCCTGGTGGTAGATCCCGCCGTCCTGCGCCTTGTCGAACCACACCAGCCCGAGCGTCTTGTACTTGGCCATCCCGTGGAAAAGGTCCTGGATCTTCACGAACTGGCCAGATTCGGGGCCGACGGCGGTCTCGGACAGGAGCACCGGCAGGTGGGTGAACGCCCGCACCTGATCAATAGTCTGGCCGAAGACGCTGGCGAACGTGTCGGTCGGACGGTAGTAGTAGCCGTCGATGCCGACCCAGGTGACGTAGGTGGCGCCGGGCCACCAGGTGGCCACCGGCCCGGTGCCGGGACGGTCCGCATTGATGGTCCACAGCCAGGTGACATTTTCGGCGCCCTCGGCTCGAAATAGCGTCACGATGTGCCGCCAGGCCGCGACGAAGGTCGATGCCGGGACATGTCCGTAGCCCCATGGGTACCAGGGGGCGTTCATCTCGTGCCCGAAGCCGATGACGACCGCATGGCCGAAGTCCCGGACGCTGGCGGCGTAGGAGCGCAGGTAGCCGTCATAGTCACCCGCGGCGATTGCCGAGATCGAGGCAAAGCTGGGATCGATCTGGACGAATGGAATGATGCCGCGACCGTGGATGAGACGGGCGAATGACGCGTTGAAGGACTCCGCCCAGCCGCTGTAATAGCCGATGAGATTGGGCTGCCTGCCTACCGCCGTCGCGAAGGCCGCTACCGGCTGGAGGGCAGGCGGCGACCCGGTTTCATAGACGCCCAGATATGAGGCCAGGCTGGGCGGCAATGACGCGTGCGCCGCTGGGGGGCGGGACGGGGCCGAAGCGACGCGGGTGACCGTGAAGGTGACGGCGGCAGCGGCGATCACGACGGCCACGAGCATTATTAGGCGGGATCTCATGCTGTCTTGTCTCCGGGAAAGATGACGCGGCCCACGATGGCGAGGTTAAGCACGCCGAAAAACAACAGGACTGCGAACTGCGACGAGCCCAGAGCCGCCGTCCGCCAGATGGCCAGCGCCAGCCAGGCCACGGCCATGCCGCCGCTCCAGCCAGTGACTCCGATCCGGAACCGCCGCAACGAACTGCCAGGTGTCCGGGATGGATGCCAGCCCATCGTCTTGCCCCTGGTGCCATCCCAGATGGCGAAGACGTGCGCCCAGCCTCGGGCGATCCCCAGCGACCAGGTAGACGGCCCGTAGTGGCAGCGATGCCACAGGGGATACAGCACAAGGCCCGTGAGCATGGCCGGAAGCAGGATGACGAAGTTCCGCAGCCGGATCTGGCCAGGCAAGAAGGCGAGCATGACGATGGGGATGATCGGCCCGAAGAAGATCAGCAGGGCGGTGTACGCGTAGTAGAAGAAGCCAGAGATGTAGGTGAGCCTGGCCGGGATGCCCATCGGCACCGACCACAGCCGACGGGAGAAAACGACACCGGCATTGCCGGTGCACCACCGGTACTGCTGCCGGACGAAGGCGTCGAGGTTGTCGGGGCAGATCCCGGTCGAGAGCACGATCGGCAGGTAGACCATGGACCAGCCCGCTCGACGCACGTC
>OCZU010002371.1_pt1 | contig 12037 bp, 10 predicted proteins | sample 1539001 | NCBI WGS metagenome assembly OCZU01 (sample SAMEA3539306, study PRJEB22396) | soil metagenome | biome: tundra; feature: field; material: soil | place: USA | collected 2010-05 | depth 0.15 m
GGGCAGAGCGCGCCGAGGGCGCCGGCATCGTCAGGCCGCGGGTCAACGACGACGGCCGGGCCGCGCCAGCTGTCCGCGTAGGCGTCCGGCTTGGCTGGCCAGGCTGTGCTGACCACCCCGTCGCGCAGCCCGCGCAGCACCCACGGGCTCACCGCTCCGCCCGCCAGCGACCGCAGCCCGGCTGACCCTCGATCACAGCGCCACCCCCGCGATGGAAAGACCAAAACTAGCCTCGATGAACGGGAAGTCGGTGAGGATGTCGCCCGCGAATACCTCAGGAAACAGCACCAGGTTATGGAACGACGCCGAGCGCGGTCGGCAGCGTGTGATCCGCCCGTCTTGCACCCGCAGGTCATAGAGAACCTCGCCCTGCGGCGCCTCGGCCCAGCCGGCCGCCCGGCCGTCGCGCACCGCGCATGGCCCGCGCAGCGGGCCTTCGCCAGCATCAGCCAGCGCCTGCGCAGCCTGGCGGATCAGCTGGAATGACTGGCGGACTTCGTCCCAGCGCAGCCGCAGCCGGGCCAGCGCGTCGCCGTCGTGCTGCTGATGGCTGGGGCCGAGGTCGAGCGCGGGATAGGCGTCGTAAGGGCGGTTCCGGCGGGCGTCGTCGCTATAGCCGGATGCTTTGCCGACCGGGCCGAGCGCGCCGTGCTCGCGAGCCCGCTCCGGCGCCAGCGGGCCGGCGCCGCGGAGCCGGTCCAGGAAGGACGCGGTGCCCATCAGCGCCCGCGCATCGGCGTCGATCGATTTCTCCAGCTGGCCGATCTCGGTCAGGATCGCGGCGCCGCCGATCAGCGGCGGACCGCTCACCCCGCCAGGGGTTACCACGCCCCGGCCGAACCGGTGCCCGCAGATCCGGCCGACCAGCCGCGTCACCCGCTCCTTGTGCACGCCGAACCGCGCAGCCGCCACCGCCAGGCCGGCCGCGTCGGCGAGGCGCGCCGCGACATCGGTGTGGGCGGCGAGGCGCTCAAGCTCAGCGTGCAGCACCCGGACCAGGGCGCCGCGCCATGGCACGTCCGCGTCGGCCAGCCGCTCCATCGCGTGGCAGTAGGCGAGGGCGTGGGCGACCGAGGCCACCCCCTCGGTGCGTTCGGCGAGCAGCACGCCATCGCTCACCGACAGCTGCTCGAATCGCTTCTCGATCCCCCGGTGCTTGTAGAACACCCGCATGTTCAGATGCGAGATCTCCTCGCCCGGCGTCTGGACGAGGTACTCGATCGACTCCAGCACCCCGGACCTGACCGGCCCGTGCGGAATGGTGAACAGGCCAGCCCCCAGCACATGCCTGGGCGCCGAGTGCTCGTCCGGCCAGATCGCCGTGAGCGCCGGTCCCGGCGCCCCTGGCCGCGGCCGCGGCGCATCGGTGCCGAGCAGCGGCAGGATCAGCGGCTCAAGCCGGGGGTGGCCGTCGGGGATGATCCCGAACATGTCATGGATCTCCCGCTCGTACCAGAACGCGGCTGGCAGCACGGGGGTCAGCGCCGGGTAGGCGGCGGCGCCGGGGGGCAAGAGCACCTCGTGGGTCGTGATGCCCGCTGGTCCGGCCAGATGCCCGGACAGGAGCAGACTGCTGCCTCGCTGGGTAGCCATCAGCCCGGCGAACCGCTGCCCTCCGGCAACCTCATCGGCCAGCTGGTCCCACCGGGCTGGCGGGCTGACCGTCGTCCCGTGGCCGGCCGCGGCGCTCCGCCCGGGGCTCACGCCGTCCCCCGCAGCGCCGCCACGGCGTGGTCCAGCAGAGCGGTCAGCTCGCCGGGCGGATGCAGCCCGAGCACGAGCAGCGCGATCAGCCCGGCTACGACCGGCGCCACCATCCAGCCGCTGGGCTCGCCTCTCGCGGGCGCCGGATCGCGGCGCGGGGTGAGCAGCATCCGGTTGGCCGCCAGCGACAGGCCGAGGAAGGCGACCGTGACCAGCACCACCAGGATCGCCGCGGCCGCGTTGCGCGACGCCGCCAGGCCACCGGTCACGATCTCGAACTCGCTGCGGAAGAGGCCGAACGGGGGCATCGCCGACAGGGCCAAGATCGCGGCCAGGAACAGCGGCCCGCTCCACGGCAGCAGGTCGAGGCCGCCGGTGACCGCGGAAATCTGCTTGCTGCCGAACTTACGGACCAGCACGCCGGCCCCCATGAACGCGTTGGCCTTGGCTGCGGCGTGGGCGAGCACGTGCAGCAGCACCCCGGCGAGCGCGACCGGCGCGCCGAAACTCACGCCGATCGCCAGGATCCCCATGTGCTCGACGCTGGAGTAGGCCAGCAGCCGCTTGTAGTCCCGCTGGTCCAGCAGGTACAGCGCGGCGAGCAGCAGCGAGGCTACCCCGAAGACGAGCAGCACGTTCCGGGGGAAGCGCGGGCCGAGCGCGCCAGCCGCGATCTGGTAGTACCGCAGGATCGCGTAGAAGCTGACCGCGAGCAGCGATCCTGACAGCAGCGCTGAGACCGGCGTCGGCGCCTCGGAGTGCGCGTCAGGCAGCCAGGTGTGCACCGGGAAAAGCCCGGCTTTGGTGCCGAAGCCGAGCACCGCCAGCACGAATGCGAGCCGCACCGCGGTATGCGGCAGCAGCGCGGCCACCCGGAGCAGCGGGCCGAATGCCAGGTTGTAGGACTGCCCGAGGACGTGCGATCCCGCGTAGTAGACGAAGATCGTCCCCAGCAGGGCGATGGCCAGGCCAGCCGACGCCAGCAGGACGTATTTCCACGCCGCCTCGGCGGCGCCGTCGGTGCCCTCCAGCGCTACCAGCAGCGCCGAGATGATGGTGGTCACTTCGATCGCGATCCACAGCAACGCCAGGTTGCCCATCATCGGGGCGGCCAGCATAGACCAGGCGAACAGGTTGAGCCCGGCCCAGAACAGGCGCTGGTAACGACGGCCGGCCGCCAGGTCCGGGTCGGCCGCCCGCAGGTACCCGATCGAGTACACCGCCACGCACCCGTACACGAAGGCAGTGGCCAGCAAGAACACCACGCTGAGCGGATCGATCCTGATGAAGCCGAGCAGCGCCAGGTCCCGCCGGGATACGGCCGGGATCAGGACGATCACCAGGCCGAAGCTGGCGATCCCGGCGGTGGCCGTGACCGCTCCGGCGCCGCCGGATGGCAGCCAGCAGGAGGCGATAGCGGCGGCCACCGGGATGACGAGGAGCGCGACGACGACGACGTTCACGCCTCACCCGCGCAGACTGGTCAGGTCGGCGGTGAGCAGCGACTCGGCCCGGCCGTGATGCACCCGGATCAGCAGGCCGACCACGACCACCGCCAGCAGCAGGTCGAACAGCAAGGCAGCCTCAAGGATCAGCGGCAGGCTGGCCGCCAGCACCAGCGCGGCCAGCGATATCCCGTTCTCCAGCGAGAACAGCCCGATCGCCTGGGAGGCTACGTCCCGGCGGTGGATCATCAGGACGAAGGCGACCAGCACCACCGACACCGAGACCGACAGGGCAGTCAGCGGAGCGCCCCTGCTGCTGATCGGCAGCGCTCCGGCGGCGAAAAATCCGAACGCGGCGACGGTGATCGCGAGCAGGACCGTGCTGGCCACGCCCAGCCCGCCACTGGCCGCGATATCGGCGCCCCCGGCTGACGCGTCGGCCGGATCGGTCCCGCGCAGCAGCCGCCGGAATACCAGCGGGATCGCCACCACCTTGAGCGCGGCGGACAGCACGGCCACGACATAGAGCTCGGGCAGGTTACGGACGGCGCCCACGATGACGGCGAGGACGCAGAGCAGGCCGGACTGCGCGGCGTACAGCCGGACCTGGTCGCGCAGCAGCGCCTGGCGGAACATGCCGAACTCGGCTAGCAGGATCAGGAACGCGATCGCGTTGGCGCCGCCGGCGAAGACGCCGGGCGCGCGGGCCGGAAACATCAGCCACCCCCGAGGTAGAGCGTGAACACGCCGAGCACGGCCAGCAGGAATGCCGCGGCGGCGAACTCAGTGATCTTGAACAGGCGGAGCTTCGCGAAGGAGCAGTCGATCACAGCGACGACCGCGCCCAGGCCGCAGGCCTTGGCGGGCAGCGCGATCATCGCCACGGCCACGGCCGCTGCCTGCCGGGTCGACGCCAGGCCCCACGGCGCCACGAAGACGTTGATCAGGATCGTGTACAGGATCAGCTGCTTGGCCGCCGATCCCCACTTGAGCAGGGCGAAGTATGGGCCGGAGTGCTCGAACGGCCGGGCCTCCTCGATCATCCCGAACTCGTTGAGGCCGGTGTGCGTCTCCACCGGGATCCGGCCGGTCTCGTACAAGATGACCATGAACAGCGCCGCCGCCGCGAGCACGTGGGCCGGCCGGATGATCTGGCCGGCGGATGACCGGACGGTCGCGGCCAGCGCGTAGGGCAGGTCCGTGCCGGTCAGCAGCGCCACCGTGAACACCACGAACAAGATGACCGGCTCGGTGATCGCCGCGAAGGTCTTGGCCCGGTTCGCGCCGAGCTGGGCGTAGGGACTGCCCGTCTCCAGCGCCGCGACCGCGATCGCGAAGCTGGCCAGCGACAAGATGAACCCGCCGCCCAGGATGTCGCCCATGTAGCCGAGGGCCAGCGGGTAGCTGGTCAGGACCGGGATCAGCAGCGGCACGGTCAGGTAGCAGGTAAACGCGGCGACCGGCGCGGCCAGGAAGACCCAGCTCGCTCCTTCCGGCGCGAGCGCCTCCTTGCGGAACAGCTTCGCCAGATCGTAGTAGGGCTGCCGGAGCCGCGGACCCCGGCGGCCCTGCAGCCGGGCCTCTATCCGGGCGATCACGCCGGAGACTCCCGGCGCCGCAGCCGCGATGGTCACGACCTGCAGCAGCTGAATGACCGGGATCGGCAGCAAAACGCTCACGATGGCGACCGCATCGATCCCGGCATGACGTCATTGACCACGATGGCCTCCTCGGCACCCGGAATGCGCTCAGGGGGTAGAAGCCATCAGCGGCGGACCCGCGGTTTGGGCGAGCTTCATCACCAGCCGCCATTGTGGCCCAGGTCTGATCCCCGCCGCAAATCCGGGGCGCTCCTGGGTCCGATCCCAGCCGCAGAGTCCGGGGGCGGCCAGGTCCGATCCCGGCGCATAGCCGGGGGCGGCCGGTCCCGCTCGCGAACTGCCGATGCCGGGGCCGCCGTGGTATTGGTGGACAGGTGGACCCGGTTCAGGCGCTGCGGCAGATCGCGTTCCAGCTCGAACGGGCTGGCGCGCCGACCTATCGGGTCCGGGCATTCCGCCGCGCCGCGCAGGTGGTGGACGGATTCGCCGCGGGCGAGCTTGACCAGCGGCTAGCCGACGGAACGCTGCGGGAGCTGCCTGGGATCGGCCCGGTGACCGCCGAGGTCATCGCGCAGGCGGCGGACGGCCAGGAACCGGCTTACCTGGCCGGGCTGCTGGCGGAGGCGCCGCCCGCGGAGCGGACCGGCCTGCGCGCGGCGCTGCGCGGTGACTGTCACACGCATTCGGACTGGTCTGACGGCGGCAGCCCGCCGCTGGAGATGGCGCAGGCAGCCCGCGGCCTGGGTCATGAATGGATCGCGCTGACCGATCACTCGCCCCGGCTAACGGTAGCTAACGGCCTGTCTGCCGAGCGCCTGTCCGCGCAGCTTGAGCTGATCAGCCAGCTCAACGACGAGCTGGCCCCGTTTCGGATCCGGTCCGGGATCGAGGTGGACATTCTCGACGACGGCTCCCTCGATCAGGACGATGACCTGCTCGATCTGCTCGAAGTCGTGGTCGCCAGCGTGCACTCGAAGCTGCGGATGCCCGCCGACCAGATGACCGAGCGGATGGTGGCCGCGGTGTCCAACCGGCATGTGGACGTGCTCGGACACTGCACCGGGCGGCTGCTCACCGGCCGCGGCCGGCCGGAGTCAGCGTTCGATCCAGAAAGGGTGTTCGCCGCCTGCCGCGTCAATGGCGTCGCGGTCGAGATCAACTGCCGGCCAGAACGCCAGGATCCGCCCGACCGGCTGCTGCGGCTGGCCGTCGAGATCGGCTGTGTCTTCGCCATCGACACCGACGCGCACGCGCCCGGCCAGCTCGACTGGCTGGGCAATGGCTGCGCCCGCGCCGAAAGCGCCGGCATCTCGCCAGACCGCGTGATCAACACCCGCGGCGCCGCGGACGCCGTCTGAGCCCAGCCGAAGGCTCGGGCCGACGGCGAGCCGACTAGCGCCGGGAGCGACGTCCCGATCATGGCCATCGTGCTCATGGCCGGGCTACCTTGTCCGGATGGGAACCTTCATTTGCCGACTGCCGCACTCGGCCGACGGCGTCCGGCTCGCGGTAAAAGACCTGATCGACATCGTGGGCGTGCCGACCACGGCAGGCTGCCGGGCAGTGGCGCGGACGGCGCGGCCGGCCGAGCGCGATGCGGCCTGCATGGCCGGCGCGCGCTCCGCTGGGGCGGCGATCGTCGGCAAGGTCAACCTGTATGAGCTGGCCTACGGCACATCGGGCATCAATCCGTGGTACGGCACGCCGGTCAATCCGCTCGATCCCGGGCTGGCGCCTGGCGGTTCGTCCAGCGGGTCGGCAGTCGCGGTCGCCGACGGCGACGCGGACATCGCCTATGGCTCGGATACCGGCGGCTCGATCCGGATCCCAGCGGCCTTCTGCGGGATAACCGGGCTGAAGACCACGCACGGCCGCATCTCGCTGGACGGAGTCTGGCCGCTGGCGCCCAGCCTGGATACGGTCGGCCCGATGGCGCGGGACGTAGCCGGGGTCGCTGCCGGGATGAGCCTGCTGGAGCCCGGGTTCCGGATCGACGTCGCGGTGGCCGGCCAGGTGGGCAGGCTCCGGCTGGCCAGCGCCGATCTCGATCCCCGGATCGAGGAGGCCGTGGATGCGGCCCTGGCCCGCGCCGGCCTGGCGGTGACCGAGGTCAGCTTGCCTGGCTGGCAGGACGCGCTGCGGGCTGGCGGCACGGTCATCGATGCCGAGGCGGCTGCGGCGAACCATCGCCTGACCGCTGATCCGGTCACCCGGGAGCTGCTGAGCGTGGCGGTCAGGGACCGGCTTGACGTCGGCGCGACCGTCTCGCCCGAGCAGCTCGGCCGGGCCCGCGAGGCCCAGCACGGCTGGCGCGACGCGCTCGCCGGCCTGCTGGCCGAGGTTCCGCTGCTCGCGGTGCCCACCGTGCCGTTCTTCCCGCCGCCGCTGGCGCAGGCGGTCGGGCACGGGTACACGCGCAACACCATGCCGGTCAATCTGGCCGGCTTTCCCGCCCTCGCCCTGCCGGTGCCGAGCTCACACCGGCTGCCCGCCAGCTTGCAGCTGATCGGGCCGCCCGGCAGCGAGGCGCTGCTGCTGGCCACGGGCGCGATCATCGAGGCCGCAGCCGGCTACCGCTAGCCCGTGCCGTCCGGCCCGGCTGCCGACCGGCGCCGCTAGCTTGCGGCGCCCTCGCGCTCGCCGTTGGCGACCATGGCTACGTCGGCTGGCCCGAGCGGCTCCCCGCAGGATCCGCAGACGGTGATGGTCTTGGCTGTGGCCCCGCAGGCCGGATGGACGAGGCGCCCTGGCCCGGCTGGAGAGCCGTGCTGATCGCCCCATTGCCGCATAGCCGCCAAAACGGGCCAGAGGTCGCGGCCGGCGTCGGTCAGGCGGTAGTCGTACCTAGGCGGGTGCTCTGAATAGGGCAACTTCGCGAGCACCCCGGAGCTGACCAGCTTGGTGAGTCGATCCTGGAGTGTGTTCCTCGGCATTCCGAGCCGATCCTGGAACTCATCGAACCGGGTCAGGCCGGCGAAGGCGTCCCGCACGATGAGCATCGTCCAGGAATCGCCCACGGTCTCCAGGCACTGTGCGACCGAGCAGCCCATGGCTGCGAACGACTTCCGCTCCATCCGCCCAGACTAGCAGAGAGTTTCATGATTAGAGTTTATGGGTTGCATAATTAGACTGACGATTTTAGGCCCGCCGTGAAAAGCCGCCTGCGCCGTCGCGTCCTGGGCGGTGTACCAGCCGCGCAGCAGCGGCTCGTGGGCCGCGAACGGCTGCCCCCATCGACCGCCAGAGCCCGCGCGTAGAGCGCCACGACGGCCGGCAGGTCGGACGGCGCCACCGGCCGCCAGCACGGGCCGGGCCCGGCGGACGGCTGGCTCATTCGATCGGACTCCGGGCGATGGCGCGCGGCTCGCGGCCGGCCAGCGGCAGGCCGATGACGATGATCAGCAGGTTGACGACGGGCACGTTGCCAAGCGAGCCGAGGTTGCTTCGGTGCCAGGCGATCAGCGCCAGATAGGCGACGGCGGTGCCGAGCAGGGCGCCAAGCAGGGCGAGGCCACCGGCGGTAGCGCCGGTGATGCTACGACGGGTGGTGCTGCTGGCTCCGGTTGCGGTGAGAATGCGCAGGTCGCTGGCGGTCTCGCTGCGGATCAGGCCGACGGTCATGGCCAGCACGGCGAGCGCGAGGAGCAGGCCGGCCGCGGTCGCCCAGTTGCGAAGCTCGGCTAGCCCGTCAGCGGATCTGGTCTCGATGCTGAGGCCGGCCGCGACCGCCAGCTGCCTGGCGGCGTTGATCTGAGCGACGGTAAAGGGGCTGGCCGTCTGGATCAGCCAGCCGGCCGGGACTGCCTGCCAGCCGAGCGTATGCAGCGCACGGAAGGTGAGCAGGGTGCCGGGGTCTGAGGTGTCGGTGGGCAGGCTGACAATCTGGACCGCCGGATGCGTGACGAACCGGTTATCTGAATCGTAGCTACAGCCAGTGGGGCCGTCGACGGTAGCGAGTTGCACACCTGCCAGATCCGTTCGCGAGGTGAGAATGTCGGCGGCGGGGTCGATGCCGCCAGGATTGATCCGGTAGCGCCGGAGCAGCGCGGCGGTGGCGACGTACACATAGCCTGCCCCTTCCACTGCGGGGGCCGGGCAGCTGGGGACCGCCTTGGTCAGCGCTACCGTCGGCTTGCCTGCCGGGGAGTCATCCACGGCCGCTTGGCTGGGCGCCTTCGGGTCTACGGCCGATTCGAGTTCGAGCACGTCCTGGGCGTGCAGCGAGGCCGCGAGGGTGTGCACCCGGGCCTGCAGGCCCCGCAGCTGCGCCGGGGTCCGCACCGGAACGATGCCGAAGCTGGGGCCGGCCGTCGAGAGGTAGACGATGAGCTGGTTTGCTGGGAGGTTTGGCCCGCTGGGCGCGGCCTCGGCCGCCTGGCTGGCAGCCTGGCTAGCGGCGATCACGATGGTCGCCGCGATGCCTACGGCCAGGCAGATCGCTGCCAGGGCCGCCGCGGACCTGGCCTGGTAGCGGGCCAGGTCGCGCAGCGCGAGCCGCACCGCGATCGGCGAGCGCCGGCTGGCCGTGGCCAGCCTGGCGATGCACAAGGGGCCGATGAACAAGATCCCCAGGGTAGTAGCGACAATGCCGGCCGCCACGAGCGGCGGTATGCCGCCGTTAACGTCGGCGAACGAGAGGAAGCCGAGGCCGATCAGCAGCAGAATGCCGCCGCGCAAGGCAGACCGGTGCGCGGGCACGGGGCGAGCTGGCTGGCCGGACAGCGCCGCCACCACCGGGATCCGGGCCGCGGCGCGGGCCGGCCACCAGGAAGCGGCGATGGCGGTCACGATCGCCAGCGCCATCGCCGTCGCGATCACCCACCACGGCAGGTTGAGCCGGTCGATCCGGTGCTCGGCGATTGTCTCCAGCTCCGGGGCGGCCGCGACCCACCCGGCCAGGCCGATGGCGGCGCCGGCCAGAGTGCCGACTACGCCGACGACGGCGCCGTTGGCGATCATCACCAGCCGGACGTTGCGGTCGGTCGCGCCGAGCGCGCCGAGCATGCCGAGCGCGCGCAGCCTGCGCTGGGCCATCACCGTGAAGCCGGCCACGGCCACCAGCCCGATCAGGAGCAGCCCGAGCGTGGCGAAGACGAGCACCAGAACCGCGGAGCCAATCCTCGCGGCGGGCGGCGGCGCCTCGGCGGTCGCGCCGTCGGGGAGGCTGAAGGCGGCGACGCTCCCCGGCGTGGCATCGAGCAGAATGCTCACCTGGCTCGGCGCGCTGATCTGCCCGGGAGCCGCCAGCGCGAACTCGTCCAGCAGGTTGGCTGGGTTTTCGACCAGGCCAACCAGGAGCCGCGCCCGGCCGCCCTGATGCCAGATGTCACCGATCCGCAGATCGAACAGGGACGCCACGCCGCTGGTCATCGCGACCTGGTCAGGACCGGTCGGGTAACGCCCGGCCAGCAGACCGAGCACCGGTCGCCCGTAAGGCCCGCTCGGGTCCTGCGATCGCAGCTCGACGGCGCTGACCGAGCCGGTCGCGATGGCCTGATTCTCGATCACGTCTATCGAGCCGAACCGCCGCCTGATCGCCGTGATGTCGGCGCCGAGGTGCGGATCGGCGCCGGGCAGAGTGACGAGATAGCTGGCCGTCCCGAACACCGCCTCGGGGGATGACGGCGTGTTGGTGGCGACCGCCGCGCCGAGGACTGTCACCGCGACCGCGACGGTGAGCAGCGCCAGCACCAGCAGTTGCTGGCGCCATTCGCGGCGGAATAGCCGCCAGGCCCAGCGGACGACAGCGCGGCGGGCCGGCCTGCCGCCGTCGCTGGGGCCGGCCTCGGCCGGCCGTTCACGCACGGACGTGCTCATCAGACGGGCCTGGGCGCAAGGAGCGACTCGGGGCCGGGCTGCGGCGCAGTCTGGTCGGCGACCCGTCCGTCGCGCAGGAACACCACCCGATCGGCCCATGAGGCCAGCCGCGCGTCGTGCGTCACCACTACCCCGGCTACGCCGCGCCGGCACGCGGCGTGCACCAGGCGCATCACAGCCTCCCCGTTGACCGAGTCGAGCGCGCCAGACGGCTCGTCGGCCAGCAGCAGGCTCCGCTCGCCGACCACCGCCCGGGCAATCGACACCCGCTGGCGCTCGCCGCCCGAGAGCTGATCGGGAAAGTGCGCTGCCCGGTCGGCCAGGCCGAGCTCCTCCAGCGCCGCCATCCCGGCGGCCCGCGCCTGCCTGGCTCCGACGCCGTCGAGCTCCAGCGGCAGGGCGACGTTCTCGACCGCGGTGAGCCCGGCAAGCAGGTTGTAGTCCTGGAACACATAGCCGATCGAGCGGCGCCGCAGCCGGGCCTTTGCGTTGCGTGACATCCCGGCCAGCGAGTGCCCGCCGACCAGCACCTCGCCGCTGGTCGGATCCTCCAGGCTCCCGGCGATTGTCAGCAGCGTGCTCTTTCCTGAGCCGCTCGGCCCCATCACAGCTACCAGGGCGCCTGCCTGCACCGACAGGTCGACAGCGCGGAGCGCCTGCACCTGCGCCGGTCCCTCGCCGTAGACCTTCGACACGTCCTGCAGCTCCAGCACGGTCACCGCCGCACCCCGACTCTGCGGCGCAGCTTCGGCAACGGCGGCGCTGCCCGCTCGGGCTGGCCGGCCGGCTGACGCCGCAGGCGGCCATCGGCCGCGTCGAGCCATCGAATCACCGAGTCCAGCCGGAACAGCTCCGCGTCGACCGCGAGCGCCAGGCTCAGATCGTCCTGCGCTCCGTCCTCCTTGATCCTGGTCCATTGCTGCATCAGCTCCACCAGGTACCTGCGGTGCACCTGGATCACGTCGCTGACTTCGGTGCCCGGCGTCCGCAGCGCCACCAGCACCTTGATCACCAGCTCATCCCGCGGCGGGGAGGCCAGGTCTGGCGGTGTGCGCAGCCACACCGCCAGCTCCTGCTCGCCGCTGGCGGTGATCTGGAAGCCTTTCTGCGGGCCGTCATCAGTGGCGCCGTCCGACTCCACCAGTCCGTCCCGCTCCAGCCGCTGCAGCGTGGTGTATACCTGGCCCACGTTCAGTGGCCAGACCTCGCCAGTCCTCGCCTCGAACTCCTCGCGCAGCTGGAGCCCGTATTTGGGTCCCTCGCTCAGCAGCGCCAGCAGGGCGTGCCGGATGCTCATGCCGTTCCCCAACTAAGTACCATGCGAAGGATAATACTGAGTATTGCCGACCTGGCAAATCGGATCTGGCCGATCTGCTCCGTCGATCCGCCGTGGCCCTGGCCCGGGCCGGATGCCAGGCCCGTGCGAGCGCTGGCGGCCGGCTGTTTCGTCCGGGCAGTGCGCGGGTCAGG
>OCZU010002372.1_pt1 | contig 12033 bp, 2 predicted proteins | sample 1539001 | NCBI WGS metagenome assembly OCZU01 (sample SAMEA3539306, study PRJEB22396) | soil metagenome | biome: tundra; feature: field; material: soil | place: USA | collected 2010-05 | depth 0.15 m
AGTTGTAGCCCGATGCCAAGAGGAAGAGGGCTTCATAGGCCTCTTGCGGGATAGCAGACTCAGCTCGCTCCAGGTCAGCATCAATATCCATTGATCTCACGACTGGAAGCAGTTCCTCGGGCACGCCGAGCTGAAGCAAGTGCTTGTTCTTGACCGAAGCAAACAGCGCTCCAAGTCGTGGCGCTGCAGCGACTGGTGCGGCTGCTGCGACTCCGACCGAAACTGCCGTCATGTCGAGCACCTGGACAGCGCCGGTCGCCGTATGAACTTCGAGTCGCTTCCTTTCCGCCCAGCGGTACGCCTCGTCGTGGTGATCCACCCACATCAGCACGTACACGTTCGGATCCGGCTTCGCGATCACCGCCCGGTAGGCCTGGTCGATCCGAACCGAATAGAAGTTCTTGTCCCGAGCGCTCTGGATCGGCTCGTAGTTGATGCCATCCGATTCCGGGTGAACCTGGAAGCGCTCGAAGAACTCCCGTACTTTTTTCTGATGCGACTTCTGCACATTAGAGAATGCCAGCAGGAAATCCTTCGACAGGGCGATTGTCATTTAATCTTCCTTCACCGCCAGAAGCGAAAGGAGCTTCTGTACGTCCTCTTTCAATTCCCCGGTTGTAAATACGGTCCAGCCGATTTGTCGTGCGGCATCAGCACATTCCGCCTGGGCAGCCGTCATCACGCAGAGCGATTGGCCAATCCAGGCCAACTCCGCGAACGCAACAATTTCACCGGCGGCGTCCGCGATTTCATATCCAGGCTCCGGCAGCGCTCGGCCGCTTTCATACGCTGCGATCACCAAAGCCCGTGCATCCTGGTCCAGCACATCGGCGAGCAGAATGTCGATGACGCTGGGAGTCTTTCGTTTGGGTGCTACGGCATCATCCAACAAGCCGCCATATATTCCTTCGCGAAGTCCGAGGGTCGTCACCCATACCGCGCCGGGCGCGAACTGGAGGACGTTGCTGGCGCGAAGAAATTCCCGCCAGGCGCCTTTCCAGGTAGCGCCCAGCTCAGCAGCTCGGTCATCCATCAAGCGCAGGGTGGCCGAGATCTCCGCTAGCTTCCATGCCTGTAGGTCAGCCAGTGGCAGGCTCACAAACGCGCAGAGGTCCCGCCGTGCCATCGTGCGATAGAGCCATCCCGAATGTTGTGCTGCTGCATCGGCCGCAGTCCAGCCATCGGCAAGAGTTCCTTCATGGAGCGCTGCTCGGATGTCATCGGGCGCCGCTCCCTGGCGCATCTCGGCCTGCAGCAGATGCAGTAGCACCGCCTGCGCGAAGCGGTCCCACGCCGCCTGCCTGCCCGCCGTCAGCCGGTACAGCAGCATATCGAAGGACGAGCCAGTATACAGCCGCGACCACGCCGCCGAATTCTCGGCATCCAGTTGCCCCAACAGAGCCGCAAAGGTCGGCCCTGGAGCGCCGCCCAGCGGCGACACCGCCGGCTGTGGCTTATCCAGCCGCTCGTACACATCGCTCCAGGTCAGCGCCCAAACCCAATACTTGCCAGAACGCGCGATGGCCAACCGCTGCGCCGAATCCTTGCCGGTCCGCATCTTGCCGCCCACTGGGTCCGCGTGCCACTCGTAGCCATCCGCGAACAACGCAATGGGAAGTTCACCAGGGAAGGGCCGCTCCGGGTACAGAACGAAATCGGCCCGTGACGGTACGCTGACACCCTTCTCCGGTCCCAACTCCACCTGCGGCTCGATCAGCCAGTTGCCGTGATCGGGGATCTTCAAGTACCAGCCCTGCTTGCCGTTCACCACCTGCGGCGACAGGCCACGCGTAGGCTCGCCTTCCCGTACGCGGCGCAGCGCCTCCAGGAAGCTGGCTTCCAGTTCGCTTTCCAGCAGCCTGTTCAGCCGAATCGTTTCCAGCCGATCCGTGGTCTTTAGCTTGTCCCAATTATCCAGAATCGAGCGGAGCAGATCGAGCGCGGCGGTCCGCGACGTCTTGCCCTGGAAGTGCCGCCCACGGTACGCCAGCAGGCACACGTAACAGCCATCTTTGCGCTCGTCCAACCGGCACTCGCAGACGGATAAAGCCTCGTACGCCTTCTGGAACACCTCATGAAGTTGCTCCGGATGGCGCATTAACTCCCTGAGATAGCCGGTCCCACCCGGAACGCCGTCATACAACACCAGATACCGCCGCCTGGATTCGCTGCCTTCGATGGGCTCGTCATATACGGTCGTATTCAGATGCCCCGGGTCGCCCAGAAACTTCTTCCGCAGCCCAAGCTGAAGCGCGGCTACAAACGATTCGATGTTTCGCTCGATCTCAGTCGCGGCCACCGGCAGCAGCATGCGGATCGCCTCCGAAGTGAACTCCCGGTACAGATAGCAGGCTCGTACCGCCTTCTCCTTCTCGGGTTCCTTCCGATACCGGCACCACGGCGAGTGAATCAGTTCGCCGTTGCGGCGAACCTTTCCGCAGGCCTCGCACAACTCGAATGACCGGGCCGTGCGCTCGCGGCCGGCGATCTGAATCCGTGCGCCTCCGCCATTCGATTCGCCAAAGTTCACTTCCCGCAACGTGATCTTGCGGAAAAACTCGAAGCCGAACGGCACCTCGTCACAGTCCAGATACCAAGCCTCCGTCACATCCTCGTCATTCTTGAGGACGAACATGTTCTTGTCGTAAAACTTCGGCTCCCGTCCATCGCTCTCGTCGTAGGATCGGCTCTTCCGGTCTTCTGTATTGGCCATCACCTCGCGCATCCGCAACAGAGTCTGCCGCTGGCCTTCGTCCGACCACAGCGTGTGCCCGCATTTGGGGCACACCGGCTGTGATTCGCGCTCACCTTCCCGCTCCATCCAAGTACAGTTCGCACAGAGCCGCCACGCCACCAGATCCTCGCGCTCGAAGATCACGCCATCGACCGTCACCTTTCGGCCCTCGGCGTAAAAACTATTTGCCGGCGCCAGTTCGGCGATCGCCGCGGAGGCTGGCCGCACGTACTCATAGGTCCGCGTATCGTATCGCCGCTCCGGGTCGGTCTCACTCTTCCGCTGCCGGAAGATGACGGACCGCAGAGTGATGCCCTGCTCCGGGAAGGCGTAGTTCGGCAGCAGGCCCTCATCCGTAAGGAAGTTCAGGACATTCCGGTCGCGCAGAGCCCTGACCAACTGCTGGAGCGCAGCCTTCTCCTGACCAAGCTCGTCCAGTTCCTTTTGCCGGTCCTCTTCGCGCATGACCGTGCCCTGCACCTCCCGAATGCGCGTGTTGAGAGTCTGCACGCGGCCACGCCAGTTCTTCAGCTCCTTGGCGCGAACCCGCAGTCCGTCAAGCAGCCCGAAACGAAGCCCCTCCTCGCCGCGCGAGAAAGCGAGCAGCCTTTCGCGGGTCCAATCCGACACCTCGGCGCCGAACATTGCCAGGAATCCATCTTCGAGCGCGGTCCGGTTCAATTCAAAGTACGTCAGCAGATTCCACGGGAATGCCGCCGGCGGCCCGCCCCTCTCGACTGAGTCGAGCACTGGTGACAGTTTGTCCGGTATAGCGCCGGTCGGCAGCCCGGTCTCCACCCAGCGGTCCATGGTGAACGCGGTGAACTGGCGTTCCAGAACTGCCGACGCGTTCAGGTAGCAGCCCGGCGATTCCACCCGCCCCTGCAACATCGCGTCCGGCTGCTGGAAGAAGAACAGATCGTGCGGGCGGGCATTGGCGATCGCCACGATGAAGGCGTTGCCGTGCTTGCGGCCCGCGCGCCCCGCCCTTTGCAGATAGTTGGTCGACTTCGGCGGGACTGAGCACATCACCACCGACGAGAGATCGCCGATATCCACGCCCATCTCCAGCGTCGGAGTGCAGGAGAGCAGGTTTGGATCGCCAGGCCTCTCGCGCTTCTCAAAGCCGATTTCCACCGCTTCCCGCACCTCGCGCGTCAGCAGCCCGGTATGCTCCTCGGCGAAAATCCGAGCCACGTCGCCAGCTTTGTACAACCGGCCATAATAATCCTCGATGGGCGGCTGTTCGCGCAGTGTGCCTGTCTTGCAAACGCCGTGCGGACACGGCCCCCCGGCCATCCATTGTGCCGCCTCCGGTCCCACCGAAAGCATCAGACTGCAGCGGTCGCAGCGGAGTTGCCGCACATCGGTGGTCACCTCAAGAGCTTCCAGCGCGACACCCCACACCGGCGCTCCCCCCGCATCCACCTCGAAGACCAGGTTGCGACTCCGCAATTCCTCCAGCACCGCGCGATATATCGATACGGTCAGCGGCGGAATGTTCGGATCGAAAGCGCCGAAAGCCCGCCGCAGCCAGGTCGTGTGCCAGCTCAGCGTGCTGGTGCTGCCGCTGAGCAACGGCAGGAAACGACCCTTCCCGCCACTCACTAAAAGGAACTCGGGCAGTCGCGATTGCTTTCCGAACCGCGGCATGTACCGGTCCCGCCCGCCGGTGTGGCTGAGCAAATAGTACTCGCCGCCTTGCAGGTAGGGTAGAAGCTCCGGATGCCACACGCCCCCGCGATTCTTCAGATTGAGCAGGAACCCGTGCAGGAACCGCCGCACTGCGTCCAGCCCGATCTCCCGCAGCCCGCCGATTTCGTTCTGTAACCTCACCAGAACCGTCGCGGCCGCTGCCTCAAATGCCTCCCGCCGTGGTTGCACGGTGGACGAACTCGTCTTTTCCAGCGACCGGCCAATGCGGCAGTTGTGCGTGTATTCGCTCCAGATTTCCCAATCCAGGCGCTTGCGCACCAACTCCGCCAGATTGGACCCGGCGGGCAATACTCCCTTACGACGCAGTTCCTCAAAATCTTCCAGCCATTCCATGTCGGGTGGAAGGAACGCAGCCACAAAGCGGCCCGGACGCTCGTACTCCTTTTCCCAGCGCTCCAGAAACAGACGCGGCAAGTCGGTCAGCGGCAGCGGCCCCGGCGCATTCTGCACCACTTTCTGGATTGCCGTACGCAGGTTGAACCGGAATGTCCGCGCCTTGAAGAATCCGGCGCGATGCGAGGCGTCCTGCACGTTGTCGGAAAACGCCAGCAGCTTCTTCTCCTCCGAGTTGAACGGCGATGCCCAGAGCTGCGAAATCAGTACCGCCGTCAAACTCGCCGCCCGCGAACCGACGATGGTCAGACTGTTCTTCCCCTGGCACGACGGGCAATCGTGCTTGCCCACCAGCCGCGCGTGTTCCCCGCTCTTCTTCTCCGACGTATCCGGGATCCACACCCGGATCATCTTCTCCGCCTCCTTGCCGCACCAGGAGCACTCCAGCGCGCGCTCCGCGTGGCCGAAGTGGAAGCATTCCGGACAGAGGAACTCGGGCAGCTCCTGCTGTGCGTCCGGCGCGAACTCCCCGGGGAAGAGGAACCGCACCTCCGGCTTCCAATCGAAGAACGCGCGGTAGAAGATGTCCAGTTCCGGGTTCAGCCGGTCGTCGGCGTCCTTCACCGTGCCCGCCCAACCGGTGAGCCCACATTCCCGGCAGTGAATCACCGGCAGGCTGTGCTTTAATTCCTCGGCCTTGAGGTCCGGCGAGAACGCCCATTTTGGCGTCGGGCCGACGCTGGAGACCATTCGCGCCAGTTCCCGCATCCAGAACTGATACCGCACCTGGATCATCGGCAGCGGTTCACCCGCACCCGCAATCCGTGCCGCTGAAACCAGTGCCAGGAAGCTCCCCAGCATCAGTTCCACGTATTCCGCACCTGGTTTGCCATCTAAGTCGGCGTAGGCCGGCAAAGCGGCTCGCAGCCGAAGCACCAGCTCTGTGGACTCCATGGCAGTGGACGTCATGGAGGCAAGCAATCTGCGGAGGAATCCGTGCGACCGCAACAGGCCCGCCAGCGCCAGTTGCCAGTCCAGCGAATCCGGCGTACCGATGGCATCGCCGAACCACAACCGCCGCTGTGCCACCAGGTATTCGTTCGGGCTGCCGTAGTGGAGCGGGTTCAACCTGTCTTTCGCTTCCGGACCCGGCGTGCCCGCGTAGAGCACTCCGGCGCCGGCCAGAAACTCCGCGGGCGACTGTACCGATTCGCCGATCACGCTTTCAGCATCGAACGTTTCGCCGAAGATCTTGCCGGCGTATTCCACCAGTTGCGTCGCAGAGGAAGCGGTGTCGTTGCCCAGCGTGGCCGACGTCCCCACGCAGATCAGGTGGGCCTTCGGCGTCCGCAACCGTTCCTTCAGCCGCCGGATCAGGCACGCCACATCCGCACCCTGTGCTCCGTCGAAGGTATGCAGTTCGTCCACGACGAGATAGCGCAGTGTCTCCGGCCCATTCTTCCGCCACAGCCCGAGATCCCGCGGCCGAAGCAGCAGATAATCGAGCATCTTGTAGTTGGTGAGCAGGATGTCCGGCGGCGTCACCCGCATGGTGTCCCGGTCGGTGATGACGCGCGACTCCGTCATCGATACCGTGGGCGTCTGGTCCTGCTCCCCGAGGTAAAGCCCCGCGGTGACACGCCCGCGCAGTGCGTCACTGCGGAAAATCGCTTCCGCAATCCGCCCCGCCTGGTCGGTAGCCAGCGCGTTCATCGGATAGATCAGGATCGCCTTGATGCCGCGCTGGTTGCGGTGTTGGTAGCAGTAATCGAGGACGGGATAAAGGAAGCACTCGGTCTTGCCCGACCCAGTTCCCGTGGCAATTACCGTGCTCTTACCGGCTTTCCAATCGAGGCGTTCCCATGCTTGCTCTTGATGGCGGAATGGCCGGAACCATTCCGGCACTGCCTCTGGAAAATACTGGCGAACTCCGGGTGAAGAGGTGAATGGAAGCTTGAGCGAGATGTAAGGACCACGGAAGACTTCGCCGGGGCGTGCCAGTAGCTCGTCCAGCGCGCCGGCAAAATACGGATTGGTGATCGGGAACGTTGTGCGCAGGAACTCTTCGATTCCCCGCCGGACCTGCGCGCCGATGACGGACGGGATCATGCCTGTCTCCGCGCGAACTCCGCCCATGCGGTGCGGTAGTCTTCCTCGCGGTCGCACTGGTTGAACGGGCCTTCGTAGATGATGGTACGCTCCCGCGGTCCTCCGGGCTTCGTGTCGTCCGTGATGATGCGCTCGATGATCGCAAAGTTCCGCTTGATCTTCCACTCGGGCGTGGAGAGCCCATAAGCCTGGTCGCCATCGAGGTAGACGATGCGGCCATTTCGGTCGTACCACGTATTGCGTTCGTACTGGCGAAGGACGGGAAATTGAATGCGGTAAATATTGCAAAGTTCATCGACGGTAAGACCAAGCCCCATCGACACCAGTACGTCGATTTCAACCAGGGCGTGGCGCCTTTCATAATCGTGGCGAAGCGGAGTATCCTCGGACCAGTCCGCAGCGAGGCGGCTGAACCGGGTGTGGGCGAGCAGGGGGTGTTCTTTGGCCCATCGGTCTTGAGTGAAGGCGACATCGAAGCATTCGTTCCAGAGGTCGGAATAGTGGCTTGTCAGGCAGTTTAGCAGGAGGGTGCGGGCGAAGAGTTTAGCCGATGTCACTGGCAACGGCAGTTGTCGCGCAATGTCGTGGCGGAAATGCCCTTTGCCAGTAGTCTTCACAAAGAAGTCGAGGGGCAACGAGGCACTCGCTCCAGCAAACCGCAGCAGGTGCGCCAGATTGGCAAAGGTTAAGCTGAAGCAGGCGTCAATATGTGATGGTCCGGCTGGGTATAGGGCCGCCAAAAGGGTTCTCTCGCCGCTCTGGTTCATACGGCAACGGGAAACAAGACGGGGAAAATCGGTCAGTAACTTGTCTTTGTTCCAGGGGGCGCGAGGCTTTCTTGCTCGATACTCCTGAGGGTCGCAGTCGCGGACATAATTACTTCTCGGCAAGTAGTCGGACGCAATGGAGTTCAGGTCGATCGCGTCGTAGTCGGCCCTACTTGCAGCGTTCGTGCGCGGCGTCTTGAACCAAGGATTTGCCACATAGACATGCGGCCCAGATAGAATGAACTCCTCAACGGAGACACCGAAGGCGGTCTCCCTGCGAATAGTTCCCGCGTGAACAGCATTGGTCTCATGCCATCCCTCGGTGGTTGCGTAGCTTCCGGAGATGCTTGCAAGCGTCGCCGGGAATGCTGCAAATCGTTGCAGCACATCCAGCATGCCGCGGGCTCGCAAAACGGGCATTCGAGCCCGTAGGGCAGGTGTTCCGCCTTCGTCGTACAAAGAGGCGAAAAGCGCAAGAACATCCGTATCAATCCTCAGAATTCGGTCGCGATGCCCTGCAACACTCCAACCGCCGTCATCGCCCCGCCGGCCCTCAACGAGCCCGACGCCATCGTGTTGGATTGACTTGTCTATCGTCGTGGGCCAGAAGAGGTCCGCGATTGCCATGAACTGTGTCTCTCTGGGCTGTGCGAGTACGCTAACTTCAAAACGCATTCGCCCATGGTCATTGAGCCCTTCGAAGAGCGCGAGTTCGTTTTCGAATTGGAACCAGTAACGCAAGCGGGGGTAGAGGTGCTCGCGGAGCGCGCCTGCCTGCGGATCGTTGAACATGCCATCATCGTGCACGTACGCCGAGACACGCGCAAGTTCCGTCGCGCGCATGACGAAACATTTGAAAGTGTTCGACTGGCTCCCTAATAGCGAGGGATAGCTTTGCCGCGCATTCAGAAACGCCTGGGTGCCCTGGAATTCTGCGTACTCCTCCAGGTAGAGGACGCGAAGTCCGGAGTATTTCGCCAAGGCCGCGTCTCGTAGTGTCGCCATTTGCGGCGCGTTGAAATCGCGCAGCACATAGAGCGGCTGCACGTCTCCCATTACCGCGCCTTCGTTCCACTCCACTTTGATCCAAGGTGGGTTCCCAAGAATCAAGTCGAATCCGCGAGCGTCCGCGAAAACATCCGCAAACTCCAGTTCCCAGTGCAGAAACCCGCGCTTTCCAGCTATCTCGCGCACTAACGTCAAACGGTCAGAGCCGACGCAGAAATCCTTCACGTCCACCAAGCCATACTCGTCCGCCACCGTCATGCTCATTTGCTCGGGAGCAAACATTTCGCCCTGAGTACGCCGAATGGATTCCGAGGCCCGGACCATCCCTTCCAATACCGACCCCACTTCGAGTAGAAACTCGTGCCGTGTCGGCAGCATGTCAGCCTTCTCGATGGGCCAGAACCAGAGCGCGCACCAGTAGTCCATCACGAATCGCAGCCGCTGGTACGCGGTCGAAGGCCCCTGGTCCGGACGAATCGCCTTACGGAAAATCGCATCCCGTTCCCGCGTGGTCAGCTTTTGGCCCCGCTCGTCGTGAGCCGGCTGCCCCCACACTGCGAAGTCATGGGCGGTCTGGGCGCGCGCGTTTCGAAGATCATCCGTGTGGCGGGTCCAAAGACGGTCCACAGCCTCACTGAGCCGCACAAGCGTGCCAGCCTCTTCAGCGTCGAACCTCTCTCGGAACTCTTTCCGCCAGTCGGAGATCCGCTTCATCTCTTTCGGGCACATCGCTTTCACAACCTTGTCCCCGTAGTTGGACATGTCCTTATCGGGCACCAGGAAATGATAGACACCATCCGACGGACGGGCATCGGCGGACGGAATGCGCTCCGGCACGGATTCCAACCAGGGCCTGGCCTTATCCGTCAACTGCCCGCGCCGAAATACCTGGCGGCGCGCGCCAATCAGACTGTTGCCAGTGGCAAGCTGGGCGCCGAACCAGGGGATGGTGTGGCCCTGGTAGATAGTGTTGAGCCACAGCGAGATCTCGGCCAGCTCCACCGCCACTGGATTCTGGTCCACGCCGAATACACGGTTGTCCGCCAGAAATGCCTTTACCTTCTGCCGCTCCTGTTCCAGGTCGCCCTCGGGAATGCGGCGCTTCAGTTCGGCCTGCTTGCGGTCCAGGTACGCATCGGCGAGTTGATTGATGGCTTCATTCAAGAAGGCGCCGCTACCGAGCGCCGGTTCGCACACCGTGAGTTTCAGGATCTGGTCTGCCGTCTTGCCTTCCAGCAGTTCCTTCAGCGCATACTTGACCACGCATTTGGTCAGCACTTCCGGCGTATAATACGAGGCCGATTTCTGCCGGCTGCGGCCATTCAGGCGATAGATGAAAGTGCCCAGCGGGTAGACCTTGGCGTGCCCGGTCTCGTCGTCGTACACAATCTCCGCGGACTCGTACTGGCTCAGATCCTCTTTGCTGACGAACCAAGCCTGATCGAGCAGGTTGACCTCTTTGGTTTCCGCCTTCTTTACCTCGTAGAGGTCGGTCTTGGCGAAGAATCCAGTGTAGGAGAGCAGTCCTTCATAGACCGCGCCGAGCTGGTTGATACCGAGCTGCGCGTAGCTGATACGCCCCCGTCCGAGCGCGGAACCTTTGCGGGAGTAGCCGAGCGATTCGAGCACCTGCTGGAGCACATGGTTTCGCAGGCGGACGCGGCGCAACGTGGGGGTGCGGGCGTCGTCAAAGAGATCGCCTTCCAGCGGTTTCATCTCAAAGGTATGAACCAAGCTGCGTCCACCAGGCCCGGTTGCAGCGGCGGCCATGGTCATTTGCTCTTCGGGTGCGAAGCCGCTGTAGATGAGTTTGAACAGGGTCTTGATTGACGCGTCGATGAAGTAACCGTTGCGGCTGCGCTCGGTATCGAGGGGAGCGAGCGCGAGTTCCCGCAGACTTTCCAGGCTATAACCGGTGCGGTACTCCTCGCTATCCATGGGGGCGTAGCCGAGCGCCGGACGCGCCTCCACATAGAAAAGGAAGAGCAGCCGGTAGAGGTAGCGGAGGCATTCGCGGCTGAGGTCTTCAGGAGCGAGGACGCCATGCACTTTCTCCTTCAGCACGTCTCCCAGGTAATAAAGAGCCTCATTGCCGATCCGCTCGATGCACTCGCGCGCGCTGTACTTCAGGTCTTCGGAGACTTTGGCGGCATGTTTGTGGGAACCTTCGTCCAGACGGTCCAGCAGATTGTTGCCGTCGCGCGGACAAATGCTCTCGGCGCCGGCGAGCGCGGGCAGCAGGCGGGAAGCGTCGTTGCTGCTGAAGATCTGGTCAAAGTGGAAGCGCAGCAGACGACGGTCCGCCCACTTGGTGCGGTCGATCAGGACGAGTTGGCCGGCGTGGAACAGCAGCACCCAGCGCGGCGGCTCTTCACTGGCGAAGACCTGTTCGGCGAGGACGTCTTCGAGGGTAGCGTCGCCGGTCCATTTCAGATCGTCCGCGGGCGGCAGTTGTTCGCGCAGCACGGGCAGGGACAGCGGATCGCCGAGTTCGTTGGTGGCGTCCAGCGCTTCGATTAGCCAGAGTTCGGGGGAGCCATCGGCGCGGGTGATTTCGCCGGCGATAGGGATCGCGATGCCGTCTTCGGTCTCGCGGACTCCGGGCTGCCACTGATAGCCGAGTGCATCCAACAGGGTGCACAGCCAGGCCCGCTGGCAATCGAGCCGCGCTGTGGGGTTGGTCAGCCCCTCCAGTTCCGCGTGCATTGCAGGCCATGTGGCGCCGCAGCGGCGGACGGCCTCGACGGGGGAATCCGCGCCGGCGGTCCAGCGCGCAAAGACAGGACGGAGGTCGTCTTCGAGCACTGAATCGATGTAGTGATCGGTGTAGAACTCCCTCTCGTTGGTGATGCCGGTGAGATCGAGCGCCATGGTTATTCTCCCCGGAACACGGCCGCCACGCGGAGGAAGGCTGCATCCTCGGTGGTCAGGGTGTCCTGCACGTATTCGGTCCAGTTAGCGAACATGGCGTCGATCTTGCGCTCCTTGGCTTGCTTCAGCCGGAGGCGGACGCCGCCAACCGCCACTTCGCCGAAGTCGATTTCCAACTGCTGTTTCTTAGCGGCTCGCAGGGCTTCGAGTTTGTGGCGTTCCACCTCCAGCTTCGGGCGCATTTCAGAGTTCAGCGCTTCGCGGCACCCGGACATGTACTTGCGGCCGTGGGCGACGGCTTCCGGCAGCAGGGTCCCGGCTGCGGTCACCTCGGGAAGGAGCCCGGGGTTGGCGAAGTCGGTGCGATGGAAGCCAGTCCTTTCGAGGAATGCCTCCAGCGGCTCGATGCCTGTGAACCTGCCGGATTCGAAGCGCACGCCGAACCAGCGGTGGACCACGGGCTGGCCCTTGCGGTTGGGGGTCTCACCCTGCATC
>OCZU010002373.1_pt1 | contig 12033 bp, 10 predicted proteins | sample 1539001 | NCBI WGS metagenome assembly OCZU01 (sample SAMEA3539306, study PRJEB22396) | soil metagenome | biome: tundra; feature: field; material: soil | place: USA | collected 2010-05 | depth 0.15 m
GTACGCCACCGTGCCCATGGGTTGCAACCCGGCGAAGATCGTCGCGTAAATGCCGAGGAGTCGCCCGCGGAGCGCCGGGTCGGTGTCCGTCTGCAGCAGAGTGGTCATCGAGGTGCTCACAGCAACGAAGGCGAAGCTGATGCCGACCAGCGCCGGCAGCGTCACCCCGAGCACCGCGCCGTGGGCCACCACGAACAGGCTCGCTGCGTAGACGACTCCACCGACCAGCATGAGCTGCAGACGGCCTGCTCCCCGGCCCATCGATGCGATCGCCAGGCCACCCACGAGACCGCCGACTCCGCCGACGCTGTACATGATCCCGAGCGCCTCCGGGCCGACGTGCAGCTGCGTTTTTGCCAGAACCGGCAGAAATGGCATGTACGAGACGCCACAGAAGGCGAGGACCGAGGCAACGATCACCACGCCCCGCACCAGCGGGTCCGCCGCCGCGACCCGCAGGCCGGCAACCAGCTCGCCCCATGCGGTCGCACCCGCCTTTCTCGGCAGCGGATGCACGTCGGGGATGACCGTCAGGAGCACCACGATCGGCGCCAGGTATGCGACGGCGAGGAAGCCGAAGCACACCGCGGGGCCCGCGAATCCGATGAGCAGCCCCGCGACCGAGGGACCGACGATCCGGGTGGCGCTCATCGCTGCCGCGCCGAGCGCGACCGCATTGACCACGAGATGCCGCTCCACCAGGTCCGCGACCAGCGCCTGTCGAGTGGGCAGGTCGGCGGCATCGGTGGCGCCGAAGACGATCGCCACGATCAGGATGGCCACGAAGCTCGCATGGTTGGTGGCGACCAGGATTGCGAGGGCCCCAGAGCTCACTCCGAGCAGCGACTGCGTGACCAGCAGGATGCGTCGCCGGGGCAGCCGGTCGGCGAGCACGCCGCCCGCCAGCGAGAGGATCACCGACGGAATGCCGTCGGCGGCCGCCACGGCGGCCACGGCCGTCGTGCTGCCGGTGCGCTGGTAGACGAGATACCCGAGAGCGACCACCTGCATCCACGTGCCGAGCAGGGTCGGCCACTGGGCTGCCCAGTACCAGCGGAACGGGCGCACCCGCAACGCGGGCGGTGGCCAGCGGCGTTCGGGGGTGGCGACCGGCTCAGGCGTCGGCGTCACCCTCCAAACGATATGTGCACGCTCGTCGACGTCCGCAGGAATCCCGCGGTTCGGTAGGCTCCGTCGGCGCCGGGGGCCGCCTCGCGGAAGACCGTTTCAAGTCCGGCTTCGAGCCCCTGACCCGCGAGAGCAGAGACCATCGCGGCGGCGAGCCCTCTGCGGCGATGGGATGGCGAGACGACGACCCCGACAATCTCCGTTGCCCCACCTGCCGGCGCACCGGATTGCGCGGCTCCGACCATGGTTCGAGTCACGGCGTCACGGGCGACCAGCCTCGACTCCAATGCTGGTGCCACAGATGGCAGCAACTCAACACGCGGCATCCGCTCGGCCATCTCGAATGCCTTGACGAGTGCCTCGACCTCGGAGTCGTCCGGATCGGCGCCGTCATCCGGGATCGCGTAGTTGAGAAAGCGGAGCCGGGTGGCATCGGTGAACAGGAGTGCGAACGCCCCGACGCGGGGCAGATCGTGCGCCTTGCGCGACTCGCGAATGAAGGCCATGATCGCGCGGTCCGCCTCCACGTCCACACCGGCGTCCTGATTCCCGGTCAACTCCGAGTGCCTATGCGGCGGCCACCGCGGCGCCCTCGGTGCGAGGCAGTGGCTGATCGTCGAGGAAGGCTGCGATGAGCGCCCGCTGGCGGCGCGAGAGTTCCGGGCTCCAAGCATGGCCCGCTCGCCGGATGACGTCGAACGACACATCCGGCGCACCGGCGATAGCCGATTCGAGGCGGCGAACGTTGACGATGCGATCGTGTTCGGCGACCACGATCAGTGTCGGGCGACCCGACCCGCGAACCTGGGCAAGGTCGTCCCGCTGCAATACGTCGTGCAACCACTCGCGGGCTGCGCGGGGATCCGCGAGCACCTGGTTGTCGAAGTTGGCCTTGGCGGCCGCCGGGTCGACGTCCTTTCCTTCGACCATCAGGCGTTTGTAGATATCGCTCATGGTGCGCTGGTGCGCGAGCCACACGATGCCCGGGTAGACGATCGGCGCGAGCATGAGACCGACCTGCATGTGGAACGCGCGCCGAACCAGCCATGGCGCCACCAGCGGGGTGTGCAGGATCACGCGCCCGGTTGCCTGGGGACGGGCGCGCTGGACCGCAAGCGCGACTGGAGAACCCAGGCAGAGGCCGGCAACATCGAAGTGCTCCGCACCGGCGTGATCCGCCGCGGTGAGTGCGGCGCGTGCCAATGCCGGAGCGGTATGGCCACCGTCCAACGGTGCCGATCGTCCGAAGCCCGGCAGGTCCGGCGCGATGATCGTGCGGCGCTGCAGCAGCGCCTCGAACCAGTCAGTGAAGTTCTCGGCAGACCCGATGAATCCGTGGCACAGCAGAAGCGGCGGTCCGGCACCTCCGGTCAGGTAGCGCAGACGCTTGCCTTCGTAAGTCGTGAAACGTTCTTCGAGCCCGTTCACGACAGAGGTCACTCGGTGTCGATCTGCGCGCGCTGGAGGCGTCCGCTGTAGTCGATGTACACAGACTTCCACTCGCTGAATTCGTCGAGCACATGCCCGCCGGCCTCGCGGTGTCCGTTCCCGGTATTTCGAGTCCCACCGAACGGGAGTTGAATCTCCGCCCCGATGGTCGGCGCGTTGATGTAGACGATCCCCGAATGCAGTTCGTTGATGGCATGAAACGCCGTGCGCAGGTCGTTGGTATACAGGCTCAGACTGAGACCGTATTGCGTGGAGTTGGCCGCGGCGAGCGCGTCCTCCATCGAGCTCACGGGGATGATCACGGTGGTTGGACCGAAGATCTCCTCCTGAGCGATGCGCATCGCCGGTTGCACATCGGCGAAGACAGTTGGGCGATAGAACCAGCCCTTGGCGAGCGCTCCCTCGGTCGCGATCTCGCCGCCGAGGAGCAGTGAGGCACCCTCGCCCTTGCCGATCTCGGTGTACGAGTGGATGCGCCGGAGCTGCGTCTCATTGATCACGGGTCCGACGTCGACCTTGGCGTCGAGCCCGTCCCCGAGGCGGAGGTGCGACGCGCGCTCCACCAATCTCGAGGTGAATTGGTCGAGCGCCCCGTGCTCGACGATCAACCGCGATGACGCGGTGCAGCGCTGTCCCGCGGTGCCGAACGCGCCCCACAGGGCGCCGTCAACGGCGAGCTCCACGTCGGCATCGTCGAGCACCACGATTGCGTTCTTGCCGCCCAGCTCGAGTGAGCACTTCTTGAGCATCCGCCCGCAGGTCTCGGACACGACCCGTCCGGTGTCGACGCTTCCCGTGAAGTAGATCGCCGCGACGTCGGGGTGAGCGACCAGCGCCGCGCCGGCCTCCTCACCGAAGCCGAAAACGACATTGACGACGCCCGCCGGAAGTCCCGCATCCTCAAGGGCTTCCACGAAGCGCAGCGCGCAGAGCGGTGTGTCCTCCGCGGGCTTGATCACGACAGCGTTGCCCGCCATGATCGCCGGGAAGATCTTCCACGAGGGAATCGCGATCGGGAAGTTCCACGGCGTGATGCAGCCCACGACGCCGAAGGGCTGGCGCATGGTCATGGCCCATTTGTCACGCAGCTCGCTCGGGACCGTCTCCCCGAAGGCGCGGCGACCCTGGCCGGCGATGAACTTGCCCATGTCGATGGCTTCCTGGACGTCGCCCCGGGCCTCGGTGAGCACCTTGCCCATCTCCCGGGTCATGAGCTGCGCGAGCTCCTCCTTGCGGTCCTCGAGCAGTTCGGAGGCTCGCAGGATGATCGCCGCGCGAGACGGCCACGGTGTGCGCCGCCAGCCGTCGAAGGCGGCTCTCGCGGCGTCAACCGCCGCGTCCACATCGGCGGCGTCGCTGCGCGGGAACACACCGACGACGTCATCGCTGTTCGCCGGGTTGCGTGATTCGAAGGTGCGTCCCGAGCCGGCCGGCCGGAAGGTGCCGTTGATCAGGTTTCCCACGTCGAGCGCAGATCCCACCGCGGTCACGCGCCGGTCTCCTCGCGAATTGCGGCTTCGAGAATGTCCAGGCCGGCGTCCAGCTCGGATTCGGGGATGGTCAGCGGCGGGATCAGCCTGATCACGTTCCCGTCGACCCCGCAGGAGAGCAGCAGGAGCCCGCGGGCAAGCGCGTTGGTCGCGATGCGATCGACGAGCTTGGTCGCTGGTGTGCCGGCCTGCATGAACTCGAGCCCGATCATCATTCCAAGGCCGCGCACGTCGGCCAGGGCCTGAAAGTCTGTCTGCCACCCGCGTGCGCGCTCCATGACGTGACGGCCGAGGCGCTCCGCGCGTTCCGGAATCCGCTCGCGGGTCATCGTCTCGATCACCGCTACAACCGCCGCGCAGGCAACGGCGTTGCCGCCGTAGGTGGTGCCGTGCTCGCCCTCGCGAAACGCGCTCATCACGCGATGTCCGGCCACGATCGCTGCGATCGGCATCCCGTTGCCGAGTGCCTTGGCGAGGCACATGATGTCGGGCTCGACCCTGGTGTGCTCGACCGCGAACATCTTCCCGGTGCGACCGAAGCCGCTCTGCACCTCGTCGGCGACCAGCAGGATCCCGTGCTCGTCGCACACCCGGCGGAGCATGGGCATGAAGGTTGACGGCGGAACGATGTAGCCGCCCTCGCCCTGTACCGGCTCGACGATGATCGCTGCGACCGTCTCCGGGGCGGTGGTCGTCGCGAAGAGCAGCTGCAGCTCTCGCTCGACCAGCTCGCAGACGTCATCCGCCGAGTGCGAGCAGTACCGGAAGCAGTACGGATAGCGGATGTGGTGGATGCCCGGCAGCAGCGGCCCCATGCCGCGCCGGTAGGTGGCCTTGCTGGCGGTGAGCGAGAGCGCTCCGTACGTGCGCCCGTGAAAGCCACCGACGAACGCGATGATGTCGCTGCGCCCGGTGGCGCGCCGAGCGAGTTTCATCGCTCCCTCCACCGCTTCAGCACCGGAGTTGGTGAAGAACACCTGGTCGAGCGACGGCGGCAGGATCGAGACCAGCGCCGCTCCGGCCTCGATCATCTTGGGATGGAATGCCGTGACCGACGTGTGCCAGAGACGATCGACCTGCTCGTGCACGGCGGTCACCACGGCCGGGTGGAGATGCCCGAGGTTGGTGACTCCGATGCCGCAGCCGAAGTCGAGCACGTCGCGACCGTCGACGGTGTGCAGGTGCGCACCTTCGGCGCTCTCGACCACGAGGTCTGAGTAGCGGTGATACGCGGCGGAGATCAGTTCGGCGTCGCGCTCACGCCACGTCGCCGCATCTGCGGCCGCCAGCATCCCGCTCACGACCCGGAAGTTGCTCTCGCAGGCCCCGACGGTGAAGAGGCAGGGCTGCGCACTCCGACCTTGCCGAGGGCGAGAAAGCCGCCGAACATGATCGCGATCCCCGCGGCCTCATACACCCCGAGAACATCGAGGTTGGCAATGCCCACGGTCTTTGCCGCAGAGAAGCCGACCGCGATGATCAGCGCGCCCGCCGTCAGCAGGACGTTGCAGATCACTCGGTCGATGCCGGCGTGGTCGCGAATGAATCGGTATGCCGACCAGGCGGATCCTCCAACCAGCACCAGGGTCCCGATGATGTTGAGGAAGACGACGCCGATGAAGAGCAGCGATCCCTGCTGGATCGCGCCACCGAGCACCCCTTTGGCCGTGGCCAGCTTGGCGGCATCGACCGGGATCACGGCCGCGTCGACGGCGAGAACGACGGTGATCGCGGCGAGCACGATGGCGCACGCCCACGCAACCCGGCGCGGAGCCAGGAGAAAGATGGTGCCGAGCGCCAGATAGATGACTCCGAGCACGCCACCGAGCAGGTAGAAGCCTCGGAATACCGCCGGTGACCACCCGCCGGTCTCGCCTGCGGCCTGAAATGCCGCAGCGCCGGCAAAGATCACCAGGCCGAGTGTCCAGGCGGCGAACGCAGGACGCCGGCTTCGCAGGAACCTGAGGAAGACCACCACAGCAAACGCTGCACTCAGCCCACTCGCAACGGCAGCGAAGACCATGACCGATGATCCTAGCGAGGTTGAGCGGGTCCTTGGATTTGCCCCCATTTTTCGCGGGGTAGTTCCAATGGGCGATTGACAACCAGTCATGCCCGAGTGTACACAAGGTCCTTCACCAGCAATTGCCTCGCAGAGAGAGGAGAACCCAGCACATGGTCAAGCCCACCAAAGGGGTTTTGTCGATCGCTTCAATCGCCGCATTAGGGGTGCTCGCGGCCTGTGGCACCTCGTCGACCACCACGTCGTCGTCGGCGGGTGCGACCGGGATCGCCGCGTGCCACGGCACGATCACTGTTGCCACCGACCTGCCTCTGACGGGCGGCGACGCGACAGACGGACCGTTCCCGCAGCTCGCGGCCGAGCTCGCCGTGAACCAGGCGATCACCAACAAACTGATGGGCGGCTGCACGCTGAAGTACGTCAGCAAGGACGACTCGACGGTCCTCAAGAACGGGCATGACCCGGCACAGGGTGCGGCGAACATCACCGCACTGGCGTCGGACGGCACCGTTATGGGAGTGGTCGGGCCATTCAACTCGTCGGTCGCACTGGCCGAGATCCCGGTGGCATCGCAGAACCACCTGGCCTTGATCAGCCCCTCGAACACCAACCCCTGCCTCACCGCGGTGGTGGCGGTCTGCAGCGACCCGACCATCAAGATCGACACAGCGGCGCTGTACCCTGGCGCGCACAGCTATTTCCGGGTCATCGCCAGCGACATCCAGCAGGGCGAGATCGATGCGTACGTCGCGGCCAAAGTTCTCAACGCGACCAAGGTGTACGTCATCGACGACCAGGAGGCGTACGGCCGCGGCCTTGCGCTCATCTTCACAAAGGCGTTCACCACGACTGAGGGCGGCACCGTTGTCGGTTCTGCGAGCCTTCCTGGCTCCACCACCACGTTCGCCACTCAGATCAGCAACGCTCAAGCCGATGGCGCCAAGGCCATCTTCTTCGGCGGCACCAGCGGTAACGGCTGCGGTCTGGTGCGTCGTGACATGGGCAAGGCCGGGCTGAATATTCCGCTCCTCGGAGGCGACGGCTGCCAGGACACGAAGTTCATTACCGACGCGAACTCCGGCGCCAACACCAGCGAGGCCGTGGGCAGCTTCGCGACCAGCGCCCCTGACGTCACCAAGCTCGCCAGCTCGTCGACCTTCTTCTCCCAGTACGCGGCGGCGTACGCGAGCAAGCCCGCGCCCTACAACGACGGCACCAAGGAGCCTTACACGGCGTACGGCTACGACGCCATGAACATCCTGCTGCAGGCGATTCATTCGGTGCTCGTTGCCAACGGCGGCCAGCCGCCGTCCAGCACCATGGCCTTCCGGGACGCCGTGGTCGCCGCGCTGCACCAGACGTCGTATGACGGCGCGCTCGGTCACACGACCTTCGACACCAACGGGGACACGACCAACACCGGTTTCACCCTTTACAAGGTTTCGAGTGGCAGCTGGGTGGGTGACGGCACCTACGCGGTTGACACCAGCGGCAACGTCACCTTGAAGAGCTGATCGACGACATGTAACGATCAGGGGGAGAGCGCCGAGCGCTCTCCCCCTTTTCGTGTTTTTCGTGCCGGGGGACAGAGATGAGCGACCCAAGCGGGACACCTGACGCACGTCCGGCGCCACCGCCTCGTGGTTCAGCCGAGCGACCTGCGTCCTCCACCCTTGTGGATCAGGCGGGACTGGCACCGCGTTCGATCGAAGCGGGCAATATCGCACGAGCAATCGGGCCGTCGTTCCGCCGCGCCTATGGATGGATCTCCCATAATTTCGCGCTGCTGCTGCTGCTCGTGATCGTCGCGTCGATCGTGGGAACCTACTTCCAGGGCGGCGCAACGCTCATGGGTCACCAGATCGACAATGCGCTCGTCCTGGGAGCGATCTACGCGCTCGTCGCTGTCGGTTACACGATGGTGTACGGCATCATCGAGCTGATCAACTTCGCTCACGGCGATGTGTTCACCGTGTCCGGGTTCTACGCGATCTTCATCGCCGACAGGTTGCACCTCGATTCGCTGGCGACCCATAACTTTGGGGGTCTGCTGCTGGCCCTGGCCATCATCTTTCCGCTGTCCATGATCGCGGCCGGATTGACCGGGGTGGCGATCGAGTTCGTGGCCTACCGGCGGCTTCGTGACGCGCCCAGGCTCGCTCCGCTGATCACGGCCATCGGCGTCTCGTTCCTGATCGAGGGCGTCATGCTGATCCGCGAAGGCCCGGACAATGTCCCCACTCAGATGGCGTCGTGGATCAATGGTCAGGCATTCGCGATCGGTGGAGTCAGCGTCGGATACACGGATATTTTTGTGGTTGGCTCAGCACTGCTGCTCATGTTCGCGCTCGGCGCCTTCGTGCGGCGCACACGACTCGGGAAGGCGATGCGCTCCACCGCGCAGGACCGCACGGCAGCGTTGCTCTGCGGCATCAACATCAATCGCACGATCTCGGCGACCTTCTTCATCGGCTCCGCGCTTGCCGCGGCTGCCGCGGTGATCTACAGCATCGAGTACGGCGATCTCAAATGGAACGTCGGCTTTCACCTCGGCATCATCGCTTTCACCGCGGCGGTGCTCGGTGGCATCGGCAACATCGTCGGCGCCGGCGTGGGCGGGTTCCTCATCGGCATCATCTACGTCTTCGGCGGGTCGCTCCTCGGCGGAGAATGGAGCGAGGCCCTGATCTTCGCGATCCTCGTCCTCATCCTGACCTTCCGCCCGGTCGGGCTCTTCGGGATCGAGGTGACCACTCGTGCCTGATCGTCTCAGGTCCTTCTTGCGGTCCGATCCCGGCACTGGGCAGCGGAATCAGGGCACAACCGTGTTCTGGATCCTCGCCTCGACTGCTTCAGCTCTGCTCCTCATGGGCTGGCTGTTGCCCTGGTTCGTGGGCCCCTTCGATGCGGGGGTGGGATTCAGCGCACAGGACGCGGTCATATCGCCTCCCACCGGGATCGGCACCTTCCTCATGTACATCCTCGGCGTCTGCATGCTGATCCTGCTGCTCTCGCCGCTCGCGGAATTAGCCGCTCGCGTCAGAGGAAGGAGCCTCAGCCGCCGTGCGGACCGAATTCGACTTGTTGCCGGTCTCGTGGGACTGGCCCTCACCGCGGTGGTGTGGTTCCTCTATAGCGTGGTTCAGGAGGAGCCGTTGTTCGGAACCTTCAATCCCGGCACATTCACCGACTCGGCGGTGTGGCTGACCATGTACGGATTCGCGCTGGGAGCCTTCGTCTACGGAGCGCGTCCCTGGGTCGTCGGACGTCAGACGCTGGCATTCGCGGTTGCGGCGCTGCCCTTCGGGCTCTTCCTGCCCCTCATGTTTCACCAGGCCCCGGACTTCCTGCTCTGGGCTGCGGGATCGCTGGCCGTCTACATGCTGCTTGCACTCGGTCTCAACGTCGTGGTCGGCTTCGCCGGGCTGCTCGACCTCGGCTATGCGGCCTTTTTCGCCATCGGCGCGTACGCCTGCGCTTCGTTCGCATCGCCCTTTCACGGCATCCACCTGCCACTGTGGGTGCTCATCTTCCTTGGCGCCGGGATTGCGTCAATGTTCGGAGCCGTCCTCGGAGCGCCGACACTGCGCCTCCGCGGCGACTATCTCGCGATCGTGACCCTCGGCTTCGGAGAGATCGTTCCCGACCTCGCGACCAACAACGCCTTCAATCTCACGGGGGGCGCGAACGGGATATCGGGAATCGACCAGCCGCACTTCGGCCCGTTCAATTTCAGTGAAAGTCCGCGCTGGTATTACTGGGCCATCCTCCTGGTGGTCCTCGTCGTGGTTGTGCTCTTGCGCAACATCGAGCACTCACGAGTCGGACGAGCGTGGGTGGCGCTACGTGAGGACGAGGTCGCCGCCGCCGCCACCGGCATCAACACGACGACCACCAAGCTGCTGGCCTTTGCGATCGGCGCCTCCGTGAGCGGTCTCGCGGGGGCCTTTTACGGTTCGCTCGTCACGATCGTATCGCCCGACGACTTCAGCTTCTCGGTGTCGATCGCCGTCCTCAGCATCATCGTGCTCGGCGGCATCGGCAACATCACCGGAGTCATCCTCGGCAGCTTCATCCTGACCTTCGTCATCTTCTGGGTATTGCCGGACATGAATGCATGGGCGACGACCGTGAGCCACACGGTTCACGTGCCGGCACTGGCGAGCATCGATTTCAGCTCGTTCACATTCCCGCTCTATGGGATCGCGCTCATCCTGATGATGTTGTTACGCCCGGGAGGCCTGCTCCCCAGCCGCGCGCGCCGCATCGAACTGGAGAGTTCGGGGGAAACCGAATCACTCGCCGCCGTGCAGGGAATTGCCTGAAGTGGCACTCCTCGAGCTCGACACCGTGACCAAGCGATTCGGCGGTCTTCTCGCCGTCTCGAGTGTCAGCTTCAGCCTCGACAAGGGCGAGATCCTGTCGATGATCGGGCCCAACGGCGCGGGCAAGACGACTGCCTTCAACTGCGTGACCGGGCTCTTCCCGATTACCTCGGGATCGATCACGCTCGACGGGGCCTCGATTGCCGGTCTTCCACCCCACCGGATAACGAAAATGGGAATCGCGAGAACATTTCAGAACATCCGGCTCTTCGCGTTCATGACCGCAGTGGACAATGTGATGGTCGGTGCGCACTGGTGGATGAAAGAGCGCGTGTGGGACGGTGCCCTCAAAACGCGCCGCGCCCGCCGGGAAGAGCGATCCGTCGAGGCGCGAGCGCTCGACCTCCTGGACCTTCTCGGTCTCGCAAGGTACGCCGGTTCCTACGCCCGTGAGATGCCATACGGATTGCAACGTCGCCTGGAGATCGCCCGAGCGTTGGCGACCCAGCCGCGTGTGCTGCTGCTCGACGAGCCGGCTGCCGGTCTCAACACCCAGGAGAAGCGGGAGTTGATGCAACTCATCTCCCGGCTTCGCGACGAGGGACTGACGATATTTCTTATCGAGCACGATATGCGCCTCGTCATGGAGGTGAGCGATCGCATCGTCGTCCTGGATCACGGCGAGAAGATCGCCGAGGGCAGGCCCGCCGACGTCCGCAAGGACCCTCGCGTCATTGAGGCGTACCTTGGCACCGGTGCGAACGACGAGATGCGCACAGCGTGACAGAGCCCGGCACGGCGGTGCTGTCGGCCGCAGCGGGGGCATTGGTCATCGAACTGCGCGACATCGACGTCTTCTACGGTCGCGTCAACGCGCTGCGCAAGGTCTCGATGGAGGTCCGCGAGGGCGAGATCGTCGCACTCATCGGCAGTAACGGCGCGGGCAAGACGACCACACTGCGCACGATCAGTGGCCTCATCGGACCCAGGAGCGGCGAGGTGCGCCTGTTCGGGAAACCGACTCGTGGTCTCGGAGCCGAGAAGATCGCACGGCTGGGCGTGGGACACGCGCCCGAGGGCAGGCGGCTTTTTCCGCGCATGACGGTTCGCGAAAACCTCGACATGGGCGCGTACACTCGTAGCGATCGGGCGGGCATGCATACCGACCTCGAGCGGGTCTTCACACTGTTCCCCAGGCTTCGCGAGCGCGCCGGACAGCTCGCCGGCAGCCTGAGCGGTGGCGAGCAGCAGATGGTGGCGATCGGTCGCGCGCTGATGAGCAATCCGAAGGTGCTGATGCTCGACGAACCGTCCCTCGGCCTCGCGCCGATTCTGGTGGACGCGATCTTCGAGGTCGTCCGCGAGATCAACGCGAAGGGGACCACCATCCTGCTGATCGAACAGAACGCGCTCCTGGCCCTCAAGACCGCGGCGCGCGGCTACGTCCTGGAGACCGGGTCGGTGGCACTCTCGGGACCTGCGGAGGAACTGATCGCGTCCCCCGATATCCAGCGGGCCTATCTGGGCATGTAATCTGGCCGGGAGGGAAACCGGCTGGCGGCTCCGATCCGTTAGGGAAGTGATGGCACCGATCAGGGAGACGACGCCAGCCTCCGGG
>OCZU010002374.1_pt1 | contig 12031 bp, 10 predicted proteins | sample 1539001 | NCBI WGS metagenome assembly OCZU01 (sample SAMEA3539306, study PRJEB22396) | soil metagenome | biome: tundra; feature: field; material: soil | place: USA | collected 2010-05 | depth 0.15 m
CACTCATTACCGCCGATTACGGTGGTGTAGCTGGTGGCGGCCAGGGAGAATTGGACTTTACCGTCGGCAACGGAAATGCGGTCGGACTCTTGCATGCCGCGCTGGGCGTCTGTGACCCATAGGCGCAATTGCTTTACGGTGGAAGGAAGGCCCGTGAGGGTCGCGGTGCGGGTGGCGCCGTTGTTCACGATGTGGACGGTGTAGGTGCTTTCGGCGATGTTGCCGAAGGCGGCGCAGGTGAGATTAGGTTTGTTGCAGACGACCGGCAAGGAAAAGGAGCGCGGGGGCGTCGCGGCCAGTTGTTTGAGATTCCAGAAACGGCGCGTGGGGCGGAGCGGGCCGTTGTCGTTGAAGATGCCGCCACCGGCGAGGATGGAATAGTCGGCGGTGAGCTGCCACTGGAGGATCGATTTAGGTTGGGCGATGGAGAGGATGCGCAGGTAGAGATTGATCTCGTAAAGGGCGAACGACTGTTCGTTGAAGATCTGGGGATAGCGATACGCGGCGGCATCGGTGCTGCCTTCGGCGACCACCAGGGGGACGTTCAGTTCGCGGGCGGCATCGCGCCACTGGGCCAGGATTTCGTCAGTGCATCCGCGCCAGGAGTGGAAATCCACGGCGCCGATGTACTTGACGGCCTCGGGGTCGTCGAGGGCGGGCTGGATGAAATCGATGGGGTTGGCGTCGGAGGTGTCGCCGAGCGCGAGCTTGGTGGCGAGGCCCTTGCCGGCGAAGTTGGCGCCGAGGGTTTTGATGAGTTCGGCGTGCTCGCGCGGGGTTTGACGGACGTTGATGCCGAGATCGGATTCGTTGAAGCTGAACAGGGCGGCTTCGACGCCGTATTTCTCCTTGAGGAAGAGCAGGTAGCCCGCGATGGAGTCCTTGATGCGGTCCATCTTTTCGGGGTTGAGGGGATTGCCGCGCGGGCCCTCTTGCGGTGGGGGCGCGGCACCACGGGCGCCACCGAGGATCGCCCAACCAGGCGGCTGCCAGGCGCTGACGATGACGGGCATTCCTTTTTGCGCCAGCCGGCGGGCCATCTCCATCGCTAGATGCACTCGCGGATGGACGTTGCCGGCGCGGGCGGCGGCCAGAGGGTCGGTGTTTTCCTCAGGGTGCCAGAGGCTCCAGGGCATCTCGACGCGGCCCCAGGCGACGCGGAGGTTCTTGAGGTTGTAGTCGATGATTTGAGGGTCGATGCGAGCGTTCTGCAGGCGGAAGTTTCCGCCGAGTCCATCGAAGATCTGGCCGGGATGCGAGGCGTCGAGGGTGATTCCGACGGGGTTCTTGTCGATCTCGCCGGTCACTTTGAAGGCGAAGCTGTTCTTGCCGGTCTGGCCGGCAGTGGTTTTGCCGATGAGGACGGCGAGCAGGACCTGGAGGTTGTAGCTGCCCTTGCGGCGGTCGTCGCGGACGATGACCAGGGTCGGCTCGTTGAAGGTCACCTCGATCTGGCGGGTGCGGGACGCGAAGCGCGCGCCCTTGGCGGTGGCGCGCAGGTATTCATTCTGCTCGGCGACGCCGGCGGCGAGAGACGTGCGTTCGGAGGTGGGCGGATCGGGATCGATGAGCTGTACGGAGCCGCCGGAAAAGACCGAGGCGGGGAGTTCGATGCCGAGGAAGGCGCCGCCGATCGCGGCCTCGTTGGGGGACGTGAATTCGAGATCGATTTTGGCGGTACCGGGGCCGGTGTCTTCCACGACTTCGGTGGCGGCCATCGTCCAGCCGGCGCCCTGGGGGTCACGGAACTCGCGGGGGGCGCGCATGCGGACGGTGACGGTTTCGGTTTTGCCGTTGCGGGAGTAGTTGTTCTGCTGCTTCTCGCGGCCGGTGCAACTCACCGCCGCCGACTCGGGTTGGGCGACGCACATGCTGGTACTGAGTTCCAGGAGGTGGCCCTCGACGCGCAGGCCGGTCAAGTTACCCCAAGCCATGACCTCAGGCTGAGCGAACGCTACGGTTGTGAAAGTCGCAAAGAGGATAATGGAGCCAATAGTCCGAATCATCATCACGATTCTAACGCGAGGATGGCAGCGATTCGTCCACAGGCGGCCTGCTACGCTGAACAGTTCGTAGCATGGACGCTATCTCTCTCTGCTTGAGTCTCACTCCGCACGGCCGGCTCGTCTTAATTCATGACGCCGGCGCACCGCTTCTCGACAGCGGCCTTGCGCACCGTTTGCTCGAAGCTTTCGAACGCGGATCGGGCCACGGGCTTCTGCGGCTGGGAGCGGACGAAGCTGGGACCGCGCTGCCGCCGGTCGACTCCTATTGGCGCGAATTCGGCGCGCGCTACGTGACGGCACTCTGCACCCAGCAGGATAGCGATGCGCCGTGGAAGAGCGCGCGCGTGGCGGCGCCCGCGGACGAAGAACTGGAGCGCATGGCGCTGGCGGCGCCGCCCATGATTGGCGCTGAGTATCTGACAGCCGCGGTGCTTAAGGCTTTGTGGCAGGAACTTGACGCGGCCTTTGGCATGGAGTTGTCCGAATCCAAATGCGGCGTGCAGGATTTTCTGAAGCGCCGGAATCCGGCATGGAACCTGGTGGGCCGCGTGCATTTCAATATTGCCGAGAACCGCAAGGATGCCGACGCCCCGTTCGCATTTCTGGCGACCTATACCACGCGGTTATCGGCGCAGGCCAAGGCGCAACATCTGCCGCTGGGGCAGGCGCTGCGCGAGTACGCGGGCGCGGCAAACAAGGAACGCCTCTTGTCACTGCTGGTTCCGGTGCAGCGGGCGTCGGAGACGTGCCCGTGGTTGAAGGCCATGGTGGACGCGGGTGAGATCTTTCATCCGCTGCGTTGGACGCCGCGGGAGGCCTGGCAACTTCTGAGAGACGTCCCGCAGCTTGAGACGGCGGGGGTGGTGGTTCGCATGCCGGCGGCGTGGCGGGGCAATCGTCCGCCGCGGCCGCGAGTGACGGGCACCGTGGGAGCCAAAGCGCCGTCGGGGCTGGGACAGGATGCGCTGCTGGATTTCCGTATGGAAGTCACGCTCGACGGTGAACCGCTCACATCCGCCGAAATCCGCGATCTGCTGGCTAAGACGGATGGGCTGGCGTGGGTGCGAGGGCGGTGGATGGAACTCGACCGCGAGCACCTCGAAAGCATGATCGAACGCTTCCGCGAAGTAGAGCGCACGGCGCAGGACAACGGCCTGGCGTTCGGCGAGGCCATGCGGTTGCTGGCGGGCGCGGACGTGGCGCCCCATGATAGTGATGCCGCGGATGCCGCGGCCCACGCGGACTGGGCGCAAGTGGTGGCCGGCCCCTGGCTGGCGGAAACCTTGAAGGGGCTGCGCAGCCCGCAGGGGTTGGCGCAAGTGGACCCCGGCGATGCGCTCGAAGGCGTGCTGCGGCCCTACCAGCAGGTCGGCGTGCGCTGGCTTTATCTGCTCACGAAGCTTGGCCTGGGAGCGTGTCTTGCCGACGATATGGGACTCGGCAAGACCATTCAAGTGCTTTCGCTGCTGCTGGTTCTCAAGCGCCAGCACAGCGCCAAGCCGCAGCCAAGCCTGTTGGTGGCGCCGGCATCGCTGCTGGCCAATTGGGCGGCGGAAATCGAACGCTTTGCACCGGGGTTGAAGGCGCTCGTGGCCCATCCGTCGGCTCTGCCTGCGGCCGAACTGAAGGCGCTGGAAGCCGCGCGGCTGCGGGACATCGACCTGGTCATCACCAGCTATGGCGCGCTGCTCCGCGTGCCGTGGATTGCGGAGGTCCCCTGGCGGCTGGCCGTGCTGGACGAAGCGCAGGCCATCAAGAACCCCGATGCCAAACAGACCCGCGCCGTCAAGAAGCTCAAAGCGGGCGCCAGACTGGCGCTCACCGGCACGCCGGTGGAGAACCGGCTGGGCGATCTGTGGTCGATTTTCGACTTCGTCAACCCGGGACTGCTGGGGACGTCGAAGGAGTTCGCGCGCTTCGCCAAGCGCCTGGGCGACCGGTCTCACGGCTCCTGGGGGCCGCTTCGCGAGTTGGTGCGGCCATATATTCTGCGACGCCTGAAGACGGACAAGTCGGTGATTGCGGACCTGCCGGACAAAACCGAAATCAAGGCGTTCTGCCCGCTCAGCCGCCACCAGGCCGCACTCTACCAGCAGGCGGTGAAGGAGTTGGCCGAACAACTCGCGGATGCCACCGGGATACGGCGCAAGGGGCTGGTGCTGTCGTCCCTGATGCGCTTCAAGCAGATCTGCAACCATCCTTCGCAATGGCTGGGAGACGGCGCCTGGGGCGAAGGCGACAGCGGCAAATGGGCGCGCCTGCGCGAGATTGCCGAGGTGGTGGCCGCCCGGCAGGAGAAGATGCTCGTCTTCACCCAGTTCCGCGAGGTGACCGCGCCGCTGGCCGCTTTCCTCGGCTCGGTTTTCGAACGGCCCGGCCTGGTGCTGCACGGAGAAACCGAGGTGAAGAAGCGCCAGGATCTGGTGCGGCGCTTTCAGGAAGACGAGGCCGTGGGCTTCTTCGTGCTTTCGCTGAAGGCCGGAGGCTCGGGCCTGAACCTGACGGCCGCATCGCACGTGGTGCATTTCGACCGATGGTGGAACCCGGCGGTGGAGAACCAGGCCACGGACCGCGCCTTCCGCATCGGCCAGACCAAGAACGTGCTGGTGCACAAGTTCGTCTGCCGCGGCACCGTGGAAGAGAAAATCGACCAGCTCATTGAGTCCAAGCGCCAACTGTCGCAGGAGTTACTGGAGGGCGGCGCCGACTTACTGCTGACGGAGTTGAAAGACGACGAATTACTCAAGCTAGTTGCGCTTGACATCAATAAGGCGCTAAAGGAGGCGTGATCGATGGGGTACGACGGTTGGGGATGGAGGCCCTATGTTTCGGCTGGGGAGCGGCGGCGCAGAGCGGCGCGCGAGATGGAGAAGCGCAAGAAGCAAGGGCATGCCGTCTCACCCGTCAGCATCGAAGGCCGCGCCATCGCCAAGACGTTTTGGGGCATGGCCTGGTGCGAGAACCTGGAGCGGTACAGCGATTATGCCAACCGGCTGCCGCGCGGGCGGACCTATGTGCGCAACGGGTCGGTGGTCGATTTGCAAATTGCGCCCGGCGCGATCCATGCGCATGTCAGCGGCTCAGAGTTATACAAGGTCACGCTGAAAGTGGCGCCGGTCCCGAAAGGGAAGTGGAAATCCATCTGCAAGGACTGCGCGGGCGCGATCGATTCGCTGGTAGAGTTGCTGCAAGGGCGGTTGTCCAAGGGTGTCATGGAGCGGATCTGCCGGCAGAACCACGGTCTGTTTCCTTCACCGGAGGAGATCGAGCTTTCGTGCAGTTGCCCCGACTGGGCCGGCATGTGCAAGCATGTCGCGGCGGTGCTGTACGGCATCGGCGCGCGGTTCGATCACCAACCCGAACTTCTCTTCCGCTTGCGTGCTGTGGACGAGATGGAATTGATTGTCAACGCGGGCAAGGCGATTCCACTGGCGAAGCAGGGACCGGCCGCCAGCAAGCTTCTCGGAGGCGAAGACCTCTCCGAGATTTTCGGCCTCGACATGGCGCAGAGCGCCAGTCCCGACGCGGGGTTGGCCGGGTCCAAGGGGGTTAAGCCAAAGCGCCCAGAGAAGGCGGCAGCGGCGTCCAAGGGGACGCGCAAACCGCGAACGCAGGCCGCTTCGACGCGGCGCGTGAATAGCGGTAGAGAGCTTCCGCCTTCAAAACGGCGGCCGGATCGCTGAGGCGCTGTCGAGCAGTGTGGGCACGCCGGCGCCGAAGAAATCGGTATCTTCCGCAGCCACGCAAGGGATAGGGCCAGGATGCCCCCGCGGTCCCGCGTGGGACGGTATGGATGATTGAAATCGATGGAGCCAACTCCGGGCTTGAACCGGAGACCTGCTGATTACGAAGAATGTGGCCCCCCTCTGAACGCTCTATTCGCTCCATACGGAAATGCCTGTTATCAAGACTTGGGGAAGCTGCTTTCGCTCAGATAGCAACTCCAAACGCGCGAACCGGGCGGGGTTTTGGCACAGTTCTGGCACAGCCAGGACGGGAGGGTTTCGAATTGTTTCCTCCGATTCACAGCCCGAGGTGGATGATCGCGGATGTGCTCGATGGGTTGACGCCACCGACCACGCAACGATTCGCAATGAGATCCTCGCCCACCCGGGCCGCCACAGATGGTGGAGCCTGCGGCCTGTGCGGCCGGGACTTAGCGCGACATCGGCCTAAGCTGATATCCGTGGCGTCAAGACAGATCCCCCGGTTTCGAGGCTGGCGCCTGGTAAGCGACACCAAACTGGTTAGCCACCGCGGAGAAACGTGGATCGGCCGTCCATAACTGCAATCGCCCCACAATGGCGGACGCCAGGAGGTGAACGTCGATCCAGCCCACGCCGCGGCCATGCAAGTCGCGATCGCGAACGAACGCGACGACGTCACGGTGAGGAACCATGGCGGCTTGATGCATCCGCTCGTAGGCGGCCAGGAGCTTCCTGCGGCCTCCTCGGTCGCCAATGAGGAGTTCTCCATAGACCAACTCGTGCCCCGTCACTTCATCGAGACCGAGGAGTCTTCCAACTCGGCCGCGTACGGCGCCCGGCTGGCAAGGAACCGAATCCACACGGAAGTGTCCACCAGGACCATCAGGCCACCCTTCGTTTGGGCGACGGCCTTTCACGACGCCTGGGCACGTCGCGTGCGCGAGGCTCCGTGCCGCGCAGAGTCCGAAGGCGTTCGTAAGCCGCGTGGCGTACCAGGGCTTCAAGTCCCAAACGTAAGGTCGCCGTATCCGTTGTTGCACCGCAAGCCGCCTTCGCCTCTTTGAAGAGTTCGTCATCGACGTTGAAGGTTTTCTTCATACATTCAATTCTGCCATAAAAGCATGGCTATTGAGACCATACCCATGGCGCTGGTGGCGCCGCGGCGTATCGCGAAAGCGCCAAACATCTGAAGTCCGTGGCTTCTTAGCGGCTGCAGATCGGTTTGCCGATTGCCGGTCGCGACAAAGGCCCGGCCAGGCTGGACTTCGTTTGAATACCGGCGTTCCTCTTTTTCGCGTGGCTGCCGGTTTCGGATTCAGGCTCAGCCACGCGCGAACCGGAAGAAGTCAGCTTCCCTGTGACAAAACTGGGAATTAGGTCGCATTGTAAGTTATTGACAAAATGGAGCCACCCTCCGGGCTTGAACCGGAGACCTGCTGATTACGAATCGTCGATCTACGTAGAATCAATAACTTACACAACCTGTCACTACCTGTCACAACCTATTCTTTTCAGTGGCTTACGGGAGAACCGTATCAGGTGGTGACACGTGGTTTATGCAGGGGGTGGTCATACTATTGGGCATACTAAACCCCGCCGCTTTTTCCATTAACTTAGGCGTCCCGCGCCCCGGTCCCCGTGTAGTGCAAACCCCGGCCCTGGTGCCCTTGGTGCCGGAAGCAGGGGAGTTTTTTCTGCTACTTTGGTATGAAATGATCGGCCCTCACAACGCAAACCATGCGAACCTTCGGGGCGTTGCATATCATGAGGCTGGGCATTGTGTCGCGGCAATTCTTTGTGGCCGCACTATCCGGTACGTGACGATCATACCCGCCAAGCGCAAAAATGCACAGGGCCGAATTATGCTCGGTCGAACGCTGATGCAACCCCCGAGAAAAGCGTTATCCACCGAGCAAACGAATGTAGAAATCAACTGTTATTTGATGAACTGCTTAGCAGGTGCGGTATGCGAGTCCGCTGCTACTGGCAAACCCGTGGAGCCGTCATCCATTGATGCCGATGTGAAAGACGCGATAGACGTAGCATGCGCCGTTTTTGGGGCGGATATTGGCCCCGACACTCGGCAAAGAGTTATCAGTGGACTCTACCGGAGAGCGCAAAAGTTCTTTACTGATGATCCAAGAAGATGCCGCGCCGTGAGACGCGTCGCTGAGGCCCTACTTGTGCGGCGCACGTTGACTGGGGGTGAGGTGAGGCATATAGTCCTTCAGGCCGTAGACGCTGACACGTAGCACCGCGTAACGGCGTATCCGGTTAGACATGACTTCACTGTAAAACGGTTAGCGCCTTGCGAAGGGCGGGAAACGTAACCGGGTTCCGGGTTCCGGGTCCCTGCAAAACGCCCGGTCACATCATCTCTCAGATATTTTCAACCTCTGCGCGTTCACCTACTGGGACCAACCCAGACCAACCCAGACCAACCCAGAGCAAGCTACCGCCGTTCCGTCACAGGTCGTCAATATCGGTCTAAAGCATGACAGCACGGTATACTTTAGATAGAGAGGTAGTTCACCGTAATTCAAGAAAGGTTCTCGAATGCAACATACTGTAAGTACGACTGTTCCTACAGAGTTCCTGTGTATCAAAGAGGCCGCATCGTTCATCGGCATGTCTCCGGCGTTCTTGCGTAAGCAGGCGAGGCTAGGACGCGGACCAGATCGCGCGCGATGCGGGAAGGTGCTGGTTTTCCCGGTTGCCGGGTTGCGGCGGTACGTGGCGGCGCAAACTGAAGCGCGGGTCCCGGCCGCCAGCGCGCGGGCCGGGGAGCTACAGGCTTAGGAACCCTTGAACCCTGGGGACCCGCAAACACGAAAGGATAATCATATGAACGTTCAACAATATTACGCCGTACTTCGCACAACACAAGCGGACCTTCGCCAGAAATTCCCGCAGGGGTTCTGTCTGGTGACTTCCGTGGATAGCCTCGATGCTAACAGCACCCCTGGCACCGTCTCGGAAGTGTCCGTGCCCATGGCAGCCCATTGGATTGTCAAGGGCAGTCATCGCTTGGCTACAGAACAAGAACTTCAGGCCTTCGCGGAGGGACTCGAAGCAACGCGCGCGCGCCTTCGCGCTGTGAGCTTGGAGGAAAACCGCAAATAGCTTGGCGATATGCTGGCACGGCGAGGCAACTAAATGGAACCGACCGAACAAATCCAGCTACTTGACCTTATCGAGATTGACAACCCTGAAGCGGCAGCACAGCAGGAAGCTGAGGCCCAAACCAAACTGCGCGCGGTGACTGGCACACGCGAAGAACTGGAGGCCAAAGAGGCGGTTTGCCTTGAAGCAGAGGCCAAAGACACACGCGCGGCATCCTATTTACACACGCGCATCGCAGAACTGGCACCCACCGCGCACACAGCGCGCGCCGATGGCGAACACGAAATCATTACTAACCTTCAAGATTGTGACGCGCACGCCCTTGCGCAGTATGTTTGCGGAGTGGAGAACACTCTAAACTTGTACAGCAGCGCATATTCCGATTTAGTCGAAAGACAGCAAGGCCTTCACAGGTTGGAGACGATGGAGATTCGAGTTTCGCTGCAAAGAGTTAAAGCCCGCGAACTTGAAGCAATGACTCTGCTGTCTCACATCAGGACAGTCATCACCCTGGCACCCGCATTCAAGGAGCAAGGCCGTATTGGATTCGTGGGCCAGCGGACCCAAGAGCTATTACTCGCGGCCAAAGAAGCCCACCGTCTTGCAGACGTGGCCGAGAATAACCTACGCGAGATGCGCGCTGCTTATGGCAAGGTACAGGATGCGATGGCGAATCGGGGAATGCTATCCAAAATGCAGGTAGGATGCGCTATCCCGAAGTATTGATCCACACACTTAACACAGGAGCAACACACATGAACGATGAACTAAGAACCAGAATTCTGGCCGAATTGAAACGCCAACAACGCCCGGCCCGAAACGCAGCGCCCTTGGCCCCCGGCATGAAACCCGAAGATTCCGAAGAGGCCCGTGACATCGCGACGGAAATTTACGGTCAATCTCTCTTGGACCGGACAGGCCCGCTGACTCAGGAGGAAATTCAATTCCTGAAAGGCTCGCTGAGTGCCTATCAGCAGTCACAGGAGCAATGATTATGCCCCGACTCTCAACCTTAAACTATGACGATTTCGCCCGCCTCGAAACCGCCGTGCGCCGGGAGCGTGCGCGGCGGGACCATCAACCAGTGGCATTATCCGGTGACGCCGTGAACCGAGAAGTAACGCGCCTACAGCATGTGCGCGCCGCGCGCCGTGCGGTTTTAGAGATCCAGTACGAAGAGCGTCTAACCCGGTTCTTTGAACAGCGCCTTGAGGAGCTTGAATCAGGCAAAGGGGGGTTTTGTGCCTGCCGCGCGTGCCTGGCCGGATATGTTACGCGGGATGTCAATGCCATGTGCGAGACAGGGCAGCGCCAGTGTTTGAAACATAGCCCCTGGAATTGGGCCTGTTTCGAGTAATCATGCAACAAGATTCACAAACAACAAAAAGGAGCAGTTATGAAACCGATATTCCTACCGTTCGCTTTTTGCGACTCTTCTTACCCGCTTGGCGAAACACATTGACGCCTACATGTTGCACGTGATCGCCGGGCACACCGACATGAACACTACCAAGCGGTACGTTCACCCCGGTGACGCGGACGTGAGGGAAGCCATGGAACGGGCGCGGCGCGGCGCTGCTGTCAACTCTGCGCAGCCCGCAACCCCGGCCACGGCAACGGACAGAGAAAAGGCAACGTCAGAGAAGTAACAAGCAGGCTGGGCGCGCAGATTGTGGGCCAATAACCCCGGCCCCTTCGTGAAGGTCAGGGGGTTCCTGCCCGTAGGTGGGGGTATGCCGCGCATACCACCAGGACGGCCCGCGCGGGCCGGGTGCGCAATAACCGCAGGCGGGGGGGCAGGTGGGGAAGGCCATCGCCAACATTGAAGCCCCGGCAGCCTTCAAGGGGACCCTCGGGAAAAGTTTCCCCAAAAAAAGACACTTTCATGCGTTGTTTAGACGGGTGTCGAATGGCCGTGACATGACGGCGCGCTGACGGGGCAAAAACACTGCCCCGGCTTGCGCGTCCTCGCGTTACACTGGCAGTAGTGAATGAGCATCGCCAAAAATATTTGGTAGGGGCCACGGTTAAGCGAAGTGCAGTCGCAATGTGCGGATTTGCGCTTCTTCTGCTCCCCTATTTCGCGGCGGGCCAATCGGTCGTCCGCGAAAATCCGGCATGGAATAAAGAGCCGGATTCTTTTCATGGTGTGAAATTCGGGGCCACCGAGTCAGAGGTTCAGGCTAACCTGCATCCATGGCTGTGTGGTCTGTCGGAAGAACTCGGAACATGCTATTTCAAGGTAGAGCTTGCGGGACGAAGCTATGACGCGATTGCGTCTTTCCTGAAGCATAAGCTGTCTGAAGTCTTCTGTTTATTCGATGAAAACGACTTTCCCGCCGTAAAGGATGTCCTAGTTCTGGCATACGGAGATCCCACGCGACACAGCGATGGGGGCATGACATGGATCGGGTCTAGCGTAACCGCCGCACTGGATCATTCCTTGCCGCCAGAGCGGAAGTCGCAGGTCGATCAGATCGCGCTAAAGCGCTCTGTTCTCAAAGTAAATGACGCATTGGATGCGCACCGGCGCATACTTGAACTCGCGCTGGAGCTTTCCAGGCGAACCCATGACCAACGTGACTACGACAGAATAGCGAAAGACGCGTCCAGTACTTATGAAAGCGATAAGGCATCCGCCGCAGAATCCCTAGATAAATTCCGGGCTGGCGGATATGGGTCACTGTCAGTCGCGCTCAATAGTTACATAGAGGAAACCGCCAAGCGCAAAGACGGACAAAAAATGAAGGACGCCGCCGCAATACGCTGAAGGCGTGCGCCCCTTCGTTCATAGCGCCTTGCGTATAGGAGTCTTGCAGGCCCAGCAGCGATTATCCCACGCCTGGACGCTATAGCAGAACGGTGGCGGAGAGTTCAGCGTACTGCGGGGTTTTCGGTCTGCCTCCGTTTAGAGAGCAGCGCGCGGCTGACGCGACGGGCTTGGTTTAGGTGTTAGCAGCGCGGAGGGACGGCGCTACGGCCGTTGCAGGGGTGTACTTTCCGAGGCCTAGGGTGGTCATAGTTTTAGGCATACTGCACGAAAATCGCATTTTGGGAGTAGCCCGCTATGACTGTCTAACTTTATTGTTTTGAAAGGCTTAGATGGAGCCACCCTCCGGGCTTGAACCGGAGACCTGCTGATTACGAATCAGCCGCTCTACCAACTGAGCTAGGGTGGCTCATCTTCTTGAAGTA
>OCZU010002375.1_pt1 | contig 12029 bp, 10 predicted proteins | sample 1539001 | NCBI WGS metagenome assembly OCZU01 (sample SAMEA3539306, study PRJEB22396) | soil metagenome | biome: tundra; feature: field; material: soil | place: USA | collected 2010-05 | depth 0.15 m
GGCTGACCGGGCTGACCGGGCTGACCGGGCTGACCGGGCTGACCGGGCTGACCGGAGTAAGAGTGTTAGTGGATTGCATCCTTGTATTCCGATCTAGTTAATAGAGAATAGCGAAGACTGTATCACGCGCGAACGCCCTGACAGTCGAAGCGGCCAACCTGACGAGACATCATCCAGCGCCGTCGCCGCGCGACCGGCAGCCGGTGCTACTGGCCGCTGATCAGGATCGCGACCAGCGCGCCAGTGAGCAGGTACGGCCCGAAGGTGATCATGCTGTGCATGGTCACCCGCCGGCCTGCCAGCAGCGCCAGCCCGACGATCGCGGCGAGCACGAAACCGAGGAATGCCCCGATGAAGAGGGTGCGCCAGCCAAGCCAGCCAAGGGTCAGGCCGACCAGACCCGCCAGCTTGACGTCACCGCCGCCGATCTGTCCGGCGGCGATCAGGCCAAGCAGCAGGTAGCCGCCCGCCATGGCCAGGCCGCCGAGCAGTGCCCGGACCAGCGCCGAGCCGTCGTGGTCGGCCAGGGCGGCAGCGCCGAGCAGGGCGATCAGCGCCGGATAAGCGGGCAGCGTCAGCGGGTCAGGGAGTCGCTGGACCGCGACGTCGATCGTTGCCAGCCCCACCCCCAGGGCACCGAGCAGGGCGAACGCCGCAAACTCCGGCTGTCCGCCGAACCGGCCGAGCAAGGATGCCAGAACGGCCGCGGTGGCCAGTTCCAGCCCGCACGGCGTACCGAACCAGCCGCCGCAGTGCTCGCAGCGGAGCACAGGCCAGCGGTGCACCGGCGCGGCGCACCTTGGGCAGGCCGACCGCTCGCTCTCGCCGCTGCGTACCGACAGCCGGAAGACCGGCCCGCGCAGGCAGGTTCCGGCCGGCAGGCCGGTCATAGCACCCGCGGTCGCCCAGATCAGGTTCATCGCGCCCAAGCGTAGGCACTAAAGCCGCCCGGCCGACAGCGCATAGGCTGCCGGCCGGGCGGCTCGGCCGGCGCCTAGTTGATCGCCCAGATCTCGCCGGGCTGTCCGTAGCAGTCCTCCTGCACGAGCCCGGTCCCGGTGCCGCGGTTGCCGGGATCGGCCAGGCAGCGTCCTGAATTGGCGTTAACGATCTCGCCATTGCGGGCGAGCAGCCAGATCTGGCTGAAGCTCCCGTTATCGCAGTCTTCGAGCTGGATCGCGGCGCCATCGAGCAGGCTGCCGGTCGTGCTCAGGCACAGGCTGGTCGGACCCTCGATCAGCCCGTCTGACCCGGCGGTGAACTGCTGCTCGGTCGCACCTGTCCCGCAGGTCGCGATCTTGATCTGCGTTCCTGCCGAGCCGCTGTCGCCGGGGTCGTCCATGCAGCTGGCCCCGACCGCGGAGAGGATCGGCGCCGCGGGCAAGGTCCAGACCTGCGCGCTGCCGCCGTTGCAGCCCGCCGAGTGCACACCGGCGCCGGCGGTCAGGTTCAGCGCGGCAAGACAGCGACCGGTTGCCGGAAGCTCAAGTAGCGGTCCAGCCGGGCCGATGTTCGGGTAGGCGAACCGCTCCCCTGCCGATCCGCTGCACGCGGCGAGCACCCCGCCCGATGCGGAGAGGTTCAGGCACAGACCGCTGATCTTCAGCGCGCCGACGCCGTCGGGCCTGCCATCGGACACGTACGCCCACTGCTGGCTGGATCCGAAGCTGCACGACTGGATCAGGACCGAACTGCCGGCCGTGCCGCCGTGGTCGTCCAGGCAGAGGGCTCCGGATTCCAGCTCGAACGCACCGGCCTGCGGAGTCGCGGCGGTCAGCGACGGCGTTCCGACAATGGTGAAGTGAGTGACGCCCGCCGTCCGGCCGTCTCTCGCTGTGACGGTGACGTTGAAGGTACCGGTCGGCAGGGTGCCGGTGATCCGGCCGCCGGTCGAGTGCGGGATCGCGCGGATCGACAGCCCGTGCGGCAGATTGGCGGCGCTGAACCGCAGCCTTCCGCCCCTCCTGGTGTCCAGGCCGGTGATCGTGACCGCGAAACCGGCTCCGGCGCGCCGGTCCTGGGTGCCAGGGTCGATCAGCGTGACCCGCTGCGCCGATCCGTTGCTGAAGGCTGCGGTCCCGTCCGGGGTGCCAAGGCCGGTCGGACCGTCGTAACCGCGCCGACCGTTGCACAAGTACTGCCGGTCGCTCTCACAGCGGCCGTTCGATCCGGACCTGACGTCGAACAAGTGCGTCGCGTGCAGATACGGGTACTCGGCCGGGTAGCTGCCCCGGCTTGGCGTCCCGGCCAGCGCATAGACCGCCGTGATGATCGGCGTCGCCGCGCTCGTCCCGCCGAACTCCTGCCAGCCGCTAGCGCGGTACGTGTCGTAGACGGCTACACCGGTGCTGGGATTGGCGACCGCGGCCACATCGTTCTCAGTCCGGTTCAGGCACCCGCCCGGCGTCCGGGCATCGGCCCGCTGCCACGATGCCTTCGGCTCAAGCACCGAGCAGCCGGAACCGGTCCCTTCTGACGGCAGGCTGTTTGAGCCCCACGCCGACTCGGTCCACCCCCGGCCGCGGCCTGTGCGCAGCAGCGAGGTCCCGCCGATGGCGGTCACGTACTGCAGATCGGTCGGGTAAGCAGCGCCGTAGCCGAGGTCTCCGGAGGCGAAGTCGATCACGTCGCCCGGATGGTTGAAGTAGTGGTTGTCGGAGTCCTGCCCGAAGAACTCAGAGCCGCTCCAGCTATTCGACACGTACCTGGCGCCCATTGCCACGGCAGTGTTCTCGGCGATGCCCAGGTTCACGGTAGAACTGTTGCGGGCTTCGATCAGCAGGATGCGGCATTTCGGGCAGATCGCCGAGACCATGTCCAGATCCAGCGATTCCTCTCCCGCCCAGCCGAAGTTCGCTGCTGGCAGCCGGGACTTCCCGAATTCGTTGACGATCCGCAAGCAGCGGCTCGCGATGCCGCAGGCGCCCAGCCGGAAGTGTGCGCGATAGGTGGCCAGATTGGCCACGGCTCTCGGGTCGCTGAAGGCGTCTACGATCGCGATCGTCTTGCCGCCACCGTTCCGAGCGGCCGCCGATCCGATCTTGTACGCGCTGCGCAGGTCCGACGGCCCGTAGCCGGGAACGGTGACAGCGATTCCTGCAGCCGCGCTGCGGATGATCGACATGCACTCCATCTGGCCTGGCCTGGTCGGTGCCGGGCACGCACGCCGCTCCCCGGCCGGCAGTTCAGCCGTTCTCGGCGCGCTGATCAGCCCGGTCGGGCCGGTCGCATGCAGCACCGGAGCACTCGCACCGACCGGCACGGTCGCTGCGGCAGCCACCGATGACGCTGCTGCGCCGAGCGCTCCGAGCGCGGTCACCGTGGCGACCACTACTGCCTGCCTGACGAGCGGTACAGTCCGCACAGATCCTCCAGATGCCGTCCATGCTAAGAACGTCGATTGTATATATATCAGAGCTAGATCATCAAAAACTCTTATTTCAGCACTTAACAATCAGTTACCCGGACTCCCGAACGGCAGCCGATCTGGCAGCGCCCTCGGTTCACAGCGCCCCACTGCTCGCCTCCTGGCCCAGTCTCCGCGGACAGGGCAGTATTCCAGGTGTCGTACACGAATTTCTTTCTCGGCAGCGTGACCGTAGCAGGCGCGCTGACTGGCCTGCTCTTCGTGGCGCTATCGGTAGCAGCTAGTTCTGGGGAGGCGTCGTGTCCGTATCGGCCACGCTGGCAGCCGATGAGACCGCGCGCCGGCTGCGCGCGCAGGGGATCGACGTGCTGCCGCTGGGGTTCGGGCAGGCCGGGTTGCCGGTGCATCCGCTGCTACGACAGGCGATCGCCGATGCGGCCGGCCGCAATGGCTACGGCTCGGTGGCCGGCTCAGACGAGCTGCGCGAGGCAGCGGCCGGGTACTGGCGGCGCCGCGGGCTGCCCACCGATGCCGGCCAGGTACTCGCTGGTCCCGGCAGTAAGGCGCTCCTGTACGCCGCGGTGCAGGCGATCGGTGCCGACGTGGTGCTGCCGCGGCCTAGCTGGGCCAGCTACGCCGCCCAGGTCACGCTGCTCGGCAGCCGGCCGCTGTACGTGCCTACGAGACCGGGCGAGGGCGGCGTGCCCGCACCCGATCTGCTTGCTGACGCGGTCCTGCGGGCGCGGGCCGACGGGCGGGAGGTCGGCGCCGTCGTCCTGACTGTGCCCGACAATCCGACCGGGACGATGGCGTCGGCCGGGACGATCGAGCGGATCTGCGCGGCAGCGCGTGATCTCGACCTTGTGATCATCTCCGATGAGATCTACCGCGATCTGGTCTACGGCGGCACGTTCGCGAGTCCCGCCGAGTTCGCGCCGGAGCGGGTGCTGGTCACCAGCGGGCTCAGCAAGAGCCTGGCTCTTGGCGGGTGGCGGCTCGGGGTCGCCCGGCTGCCGACCGGCGAGGTCGGCAGCCGGCTCAGCGGGCGCATGCTATCTGCCGCCAGCGAGATCTGGTCCAGTGTCGCGCAGCCGGTGCAGTACGCCGCTGCCCAGGCGCTGGGCGAGCCTGCCGAGCTTGTGCGATACGTGGCAAGCGCCCGCAAGCTGTATCAGGCGATTACCACGGCGGTGGCCGGGGTGTTCACGGCGGCCGGTGCCAGCGTCAGTCTGCCGCAGGCCGCGTTCTACCTGTACCCGGACCTGGAGCCGCTCCGGGAGCAGTTGGCCGGCGCTCACGGGGTACGGACCGGTGCGGAGCTGGCGCAGGAGCTGCTGAACCGATACGGCGTCGCCGTGCTGCCGGGCAGCGCGTTCGGCGAGCGGCCAGAGTCGCTCACGCTCCGGGTCAGCACCGGCATGCTGACCGGCGGCGACGACGAGCAGCGGCTGACCGCCCTGACCAGTGCCGAGCCGCTGCGGCTGCCCTGGATCGCCGGACCGATCGACCGGCTCGCCGCCGCGCTTTCGGACCTGATCCCGGCCTGACCACGCAGTTCCGCTGGTCCATAGGCCGCCCGCTTGCCGCGGTTCGGCGCCGACGGGATCCGGCCGGGCGAACAGGATGCCGAGCCGCCTGCGGGTCGACCTGGTCACCCGGTGGAGTAACGGCGCAGGCCGACCGCGTACTCGCAGCCAGCCCCCAGCCCGACATAGCCAGCCATCTTGCGCAAGAACTCGTCCGGGTCGAAATCGCCGCCCAGACCGTCGATGTAAGCCTGGTGCTCGCGCAGCGACGCGACCCCGAGGTCGATGGTGTCCGTGACATCGACGAAGTGGGTGGGGTCGCCGCTGGCCGCCACGTAGGCATAGCTGATCGGCGGGCAGGCCGGCCCGGCCTCGGGGAACACCCACTCATTCGCCGCGTCCCGGCACGCGTCGAGCACGGCCAGGCCAACCGCGCGGTGGTCAGCATGGTTCACCGGGCCCTCGTCGCCCCAGGTCAGGTCGAAGCTCATAGTGATCACCACGTCTGGCCGCAACCGGCGGAAGGACCTGGCGAGATCCCTGCGCAGCGCGATTCCGTACTCCACCAGCCCGTCCGGGTGGTCGAGGAACTCGACATCGCTGACACCGACAACGGCCGCGCTCCGCTGCTCTTCGGCCACGCGCAGCGGACCGACCTGCGCGGGTGCCATCCCCGAGATGCCTGCCTCGCCGCGGGTGGCCAGCAGATAGGAGACCTTCTTGCCCTGCCGGGTCCAGCGAGCCACGGCCGAGGCCGCGCCGTACTCCAGATCGTCCGGATGGGCGACCACGGCGACGGCGGAGCTGAAGTCTTCGGGCATCGGCTGCATGAGCGTACCTCTCCTCGTGCGCACGGATCGCGGCTGGTTACCCGGCTCGCTACGGTTACGCGCTAGTTGCAGGGTCCGGACGGAAGCCGGCCGCCGCCGCCGCGCACTAGGGCGGCGGTGCCTGGCACGTTCCCGTCCCGCTCCATCGTCGTCCCGGCGGTGAGCTGCCTGAGCAGGTACCGGTCGAAGAAGGCAAGGGTCACCCGTGCCGTCAAGCGCTCTACCCGGTTAGTGCCCCAGTAAGGGAGCGTGTGGCTCGCACCGAACAGGTCCAGGTAGTACCGCACCCGCGCCGGGTCGGCCCGGTACATCTGGACGCTGCACCCTGGCCAGTTGAGCTTGTCAGCGCTGCCCTGCGCGAACAGCATCGGAACCGGCCGGCGCGTGAAGTACCTGCCGGGCATCGGCCCCCACTCAGCGCCGGAGAACACGGCTACGGCCCCGATCCGGTAGTCGACGCAGCAGGTGTTGGCCGCGATCGCGGCTACCGTGTCGCCGCCATCCGAGTGACCGGCGACAGCGATCTCGTGCCGGTCGAGCAGGCCGGAGAACAGGCCAGCCGGCCGCGCGCTCAGCACCAGCATCCTGGAGATCACGTAGGACATGTCGGCTGGCTGATTGATCATGTCGGCTTCGGTGGCGCCGCCGCCGACCTTGCAGTCCGAATGCGGAAAATTCACCACCACGACGACGTAGCCGGCGCTCGCCCACGATTGCAGCAGGCGGGAGTACGGCCCGCCGCACTGCATGAATCCTGGCGCGAAGACGATCATCGGGAAAGGTCCCCGAGCTGGCCGGGTCACTCCCGTTGTCCGCCCGGCTGACGGAAAACGGATCAGGGTCAGCAATGTCCGCCGACCAAGCTGCTGGCCGTTCTTGCCGGCATGGGCTGGCTCGGTGAAGGTGATCCACCGGTGGCCGACCAGGTAGCTGCCCATCTGCCCGATCACATGCCTGGCCGAGGCATCGCGCGCTCCCGGTCCGCCTCCAGCCGTACTGCGGGGTTGCGGCGAGTGACTCCTGGCCACGGTGCCGGGTGACCGCGCGGACGGGGTACCGCGGTGCTCGCCAGGCGCCGGCCGCGCCGCGACGATAGCGGCCGCGATGATGATGACGCCGGCCGCCGCGCTGAACGCGGCGATCAGGCGGCGCTGGGTGGGCGATGTCACGTCAGAAACTTTAGCCTGCTCGCTCGTGACTTCACTGCGACGCTCGGTCACAAAGACGAGACTGTGCTGCAAAAATGTCCGGACACGGGCAGCCATCCCCGGCCGCACAGGCCAGACTGGGCGAGCATGGACCGAACACCGACCTGCGATGACACTGGACTGCCGACGATGAAGCGATCCGCCCGCCCGGCCGCGCCGCTCCGGCTTGCCGTGATCGCGGTCGCTCTCTCGGTAGCAGCGGGCTGCGCCGCGGCCGCGGGGACACCGGTCAGGCGGGACCCGGTGGTGTCGTCACAGGCATCGCGGCTCCGGCCGCCCGTGCCGGCCGTGGTGATCGTGCGGCACCTGGTACTGCCCGACGGTCACCACGTCACGGTCGCGCGGTTCACCGGCGGCGTCCGCTTCGTGCTGCACTGCGGCAGCCTCGACCCCGGGCCGCCCTGCAGGCACGATGCCGGCGCTGGTCCGGCCATCGGCCCGGCGGATCGCACGCTGCTCGTCGCAGCGTTCAACGGCGGCTTCAAGCTCGCAGCCAATGTCGGCGGTTACGAGCAGGCTGGCAAGATCGTTAAGCCGCTCGTGCGCGGCCGGGCCAGCCTGGTGATCTACCAGTCCGGTGCCGCCAGCATCGGCGTCTGGGGCGAGGGCGAGCCGCGGCCTGGCAGGACCGTATACAGCGTCAGGCAGAACCTGGACCTGCTGGTCGCGGGCGGGCGGCCGACGCGTGCCTCAGCGGGCGGCTGGGGTTTCTGGGGCGGGACCATCACCGGTGTCGAGCTGACGGCCAGGAGCGCGCTCGGCGAGAACGCGCGGGGTCAGCTGATCTACCTGGCCGCCATGTCGGCGACTCCGTCCGATCTGGCCGCCGCCCTGGTCGCATCCGGAGCCAGGATCGGCATGGAACTTGACATCAACGTCGAATGGGTGCAGCTCGCCTACGCCCGCAAGCCGGGCGGCAGGCTGATCAAGGGCGTCACTGGCCAGGTGCGCCCGGCGAATCAGTACCTGCTTGGCTGGAACAGGGACTTCGTCACGGTCCTGGCAACCTGGGTCCCGGCACCTGAGCCTGGCGTGCACCTCGTCAGGTAGGGGAATCAGGCGCAGCTAGCCGGCCAGGATGTCGGCCAGGTTGAAGCTCACTGGCTCCTCTAGCTGCCCGAAGCCGCAGGACGCCGGCTCCCGGTCAGGCCGCCAGCGGACGAACTGAGCGGTGTGCCGAAACCTGGTGCCCTCCATGTGGTCGTACTTCACCTCGACCACCCGCTCTGGCCGCAGCGGTACGAATGACAGGTCCTTGCCGGCATTCCAGCGGCTCGCCTCGGCCCCGCGCGGGTTCCTGGTACCGCTCTGCTGGTTTGCCCAGTTCCACGGATGCTCGTCAAAAGTGGTGACCAGGCTTTGCATTTCTGTGAACAGCTCGCGCCGCCTGGCCAGCGGAAAGGCCCCGATCACGCCGACACTGGCCAGCCCGCTGTCGTTGTAGAGGCCGAGCAGCAGCGATCCGATCGCGTCGTCGCCGCTCTTGTGTACCCGGTACCCGGCCACCACGCAGTCAGCTGTCCGCTCGTGCTTGATCTTGAACATGGCGCGCTTGTCTGGCAGGTAGGTTCCGTCCAGCGGCTTGGCAATGACGCCGTCTAGCCCAGCGCCCTCGAACTGGCTGAACCACACCTGCGCGAGGTTGATATCCGCAGTCGCCGGCGTCAGGTAGACCGGCGGCCGCGCGCCGGCCAGTGCGCCGGCCAGCGCCTCCCGCCGCCGGGAAAACGGCTGCTCGGTGTAGTCGAGGTCACCAAGCGCGAGCAGGTCGAACCCGACGAACACGGCGGGCGTCTGCTCGGCCAGCAGCCGGACTCTGCTATCGGCCGGATGGATCCGCTGCAGCAGCGCCTCGAAGTCCAGCTTGCGACCGTCTGCGTCCGGGACGACAATCTCTCCATCGATAACGCACTGCTCAGGGAGACTCTCCAGCGCAGCAGCGACGATCTCGGGGAAGTAACGGGTCATCGGCTTCTCCTTGCGGCTGCCGATCTCGACCTCGGCGCCATCGCGGAAGACGATCGACCTGAAGCCGTCCCATTTCGGCTCGTAGCTCATGGCGCCGCCAGGGATCGCGCCGACCGACTTCGCGAGCATGGGAGCCACCGGGGGCAGGACCGGAAGATGCATGGTCCTATCTTCGCGCGGTCTTGACGGCAGCGTGCGCTGAGCGTAGATATGCCAGACGTAGCATTCACCGGTCGGGACCGAGGCGATGACGGCGGACCGGTCAGTCGAGTTCCGATGGCGGGTAACTGTGCATAGCCGACTGAACAGCCTGCGGCCGTGGCTGGCCGTGCTGGCATTCCTGCTCGCGCTCGGCGCTTGTGTTCCGCCGGTCGCGACGGTCGCCAGGCACTACGCCTTCGCCCAGGCGCTGCAGTTCTGCGTGCTGGCGGTCGTGGTGCCCGCGCTGCTGGTGATCGGCGCGCCATGGCGGCTGGGGGCGACGATCGGGCACCGCCCGGCGGGGACGGCTCTGGCGGACCGGGTCGCCATGACCAGGTCGCACCGGCAGGAAACACTGCGCGCCTGGATCAGCCTGATCGGCTTCCTCGCGATCGTCATAGCCTGGCGGCTGCCCGTCGCCGGCAACGCGCTGGCCAGGCACCCGGCGCTGACCGCGGCCGAAGCTGTGACCTTGATCGGCGCAGGAGTCAGTCTGTGGCTAGAACTGGTGGAATCACCGCCGCTCCTGCCCACGATCGCCCGGCCGCTTCGGGCAGCCTTCGCCGCGATCCCGATGTGGACGATCTGGGCGATCGGCTACGTCATGGGTTTCTCTCGCGGTGCCTGGTTCACCGCGTTCGCGCATCAGAGCGGTCATGGCCTGGGCACCGCCGCCGACCAGCAGATCGCGACGGCCATTTTGTGGGCCATTCCGGCGGTGTGTTTCGTGCCAGTCGTGTACTTCTCGCTGATCACCTGGCTGCGCGACAGCTCAGAACCGGCAGCGGAACTGCGTGAGGCAGCCGTGGCTTACGGCGGTCTCCGTTCCGCTACTCGTGACGCCAGCCAGTCCGAGGCCCGCGACGCCAGCCAGTCCGAGGCCCGCGACGCCGGCCTGGCTGGCATGCCACGTCCGCCCCGCGGCTGGCGAACGCCGTCAGCATGACCCGTTGACCCGTTGACCCGGTTAGCGAGAACCGTCCCCGCCGGCGGTTGCCATAACACCCGGGCCGGTCCGCCGAGAATCTGATGGATGCCGACTTGGCCTTGCTCGAATGCCAGCGCTCCGCTGGCCAGGTAGAGCTGCCAGGCACGGGCCGACTCCAGCCCCAAGATGGTGACGGCGTCGTCCCGCCGTCGCTCCAGGTTCAGATGCCAGGCGCGGATGGTCCTGGCGCAGTCCCGGCGCATGTCCTGGACATCGCTGACCTTGAAGCCTGACCGCTCCAGCAGGCCGATCGTCTCACCGGCCGGCCGCATGTGCAGGTCGGGCATGATGTACCGCTGCACGAAGGCACCGACGCGCGCCCGTGACCCGCAGGACATTTGCTGGATCAGCACCAGGCCGCTCGCGCGCACCTGGCCGCGGAGCAGGTCGCAGAAGACAGGGTAATCCGCGCTGCCGTCGCGCCCGCTCATCTCGATCGAGGCAACGGCGTCATGCGGCGGCCCGGCAATGTCCCGGACCTGCTGCATCAGCACGGTCACCAGCGAAGCCAGCCCGAGCCTGGTTGCGCGCTGCTCGACGAATGCCGCCTGCTTGCTGGACGGGGTGACCGCCGTGACCTGTACTCCGTAGTTTCTGGCGGCATGAATCGCCAGCGCGCCCCAGCCGCAGCCGACATCGAGCAGTCGCATGCCAGGCTCCAGCCGGAGCGCGGTGCAGATGGCATCGAGGTTGGCCGCCTGCGCATCGGCCAGGGACTGACAGCCCTGCGTCCAGCGCGCAGCGGAGTAGGCCATCTGCGGGCCGAGGATCAGCTGGTAGAACTCGGACGGAACCTCGCTAGGACCGGCGATGGCATGCTGACCCCGGTTCGCTGAGCGCGGCTGGCCGGAATACTTCCTCTCGCTTGCCGGGGGAGCGGGCGGTGGTCCGACGGCACCCAGCCGGACAGCGGCGCGTATCGCGGCGATCCGTGAGCCGAGCTTCAGCTTGCCGCCGCTCAGTCCATGTGATCTGGCCGCCTCCCAGACCAGCCGCACGCACTCGGTGAGATCACCATCGACATCGAGTTCGCCGGTGACGTACGCACGGGCTAGGCCGAGCTCGTCCGGCTGCCACAGGATGCGCCGCAGCGCCTGCCGGTCACGCAGGAGCAGGGTCGGACGATCCGGCGGCCCGATCTCGCTGCCATCCCAGGCCCGCAGCCGGACCGGCAGGTCGCCGCGGAATGGCGCGCTGAGCGCAGGCCAGAGCAAGTCGGCTGCCGCACCAGGAGGGGTCCTGGTGTCGGACGTCGTCCAGATCATGCCGCCTCCATCGTGAGGTCACAGCGGGGGATCCGCAATCGGCAACAGGTGTTCGGCGCCATCGGCCGAGCGGATTGGTGGGTCGTGGTCACATTTCGATCGCGGTCCTGCCGGTGGCCACCAGATGGCCGTCCGCCCGGTGCCGCACGCGTGAACGACGTCGCGCGTGCGCCAGGCGGTGAAGTCGTAGTATGATGCCAGTGTGAGTAGCACTAATCCGATCATGGAGATTGACCACGGCAGCCCGGTACCGCTGCACGAGCAGGTCGCGGCTGCGATCCGGCGCGCGATCGCCAACGGAGAAGCAGCGGCGGGTGAGCGGCTACCGCCCGCCCGAGATCTTGCCGCCGTGCTTGGCGTCAACGCCAATACCGTGTTTCGCGGCCTGCGCACATTGCGGGACGAAGGACTGGTCGAGTTTCGTCGCGGCCGCGGGGTCACGGTGAGCGGCGTCGGTCCTGGCCGCAGCGCTGTGGTGGAGAAGGCACGCGAACTTGTCGCGCTAGCCCGCCATTACGGCTACCGGCCCGAGGATCTGGCCGAGATCATCGCGCAGATTTCGTAGGAGTGCCCATGAAGACGATCGTCAATGTGCCCGCGCCCGGCCGCGGTGCCGGCACTCCCGCGCCCGGCCGCAGTGCCGGCACTCCCCGTGCCGGGCGGCAGCGTCGGCGCT
>OCZU010002379.1_pt1 | contig 12020 bp, 10 predicted proteins | sample 1539001 | NCBI WGS metagenome assembly OCZU01 (sample SAMEA3539306, study PRJEB22396) | soil metagenome | biome: tundra; feature: field; material: soil | place: USA | collected 2010-05 | depth 0.15 m
ATTGTGAATTCCCTTATACCACAAAGCTTCTGGCAGAGCTGCCTGCACCCGGGCGATAAATCACGCATCCTGACAAGATTAAATAAAATTATAAATGATGGATCCGCATCTGAATGGGAAGATGAATACAGGTTTCAAAAGGCCAATGGCGAATATGCGCATGTTCATGACCGCGGGCATATCATTTATGAGCAGGGCAAAGCTTCCAGAATGGTTGGCGCTACAGAGGACATTACTGAAAGGAAATCAACCGAATTTAAATTAGTGCAGGAAAGGCTGACAAGGCAAAGAGAAATAACCAATGCGGTACTGACTGCCCAGGAAAAAGAACGCGCAGATATGGGGAAAGAACTGCATGATAATGTGAACCAGATTTTGGTGGCCGCCATGCTCTATATGAAAATGGCAAAAAATGACGATGCTGATAAGAAATTGTACATTGAAAAATCCTGCGGTTTCATAGTGAATGCTGTTGATGAAATCAGGAAAATCTCCAAATCGCTGATACCTATAGGGATGCAGCATATCGGCCTGATCGAAAGCATAAAAGATCTGTTAGATGACATTACCACGGCATACCCGATAGAAATCGAATTTAATAAAGATGGCATTCGCGAAGAAGATTTGAATGAAAAATTAAAACTAAATATTTTCAGGATTGTGCAGGAACAATCAAATAATATTTTAAGGCACTCAAAAGCTACCCGCTGTAGCATTGGTTTATCAATGCTGGAAAATAAAATCATATTGATTATTTCAGACAACGGGGAAGGATGCGATATTTCAAAAAGCAAAAAAGGGGTTGGCATAATAAATATCAGGAGCAGGGCAGATTTATATGATGGGAAAGTAACGATAGCAACGAAACCCGGCAAGGGTTACGAATTGAAAGTTGAGCTGTTTTTGAACAACAATATATAATGCAGGCGTAGCCCGGGAAATAAATACATTGTTTACAAACATCTTATTGTAAGCCTTTGGACCAAACTAAAATTTAAAAAATGAACACGCTCAAAATTGCCCCCGGTTTTACTAAGCGGCATAATGCACCAGCAAATGGGAACATGTTGGCATTACCTAAAACAATACATGAAAAACCGGTGCAATCTGTTTCTACCGTTGCCTGTGAAGTGAGAAATCCTTTGACCATTATCAATCTTTCAATTGACATGCTTCAATCTGAAATAAAAGATAATTACCTGAAAACATATCTGGATATTATCACGCGAAGCTCTATGCGCATTAATGATATGATCAATGAGATTCTTAAGCTCCGCGAAGCTGACCAGATAGAACCTGGGGAAAATCCCATTTATCAGATGCTTGATGAAATCATTGAAATGGCCAATGGCCAGGTGATACCAGAAAATATCAGGATCAGGAAAGATAATGATGCAAAAGGCAGCACAATAGAAATCATCCTCCATAAAACGGCACATTGATATTGCATTTAAACTGCCTCGCAATCCATTCAGGGTCCTCCAATTTGTAAATAAGAAGACCGATCTGCACCGTTGTCCCTTACGACAAAATCAATTGCATAAAAAAAGGGCCTGGATAAAAATCCGGCCCGCTTAAAATCTAAAATACCCCAATGACCTATTGAAAACCGATAAATAAAGTTAAATGCCCTGCAAATTTTTATTGTTACATGATTTAATAATTATTTTACATAATTCACACATTATAAAAAAAAACCGGTCGAATTAATCGCCCGGTCTTTTTTTAAGAAACAATAGTAAGAGCATTTTTATCAGGAGAACAATCCGCCTTTTTTGAGCTCTTTCGTTCCTTCACCTATTTTATATCCATTGTGAAAGATTTCAATTTTATACATCCCGGTCTGGAAACCATTATCCTGCTTCCATGAAAACTGAACAGGCTTAACCTTGCCCGCTTCGATTTCTACCGGCACTTTAGATGTGAACATTTTGTCTCCATCATCACGTGAAGTGAAAGTACCTGAACCCAGTGCAGGCACTGAGATCAGTTTATTATCAGGGCCTGTAATGCAGACATATACATCTGTTTCTCCACTAACTGCAATACGGTTCGTTACATCAAACGAAATGTTCAGCTTGTTCACTTTCTTTGCTTTGTCTGTTTCTTTTTCCTGTCCGTTCTTTTTATCCTGCAAGGGAGTGATCTTTATATTGTTCGCAAAAAGCGTTGAAGCGATATCCACTTTTTTCGTCAATTCATCTTTTGCTGTAGTGGTGGTTTGCAGATCAGAAGTCAGCTTATCTTTATCCTGTGACAATTGCACCTTATCCTGCGTTAAGCCCTGGTTTTTCTGAGTAAGGTTTGCAACTTCCTGTTCCATACCGGTGATCTTGTCATTCAATTGCACAACCAGTTCTTCTGCTTTTTTCTTTTCAGCAATTGTCAGATTTTCTTTTTTCAGGATACTGCGTATCTGAATTTTTAATTTTGTAACGTCGTTTTGCCTGCTGGTCAACATGCCTTGCACTTTGTTATTGTAACCAGACAAGGAATCAAGCCGTACCAATGCGTTATCGAAGTTTTTCTGTACCTGGTTCTTATCATCCGTTACTTTTGAAATCTGGACTTGCTCTGTTTGTTGCACCTGTTGATGCTCATTATTGCTATAGAGCGCATAACCTGCAGATCCGATCAGGCCAATCGCAAGCAGCCCGATAATCAGATTTTTGGAGTTTTTCTTGGGGGGCATATCATTGGGATTGCCGGTTGGATAATTGCTCACGTTTGTTGTACTCATAATTTAATTTTTAAAAACATTAATTAATATAATTCCTTAATAGTAATAATAAGATAAGTAGAGTAGGTAAATAGCAGCGTCAAAAATTGTAGGGTCGGAAAAGCTGTGTATGATGGGTAAGTCCAAAACCGTGCCAAAGGAACTTATAGGTTTTTTATGATAATTGTTTATGCTTGCCTACTTCACTATGCTGCAACATCATACATTCCAATACAGGCACATGATTCCTGTTCATAAATTTATTCAGTAAAATTATTTGTTAAAATGATTCCCCGGTTTAATACCCACATCCTTCCCGGTATAAGGAAATCAAAAAGCGGGAAATGAATATAACGCTGATATATAACCGTAAAATTATGCAACGCATTCCGTGATTTGACCCGGCATCCTTGGGTTTGTTTGCCAGTTTATGGATCGTTATGCCAGAGTTGAAGCGATGTGTGAATTATATAACTAATAAAAATAGTTATATAACAATTATAAAAGAATATGCGCTCTCTTTGATTTTATAGAATTGCCCAGCTTTTAATTTTCAAAACCAATTCGCTCAGGGCTTTTCTATGCTATCATCAATACAATGAAAAAAATAACCTACCCCGCATTAATAACGCTTTCAGGCATTTTGCTGCTGAATGGTTGTGTTCCAACAAAAAAATACAAGGCTTCTCAGAGTGAATTGCAATCTGTCCGGAATGACAGTGCCAGCCTTGCCGGTAAAGTGAATGAACTGCAATCCACCATTGCAATGCTGAAACAGCAGATCAGTGACCTGAACCATAAGGTAGCCGATCTGAGCAATAAAGCTGGTGCATTGTCAACTGATGCGGCGAATAAACAATCACAATTAAGCAAAAGCCAGCAGGAACTGGCCAATCAGCAAAAAAGGGTCGAGCAGCTTCAGGCCTTAATGGATCAACAGAAAAAAGCAATAGATGAAATCAGGAAAAAGATGGCAGATGCATTGGTAGGTTTTAACTCCAATGAATTATCCGTCGCAATTAAAAATGGCAAAGTATATGTGAGCCTGCAGGAAAATTTATTATTCCCATCCGGAAGCGCAGTAGTTAACCCGAAAGGCAAAGAAGCATTGGGGAAACTGGCGGAGGTGCTGAACACAAACCCCGATATCACAGTGGATATCGAAGGGCATACTGATTCAATCCCTATCCGGACAAAATACAAAGACAACTGGGATTTGAGCACTGCGCGGGCAGGTTCCATAGTAAGGATACTTGTGAATGATTACAAAGTCGATCCGGTAAGGATCATTGCTTCCGGGCATAGCCAGTATGATCCGGTCCAATCAAACAGCACAACTGAAGGAAGGGCATTGAACAGAAGAACAGAAATTATCCTCTCACCTAAATTGGATGAATTATTTAAGCTGTTGGAGAGCAGCAACACCAATTAGGCGGCTATATCCTATGTTCGGACAAAAGTGCATAAGCAACCCGGTATAATGAGTATCTGTGATAACACAGATAAACCATCATGAAGTTTTTGAACCGGATTATATTAAAAGCCGGAAAAAGTATGATAAAACTTCTTGATGGCGATTTTAAAGTATATAGCAGCAACAACCCGATGGGATGGGTGATTGGCTATTTTGGGCCCGACACCGGAAAAGAAATTCATCTTTTGTTTGGTGCAATGGCTCCCTCTGTCGTTATTATTAGAAAGGAAGCAAAATAAAATCACCGGTATAATGTGTGCAGTCATCAAAAAGTAAATAGAAATAATAGTGAGGGCTGCCTGAAATAAGGGCAGCGTCTCAATTTAAAAAGATCATGCAGAGAGCGCAGAGAATACCTATTTAGTTTTTAAGCTCTGCGAAGCCTGCGATCTCGGCGCGCAAATTCAAATGGAGACACTGCCGAAATAATGACATGGTCTCTCTGATGAAAAAATATGATACCAAATATTCTTTCTTTTATTGAAGTTCTTTTACTCTGTATATGGGTAATTGGATATTTCGGATTTGCCGCAAGGGGGTTCGTTCATCTCCTTCTTAATAATGGCTATATTTATTATAGCGATCAGGATAATCTGGCATAAAATAATAGTTTGACCTGCTAACAGGATCCCCATTTCCCTTGTTTTATTTTTAAGGCATCTGCTTTGATATGCACAAATAAAAAAACATGATGATCATAAGCCCTTATGCCGGAAAGCCCGCAGAGCCATGGATGCTGGTAAATATCCCCAGGCTTGTTTCAGCTTACTATACTGAGAAACCTGACCCATCCATACCTGGGCAAAAAGTTGCTTTCGGCACTTCAGGGCATCGTGGCTCATCATTAAAAATATCTTTCAATGAATGGCACATACTTGCCATTGCTCAGGCTATTTGTTTATACCGCAAACAACAAAAAACAGACGGGCCATTGTTTATGGGAATGGATACCCATGCATTGTCGGTGCCTGCATTTGCAAGCGCACTGGAAGTACTGGCTGCAAATGAAGTAGAGCTAATGATCGCAGAAGGAGATGAATATACGCCAACACCCGTTATCTCTCATGCTATCCTTACGTATAATAAAAACCGTAAATCAGGATTTGCTGATGGCATTGTTATCACGCCTTCGCATAACCCGCCGCATGATGGCGGCTTTAAATACAACCCGCCGAATGGAGGCCCTGCCGGAACAGAAGTAACCAAATGGATCAGCGAAAAAGCAAATGATTTTCTCGCTAAGCGCCTTCTGAATGTGAAAAGGGTTTTTTATGAAAAAGCATTGCATGCTTCAACAACCCATCGCTACGATTATTTGAATAAATATGTAAACGATTTGGGCAATGTGATCAACATGGATATGATCAGGGATTCTAAAATCAGCATTGGAGTTGATCCGTTGGGCGGTGCAGGCGTTCATTATTGGGAACCTATTGCTAAACGTTATGGTTTGAATCTTACGCTTGTCAACGAAACGGTTGATCCTGATTTCCGTTTTATGCCGGTTGATTGGGATGGGCAGATCAGGATGGACCCTTCCTCGCCTTATGCAATGAAAAACCTGATAGCGCTGAAAGACAGGTTTGATATTTCAATGGCTTGCGATACGGATTATGACCGCCACGGGATCGTTACAAAAAAAGCCGGGTTGCTTCCACCCAACCATTACCTCTCAGCCATGATCTTTTATCTTTTTCAGCACAGGCCTCAATGGGCTACAAAATCAATGATTGGCAAAACAGTGGTCAGCAGCCAGATGATTGACAAGGTCGCTGAAAAGCTGAAGATAAAATTGTTTGAAGTTCCGGTAGGCTTCAAATGGTTTTCAGATGGATTGCTTAATGGGTCCATTGGTTTTTGTGGCGAAGAAAGCGCAGGCGCTTCTTTTAGGAGGATCAATGGCGAGGTTTGGACGACAGATAAAGATGGGATGATCGCAGCATTGCTTGCTGCTGAGATCACAGCAACTATGAAAAAGGATCCCGGTGAAATATATGGTGCATTAAGCCATGAATTAGGTGTGCCCGTTTATGATCGCATGGAAGCTGCAGCTACACCTGCACAAAAGGAATTGCTCGCAAAGCTTTCACCGGCGCAGGTCCATGAAAAAGAATTAGCGGGCGAAAAAATCATTTCAGTGATCACGATTGCCCCCGGGAATGGCGCAGCGATCGAAGGATTAAAAGTAAGCACAGCAAATGGGTGGTTCGCAGCTCGGCCTTCCGGCACAGAAGATATTTACAAAATATATGCAGAGAGCTTTTCCAGTGCAGATCATTTGCATAACATCCAGCAAGAGGCACAATCTATTGTGGATGCTGCTTTAAAACAAAAATAGGAAAGCGAAAGAGCGACCGTATCATTGCTGGGAAGCAGAGCGGGCAGAAATAAACCAAAGGGTGCTTTTTTGTGTGAAAAGAAATTTCAAAGCAAAAATTTGCAAAATGGCCTGAATTAAAAAAAGCACATCCAGCAAAAAATTTCCTTTCAGCAAAGAGATTAATTTAAACGGGGTGAGCAACGCCTCCAGGATGAAAAAAATCAGGAATAATGTCCTTGCCCATTTTTTGCCCAATTCAATTTGTTTCACAAAAATAAAAACAACCACAAGGCTTGCGGTACCGGCAATCCATCCGGGCGTCTTTAAAAAATTTTGAAAGCCTCTGCTCATTCCAATAACCAAAATAATAACTGCACCCAAAAATACCGCAGCGTATAATATATTTTTTGCGGCAAGGATGCTTTTAGGTTTATGATAAATTGGAGAAGAGGGGATCATTGTGCTATGGTTTTGTTATTCGCAAGCCAGCTATTGATTATTGGTTTTACTAACGGGAATTGCTGCAAACCCCCTGTTGAAACAAAATGGCAATGATAAGATATAGGCTTTATTATTCAATTCCAGGTAAAAAACTAATTGCAAAAATAGTTGTCGGTTTACTGAAAGAATTACACAAACTCCGGATTAAGTTGCACAATTCACACTTTATGCTCATGAAAAGGCAAGCCTTTTGACGTTAGCTTTTCTGCTAAGGCTTGTCAAAGATGGGTTGAAAGATCTTAAATGTGGCTTCCCGCAATGGCACCATAAATTAATATTTTGAGGCGCTGGGATGGTTTGCAACTGTAAATATTCGAAACCTTATCTCATTTTGCTCAGTCTCATGAAAAGGCAAGCCTTTTAACCTTGGTAGAAAAAACGTGTCATTGGATCCTTACTTACCTTATTGCCTTATTGTGACTGATGCTTCTTAAAAGGGTGCAGGGTTTTTTGGTAAAATTTTATGAACCCCTCATATTCTTCAGTGAAGCTTGCTTTGCGATGGCGCTCATGCTGATTAAGCATGTATTTGCAAACCCTATCCACATCCGATTTGGGCACTGAAAAAGCAGAAGCAGGTTATTGCCAGGCAAATTGATTGTCGCATAGCTTATTTTGGTTCATGAAACGCTGAGGGCTTTCAGCGACTATCGAAGCACTCTTGAAGGGCCTTGCACAGTATGGCTGTGATCTGGGCACAACGAAGGATGCCTGAATAATAAGCCTGCTTAGAATTGAGCAGCGCTTGGGCATCATGCTATGTTTCAATTTACTGTCAATCATTTTGGATATTGCACGAAGTATGAATTATGTAAATTATTTGAGGTATTGTGTAACTATTTTGGTAAACAAGAACATAATTTTATCCTATAAATTACATAGTGTCCTAGAGTGCAGGAAGTTGATTTTAGAAAAGCCCTGCTTTATATGGGGCTTTTCTTTATTGCAATTCACAGGCTACAAATATATTGTTGTATGAATGATATCAAAACTTTCTTTGCATTCCGGGATGGCGAAATAGCTGGGCCGGAAAAGTATGACTGGGACATGTCCATTGCAGCAACTGTCGAAACAATAAAATGCTTTCTTGCTGCTTTGATAGAAAAGTACAGGCTTTCCGGCAAAGTGTTGATAGAGATCAAGGATGGTTTTCATTTCGTTGATTATGATGTCATGCCGAAAGAATATGAGCAGCAATTGAAGCAGGAACTAAATAAAAGGTGCTTTGTTTTTGAAAGAGAGGAATTCAGTGAATAAAAAATCATCGTACATGCACACATCAAGCAAACCATGCCATTTATCTGCATGAGGAAGGAGCAGCAATGGCCAAAGTCTTTATTCTTCAATATCATATATGGCGTATTTTTTATGAAATCAAATCCCTCTTTGCTTGAAACTGTTGGAGGAGAAAAACAAAAATCTCCTGGAGCCAAAACTGCTCGTTCCCGAAAAAAAAGATTACAGGATGTCGCGCCAGATAAAAATGATTTGCAAAACTTGAATGACAAAGCAAAGGGATATCCATTTAGCAATTATTACAAAGCAAAAAATAACGACCCGCTTTAATTATAGGCAATTGTTTATTAAGTATAGCAGCCGAGTTTGGATAAAGCCCGTTTTGAGCGGGCTTCCGCATTTTGCATAGCAACCAATACAAAATCTATTTATCTTTCCTTCTCAATATCCATTCAGGGCTGATCACTTCTTTTATAAAAAATCAGGCAATGAAAATTCTGATAATCGAGGATGAAAAAGAATTGAGCAAGAGCATCGTTGCTTATCTGAAAGCTGAAACATATTCATGCGAGGTTGCAGACAATCTTAAAACCGCGATGGAGAAAACGGAGTCTTTTGATTACGATTGCATATTATTAGATATCTCACTGCCTGATGGAAATGGTTTGCAGGTTTTAAAAGAACTAAAAGCAAACCATAAAACGGATGGCGTGATTATTATTTCTGCCCTTGATTCAATGGATGACAGGATAGCTGGGTTAAACCTTGGCGCCGATGATTATCTCCCCAAACCTTTTCACCTGCCCGAATTAAGTGCAAGGATAGCTGCTGTCATCCGAAGGCGCAGGTTTGATGGAAGCAGCATTTTTACGCTGAACGAATTTCGATTTGACACAGTTGCCAAAGTAGTGACTGTGCATCATAAACCTGTTGACCTTACCCGCACGGAATATGATTTACTGCTTTACCTCGTTACTAATAAAAACAAGGTGGTTTCCAGGAATGCGATTGCAGAGCGCATATCAGGTGAGGAAGCAGAGATATTTGATAATTTTGATTTCATTTACGCCCACATAAAAAATTTAAAAAAGAAACTTGCTGCCGCAGGAAGCGAAGATTACATTAAAGCCATCTACGGTATGGGTTACAAGTTTGAGATATAATGCAGTTGCTAAAAAAAACCATAGCATCTTATTTTATTTTTTCAGCAATACTGTTGCTCGCGGCCATCCCTGTTTTTTATTATGCGCTAAAAACAATGATGATCAATAGCGTGGATGAAAACCTGATAGCTACAAAAACCCGCGTCCTGCCGAAGTTGCGCAATGCAGCAGCAAATCACAATGAAAGCAGCCTTAGCTTTTCTGATTATGAAATTATTTTTGAAAAAGAGCTGCCAAATAAAAAAGGCGATTCTATTTATGATTTTGATATGGCAGGCACTTCAGCAAATAAACTGTCGCCGGGCCGCCTGCTGTCTTCTCATTTCGTCATCAACCAGGAATCTTATAGCCTGCAGATAAGAACATCCTTGGTTGATAAAATTTTACTTATCAAAAGAATTGTTTTGGTAGTGATCATATTGCTCATTGTGCTGCTGTTGGGCTTGTTAATGATAAACAGGATGCTAACCAAAAAAATATGGCAGCCATTTTACAACACCTTAAAACATTTGCAGGAATACCGGGTTGATAAGCAACCTGTATTAAAACTTGAACATGCGCCTGTAACTGAATTTAATGATTTGAATGAAGCCATAGAGCAACTTGCCCAAAGAGATTATCAGGCTTATGCCAGTCAAAAGGAATTTACAGAAAATGCATCTCACGAAATGCAAAGCCCGCTCGCTGTGTTCCAATCCAAGCTGGAACTCCTGATGCAGACAAAGCCCTTGAATGAAGAGCAGGCCTCGCTGATAACCGACCTCGCCAATGCCAGTAAAAGAATGTCGCGCCTGAACAAAAGCCTGATACTGCTGACTAAAATTGACAACAACCAATTTTTAGAAAAAGAAAAAATATCTGTAAATGATATGTTGCAAAAGCTGTTACAGCAATATGAATTTCAAATTAAGCAGCAATCAATACAATGCACTTTTAACAATGCAACGGATATAACCATTGAAGCCAACAAAACACTGATAGAAATACTGCTTGGCAATTTATTATCCAATGCCATCCGCCACAATGTGCAGGATGGATCTATCCAGATAGTATGTAAAGAAAAAGAACTGGTTATTCAAAACTCAGGCAAGCCTTCTTCACTGGATACGGAAAAACTGTTTCAGCGTTTTCAAAAGGAAAGCCCTGACTCCAACAGCATTGGCCTGGGGCTGGAAATTGTAAAAAAAATCTGCACTTTGAATCATTGCTCCATTCAATACCAGTTCATCCATCAAATGCATATTTTCTCTCTTCATTTTTAAATAGATCCCTCATTTAACTTTTTTCATAACTCAGCGATCAGGGATTTGAAAATCAGTTAAACAAAACGCAATGCTTTGTGAAAGTGAAGTTAAACATCCGCTTATTTCTTCTTTTTTATGATGTGGATCCTGAATGACTTTCATAATTCAGGAATTTTTCAGGATTGGGCCCAACATTTATATCCTAAAAAATAAAACATGACAAAAACAATTAAATTAACTGCTCTTGTGCTTGGTATCGCAAGCATAGCTGGCGGTGCTGCTTTGTTTGCCAACAGCAACCAAAAAAGCGATAGCAGTATTTTTCAGGGAAGCAACAGCACAACGGCAACCCATACTTCTTACAGTGGGAATATTACAACCACCCCTGTTGATTTTGAAAAAGCGGCAACGGCCGCTGTGCCATCTGTGGTGCATATTAAAACGGTTACCAAATTCAAAGAAGCTGCAGGCAAATCACAACAGCAAAACCCATTTGGTGACGAGGGAAATGATTTCTTCAAAAGATTTTTTGGAGATAATGGCGGTCAGCCCCAGCAACAGGATCAAAGGGCTTCAGGCTCTGGTGTCATTGTGAGCACTGATGGCTATATTGTAACCAATAACCACGTAGTGGATGGCGCAACAGATATTACCGTTACTTTGAACGACAGGAAAAACTACAAGGCAAAAGTAATCGGAACAGATGCCAATACTGATCTGGCATTGATAAAAATTGACGGCCACAACCTAACGGTAATGCCTATGGGCAATTCAGACGATGCAAGATTAGGGCAATGGGTGCTGGCTATTGGCTACCCTTTAAACTTAGATGTAACCGTCACCGAAGGCATCATAAGCGCTAAGTCAAGGAACATTGGCATCAACAGGCAAAGTTCCGCTCCGGTTGAATCTTTTATCCAAACGGATGCTGCGGTCAATCCGGGCAGCAGCGGTGGTGCGCTTATCAACACAAGCGGAGAACTGATTGGCATCAATGCAGCTATTGCATCGCCCACTGGTTCTTATGCCGGCTATGCATATTCTATCCCTTCTAATTTAGTAAAGAAAGTCATAGAAGATATTTTGAAATTTGGTTCTGTGCAAAGAGGTTATCTCGGTATCAGCATGGCTCCGGAACAATTAGATGAAGCAAAGAAAAAAGAATTAGGGATCAATGATGATATAAATGGCGTATGGATAATGGAAGTTGATCCTTCAGGTGCAGCTGCTGAAGCAGGTCTTAAAAAAAGCGATGCCATTATCAAAATAAATGGCCATGCAATAAGCACCACTTCGCAATTGGCAGAGCAGGTTGCCCGTCAAAAACCAGGAGATAAATTAGAAATTACTTTCCTGAGAGATG
>OCZU010002382.1_pt1 | contig 12016 bp, 7 predicted proteins | sample 1539001 | NCBI WGS metagenome assembly OCZU01 (sample SAMEA3539306, study PRJEB22396) | soil metagenome | biome: tundra; feature: field; material: soil | place: USA | collected 2010-05 | depth 0.15 m
AAGTTCAAGTCCGACCGCACCGGCACGGGCACGTATTCCGTTTTCGGCGCGCAAACGCGCTACCGTTTGGCCAGCGGATTTCCGCTGGTCACAACGAAGAAGGTTCATCTCCGCTCCATCATCTACGAATTGCTGTGGTTTCTCAGAGGGGTCGGCGACACACGCTTCCTCCAAGATAATAAGGTGACAATTTGGGATGAATGGGCTGATGAAAGATACAAAAAGAATTTGGGGCCTGTTTACGGAAAGCAATGGCGGCATTGGACGGGATACAGCTTACACCCTATCGATGATCCCAACGCGAATCATCCGACACTATTCGACCTTGACGTGTTTAACCAGGACGCAAATGTGAAACCTGCGCGAAGGAGCGACTATGGCATCGATCAAATCGCCAATGTCATCACCGAAATCAAAATGAATCCCGACAGTCGTCGCCTGATCGTCAGCGCGTGGAATGTCGTAGATATCGAAATCATGCAACTGCCACCTTGCCATTGCTTATTCCAATTCTACGTCAGCGAAGGCGAATTGAGCTGCCAGCTTTACCAGCGCAGCGCGGATATTTTCCTGGGCGTGCCCTTCAACATTGCCAGCTACGCGCTGCTCACGCTGATGGTCGCCCAGGTTTGCGGATTGAAACCCGGCGATTTTGTCCACACCTTCGGCGACCTGCATCTCTACGCCAATCATCTTGAGCAGGCGAAATTACAACTCACGCGCGAGCCGCGTCCGCTGCCGCAAATGAAATTGAATCCGGCGGTGAAAAAAATTGACGGCTTCAAGTTCGAGGATTTTGAACTCACCGGTTACGATCCGCATCCGGCCATCAAAGCGCCGATTGCGGTGTGAAGCAAAAAACATGGGCGTCTCGAAACAACAAATTCCTCCCTGGCCGGAATCGCCTAGGGCAGCAGCCGGGCGGCGGGCAGGTAGGCGGTAAACGTCGTCCCCTCGCCAAGGCGTGTGCGAACATGGAGCGCGCCTTTGCCTTCCTTGATGAGTCGTTGGACGATGTTCAATCCCAGCCCGGTGCCTTGTTTGGAGTTCTTGGTGGTGAAGTAGGGCTGAAAAATTTTCGGCAGGACTTCCGGCGGAATGCCGGGGCCATTGTCGCGCACGGAAAGTTGCAGCAACGGCGCGGCGTTGGCAAAGTTTTCAACGTTCAGCAGGCGTGTGTCCGGCCCGTCCTTGAAGGCCGCCAGATCCAGCGGTTCGCCCAAAACCCGGCCCTCGATCTGGATGCAATGATTGTGCGCGGAGCATTGGAAGGCGTTCACGACCAGGTTGAGCAGGATTTGAATCAGGTCCGTGCCGTTCATTTTCACGCCGAATTCCTCGGCCAGCGGCTGGATCTCAAAGGTATTGCCGGCCAGGCTCGGATGGACGTTGATGAGATGACTTAAATCGTGGAGAAGCTGGTTGACGCTGATGCGCGGCGCCTCGTCGCTTTGCCGCCGGAGCAGGCTCAGGTAACGCCGTGAAATCTCAATGCAATTGGTGACCTGCCGCGTGATGATTCTGAGGCGGTCCTTGATGAACTCCAATTCCTCCATTTCGAGCCGCGTAGAATTGCCGATGCGCTGGCTCATGAGCTGGACGAACCCGGAAATGATCGTGAGCGGGCCGTTGATGTCGTGAATGATGCTGGCGTAAATCTCCCCGCGCGTGCAGGCCATTTGTTCCTGCATCTTCTGGTTCTGCAATTCGCCGAGCAATTGCTCGAGTTTTTCGGAGTTGCTGTGAATTTCGCTTTCGAGCGTGTGGCGCTGCATGGCCCCCGCCACCGCCGCGCGCATCGCGGAGATCTCAAACGGCTTGTTGATGTAATCACAGGCCCGCAACCGCAACGCCTGGCGCATGGTTTCGGTGGTTTCAAAGGCAGTCATCATGATCGCCTCGATGTGGGGATCAACGTATTTGAGCCGTTCCAGCACTTCGATTCCTGACATGCCAATCATGCGGATATCCAGAACCGCGACATCAATTCTATTGGTTTTGGCCAGTTCGATGGCCTGCGGCCCGGCTGAGGCCATGAGAATGTTGTAATCGTCCTTGAAAATAACCCGCAAAGACTGGCGCGGGCCGTCCTCATCGTCCACGATCAGCAAGGTGCCCCGGCGTCGGAACGTGGTGGTTGAACCGACCCCGGGGGTGGACGGCGCGGCTTCAATTGGCGGGGAGTAAAGCATGTCCGGTGGCTGGCACAGCGGCATTATTTTTGGCAGCGTAACAGTTTGAGTTAATTGTTTCCGAATGTGTTGCTCAGCGGCGCGCAATTGAGCGACTATAAGAAAAACCGCGGTGCTCACACAATGGGGTAAATACCCCATCTCCGACGCCGGACGTCAAACTGGACTGCTCTCTTACTTTTTCAACGACCATGTGGCACGAATCTCATTCTATTGAATGGCCAACCCCAGACAAGCAAAAACAAAGCCATAATTATTTGCAGGCATTTCGAAAAAAACCGTTGTCGCGCACGTTCCAGTGTGGAATTCTTCACCCAGGCCATGAGCGAGTTTAAATTTGCCTGTCCAATTTGCGGTCAGCACATCACTGCTGACTCGAAAAGCACTGGCTCGCAACTGGAGTGTCCCACCTGTTTCCGCAAAATCGTCGTTCCCCAGGCACCCACGTCCGCGGACTCGAAATTTATCCTGTCCGCTTCGGAAGCGAACAAACCGCGCCCGCCTCAATCCACCGTCCCTGGACTGGAACCCATTTCAAAAGGACCGGCGCGCACCGCCGTTCCCATCGCGCTCGTCGTGCTGTTGATCGCGCTGTGCTCTGCGGGGGCGGCTCTGTATGTCTTCCGCGGGAAATTTTTCAAACCAAAAAAAGAACCGGGACAGTCTGCCGGGAATGCCGAATCTTCCAGCGAGGACGGTGCGGCCGGCAACAAGGGTGCGCCCGTCCCGGTGGTCACGAACAACGTGGCGTGGGATTTGGAACTGGCGGACAACGCTTTTCCCGACACACCCTCCGCCGGAAAATTGCGCGGCGACTTTGTTTCCTGCAACCGGAATACGCTGCAGGGCGGCGTGCTCGGCTTCCGCCAAAGTTCGCGCGGACTGCCGGATTTGAGCGTGACCCTCTATTTCTTCGCGAAGCAGCCGGAGGAGTTGCGTGGCAAATCCATCAACATAGCGACCAACGACACGCCCGCGCCCCGCGTGACCATCCGCTGGAAGGAAGGCAAGGAGACGAAATCACAATCGTTTACCAGCGGCTACGCGTTGAAACTGGAACTTGGCGAAATCGCGGGCAACCGCCTGCCGGGAAAAATTTATCTTTGCCTGCCCGACGAAGCGCAAAGCCGCGTCGCCGGAACGTTCAATGCCGAAATCAGAAAACCTGCGCCACCCAAACCGAAACAGCCCAAACCCAAGCCCGCCAGCTGAATTTACGTTTGCGCCGCTCAGGGTTTTTGTTCCAACGCCGGTTTGATCAATCCCTTCCCAAAATCAGCGGCGCTGGAATTTTGCGGCGTCCCGCCGGAAAACTGAAACGCATCCAGCTTGTTCGTCAATTCCCCTCCGGGCCGCAAACCAGACAGCAATTTTTCCCATTCGTTCCTCTGCAGCTCATCCAGTCCTTCGCGCCAGAGACAATATTTCAGCAGTTCGTCGCCGCCCAGAATCACGCGGCCAAAATGTTGTTGTTGAAACTCATCGTCCGGATTGCTCCAGCTGGCGTAGCAAAAAATCGGCAACCTCGCGCCTTTTTCCTTCTCCTCCAGATCGGATTGCCAAATCACCCGCCTTTGCGCCTCGTTCCATTTGCCGTTCGTGTGGATTGGCGCTGCTGGCAGCGACAATTTCACCGTCAAGTGATCATTGGCATGGTTGCCAAAAAAATCGAAATCCAATCCAATGAATTTCTCAAACAATTCACTCGTGATTTGCGAAGGTTCCGGTTTGTTCAGGTCGGGTTTCACTTTTTTCTCTTTTTCCCATTGCCGCAGCCTGGTTCGATAAATATCCGTCGCTGCCATATATTCATCCCATGACTTTTGAAACGCGTGCGAATCGGCGATGAACGCAAGCGATTTTGGCATGGGTCCGGATTCCGGCAGGCCCAGCTTTGTGGCCACGAACCGTTGAATCAGCAATTGAAGGCGCGAATCGTCCTTGCCTTGAATGATTTGAACCAGGTCCGGCGCATCCTTCAGCTTCACATAACCGCGCTCAACCAGATATTGCCCGAATCGAACAATGAATTCCTCGCCCGCCTCCGGTTTGTAAGTTGCCGAAACGGCTCCCGACCAGGAATACATCGCGAGATTTTTCAAGTCGCGCCGGAAGTCCACGTCCAAAAATCGGCGCAGGTTTTTATAGTCCGGTTCATGACCGAATTCCTTGCGACTCCAACCGACCACCAAGTCTGTCAGTTCGTTAGCGGCATCCAGTCTTTCCCTGACCATTGCCGCCAAGTCATCATTTCCACGAAATCGTTCTGAATAAAAGCCGGCATTACCCAAGCTGGTTGCAAACGATTTGTAAGAGCCGGCACCGCCAACATCGCCCGGCATCGTCTCGGCAAATTCGCCTTTGGCCGCATACGGCGCACCGTCACCCGTCACCGCGCCCGGCGGGTACAGCGCGGTGATGGCGACGAGTTCGTTGGACGGAAAACCTTGGTAATTGGGAACGCCGTTGGTATCCGCGCCATCCGCGCGGTAAAAAACCAGGTTCCGTTCGAGGGAGTTTCCGCGCGGCGTCAATGCGACGACGTATTCGTTGTGAGGACAACCCGTGACCAGTGCGGCCAGAGCCGCAAGACACGTGAGCGGTAGTTTTTTCATATAGCGGCAGACCCGGTTGAACGAATGATAAACCAGGCGTCAAGGTTGGTTGCGCAGCGATTCAATTTTTCGCTCCGACTTTGCGCTTTGGAGTTCGGGCAGCGGGTCTTAGACTGCGCGCATGGTTGTCGAACTTATCAACACCGGCAGCGAATTGATGCTGGGCCGTGTGCTCAACACGCACCAGCAATGGCTCTGCCGCCAGCTCGCCGATCTCGGCTACGTCGTCACGCGGCAGGTCGCCGTGCCGGACACCGCCGTGGACATTCAGCAATCCGTTCGCGAGGCGCTCGCCCGCGCCGACCTCCTCATCACCACCGGCGGACTCGGCCCGACATCGGACGATGTCACGCGCGATTTGATCGCCGGATTGCTCGGCAAGAAACTTTGCGAGGACGCCGCCATCGTTGACGAAATTAGAAAATTCTTTACGAGCCGCACTCGCCCGATGCCGGAACGCAATCGCGTCCAGGCACTCGTTCCCGAAGGCGCGATCGTGCTGGCAAATCCGCGCGGCACCGCGCCGGGACTGGCAATCGAAGTGCAGCCCAATCCGTTTCGCGCCGGCGGAAAACCAAGCTGGCTCGTCATGCTGCCGGGACCGCCGCGCGAGTTGCGTCCGATGTTCACAGAAATTGTCGTGCCGCTCCTAAAACGTGTGTTGCCGTTGGAAAACAAACTGGTTTGTCGCACGCTCAGGACGACCGGCGTCGGCGAATCTTCCGTGCAGGAAAAAATTGACGGTCCGCTCGGCAAACTGGTGTCCGCCGGATTGGAGCTGGGCTACTGCGCCCACATGGGACAGGTGGACGTGCGCCTCGCCGCGCGCGGTGAGAGCGCCGAAAAAATTGTCAGCGAAGCCGCAGCCATTGTCCGCGCGCAACTCAGTTCCGCGATTTTTGGCGAAGGCGATGACGAGTTGGAAGCGGTCGTCGTTCGACAGCTCACGGAACACAAGCAGACGCTCGCCGTGGCGGAGTCCTGCACCGGTGGCAGCATTGCGGACCGGCTGACCAACGTGCCGGGAGCGTCGGCGGTTTTTCTCGGCGGCTTTGTGACCTACAGCAATATGGCGAAGGAAAAATTTCTTGGCGTTCGCAGCGAAACACTCACGCAGCACGGCGCAGTCAGCGAACCCGTCGCGCGCGAAATGGCCGAAGGCGCGCGCCGCGTGATGCAGAGCGATTTTGCAGTTGCGGTCACAGGCATCGCCGGGCCGTCCGGCGGCACCCAGGAGAAACCAGTCGGGACAGTTTTCATCGCCGTGGCAACGCCGAGCCGGACGAAGGTTTTGAAAATGTTCAATCCGTGGGATCGTCTGGCCTTCAAGGAAGTCACTGCTCGACAAGCGTTGAATTGCGTGCGCCTCCTGCTGGCGCGGGCTGGTTGATCGTCTTCCCGCCGCGGCGAAGCTGTTGGCACCATTTTTTGCCATTGCACGGCAAATTCTGCGTTGCATAGAAACAAGACTCATTCTCCCCGTTTTTGGACGGTCATCGCGGCAGCCAGGGTGTAAAATGAGTTATTACATCGAGGCATCATACCTGCTTGCCCTTAAACCCAGCAAAAAGCCGTACCCTCCTGGTCTTATCACTAGACGAGGTGGCGGCTTTTTTTGCGAAGAAAGAAGTAATTGCGGGTGATCATGAAATCGGGTCGGGCAAGATTAAATTTGCTGCTCTGTCACACGTTTCTGTGCGTGGCAATTTTTGCCGCCAACGGCAAGGATGACGCGTCAGTGCCTGCGCTCCAGCAAATCGGCGGAGCGGCTGTTGCCAATAATTCCTATTCGATTCCGCTGAAGGAGCCAATTCAGATCCTGGAAAATCCGTCCTGGTGGAATACCCGGAATGATTTGACCGTGCTGGGAATCATGGCGGCGATCATCCTGATCGCCACGCTTTGGGTGGTCGCACTGCGCCGCCAGGTTCAGGAGCGGACCGCGGGTTTACGGCAAAGTGAATTAAAATTCCGCTCCCTGGTCGAACAAGCACTGGTGGGCGTTTACATCATTCAAGACGGACGCTTCGCGTACGTCAATCCGCGGCTGGCGGAGATTTACGGTTACACGCCGGAGGAAATGCTGCGCGTATGCACGGTGCAAAACATCGTTCATGCGGCGGATTGGCCGATCGTGGGGCAGCAGATTCAGCGGCGGATCGCCAATGAAGTTGCCACGGTTCACTACGACTTCCGGGGGCAAAGGAAGGACGGCTCCCTTATATTTGTGGAAGTGTTGGGCAGCCGGACCGAATATGGCGGCAGGCCGGCGATCGCCGGCACACTGCTGGACATCACCGAGCGGAAGCGGGCCGAAAGAGGACTGGCCGAGGCGAGCAGTTTGCTGCAGGCCATGCTGGATAATTGCCCGGAATACATTTATTTCAAGGACATCGAATCTCGATTCGTCCGCTGCAGCAAATCCTTTGCGAAAAATCTTCACCTGCCGGATGTGAATGTCCTCAAAGGAAAAAACGACTTCGATATTTTCACCGAGGAACACGCGCGCACGGCCTACGAAGATGAGCAGCGGATTATTCGCACCGGGGAGCCAATCGTCGGGAAGCTGGAGCGGGAAACCCACGCGGACGGACGTATCACCTGGGCGCTCACGACCAAACTTCCCTGGCGCGAGGAGGCGGGAAACATCATCGGCACTTTCGGCATTTCCAAAGACGTGACCGCGCTCAAGGAAGTGGAGGAGAAACTCGCGCAGGAAAGGGATTTGTTTCATGCCCTGGTCGAAACTCTGCCCGACACGATTTATTTCAAAGACCTTGAATCGCGCTTCATGCGATTAAGCAAATCAAAGGTGGAACGGTCGCGGCAAATACTGCTGAAGCGTTATCGCACCGAGAACCCCTCACAAGACACGGAACAGCTGCCGGTCCATCTGACCGATGTGGAACAATTCGCCAAATATATTCACGGCAAGACAGACTTTGACGTTTACCCTGAAGAACGCGCCCGGGCCGCTTTTCAAGAAGAGCAGGAGATCATCCGCACCGGTCAGCCGCTCATTGGCAAATTTGAGAAAACGACCCTCGACGACGGCAAGGTCGTCTGGTATCTCACGACCAAAATGCCCTGGTACGGCGCCGGAAAAATCATCGGCACATTCGGCGTCACCCGGAACATCACGGCGCTCAAGGAAACCGAGGCCAAACTGGAAGCCGCGCACCAGCGGCTGGTTGAAACCTCGCGCCTGGCGGGCATGGCGGAAGTTGCCTCGGACGTGCTGCACAACGTCGGCAATGTTCTCAACAGCGTCAACGTCGGCTGCTCCCTGAGCATTGACCGGGTGAAATCGTCCAAGATATCCGGCCTTTCCAAAATATCCGCCCTGCTGGAGGAAAACGGCGGCCGCCTGGCCGAATTTTTCACCAATGATTCGCGCGGCCGGCAAATTCCAAGTTACATCGCCGCTTTGTCGGAACACTTGTCCGGCGACCAATCCGCGCAGTTGAAGGAACTCGAACAGCTTGTGAAGCACATTGACCACATCAAACAAATCGTCGCCATGCAACAAAGTTACGCCAAGGTGTCCGGCGTCGTGGAGACCATCACCCCCGTACAGTTGGTTGAGGACGCGCTGCAAATCAATGCCGCCGCGCTCACGCGACATGACGTTCACCTGCGCCGCGAGTTCGAAGAAACGCCGGCCATCCAGACCGAGAAGCACAAGGTGCTGCAAATCCTCGTCAACCTCATCAGAAACGCCAAATATGCCCTGGACGAGAGCCAACAGCAGGACAAATTGATGACGATAAAAATTGGCAACGACGCCGGCGGCGCTGTGAAAATCCAGGTCATTGACAACGGCGTCGGGATACCGCAGGAAAATCTCACGCGCATCTTTGCCCACGGATTCACCACCCGCCGCAATGGCCATGGCTTTGGCCTGCACAGCAGCGCGCTGGCCGTGCGCGAGCTGGGTGGTTCTCTTCAGGCGAACAGTGACGGGCCGGACCAAGGAGCCACGTTCACGCTGCTGCTGCCCTGCAACCCACCTGTTCAATCCCAGGAAAAAGTCCAGGAGGCCGCATGAGCGCGTTGCCTCCGGAACCCCGCCCGCGCATTTTGATCGTGGATGACAATCTGGCGATCCACGAGGATTTCCGGAAAATTCTCGGCGCAAAAGCCGAAACCCATGCGCGCCTCGACAGCATTGAAGCGGAACTCTTCGGCGCGGCCACCGCGCCCGTCGAACGCGCTGAATTCCGCATTGACAGCGCGCACCAGGGCCAGGAAGCGCTCGCGCGGGTGGAGCAAGCCCTGAAGGAAGGCGATCCCTATACGATGGCCTTCGTGGACGTGCGCATGCCTCCCGGCTGGGATGGCGTGGAAACACTGGACCGCATCTGGCAGTGCTCGCCCGAACTTCAGGCGGTGATCTGCACGGCCTATTCCGATTATTCCTGGGACGACATGATGCGGCGCTTTGGTCACACGGACAATCTGCTGATTCTCAAAAAACCTTTTGAGACCGTCGAAGTCCTTCAGCTCGTCCACGCTTTGACGCGCAAGTGGGCACTCGCCCGGCAGGCGAAACTGCGCCTGGAAGACATGGACCGGATGGTCAACGAGCGCACCGAGCAACTGGTTGCGGTCAACGAAAATTTGAAACACGAGATGGAAGAGCGGGTCTGCGCCGAGGAATCCTTGCGCGTCAGTGAAGAGCGTTTTTCCACGGCCTTCCAGTGCAACCCCAGCCCCATGGCCATTTTGAGTGGAGTGGACCGCCGGTTTATGGACGCCAATCAAAGCTTTGTTGACCTTTGCGCCTATCAACCCGATCAACTCGTGCGGCACTCCGACGTGGAATTGCAGCTTTGGCTCAGGAAAAACGACGTGACTTCCGACGCGCTGCTGCCGGACGGCCGGTTGCGCAACCTGAACTGTTTTCTCCGGCGCAGCGATGGTGGCATTCGTCAAATCGTGATGGCCGCCGAACCGCTGTCCTTGGGGGCAACGCCCTGTTTGCTCCTGATCGTCGAAGACATCACGGAACAAGTCAAACTGGGAGCGCAACTGCGCCAGGCGCAAAAGATGGAAGTCATTGGCCGGTTGGCCGCCGGCGTTGCTCACGAGTTCAACAACGTTCTCACGGTCATTCAGGGGAATGTCGGCCTTCTGCAGATTCCCAACGCGCCCGCCATAGACCGGCGCGCCTTGCTGGATCACATCATGCACGCCAGCCGGCGGGCGGCTGCCTTCACCAAACAATTGCTCGCGTTCAGCCGCAAGCAAGTGCTCCAGCCCCGCTCGCTCAACCTCTCCGCCGTGTTGAAGCATACCCAAAAAATGCTTTTTCAACTCATCGGCGAAAGATTTGAGATCCAATTCCATTGCCCGGACGAATTGCCTTCGGTCATGGCCGATGAAGGCAGCATGGAGCAGGTGCTCATCAACCTCATCATCAACGCGCGCGATGCCATGCCCGAGGGCGGGCTGATTGAAATCACCACCGAAACGGTGAATCTGGACGACGAGGCGGCAGCACTCACCCCCGAATCGCGGCCTGGACAATTCGTGTGCCTCTCGGTCAAAGACCATGGCTGCGGGATGGACACACAACTGCTGACCAAGATTTTTGATCCGTTCTTCACCACGAAGGAGATAGGCAAAGGCACCGGCCTGGGCCTTTCCACGATTCATGGGATCGTGAAGCAGCACGAGGGCTGGATCAATGTGGCCAGCAAAGTCGGGAGCGGCACGACGTTCAAAATCTATTTTCCGGTCTGCCATTCTCCCGCACAGCCAACCGTGGTTGCCGGCGCCGAGAAAGACTCCGTGCTTGAATCCGGCAGGGGAGAAACCATCCTGGTCGTCGAGGATGAGGATACGGTGCGCGAAATGGCCTGTATGGCCTTGCAAAAACGCGGTTATCGAGTGATCCAGGCGGCCAACGGCCCCCAGGCAATCGAAGTTTGGAACCAATGCGCCACGCCAGTCAGGCTGTTGCTGACGGACATGGTCATGCCCTTCGGCATGACGGGCGGAGAACTGGCGAAAATCCTGGTGACGAAAAATCCCCGGCTTCAGGTCATTTACACCAGCGGCTACAACACCGAGTTTCTGCAGCGCGATTCGCTCCTGGCCCAGGGAATCAATTTTATTCCCAAACCGTATGACGTTCGGACGCTGTCCAAAGCCGTCCGGCATTGCCTCGATGGCGGCACGCTGCCTAAATACGAAACCCGGCAACCCAAACTTGAATTGGCTACGGTAGTTTGAGTTGCGGGTGGCTCAATCAAAGAAAAAGGCCGCTAGCAAAACCGTCGGCGTTTTCCAAAAATCTTTTTAACCGTTGTCGCCGATGGCTTCCACCGGGCAGCCTTCCTTGGCTTCCTTGCAGCGGGCCTCTTCGTCGGGATTCTCCGGTTGCTTGTAAACGTACGAATACCCGCCATCGTCGTTGCGCTTGAAATTGTCAGGAGCTGTCTCGCGGCACAGGTCGCAGTCAATGCACTGGTTGTCCACGAAAAATTTGCCCGTAATGTTTTCTGGATATTTGTTTGCAGCATCAGCCATAAATTTGCCTTACAGTCTGTGAAATATGAAGCGCGCATCCGACGATGGCAAGCCCATTTGGATTTTTTCAATCTAACTTAAAACTTCTGACCCCCGTTAAAAACAATTGGGCTGGCGACCTGCGTCCTGTCCAAGAGCGGCAAAACTCTCGAATTCTCCACCGCGCCGCGCATCGCTTGGCTACGTTCATATTGGCTAAGCCGGAATGATTCAGTTGAGAAAGGGGAGCGCGACCGTCCCGGTCGCAGCAGTCGGCTTCCCGCCGGCTGCCTTTGGGATGCTCAAGCCACACCAAATGGTTTGCGGTTTCCGTCGCGAAGTGTTTTCGGCCAGAGGCCGAAAACTGCGAGCGCTACGCCCGCGCTCCCCAAAGCAACTGCATCGTTAGCTAAGACCGGCGCAGCGTTGGTCAGCGGCCGAGCAGAATGGGGGCGAATAACCATATCGCGATAAAGCGCTTGGGAGATGCGCGGTCAACGGTTCAATTTCCGTGCTGGTGACGGTCGAACGGCGGGTTGGCTGTGATGACGCCGAAGTGCTCGGACTCGATTCCCAACTCAAGGTCCGAAACCGCTCCCTGCGTTTCAAGTGCGGGAGCGCATTTTGATTTTCTTGCGGCCGACATAAAACAAAACTCCACTCCCAATTATCAGGGAAAGCGACGATGGCTCCGGC
>OCZU010002385.1_pt1 | contig 12000 bp, 8 predicted proteins | sample 1539001 | NCBI WGS metagenome assembly OCZU01 (sample SAMEA3539306, study PRJEB22396) | soil metagenome | biome: tundra; feature: field; material: soil | place: USA | collected 2010-05 | depth 0.15 m
ACAAATCATCGAAGGCCGCGTCGAATTCCGCCGGATCGGGCAGGCCCGCGCGCTCCAGCGCCCGTATGCGCGCGAACGCCATGCGCGCCTGCTCGAGGTCCGTCCCGAGCGCAGCGCATTCCGGACCACCGAGAGCCAGCCAGGTTCTCTGAAGCCACCGGGAAAACGAGTCGTGGCAGCGCACGCGCAGCGCATTGTCCAAGACGTTGCGGATACGCAGGCAGCGCGCGGCGCCGTCGGCGCTGAGGCGCAGCAGCGTCGCATCGTCGTTGAGCGCATCCCAAACGACCGGGCCCGCGTGCGCGAGGATCATGAGATCGCGCAATTCGAGCCCGGCCCAGGGCGCGCGCAATAATGCGAACCAAGCCGTTCGGTCGCCCCAATGCAACAGCGCGCGCGCGAGCATGATCAAGTCACGCACGATGCCGCGATCCCGAAGCGATTCGATGTCGACGGCGCCAAAGGCGATGCCGCGTTCCCGCAAGCGCTTCGCGATATCCCGCGCATGCGTCTTGGCGCGCACCAAGATCGCAATATGCCAGTCCGGATGTTCCTGCAGGCGTGCCGCGACGAGATCCGCAATACCGCTCGCCTCGGCGCCTGGGGAACCAAAGCCCATGCATGCGACGCCGGGCTGCAAGGCGGCGGGAACTGCGCGTGCCGATTCGCTCGGCCGGTAGGCGATCGCACCGCGGTCACGATCGTCGCGGCGCGGCATGATGCGCGAAAATGCGGCATTGATCCAATCGACCAACGGTTTCGCCGTGCGAAAATTGCTCGTCAGACGCCGCACGTCGAAGCGCACGTCGCCGATGCCGTCCTCGGCAAGTTCCAAGAAGGCCCGCACCTCGGCGTGGCGAAACCGGTAGATCGACTGCATCGGGTCGCCGACGCAAAACACGCTGCGCCCATCGCCCTGCTGCCAACCCGCCGTCAGCACCCGCAGCAGCGCGAGCTGGCTTGCCGAAGTGTCCTGGAATTCATCGATCAAGATATGTTGCAGCCGGTAATCGAGACGCAGCGCGAGATCGGTTGGATTGAGCGGACTGCCGAGCGCGCGCTGCGCCGCCATCGTCACCGCCGGAAAGTCCGCGGCCCCCGCCTCGCGAAACACGCGATCCAATTCCGCCGCGGCAAGCACCAAGACCAGTGCGACGTCGCGCACGGCGGCCCAATCGGCATCGCTATAGACGGGCTCGGGCAGCGCCGCGGTGTCGGCGAGCACCCGCGCCGCGTGCGGCTCGCGCGCGAGTTCCACGAGCAGATCCTGCATCACCGGCTTCTCCGCGCTGCCGGGCGCAAAGCCCTGCGCTTTCGTGACGCTCGTGCGTAAGCCGCCGCCGGCCAGCAGGACGATTCCCATCATCGCGCGCCAGCGCGTTAAATCGGTCGGATCCTCGCGCAAACAGGAATCATCGGCCCGCCACGCCGCAAGTTCCGGGCGCTGCTCGCCGAGGCGCGCCGCTGCCCCTGCGATCAGACGCGACAGGACCGCGATCCGCTCAGTGCCGATCGCGAGGACCGCGTGGCCCAGTGTGCGTGTGACCAGAAATGCGAGGTCTGCATCGAAGAGAGCTCGAATGCGCTGCAGCTGCGCCGCATCCGGTGCGCTTGCCGCCTCCAGACTGCCGGCAAGCAAAGGCAACCAGCGGTCCCGGCTCGGCAACATATCCGCAATCCGCTCGACGAGGCTCACCCAGCGCAGATCGCCGAGTGCGAGCACACGGTCGACGGCGCCCCCGTAGGCATCATCCTCGTCGTATGCGAGCGCGCGCCGCGCTGCCTCTTGGTAGAGGGATCCCGCGCTGTCCTCGGTGCGCAGCCTCGAACCCGTGCCCGCAATGATCGGCAATTGCGCCGCGAGCCAGCCGTTGAAGGCATCGATGGTTTCGATGCGCAGGCGTGCCGGGTGCTGGCGCAGATCCAAGCCCAAGCGCTCCAAATGGCGTTCGGCGGCCACCCCTAAGTCCCAGGTCTGCCGATTCAAGTCCGCAGGACATTCCGGCAAGCGCGCCGCGTGCAAGGCTTGGACCACACGCGCGCGCATTTCCTCGGCGGCGCGCCGCGTGAAGGTCAGCGCGAGAATACGCTCGGGCGCCTCGACCTGACCGAGCAAGCGTAAGTAACGCTGCGCCAGCAGCGTGGTTTTGCCGGAGCCGGCGGGCGCTTGCACGAGCACCGAGCCGCCTTCGAGAATCGCACGCTCGCGCGCGACCTGGTCGCCGACGCTCGGGGTGGCATCAATCATTGGTATCCGCCGATATGCGGCACAAACCTTGTAAGTGGCAGGTCGCGCAGGCTTGCGCCGTGGGCGCCACCTCCGCGCGGCCCGCGGCAAGCTCGGCCGCGAGCCGCTCGATGCGAGCCGACCAGACACCGAGCAATTCGCCAAAGCTGCCAAACCCCTCGAGCTTAGTGCGCCTCTGCCGCGGCTCGAAGACACCGGCGCGCTCGGACTCGGCGACGAAACGGCTGTCGGCGGCATTGACCTGGCCATAAGCCACGGCGATCAAATTCTCGGCGTACAGCAACGCATAGACCGGCAATTGGGGATTATCGGGTCGCGGGCCGCGCCAATCCGCGTCGCTGAGGCCCGTCTTGTAATCGATGAGCACACGCGCGCCGTCGCGCAGCCGATCGACGCGGTCGATACGGCACGCGAATTCGATGCCCGCATGGCGCGCATGCTGCCGGCCTTGCTCCAATCGCTCCACTGCGAAGGGCTCGCGCCGCCGTTCGACGGCCAGCCATCGATCGAGCAGACCGTGCATCCTCGACCGTTCGCGCCCACGCCAGCGCGCGCCGGGATCGCGGGTCGCGCAGAGTGCCTCGATCGCGATCGCGATGCTTGAATCGAGCAATTGCGCGCTTGCCGGCGCCTCCAGCGCCTCGAGCGCAGCCGAATCGCGCAATCTCGCCCAAATCGATTCAAGCGCATGGTGCACGAGTTGACCGCGCTCCAGGGGGCTGAAGCCCGGCGTCGGCAATGCGAGCACATCGCTGCGCAGGCGCGTGTGCGCGAAGCCGCGAAATGCGCACCGGCTCTGTGCCCGCAAGCTCTCGACGCCGCGCGTGCGCTCGGGTTGTGCGAACGGCGGCCCGCAATCGTCGAGCATGCGTTCGAGCACCGGCGCGCGACGCAGGGCATGGAGCCAGTGGGGTTGCGGTTCGGCCGCGGTGGAGCGCAACGCAGGCAAACCTGTGGGCAGCAACGGGCTCGCCATCGCCGCGCGTGAGGCCTCGGAATTCGCATAGCTGAAGACGATGCTGGCCGCGCGCGCACGCCAGCGTTGCTGCAGATCGCGCGCTAACTGCAGTTGCGATTGCACGGTCGCGGCCGCCACGCCATAGTCTCTCTGCAGCGCTACGGGGAGCAGCGGATTTGGCTCGGCGCGGGCCGGCCACCGATCCTCCGAGAGTCCCGCGACCCATAGACCGTCGTATCTCAGCCAGGGATCGCTGTGCTCGCCGCTGACCCATATCGGCGGAATTCCCGTCTGCGGCTGAAACGGCGTATCGCGAGCCGCGGTCGCGAGCAGGCGCTCCGCCGCATGGCGCGAAAGCGCGCCGAAAAATCGATCGGCGGAGGCCAGCGTGGACAACAGCTCGCGCAGTCGCTCGGCGGCTTGATATTCGCCGCTCGACCAGCGGTGGCGATATGCCCAAGGGCCGCTCTCGAACGCGGCAATCCATAGAGGAACCCAAAGACTCAAGGCCTGTGCACCGTGCAATCGATCCAGCGCCTCCACGACCGCACGCAGGCGCACCAGGGCATCGACCGGTTCCATCGCGAGTTCGCGCGCAACGCGGTCCGACAGTGCGAGCCATGCCGCCAACGGCAGGTCGCTCGGCGCGCGCGCGCGCAGGCCTATGTCGAGCAGTGCCGAGCGACTCGCGTCGCCGGACGATGCTTGGTACTCGGGAGCGCGCAATATCGCGCTGAAGCGCTCGAATGGCACGACGCCGTGCGCGAGGCTCAAGGTCTCGAGCGCGATGCGCACCGAAGCGTAATCGGCGAGCGGAGCACCGCCGGCAAGCGCATACGCCGCGACTCCCGCAGTTCCCGGCAAGGAGAAGCGCTGCGGTGCGAGCGCCGCGTCGAATGCATCGAGCACCTCGGCGCGTCGCGCGCTCAAGTCCGGCACGCAAACCCAGGCGCGAAAGCTTGAGTTTGACTGCAATCCGGATCGCGCCCAATCGGCGATCGCCGCGAGTTCCGTGTCCGGATCCGGCGCATCGAATATCGCGCAGGCGACCGCGGCGGGCGCTTCGGTTGGACGCACGAGCACGCGTGCGTGCCGCTCCAGCCATCGGCGCGCCACCGGTCTCCATGCGGGACTCTCTACCCAAGAGACGGGCTCGGGCGCCTCGGCGAAGGTTTGCAGCAACTCATCGCTGCTGACGCAGCCGAGTGCGCGGCAGCGCCGGTCGAAGCCTCGAATCCAATCGAGCAGGGCGTTCGATTCATCGGTGGAATACGCCGCAAGCTTTGCGAGCGGAATTCCATGTTCGACCATCGCACGCCGCGCGCGCCGCGCCGCGATGGCGGCGCCCGCGGGCTCGAGAAAGCTCTCTCCGAGTTTGCTGTCGAGCACGATGGCCCGCCACAACTCGCGCTCTTCGATCTCGTTGAGGAGGCGCAGCGCCGCCGGGTCCGTCGATTGGCGCCGCAGGTGCTGTTCGCGCAGCCACGACGAGAAATCGCGAATGCGCGGCGTGCGCCACACTGCGATACCCGCATCGCGCTGGGATCTCTCGGCGCTATCGAACAGGATTGCCGCGAGCTCTGCGGTCGGCGTGAGGACCGTGGTGCCCGCCGCGAGGGCGGTCCAAATGCCGCTCGCAACGCTCGGCGAGTTCAGCGGGCCTGTACCTTGCCGGCGGCGGCCACGACCTGCAAAGCCGGCGCGGCGGTTTCGGTCCCGAGCAATTCCTCGATGCGATCGAACACCGTCCTCAACACTTGAGGCTCGGGCAAATTCGTAATGCGAAAGAAATTACGATCGGCAACATTGAAACTCACGCCCGGCGCGACGAGTACGTGCTTCGTTTCCAGCAGATCGAGCGCGAAGCGCTGATCGTCGAAGTCCGGAACGACGTCGGCGCGCACCTCGACGAATGAATACAGCGCGCCCATGGGCCGCGACAAGCGCAGGTATTTGCTGCGCGCCACGCCATCCAGGATCGCTTGCCGCGATTCGTAGAGTCGGCCCCCGGGACGCGTCAATTCGCGGATGCTCTGATATCCGCCGAGCGCCGTCTGCACGGCCCATTGTCCGGCGACGTTGCTGCAGAGACGCAGCGAAGACAGCAATTCGAGCGCGTTCAAGTACTCGCCGGCGCTTTCGATGTCGCCGGAAAAAGCCGCCCAGCCGACCCGGTAGCCGCATGCCCGATAGACCTTCGAGAGACCGCTCATGGTGCAGCACAGCGTGTCTTGCACCAGCGTCGCCATCGGAACGAACTGCGCGCCGTCGTAGAGAATCTGGTCGTAAATCTCGTCCGACAGAACGACCAGACGGTGCTTTTCGGCGATGCGCGCGATCGCAGCCAGAGTCTCGTACGGGTATACCGCGCCGGTCGGGTTATTGGGATTGACGACGACGATCGCTCGCGTGCGTCGCGTGATCAGCGCTTCGATTTCGAGCGGATCCGGAACGAAGCCCAGCTGCGGGCGGCAGGGATAGTGAACCGCGCGCCCCGTATTGAGGTTCACGGCAGCGGTCCACAGCGGATAATCCGGACTCGGCACCAGGACCTCGTCGCCCGGGTTGAGCAAGGCCCGCAAGCATAAATCGATGAGTTCGCTGACGCCGTTGCCGATGAATACCTCTTCGACGCTCACCCCGCGCACGCCGCGTTCCTGCTGCTGCATGACCACCGCTTCGCGTGCCGGGAATATTCCCTTCTGATGCACGTAGCCTTCGCTGTGGCGCAAATTCTCGATCATCGCGAGGCGCATCGTCTCCGGCGTGCGGAAGCCGAACGCGTAGGGATTGCCGATGTTCAGGGAAATGATGTCGTGGCCCAGCCGCTCCAACTCGAGCGCCCGGCGCGCCAACTTGCCGCGGATTTCGTAACGGACGTTGCTGAGGGCATCGCTGGGCCGCACGTGCTGTCGTTTACTCATGCGTGCAAGAATAGCGGAAACACCGGGGCCGCGGCCAGCGTTTAGCCCGGCGGCAGAGGCGCCAGGGGCGCCCCCGCCGGTGGGCCCGGCGCCTGTGGCGCAAGCGCCGCCGGCGTCGGCGCCGATAGCTGCCGCCATCGGTGGCAAGCGACCCAGTGCTGCTCCGAGATCTGTTCCAGGATCGGCCGGGTCGTGAGGCATTCGGCCGCCGTGTAGGCGCAGCGGCTGCTGAAGACACAGCCCTTCGAGACCTCGTCGACGCGCGGTGCTTCCCCGGCGAGCGGGTCCACGGCCGCGCTCGAACGCAAGGGCAGCAGCGCGGGTACCGCCGCCAACAACGCGCGGGTGTATGGATGCGCGGGCGCAGCGAACAGGCGATCGCGCGGCGCGATTTCCACCGCACGACCCCCGTACAACACCAATACGCGGTGACTGATGTGGCGCACGACGCCGAGATTGTGGCTGATGAACAGCATCGCCATACCGAGTTCAAGCTGCAGATCGTGCAGCAAATTGACGATCTGGCCTTGGATCGACACGTCCAGCGAACTGACGGCTTCATCGCAAATTAGGATTTTCGGGCCGGGCATCATTGCGCGCGCGATCGCGATGCGCTGGCACTGACCGCCGCTGAACTCGCGCGGATATCGATCGCCCAGACTTCCCACCAGGCCGACTCGTTCCAACATACGGTCGATGCGAGCTTGCCGCTCGCGCTCGTTCAACGACGGCTCGAAAATTCGCAGCGGTTCGGCCAAAATCTCCCCGATGCGCATGCGCGGATCCAAGCTCGACAAGGGATCCTGAAATACCAGTTGCAGATTGCGCCGCTCGTTACGCAGCTCGCGCGCGCCCATCGCCAATAAATCCCGGCCGTACCAACGCACTTCGCCCCGCACCGCCGGAATCAAACGCAACAACGCCCGCGCCAATGTGGATTTTCCGGACCCGGATTCGCCGACGAGCCCGAGCGTCTCACCCGCCTCAATATCGAAGCTCACGTCGTCGATCGCGGCAAAGGCCTCGGGTGCGAGCAATTTTCGCGCCGAGGAGAATTCCACGCGTAGATTCTTGACGCGAAGCATCGGCTCGCTCATGCCGGCATCGGGTGGTGACAAGCCAGCTGCGCCCCGGCGCCGATGCTCTGGAGCATCGGGCGATCGAGGCGGCAGCGCGCGGTCGCATTCGAACAGCGCGGCGCGAACGCGCAGCCGTCGACGCGAATGCCCGGATCCGGCGGTTGACCCGGCAGCGTCGGCATGCGCTCCTGGTGATCACCCGCCAGAGCCGGCGCACACTGCATCAATGCGCTCGTGTAAGGGTGACGCGGACGAGAAAACAGCTGCGCCGCGCTCGCGCTTTCGACGATTCGGCCCGCATACAGCACGATGATTCGGTCGGCGAGACCGGCGACCAATCCGAAATCATGGCTGATCAAGACGATTCCCATTCGAGATTCGAGACGCATCCTGCGCAGCAGCTCCAATATTTGCGCCTGTACGGTGACGTCGAGGGACGTGGTCGGTTCATCGGCGATCAGCAGATCCGGCTCGCACAATAAACTCATGCCGATTAGAACGCGCTGGCGCATGCCGCCCGAGAGTTCGTGTGGGTATTGGCGTAATCGCCGCTCCGGTTCCGATATTCGTACGCGTGACAGCATCGCGAGCGCGCCCGCTTCGGCTTCGCGCCACGACTGGCCGCGATGGCGAACCAGTACCTCCGCCATTTGCACGCCGATCTTCAAGTGAGGCGTCAGCGCCGAAAGGGGATCCTGAAATACCATCGTCAGCTTGGAGCCGCGCACCGCATCCAGAGCCGAGCGCGGCGCCGACAACAGTTCGTTTCCGAAAAACCGCACGCTGCCGCTCGCGCGCGCATTGCCCGCGAGCAGATCCATGACAGCAAGGAAAATCTGACTCTTGCCGGATCCGGATTCACCGACGATGGCGAGGCACTCACCCAGCGCGACCGACAACGAGACTTCCCGAACTGCGGCCGTTGCGGTGATGCCGCGCAAGAAGTCGACCTTCAGTCGTTCGATCTCGAGTGCGGGAGTCGCGGGCGCCATGCGTCATCGCTCCTCGGTATCGAGCGCGTCGCGCAGACAATCGCCGAAAATATTGAAGCTCAGCAGCAAGATCGCCAGCAGCACGCCCGGCGCGAGCAATATCCACGGTGCCGCCTCCATTTCCGCGGCGCCGTCGGCGATCAGGGTTCCGAGACTCGCATGGGGCTCCTGAATCCCGAGTCCCAAGAAGCTCAAGAAACTCTCGAACAGGATCATTTGCGGCACCGTGAGCGTGGCATAGACGATCACCGGTCCGATGACGTTCGGTATCACGTGCTTGAAGATGATGCGACCCGAACTCGCTCCGCCGGCGATGGCCGCCTCGATGAACTCACGCCGGCGAATGCTCATGGTCTGGCCGCGAACGATGCGCGCCATGGTGAGCCATCCGATCGAGCCGATCGAGATCAGCAGCAGGAACACGCCGCGGCCGAACATGACGGTCAGCAGGATCACGAAAAAAATCAGCGGCAAACCGCTCAATATCTCGACGATGCGCATCATCCACCGATCGACGTTGCCGCCGGCGAATCCCGCGACCGCGCCGTATGCGACGCCGACGACGAGACTCACCGAGGTCGCAATCAGCCCGATCAGCAGTGAAATTCGCGCCCCGTCGAGCGTCCGAACGAGTAAGTCGCGGCCGAGCCGGTCGGTGCCGAGCCAATGGCCGTGCTGCGCGCCCGGCGCCACGGCGATGTTCGACCAATCCAGGGTGTCGAATCGATTCGAATCCACGAGGGGGCCGACGATCGACAGCAGCGCAACCGCCACGATGAAGCCGGCTGCGCCCATGGCCAGGGGGTTCGATTGCAGGCGCCGCGCACTGTCGCTCCAGATGCCGCTCACGACTGAAACCGTATGCGCGGATCGAGCCACGCGTAGAGAAGATCGACGAGCAATCCCATGCCGATCAGAAACGTCGAATAGACGATGACCATTCCCAATACGAGCGTGTAATCGCGATTCAGCGCGCCTTGAACCAAGTATCGACCGATCCCCGGCAAACCCGCGATCGACTCCACGACCAAGGATCCGGTCATGATCGCCGCCACTGCCGGTACCAGGTACCCCGCGACCGGCACCAGCGCCGGCCGCATCGCGTGGCGCAGGATCACGGTGCCGAGCGGCATTCCCTTTGCGAAGGCCGTGCGCACATAGGGGCTGCGCAAGACCTCGAGCATGCTCGCGCGCGTCAGCCGGGAGATATAGGCGAGCGGCGGCAGGCACAGCACGGTGACCGGCAGCACGAGGTCCGCGAGCGACCCAGGCGCCCAGCCGGCTACCGGCAGCCAATGCAGACGGATCGCAAAGACCAGACCCAGAAAAGGCAGCAGAACGAACGAGGGTATCGCGACTCCCGCGACCGCGAGCATCATGGTCGCGTAATCGATCATGGAATCTTGATGTAGCGCGGCCAGGGTGCCCAGCGCGACGCCTGCGATCAAGGCGATCGCGATTGCGATCGCTCCGAGGGTCGCGCTGACGGGCAGCCCCTGGCCGATGAGGTCGGTCACCGTGACGTCGCGATATCGGTAGGAAGGACCGAAATCACCGTGTGCGAGGGCGCCCAAGTAGCGCCCATATTGAATCCACAGCGGTTGATCGAGCCCGTAAACCGCATCCAGGTTGGCCATGGCGTCGGCAGGCAAACTCCGCTCCGCGTCGAATGGACCGCCGGGAGCGAGGCGCATCAAAAAGAAACTGATGGTGATGATCGCAAACAGCGTCGGAACAGCACCACCGAGGCGTCCCAGAAAATAACGGATCGTGCGCATGCCCATTTTTTAGTGTATCCATTGACCGCTATGTGGACAAGGGAGGCGACGATCCTTAAACTAACGCGCCGATGGATTAGCGTTCCGCGCCAATCCTAATCCGCTTCCCGAGGTCAAATGGAATCTACACGCCCCATTCGCTCGCTCATGCGCGGGCTCGATGCGCTGACGGTTCTGAATCTATGCGACGGTGCCACGGTATCAGAGGTTGTACAAGAAATTCGTCTTCCGCGCACGACCGTGTATCGCATTTTGGAGACGCTTTGCGACGCGGGTTTCGTGTATCGCAATTCCACCGACGATCGATATCGCTTGACGATCATAGTGCGCGGCTTGAGCGACGGCTTTGATGACGAGCCTTGGGTCACCAAAATCGCGAAGCCGTTTATCTACGACTTATCCCGCGAAATCGTCTGGCCCGTCGCGATCGCGACACTATCGGGCACGTCGATGCTCGTGCGTGAAACCACGGATCACAGCAGCCCGCTGGCCGTCGAGCGCTATTCAGCCGGCTTTCGCGTGCCATTGCTGACGAGCGCGACAGGCCTCGCGTATCTCGCCCACTGTCCGGCGGCGCAGCGCGATGGTCTGATCGACGTTTTAGCGAATTCCGGCAAGCCGGAGGATAGACTCGCGCATTCACGCGCGCAGTTGCTGCAAACCTTGCGAGAAATCCGCGCTCAAGGCTACGCAGCGGCCAATCGCAGCCGGCCCACATCGGACGACATTACGATTAGCGTGCCGGTGATGCTCGAGGATCGGGCGCTTGCGGGATTGACGGTGCGATTCGCCGCCGCGGCTATGGCGTTGCCGGTTGCGGTGACGCGATTTGTGCCCAAACTACGTGAATCCGCGCACAGAATTCGCGCCGAATTTTCCGATCAACAGACCGCCGCAAGCCGCACGAACGCGGCCACGACGGTCTCCTAAGGAGCCTAAATGCAGAAGATCATGGTGTGCATCAAGCGCGTAGTCGATTACAACGTGCGCGTGCGCGTCAAGCCCGACGGCAGTGGGGTCATGCTCGACGGCGTGAAAATGAGCGTCAATCCGTTCGATGAAATCGCGCTCGAAGAGGCTTTGCGCATCAAGGAACGTGCAGGCAATGTGGAGATCGTCGCGGTCAGCATCGGCATGGCGGATACACAGCAACAATTGCGTACCGCGCTCGCGATGGGCGCGGACCGGGCGATACTCGTGCAAACCGACACCGCCGTGGAGCCGTTGATCGCGGCGCAAACCTTTCTTGCCTTGGCCAAGAAGGAGAATCCGGATCTCATTTTTCTCGGCAAGCAAGCCATCGACGATGACGCCAATCAGACCGGCCAGATGCTCGCGGCGCTTTGGGAGCGGCCGCAGGCCACCTACGCATCCAAGCTCGACATCGCCGGCACCTACGCTACCGTCACGCGCGAGGTGGATGCGGGCTTGGAAACCATCGAGGTCGATTTGCCTGCGGTGGTAACCGTGGATCTGCGCCTCAACGAACCCCGTTACGTGAAGCTGCCGGATATCATGAAGGCCAAGAAGAAGCCGCTCGACGTGACCTCGCTCGACGCGCTCGGAGTCGCCGCCGCAAGCCTGCTAAAGACCGTCAAGACGGAACCACCCGCGCAGCGTCAAAAGGGAGTTCTCGTCAAGGATGTTGCTGAACTCGTCGATGTCCTCAGGAAAAAGGGTTTGATCTAATGCTCAAAGTACTCATCATCGGTGAACATGACGGCAAGACGCTGAACCCCGCCACGCTAAAGTGCGTCACCGGCGCAAAGGGGCTGCAGGACCCGGAAATCACGATAGCCTTGCTGGGCGCGGATACCGCAGCGGTTGCGGCACAGGCCGCCGCGGTGCCCGGCGTGCACAAAGTGCTGCGTGTGGACCGACCCGAAAATGCACATGCGCTCGCGGCGCTCTATGCACCGCAAATCGTTGCCTTGGCGGCCGATTACACGCACATTTTCGGTCCCTCGACGAGCTTCGGCAAGGATCTGACGCCGCGTATCGCGGCGCTGCTGGGCGTGCCG
>OCZU010002386.1_pt1 | contig 11999 bp, 10 predicted proteins | sample 1539001 | NCBI WGS metagenome assembly OCZU01 (sample SAMEA3539306, study PRJEB22396) | soil metagenome | biome: tundra; feature: field; material: soil | place: USA | collected 2010-05 | depth 0.15 m
TCGCACCTGCGTGGCCTCCGGGAAGATTGCCAGGTCAGACCCCTGCGCCCTGGCGACGGTCAACGAAGACTGCACTCGGCTGAGGTTGACGGAGGGGCGGGAGCTGACGGAAATCTGGCAGAGGGCGACGCGCATGAGCGAAGCGTACGTCGGGACTCGGCCGCTGCGCCCGGTCGGCTGTACGCTCGACGGCCTGCCGCACGGACGACTCGGTGTGGAAGCCGAGCAGCCGGCGAGCCGCGCGTGAGGTCAGGCCAGGCGCCTGGCCGGATAGGGTCTGTGCTGACTCTTCGTAGATGCTGGCAAGGCTGACCAGGACGATCGCCGCGAGCGGCAGGGTGAGTGTGGCGGCTGCGGCGATGATGCCGATGGTGATCCAGATGTTTTGCACGTAATCCTCCAACTCGGTTCGGACTGCTCGATCCGGCGCCGGTCGCCGTCTCGCCCTACCTGGTCACTGGGTCCTCCGTGGGCTGCTAACCTCCGGTTAGCATCGAACCTATGTTGCCAGTCATGTCACTCATACCAAACAGTGGGCTGTTTCAAACGATGTGCAAGGGTAGAATCCACCTATCCGGATGGTGAGATTCGCGGAACTTCGAGGGAGGTCGAGTATGGCCTCGGCCAAGTACCAGGAGATCGCTGACCGGTTGCGCGCCCAGATCGACAGTGGCGCGTACCAGCCAGGCGAGCGGCTTCCGAGCGAGCCCGATCTTGTCAGGCAGTTCGATGCGTCCCGCAACACGGTGCGGCTGGCGCTCGCTCTGCTGACCAATCAGGGCCTGGTCGTCACCAGGCAAGGGCTTGGCACCTTCGTGACCGAGCCAACCAGGCCCTTCACCGCACTGCTGCACCGGGTCAAGACGCAGCCGGTCGGACAGAGCGCCTCGACCCTGCTGCCAGAGGTGGGCAATACAGCCGGCGAGCCGGAGACATCTAGGCAGGTCGTCGAGAAGTCGCCGGCCTCGCCGAGCGTCGCGGAGAAGCTGGAGATCGCGGCCGGGGACCTGGTGGTCGTCCGCCGCAGGCGAGGCTCGATCGGCGCCGTCCCCTGGATGATGATGGCGTCGTACTTTCCGCTTGACGTCGCCGCTGGCACCCCGCTTGAGCAGGCAGGCGACATTGTCAATGGCAGCATCCGGCTGCTCGCTGAGATGGGGTTCCCGCAGGTTGGCTTCGTCGATGAGATCGGCGCCCGGATGCCGAACGCGCGGGAGTTCGCGTTCTTCGGCCTGTCCACCGGCACTCCGGTGATCGTGGTCAACCGGACGGCGTACACCGAAGACCGGCCGATCCGGATGACCAGGTACACCTATCGCGGCGACCGGGTCAGGCTGACCCATGAGGTCGGGGCCATCCCGGCCAAGTACCGCAGCAGCTAGCTGACGGGGCCTGGCCGGCGGAGCTAGGCGTGCCGGACCAGTTAGCGTGCTGGCGGGCTAGGTTGGCTGGCGCGCTGGTCACTCGTGCAGGGTCAGCGCCGCTTTCGGACACGACCTGACCGCCAGCCTGACCGCGTCGGCCAGCCGGTCCGGAACATCGCCGGCTCCGATATGCAGCAGGTCGTCATCGTCGACCTCGAACACCTCAGGGGCCACCTCGACGCAGACGGCGTTGGCCTCGCAGGAGTCGCGATCAACTGTCACCTTCACCGCATGCCTCCGTGAATCCGCTGTCGGCGCACCTTCTCGTCCCGATCAGTAGAGCATGCCCGACCCCGCCACGGCGGGCAAGGCCGCCCAACCCCGCCACGGCGGGCAAGGCTGCCAGACTGGGCGTCATGACCAGCGTCCTGCCCGAGCAGCACCGGCTCGCCGCGCAGGCGGCACGAGGATTCATGCCGCCTGCCGAAGGTGATGCCCTCTTCGAGGCCGCGGCCAGATACGCGCTGGCCGGCCCGATCGCCGAGATCGGCACGTACTGCGGCAAGTCCACGATATACCTGGCAGCCGCGGCCAGCCAGGCCGGCCAGCTGGTGCTGACCGTCGATCATCACCGCGGCTCGGAGGAGAACCAGCCAGGCTGGGAGTACCACGACGCCGACCTGGTGGACCAGTCGGCCGGGAAGCTGGACACGCTGCCCACGTTCCGCTCCACGCTGGCCGCGTCCGGTCTTGAGGAGCACGTGATCGCGATCGTCGGCCGGTCCGCCGAGGTGGCCGCGCTGTGGCGCGCGCCGCTCGGCATGCTCTTCATCGACGGCGGCCACACCGACGCGGCGGCGACCGCCGACTACGAAGGCTGGGCGCCGCGGATCGCCATCGGCGGGGCGCTGGCCATCCACGATGTGTTTCCTGATCCGGCCGACGGCGGCCAGGCCCCGTACCGGATCTACCTGCGCGCCGTCGCGTCCGGCGCGTTCACGCAAGTGCGGGTGAACGGCTCGCTCCGAGTGCTGGAACGGACGGCCGACGGCATCGGCTAGGCCGGCGCCGGGCCGGGGGAGACTCAGACTCGCTCGGCTATGCCGTCCGGCGTGCTGCTGCGCGGCTCGCAGCCGCAGGCCGCGTCGGCGGCCGGTCTGCTGACTGCCGGGTCGGCCGCGACGTCGCGGAAGATGGCCGAGCCGCCGGTCGCGCCGCACAGGGCATCAGCTGCCAGCACGATCGCTGCCGCGGTGTAACTGCTCTGCTCGTTCGGGTAGTGCCGCGAGTCGACGTATTGCCAGCCGGTCCAGTAGGCGCCGCTCGGGTCCCGCAGCAGCTGGATGCGATCGAGCAGCTCAAGCGCCCTGGCGCTGTCCCCGATCGCATCGAGTGAGATGGCCAGCTCGGCTGTTTCCGCCGCGGTGACCCACGGCTCGTCTCGCACGCACCGGACGCCGAGGCCCGGCACGACGTAGATGTCCCAGCCCTGGTCAAGCCGGTATCTGCCGGAGTCGCCGCGCAGCGGCCCGCCGAGCACCGGGTAATACCAGTCCATCGAGAACCGGCTCTTGTCGGCGAACGCCTCGGGATGGCAGGCAACGGCATGCGCGAGCTGTTCGGCTGCCAGTTCCCAGTCTGGCTGCGGCTCGGCCAGATAGTCGGCCAGCGCAATCGCGCAGCGCAGGCTTGAGTACATGCTGGCGCTCCCGGTCAGCAGCGCGAAGCTGTCTGGCAGGCCTGCGGCGGTCCGCCGCCAGATGATCTCGCCACGCGGGGTCTGCAAGCCCAGGACAAAGTCGATCGCGGCCCGCACGGTTGGCCACATCCGCTGCGCGAACCCCTCGTCCCGGCTCACCAGCAGCTCATGCCAGACGCCCACGGCGCAGTACGCGGCGTGGTTGCTCTCAGTCGTCAGGTCGCTCTGGCCCGCCGGCATCTGCTTGCGCCAGGCGCCGTCGGGCCGCTGGCTGGCCCGCAGCCACTCGTAGGCACGCCGGGCCGCGTCCCGCAGGCCGCAGGTGCTCAGCGCCATCGCGCACTCGACATGATTCCAGGCGTCCACGTGGCCGTCGGGCCAGCCGATCGCGCCGTCCGGCTGCTGAACGGCGGCGATCGCGGCGCCGGTGGCGATGATCTCGTCCGCGGTCAGGATGCCGGCCACCTCGGGCGCCCAGGCGGACTGCCTGGACCGCTGCGGGCTCTCAGGCTGGCGCATGCTTGTCCGCGTAGATGACGAGGCTCTTGCCGAGCACCGGATTCAGCGCCCGGTCGGCGAGCCTGGTGCAGGCCGGCTTGTGCATGATGTCCCAGACCAGCAGCCGGTGGTAAGCGCTGGCCAGCGGGTGATCATCGTTGCGCACGCCGACCGCGCACTTGAGCCACCAGTAGGGCGAGTGCAGCGCATGGGATCGATGATGAGCGCCAACGGCTAGCCCGGAGCGAGTGATCTTGATAGCCAGCTCTCGTCGGGTGAAGATCCGGATGTGGCCGCCGGGGACGTTGTGGTAGTCGTCGGACAGCCGCCAGCAGATCCGCTCCGGCAGCCAGGCCGGCACCGTGACCGCGGCGCTGCCGCCGGGACGCAGCACCCGGGCGATCTCGTTCATGGCCGCCTGGTCGGCCGGGATGTGCTCAAGCACCTCGGCGGCGATGACCACGTCAAAGGCGCCGTCGGGGAAGGGCATCGACGTGGCGTCGCCGGTCGCTGTCTGCCCGCTGCCGCCCGCCGGGATCTCACCGGCCGCCGCCATCGCGGCGAACATGGCCGCCACTGTCTGCAGCTCGGCCCGGTCGGTGTCCATCGCGACCACCCTGGCCCCCCGCCGGGCTGCCTCGAAGGCGTGCCGGCCTGCCCCGCAGCCCAGATCGAGCACCCGGTCGCCCGGCGCGATCCGCAGCCGGTCAAAGTCAACGGTCAGCATCAGCGGCTCCGGCGGCTTGGGCCCTGGCCGTTCCCTGGGCCTTGACCTGCGCTCGGAGCGCTGCCGCGGCCATCTCGCGCCGGTACTCGACGACCGTCGCCTGGGCGACCGCTGACCACGCGAACCGCTCCTGCACCCGGCGCACGGCGGCGGCCGACAGCAGGTCGCGCTCGCGCGGCGAATCCTGCAGCCGCCGCAGCGCGGCGGCCAGCTCCTCCGGGTCACCCGGCACCACCAGGATCGCGGCATCGCCGGTGACCTCAGGCAGCGCGCCCGTCCGGCTGGCCACCAGCGGGGTGCCGGACGCCATGTGCTCGACTGCTGGCAGCGAGAACCCCTCATACAGCGAAGGCACGACCGCGATCTCGCTGCTGGCCACCAGTTCGGCCAGGTCGGAGTCGCTGATGCCGGTGACGAATCGCACCTTGTCGCCGAGCGACAGCTCGCCGATCAGCTGCTCGGTGGGTCCGCCAGACGCTGGCTTGCCGACGACAGTCAGCTGGACGTCCCGTTCCGTACTTATCTTGGCGAAGGCCCGCAGCAGGGTAGGAATGCCTTTCACGGGCGAGTCAGCGCTGGCGACGGCGATGATGCTGCCCGGAATCCGCGGGCCTGGCCGGGGATGGAACAGCCGGGTGTCGACGCCAAGCGGGATCACCCGGACATTGTGCTCGGCCACCCCGAAATCGCGGACGATGTCGTCCCGCGAGGACTGTGAGCCGGTCATCACCGGCCCGACCCGGCGGGCCACCCTGGCCTGCATCCGGACAAAGGAGTACCAGCGGCGCTTCGCCAGCCGTTGCAGCCCTGCGGCCTGGGCCAGCTCGATCCGCCTGTCCACGCTGATCGGGTGGTGAATGCTGGTGACCAGCGGCAGGCCCAGCCGGGGGATGCCGAGCATGCCGTAGGCGAGCACCTGGTTGTCGTGCACGATGTCGAAGTCGGCGCGGCGGGCTCGCAGCGCGCGCAGCGCCCGGATGCTGAACGTGAGCGGCTCAGGGAAGGCGGCCGTCCACATCATGGCGACCTCAAGCGCGTCAATCCAGTCCCGGTACTCGCCAGGCCGCGGCGTCCGGAACGGGTCATCGTCGCGGTACAGGTCCAGGCTCGGCAGGGTGCGCAGCAGCGGGCCTGGCTCAAGCTCGGGGTAGGGCTGTCCGGAGATCACCTCGACGTGGTGCCCGAGGGCTGTCAGCTCGCGGGAAACATGGCGCAGGTAGATGCCCTGCCCACCGCAGTGCGGCTTGCTTCGGTACGACAGCAGCGCGACCCGCAGCGGCTTGTCCGCTGGCGGCGGCTGGTCAGGATCGGGGCCGAGAACGGGCTGCGCAGCCGCGGCTGGCACTGTGGTCACGCGGGTCTGCCTCCTCGTCGCGGGCGCCGGCCGTGCGGTGCCGTTCGAGGCCGAGCCGCTGACCCTCCTGGCGCGAACATTATCATTGGCATCGCGAGTGCCCCCAGACCCCAGACGGCGGCCGGGCAAACTGTATTGGCTGCTCGGCAACGGGCGGCTCGGTGTCGTAGCGGCAGACCTGCGGGGCCTGCGTCCGGCGGCTGAGCGGCCGGTTTCGGCTGATCTGCCGCGGGATGACTGGCGTGCCGCCAGGCGCCGATATGCTGCCGCGACGTAGGGTGGAAGGGCTGGCCGCTGCCGGGGCCGCCCCAAACAATGTGGAGGCTGCCCTGTCGCAACGAGCGCTGATTACCGGAATTACCGGTCAGGACGGGTCGTATCTGGCCGAATGCCTGCTCGCGCAGGGATACGAGGTGTGGGGCCTGGTCCGGGGTCAGCAGAACCCGCGGGTGCGTCAGCTCAGGCAGTTGCTCGGCGAGGTCCGGCTGATCCGGGGTGATCTGCTCGACCAAGGCAGCCTGATCTCGGCGGTGGAACGGGTCCAGCCAGACGAGGTGTACAACCTGGCGGCGATCTCCTACGTGCCGATGTCGTGGCAGCAGGCCGAGCTGACCGGCGAGGTGACCGGGCTCGGCGTGCTCCGGGTGCTGGAGGCGATCCGGGTCTGCAGCGGGATCAGCGCGTCCCGAAGCCCGGGCCGAGGACAGATCAGGTTCTATCAGGCATCATCCTCGGAGATGTTCGGCATGGTCAGGGAATCCCCGCAGACCGAGCAGACGCCGTTCCATCCGCGCAGCCCGTATGGCGTGGCCAAGGCGTACGGGCACTTCCTGACCCAGAATTACCGCGAGTCCTATGGAATGTTCGCTGTCTCCGGAATCCTGTTTAACCACGAGTCACCGCGGCGCGGCGCCGAGTTCGTGACGCGCAAGATCTCGCTCGGCGTGGCCAAGATCAAGCTCGGGTATGAACGGCAGCTGCGGCTGGGAAATCTGTCCGCTCGCCGGGACTGGGGATTCGCCGGTGACTATGTCCGGGCCATGCAGCTGATGCTCGCTCTTGACGCCCCCGTCGACTGCGTCGTCGGCACGGGAGTGACGCACTCGGTGGAGGACCTGCTTGAGCAGGCGTTCAAGGTGGCCGGGCTGGACTGGCGCGACCACGTGGTGACCGACGCGGCGTTCATCAGGCCGGCCGAGGTGGACAAGCTGTGCGCGGATCCGTCCCAGGCCAGGGAGCAGCTGGGCTGGACGCCGAAGATCGGCTTCGAGGAGCTGGTGTCCATGATGGTCGAAGCAGACCTGGAGCTGCTGTCGTCAGGCGGCCACGCCGAGGACTCGTTCGGCAGCGACAGCTGGTAAGCGCTAGTGGATCGCGGCGCCATACGCGGCGTGCACTGCGGCCCCGATTCCGTAGGTCAGTCCTGCCGCGACGGTGGCGAGCAGCAACTGGCGCACGGCGCCGCGCAGGAACGGCCGCGCGGTGATCCGTGACACGATGCCGCCGCCGACGAAGGCGGCGAAGCCAGCCAGCACCAGCGTGGCAGGCAGCGAGCCGAGGCCGAGCAGGTACGGCAGCAGCGGGATCAGCGCGCCGACCGCGAAGGTGACCAGCGAGGCGCCGGCGGCCACCAGCGGCGATGGCAGGTCGTGGTGATCGACCCCGAGCTCTTCGCGCACGTGCAGCCGCAGCGCCTGCTCCGGGCGGACGGAGACCTGCCGGGCCACCCGATCCGCCGTTTCGGCGTCAACGCCCTGGCTGCGAAAGACCGCCGCTAGCTCCCGCTGCTCCGCCTCGGGGTAGTGCTCAAGCTCATACCTCTCCTTGGAGACCTCGGAAGCGACCAGCTCATTCTGCGAGGAGACCGAGACGAACTCGCCGGTGGCCATGGACAGCGCCCCGGCCGCGAGCCCGGCCAGGCCGGTCAGGATCAGCACCTGCGATCGGGCGCCGCCGCCGCCGACGCCGGCGATCAGGGAGACGTTGGTGACCAGTCCGTCCATCGCGCCGAAGACGGCCGGCCTGAGCCAGCCGCCGGAGACATCCCGGTGTTTATGACCATGCGCTTCTGACCTTGATCTGGCCGAGCTGGGCGTGGCGCTCGTGGCGCTCGGTACGGATGTGGCAGGTGTGCCGTCCGTGCCGGTTGTGTGGTCTGTGCCGTCCGCGCCGGTCGGGCTCGCCGATGGCGGGTCGGCGGGCTCCGGCACGTTCGCATCCGGCGGGTCCTGCGCGGAAGTCATCGTCACCTGCCTGCGATCGGCCGTCCGGCGAGAGGCGAGGCTGACGCTTGGCGGGACCCAGCCGCGCCTGGCGCCGTCTCGGTCCTGGGACACACCAGCATATTCGACCGACCGCAACAGCAGTGGCAGCAGTGACTGGCGCCTGACTCGTTAGTCAGTTGCGCGGCGCTCGTGCCCGGGATGTCCCGGCAGGAGCGCCACGCAACAGCGCCGGTTCAGGTCTTGGTCGCGTTGTACAGGAACAGGTGGCCGATCGCGGTCGGGTAGACGCCGGATACGTTCTTGGCCCAGGCCGACAGGTAGTTGTAGAAGTAGCCGTAGATGATCGGGGTATCAGTGAGCAGCAGCGTCTCGATCTGGCCGGAGATCTGCCGCTGGGTGGCCAGATCAACCGCGGCGATGTACTGCGCGGCCAGCTTGTCGTACTGCGAGTTATTGAAGCGCGCCGCGTTCCACGCGCCCGTTCCGGTCTTGGCGTTGATGGTCTGGAGCGGATTGGTGAGGAACGCGTTCGGCACGCCGCGGTGGCCGTAGTCGACCAGGCTCATCGTCGCGTCCAGCCAGTCCGAGTTCCCGAAGGTGCCCTTGCCGTAGTAGGTCGACGATGGCTCAGCCTTGACGCTGATGTTCACGCCGATGGCCTTCGCCGACTGCTGCACGATCTGGGCGTAGTCCGGAATCTCCTGGACGGCGTTGGCGATCAGCTGGGTCGAGAACCCCGATGGGTGGCCGGCCGCGGACAGCAGCGCCTTGGCCTCGGAGATGTTCTTCGTCCGCTGCGCGATGGACGTGTCCGTCGACGGGAACACCGGTGCGAACGGACTGTCGTTGCCTACATCGGCGAAGCCGTTGAACAGGGACTTGACGATGGCCGGCCGGTCCAGGGCCAAGGCGATGGCCCGCCGCACCCGTGGGTCGGTGAACGGGGCCTGGTCGTTCCGCATCGACAGCTCGCGGTGCGCGCTCGACTTCAGCTTGCTGACGTTGTAACTGCCGGTCAGCAGCTGCGGGCCGCCGGACACGGAGAACTGGCCGAGCACGTCGATCGTGCCGCCGGTGAGCGCGAGGATCCCCGGGGTCTCCGTGTCGTAGAAGGTGAACTCGGTAGCCACGGGCAGCGCCTTGGGTCCCCAGTACTTCTCGTTCCGGGTGAAGGAGGCGCCGACCTTGGCCGTATAGCTCTTCAGCACGAACGGCCCGGTGCCTGGGAAGGTCGCCTCCCAGCTCCCCGGGTCCAGGCCGTTCGGCAGGATGATCATGTTGTAGTTGTCGGACGAGGTCAGGTAAGGGAAGTTGCCGTTCGGCGCCTGCAGGTGGAAGGCCACCGTGAAGTCGTCGACCTTCTGCACCCCGGCAGGCAGCAGCGCGCCGGCCAGCGTCGGATTCGCTGCCTTCGGGTTGGTCAGCAGCTTGTAGGTGTAGACCACGTCGTCCGCGGTCAGCGGATGGCCGTCGTGGAAGGTGACGTTCTGGCGGATCTTGAAGGTCCACACGTCCGCGGCGGAGTTGGATGACCAGCTGGTGGCAAGCACCGGCTTGAGCGTCAGGGTCTGATCGGACAGGCACAGGTACTCGCCGGTCTGGGCCAGCATGTCCAGGCCGCCCTGGTCAGCCACGGTGACCGGATTGATGGAGCTGGCCGGGGTGATGATACCGGCCCGGATGGTCGCGTTCTGGCCGCCAGCGGCGCCGCCGCCCCCGGATCCGCCGGTCGAGGACGAGGAGCTGCTGCAGGCGGCCAGCACGGCCCCGAGCGCCGGCAGCGAGATCCCGGCCACGGCGCCTCGGAGCAGCAGCTCCCGGCGGGTCAGCCGTCCGGCGACGAACTCGTCGATGACGTGATTGGCGACCTCTCCCTCGTTCGCGCGCAAGGAATCGAGCCGATCATGATCAACGTTCACAGTGAGCCTCCGTACGTTCTGCCGGACACGAGCATTTCCTACCTAATCGCATAACTAATGCTGACGCAACGCGCATTCATCGCTTTAGGTCGCTGTTCTGCATCGTTCGCAGCTGGTCGACCGGGATATGACAGCTCATCAGGTGACCGGGCTCGACCTCGGCCAGGGGCGGCTCGATCGTCTCGCACGCACCGCTGGCCAGCCGTCGCGGGCAGCGGGTATGGAAGACGCAGCCGGACGGCGGGCTGGCCGCCGACGGGATCTCGCCGTCCAGCCGGATCCTGGTCCGGCGCTGCCCGTCCAGGCTCGGCACGGCCGACAGCAGCGCTTCGGTGTAGGGATGATGCGGCCCGCCGAAGACCTGATCGGCCGGGCCGACTTCGAGCACCCGGCCAAGATAGAGCACCGCGATCCGGTCGGCCAGGTACCTGACCACGCCCAGGTCGTGCGAGATGAACAGGTACGTCACCTCCTCCTTGGCCTGCAGGTCCGCCAGCAGGTTGAGGATCGCTGCCTGGACTGAGACATCCAGAGCCGACGTCGGCTCGTCGCAGACCACCAGCCGTGGCCCGACGCCGAACGCCCGGGCGATCGCGACCCGCTGCTTCAGGCCGCCAGAAAGCTGACCTGGCCGCATGCTGAGGTGGCGGTTCTCCATCCGGACCGACCTGACCAGGTCGGTCAGCCGTTCGGTCAGCTGGCTGCCGGACAGGCCCGCCAGCCGGACCAGCGGCCGGCTGATCAGCCGGCGGACCGTGTGCCGGCGGTTCAGCGCCGAGTCCGGGTTCTGGAAGACAATCTGCAGCGCCCGGAGCTGCTGACGCGGCCGGCGCCGGACGTCGGAGGCTAGCTGCTGGCCATCGAAGTCGACGGACGATCCTGGATCAGGCGCGATCAGCCCGAGCAGCACCCGCGCCAGCGTCGTCTTGCCGCTGCCTGACTCGCCCACCAGACCGAGCGTCTCGCCGCGGTAGACGGTCAGGTCGACATCGCTCAGGGCCCGGAGCTGGTCGCCGGCCGAGCCGAACGTCTTGGTCAGCCCGCGCACGGTCACGATCGGCTCGGCCAGGCCCGGCACCGTCGGCAGTGAGACGTCGGCTGGCGTGCTGCGGGGCAGATCGGCTGCCTCTTCGTGCCGGTAGCACCGGGCGGTGTGAGCGGGCCCGACGTCGAAGGCCGGCGGTGGCGCCTGGCGGCACTCGTCGCGGGCGATGGCGCAGCGCTCGGCGAAGACGCAGCCGGGGATCGAGTGGCCTGGCTGCGGCAGAAAGCCCGGGATAGCATCCAGCCGGCCGTGGTCCTTGCGCTGGCCGCGACGCGGAATGCAGCGCAGCAGCCCGACCGTGTACGGGTGCCGTGGCGCATCGAACACCTGATCGGCCGAGCCCTCTTCTACCAGCTCGCCCGCGTACAGCACGCCCACCCGGTCGCACATCTTGGCGATCACGGCCAGGTTGTGGCTGATGAACAGCACCGACGTGGCCATCTCCTGGCGCAGCCCGGCCACCAGGTCGAGCACCTCGGCTTCCACCGTGGCGTCCAGCGCCGTGGTCGGCTCGTCCAGGATCAGCAGGGCCGGCTCAGCCGCCAGGGCCATCGCGATCACCACCCGCTGCGCCATCCCGCCGGACAGCTGGTGCGGGTAGCGGTCCATGACCTGGCCGGGGTCGGCGATCTGGACCTTGCGCAGCATCTCCTGCGCCCGGTCAAGCGCGGACCGCCGGTCCAGCCCCGCGATCTGGTAGACCTCGGCGATCTGCCGTCCGGCCCGGATCGACGGGTTGAGCGCGCGGCCAGGCTCCTGGTACACCATGGACACGGTCCTGGCCCGCAGGTCGCGCAGCGCGGCGGTGGACATCGACAGCGGATCCTGCCCGTTCACGCTGATCGACCCCTGGCTCACCCGGCCGTTGCGGGGCAGGTACCGAGTCAGCGCCAGGGCGACCGTGGACTTGCCCGAGCCGGACTCGCCGACCAGCCCGTACGACTCGCGACGGCCGACCTGGAAGGACACGTCCCGGACCACCGCCCGGTCCTGGCCGCGCACCCGGTAGGTCACTTCCAGGTGCTGCACGCCGAGCGTCGGCGCCGCCGGGCTCTGGCTGTCCGGGCCGGTCATGACGAAAGCACCTGCTCGATCGAATCGGTGACCAGGTTAACCGCCATCACCAGCGAGGCGATCGCCAGGGCCGGGAACAGGGTCTCCCACCAGT
>OCZU010002387.1_pt1 | contig 11999 bp, 9 predicted proteins | sample 1539001 | NCBI WGS metagenome assembly OCZU01 (sample SAMEA3539306, study PRJEB22396) | soil metagenome | biome: tundra; feature: field; material: soil | place: USA | collected 2010-05 | depth 0.15 m
CGATCCTCGGGTCCGACAAGGATGCGCGTCAGGTCGCATTTGTCCTCCTCCTCCATCCCAACCCGGTAGGCCTCACACCGGTGACTGATGCCTTCGGATGGGATGAGAACCACGCTCGAGTGGCGATGACCCGCATGGAAGAGGAGGGGCTGCTCACGTGGGAGTGGCGGCCCGCGGACACTCGGAGCCTCTTCTACCAATTGGCCTCAGTCTGGTGCGAGGACCAGGTGCCGGTCGCGCTCGCCCGCGAGCCTGCGCCGCTCTCTGGCTTGAACGAGGTGCTGATGCTCGGCCTCGGCCATCCCGAGAACGAGCCGGGTTGGGCCCTCAGCGGCAAGCCTGCTGCTGCTGCCTATGGTATTCCCGTCGGCTCCTTCCCCGATGTTCCACACTCCTTCTACGTGCCAAGCGAGGCAGTCGCCCGGCGGGCCAAGCAGGAGCTCGGACAAGCGAACGGATCAGCGGTCAGGGCCTTGATCACACCCAGTCCGATGTTCTGGGTCACGCGCCATCGCCTCGATGGAACCCGGGGACGTCTCACGCAATCACACTGGCCGCTCGTCCATCCGCTCGTCACCGCACTCGAAATTGCTCGCGACGCCCCCGAACTCCTAAACGGTTGGGATCCGCCTGCAGCGCTCTCCCATCGCCCCTGGCTCTGAGGGGCACAGTGGGGCTTGGAGACCGGTACCATCGCCTGAGTGCTCTTCGACGACCTGCAGCGCAGCGACAACTGGCCGATGCGGTACGGAGAAACGCGCTACGACTTCTTGAACCGCTCGGCTTCCGCCTACTTCGGGATGGTACGCGACCTGCTTGAGGAATGGATCAGCCACGTCCCAGCCAACGACCGGGCCGATCTGGCTGCACGACTCCGTGGCGACAATGCCTCGCACGAGTCAGCCTTCTGGGAGCTGTACTTGCACGAGGGATACCGGCGAAGCGGGTGGGCCCTCGAGGTCCACCCAGACGTGGGGCAAAAGACGACACACCCGGACTTCCTCGTGACTCCGCCTGACGGTGGTCCGTTTTTCCTCGAAGCCATCGCAGTTGGCAAGCCCAGACTGGACGCGGGCCGCGAGCGACGGCTTGCGGATCTCCAGCGTCTCATCGACGAGCTTCACTTCGACCATTTCGTGCTGTGGGTCGACATCAACAGTGTCGGGCTCCAAGCTCCGAAGTCAGGTCAGTTGCGCAAAGATCTCCGCGAGTGGGTGGCTGGGCTCGACCCGGCGGTAGTGGCGGCCGCAGGGCAGATGGGTTTCCGCGCGCTTCCTCGGCATCGTTGGGAGTTCGGGGGCTGGGATATGGAATTTCGCGCGCTTCCTTTGAAGTCAGAACGACAAGGTCAGGCTCGACACGCCATCGGCGTCATCGGCCCCGGCGAGGCCGCAGTCGTCGACAACGTCACACCTATACAGCGAGTGCTTGAGGTCAAGCAGGGACGCTACGGCGTACTGGAAGCGCCGCTCGTCATCGCCGTGATGTCCAACACCGAGATACCCACAAAGCCCTACGAGGTGGATCAGGCGCTGTACGGATTGTCGAATCGGCGTCCGGTGAATGAGACATGGGAGCCAGAAGACATCTTCAACAATGGATTCTGGCGCACGAAGACGGGCTGGCGGCGGGGTCACTGTCCTCAAGTAATCGTGGCGCGCGGTCTGTCGCCCTGGACGGCCGTGCGGGGTGCGCCGGCAGTGTGGAACACATACGAGCCCGGCGTGGCCGCCCCTGCGCAACCCGGATGGTTGTCCCGGGGCCACGCTGAGGGCGAGCCGCATGAAGAGCCCGGCTCGGACACGGCAATACATTTCGAGCTTGACCCTAAGGTCTGGCTCGGGGAGCCAGATTTCTACTGACGCGCCGGTGAGTTGAACACGAGAGCGGCACGCGGGAGGGTCGGACGCTCAGTTGGCGGTCGTAACAAGCCTCGTTGTAAATGTCGGTTCATCCGCAATTGAATCCACTTCAGCTCACTGCTCAGTCTCCGCGCTGTGGGCTCCATTCCTCGATGCGCGTGGTCCACTCCAATGTGTCGACGGCCTCAAACCTGGTCAGCAGCTACGCGGATGTTACATGCAGCTTGCCTCACCGAATCACCATTCAAGGTCCGCATCAAGTGGACGGCAGAGGACCGCATTCTCGGGTTCCATCTCACCCGTCTCCAGTTCTCAGCCGTCTAAAGTCGCCCGGCTAGGAGTAGTTGCCGCACTTCACATTGAACCTTGACATGCCGATCTTGGACACACACTTCGAACCACGTCCAAGGAGGCGCACAAATGCATCTACAGCATCTTCGATCTGAATACTTGCGGTCACTCCACGCAACCAGAACCTTGTCGGGCCATACAATTCGCGCCTACGCCGGAGACACGAAGGCATTTGTCGACCACCTTGGTCCGGAGACTAGTCCTACCGATATCTCTGATTCTGACATTCTCGGGTTCTTCGAGATACAGCGTGCCGCGGGTCTGTCAGCCGCGTCACTCCGGCGCCGCTTGGCCGGTGTGAGGTCATTTTGCCGATGGCTCCACGCCCAGGACCTGAGCTACAAGGTCCCCCTCGAATTATTGAGTTTTCGATTCCGTAGAGCTCGACGACTCCCTCGAGCAGTCGCCCGGGGGGACCTCCGAACGCTCCTTGACTCACTATCGCGTTCAGCCGCCTACACGGGCGCCGAATCCTCGATCGGCGGCCTTTCGAGAATCAACGAGTCGACCACTCTCCTCGGCGTCCTACTCATACTTGGGACAGGCCTACGTGTAGCCGAACTGGTAGGCCTGCGATGCGAAGACATCGAGGTGTCAGAACAGAGCATCCGCGTTTTGGGCAAGGGCGCACGGGAACGCACAGTCTTTCTCGCCGACCAGTGGACGATTGATCTTCTCACGAACTATTTGCATGCACGCACCTCGCGAGCGGTGAGTCATCCCCATCTACTGATGAACCGAAAGGGTGAGCCACTTTCACCCGAAGCCTTTCGCCGACGATTGGCCACCCAGTCAGCCGCCGCTGGGTTGCGCCAACGAGTTACGCCACACATGCTGCGTCATTCAGCTGCGACTCAGCTCATTGATTCAGGTGTGGATATCCGCTACGTCCAGCGGCTTCTAGGGCACGCGAGCCTTCTCACCACAGAGATCTATACACACGTCTCCGACCATAGTTTGCGGCAAACACTGATACAGGCCGACGTCCTCGAGCGCTGTCGGTCCGATAACTAAGGATTATCCGGCGTGCCCGCGGTCAGTGTCATCGTCCCGATGTTCAACGGTGCCACCTATCTCCCGGCATTCTTCGAGTCTCTCCAGCAGGCCCTTCCCGAGCATTCCCAGATTCTCATCGTGGATGATGCGTCGACCGAGGACGTACTCTCCCTGGTCCCGGCCTTCCCGCGAGCTGATTCGGTGACCATCCTGAGAAACGAATCGAATTTTGGTTACTCCGTAGCGGTCAATCGAGCGTTCTTAGAAACAACGGGCGAGATAGTCATCCAACTCAACACCGACCTCGTCCTTGATCCTGCCTGCATTACAGCAATGATCGATCTCCTTAATCGAGAGCCTGCAGCCGGAGTAGTTGGATCCAAGCTGGTGTTTCCGACGACAGGGCTGATCCAACACATTGGCCTTGCCTTTGGCGAATACTCAATGCCTCACATCTACTTCGAACTTCCTGCAGATCATCCGCTTTGCAGCCGGACACGAGAGGTCCAAATCACAACCGGAGCGACGGTGGCTACCTCGAAGCGCGTGCTCGACATTCTCGGGCCGTTAGAGGAACGATATTTCAACTGCAATGAGGATCTTGAACATTGCCTGATCGCAAACAAGCATGGCCTGAAGAACTTTGTATCTGCCGAGTCCGTGGCCTATCACTGGGAAAGTCAGTCCGGACCCTCACGATTCGCCCGCAAGGCGACGTCCGACGCGCTCTTCTGGTCGCGCTGGGCAGATTGCATTGAAGTGGACCTTGGTCGATTTGTCGACGAAGCAATCGAATGTGCCTTAGAGCAAGACTCACAGCTCGATGACCTGAAGTTCGATGTTCTCGACCTCACGCGCGGTGCAGACCAAAATATCGCTTTGAATCGAATTGAGCACTACTGGCCCGGATCTCGATCTCGGGTCCGATCGCATCGGCAGATGAACAATCCGGAGGTCCGACTGCGCCTCCCGTTTCTTCTGCCCCATTGGACGATGCACCAGCCCACCCCCTTTCTCTATCTAGTCGATCGCTATCGCGAGCTTGAAGAGAACTCAATGTGGTTCGAGACTCGGCGCCAGATCGTGGCTGATGAGTTGATCGTGGACCTCCGTGGTGTCGTGCTCCCAACTTCCCAGCTCCGGTTCGCGTCATGATCAATCTCTTTGAACCCTCGGTCGGCGACGAGGAATTGGCCGCTGTGAGGGACGTGTTTACGTCGCGATGGTTGGGAGAGGGCGGGAGGGTCGACACGTTTCGTCGGGAGTTCGGTGTCTACATAGGTGCAACTGAATCGAGCCTGAATGCGGTCAACTCTTGTACTGAGGGACTTTTTCAAGCTGTAGCTGCATTGGATTTCGGGCCGACAGACGAGGTCATTCTCCCAAGTATCAGTTTCGTAGGAGCAGCGCAGGCGGTACAAAGCACAGGAGCGGTGGTAGTTCTCTGCGACGTGGACCCAATGTCCTTGAATCCCTCGGTCGGTCATATCGAGCAGGCGCTGACCCCTCGAACCAAGGCGATCTTAATCCTCCACTTCGGAGGGAAACCCGGTGCAGTGTCGGAGATAGCAGATCTCGCGAGGGAGCGTTCTATTACCCTTATCGAAGACACCGCCTGTGCGATGGGATCATTCTCGAATGGCAAGGCATGCGGAACCTTTGGTGACATAGGAGTCTGGTCATTCGACTCGATGAAAACTCTGACAACAGGTGATGGCGGCATGGTCTGGACTCGAGACGAACTGCTTGGCCATCGTATCCGACTGGGCACAACCAACGGCGTACCTGCGACGGGGTTCGAACAGCGTCGCAAGGGATCTACTACCTGGTGGAGGGTAGAACCGGAGGTATTGGGCCGCAGATCGACCATGAACGATCTGGCCGCTTCAATCGGAATTGTGCAACTGCAGAAGTTGCCAGATGTGCTTTGTCGCCGCCGTACCATCGCCCAGGCTTACAGAACCGCGCTTGCGTCGGTCGAGTGGATCAAGCTCCCCGATCCACACCCGACGGACGCCGCACAGACCTACTACTGGATTCAGGTCGATCCGCCTTTCCGAGATCAATTGGCCCGATTCCTACTGGACCGAGGCATCTATTCAAGTTTCCGCTACTGGCCGCTCCACCGGATGGCAATGTATGGCTGTGATGTCACCCTTCCTGGATCAGATCTTGCTGCCGACAGGACGCTTCTCCTTCCCCTCCACCAAGGGCTAGCGGACGCTGACGTTGAACAGGTGATTGAATCAGTACGCTCATTCAATCCGCAGATGTCGTCACATGGACCTCGTCAAAAGATGACGTAGTCATATCCTTCGACCCGAATCCATTCGTGGCTAGATATGCCGCCACGATCCTCTCGCAGGATGCCCTGCGACGGAACTGAGAAAGCCGTTCGCAGCTGAGGATACTTTTGTAGCGCTGCAATACCGGCATTGTCCTCGGAAACGATGAGAAAGTGAACCGCCTGAGCGAGAGGTGACCAAAGCAATCGGATACGGGGAGTCCGATCTGGATGCGTGTACGGTGCGAGCGACTTCTCCATGATCTCCAAGGCGGCAGCCGCATGGTCTCGAACTTGAGGCGTAACGCTGCTCTCACCTTGGTACAGGGACGTGGCCAAATTTATGTGCGCCCGCCAAAGTGTCTCTTGCTGGCCTCCCTTTGCAGCCGTCGTCACGGCTTGAGCAAACCACGAAGTGGGGTCTTCGCTTCCCGTGAGCGCTCCAGAAATTCCGAGCATCAACGAAGCGGCGGCGGCATCCGAGTAATACCCCATCCGATAGGAGGTCGAGAACACCTGTTGCAAGATCTCATCAGCCTCAGCGACCATAGCGCTGTCGTAAGCGTCACCAAGACTGTAGGCCTGAAGAAGGAGCGCCATGGAGAGATCGACTCTCACTAGGCCAGTCTTCTCCTCGCCAGCAGGGCGTGCTTGCATGGCGGCCAGGCACACGCGAAGCAGCAACTCTGACTCGACGGGGTCCTTTGCAAGGAGGATATTGGCGTAGGTGCTCTTGATCTGGTTTGACATGGGAGATCCAAGGCCTTCGGCAAGAGCAAGTGCCTCTTTGGATGCCTGCAAGGCTTCGTCAACTTCGCCTGCAAGGGCGAGCCCAACCGAATGGGTGTGTTGTGCCTCCATTTCGAGTATGTCCCAATCATGCTGGGCTAAGTCGTCGTCGAGGCGAAGCGCCCGGATGTCTCGGATTACATCACTCGCGACTCGCACGGCTTCATCAGGCCGACGATCGTTGAAGAGGAGCTGAGCACGGATAGTGTCAGCGGACAGTTGCCGACGACGGAGTGTAATTCCGCGCCGCGCTGACTTCGCCTGACCCTCTCTGATATACCGACCACTCCGATCGTCGAGTTGACCAAGTCGACGCCAAGCAAGATCTCGGTCGGCGTCGAGAAGGTGGCGAATTAAGGCAAGTTCGGCGTCGTAAGTTGATATGAAGTGCGCGAACGTGTTGTCGTTCCCCTGCCATTCCAGATCGATCAGTTCTAGCGTGATCCGACGTGCAAGTTGCTCCTCGCCATTTCGCGTTGCGGCGGCCGAAGCAAGGCGAAGTAGCCTGCGGGCTTTTGAAACATCGGGCGTACGAGCTCGCAGGAGTGTCTGAGCCCATTCCAACCTCTCCTTTGGTCCAGGGTGAGAACTTGACTCGAACCATTCCAGGTAGACCGTTATCGCTAGATCGCGATCCTCACGAGAAACATCGAACTGCCTGAGTCCGAGAAAGTAGTTCTCGTGACGAAATGTGACATCGCCCTGATCCGAGTCACCCCACCAAAGCATTTCGGCCGAGTTGATGTCAGCGGAAGACAAGCCTTCCGCGATATCGTCTCTCAGTTTCCGAAATAGAGGACCCGGCAAGCGGTCGGTTACCAAGGCAGATGCCCAGAGCAGCAATGCCAGTTTCGGTTGGCGATACTTTAGGTACTCCCATCGCATCCGGATCGAATCGAAGACGGCGGTCGGTAGTCGTGACTCACCGGGCAGCGGTTGAATCATGTACATCAGTCCCGTGTCCGGATTTTGGCCGATGATCCGCTGCTCCTTGAGGAGCTGCACCTGTTGAAGGGTATGGAAGGGATTTCCGCCTGCCGACTGATGGATATCGTTGATCAGGGTTTCCTGCAGGTCCAGGAGTGCCGGCGGGACCAAACGCTGAGCGCTGTAGCGATCCTCAAATAGCAACCTTGTGTACTCAAGTCCGTCCTCGGGTGTGAAACCCGAGCATCGAATGGGGTCAGGGTCGAGAGTGTGGAGGATTGACTCGAAGGGCGCAGTCGTCCACATCCGATCACCCTCACCTTGTGCCTCGTGTATCCGGCCTTCGAGCAGGAACAAGACTCCAGGCTTGCGACCCCATGATTTGGAGGCCGTGGTCCCCACTTGCCACACGAGTCGCTCGAACATTCGGAGAACCGCGGTGTCACACCAATGCAGCTCCTGGAGGTGGATAATGAGCGGGCCAGCTCGAACTCTCGCCGCGATCATGAGCACCAACGCGGACAACGTCGTCTGGCCCGTCACTTCATCCGAAGCAGAGGTGCTTGCGTCAAAAAGTGATCGAATAGCGGGTTGAGCCGCACGGGCGACCTGTGCGTCATAGACAGAGATCGATTGGACGATTCGATCGACCGGATCATTGATCGCTGAGTCGTCCCTAGCTAAGGACAGCAGAAGGTTGGCAATGATTCTCGTGGGGTCGTCTTGAGTCTTCGACTGCCTGGCGACCACGAGCTGAGCACCCCTGCGCCTTCGCTCGATGGCGAACTCCTCACACAGCCGGCTTTTGCCGGTCCCCCCGACCCCAACGACGCCTATCGGAACTACTGCTCCAGCCAAGACGCGGGCATACTCGTGATCTAGCCGTGCGAGGTTGCTGAGAAATGGTCGCTCAAAGAATCGGGGGCGAACGTTATCGACGACCTGGACGCGACCGAGGGCCGTGACCGAATGTTCATCGCTGACCTCCTGACGGGTGCCAACGATGAGTTGTCCAAGATCTACATCCCCAATCGCATAAGTGAGCAGCTCAAGGGTGCATGCTCTGATCAAGGGATTGTCAGTGATCGAGCTACTGAGAATGGGCGTCCCTGCGGGAGTGTCGGCATCGATGGGAGCTACCAGGCTTACGCCGCTAGGGGGAGACCCACCGCTCGGTCTCCACCGGAGCATCGTCTCACTGTTGGCTGGCGAGTACGCCTGTACCGTAATCAACAGTCGAAACGGCTCCCCAGCCAAGACTCGATCCGGTCCATTGACGGTGACTAGCGGTGGTGGCGGGAACGCCGAGAGGCTATCAAAGTACGAGAGGACTTCCTGAACCTCTTCCCTCTTCGGGAGCCCGATATTCAACACCTCGGACAAGACAGCGCGGTGTCCCTGAATCAATCCTTCAATCTGTCCTCTGCCCAGAATGTGACAGTCAGTCTGCAGCGTGCGTTTGAAGATTTCTTCGGTCTCAGCAATCTGTTCATCCGTAACTCGGGCCGAGAAGGCGACAATGAAGAAGGTAGGTTCGTGATGAGCCTTCATCGACACGAGGCTCCCCGAGATCTCGTCAACGATCGTGCTCACCTGCGTGCGCTTCTTGCATTGCCCTCCCACGGTGATTGCAGCCGAAATCCGCAGATCGTCATCGTGAAGGAATTCTTGTCGTCCGAGAAAGTCGAGGCCGCCGTCACCTTGGACCGGAGACGTCGACCACTCGTAGTCAGGTCTGAGCCGAGCCAGGATCTCTGGAACAAGGACTTCAAATATCTGATAGCGCAGTCCTGCCTTGGAGCTATCAGATGGAAGCGTTGCTATCACCGAGAGACCCCCCTCGGCCGACCACGGAAAGGTGCGAGTCAACAGTTCCCACACTCGGTGTTCCTGTGCAGACTCCACGATCATGCCTGCTGTTCATTTGGAGCGACTGCAATCTGCACCGTAAGGGAATTCAATCTGTATCTGCGACATCGCCGAGTCTTCACCGTCTGTCACCGAATTGATGAAGCGGTAGAAGGGAGCTCAGGTCAAGGTGACCGTTGCTAAAGATGCCTCCGCGCAGATCAATACTTGCGCCTCCCACTGGGTCGCAAAATTCCCCGCCGGCCATTGTCGTAAGCGCCACGGCTGGGGCATGATCCCAAATGACTCCATACTCGTAGTAGACGACGGCGTCTACAGTCCCTTCGATCAGGTCCAGAATTGGGGAACCTGTGGTTACGCGGGTGGCGCCAAGATCGACCACTTTATCGGCGAGACACCTGGGTTCCTCAGTCTCAATTCCGATGCGGGCCTCTGAAATGGCCGTTGTGCGAGATACTGCAAGACGCCGAGATTGAGCTCGCGGTGCATCGTCGGCGTCGCAGAACGCTCCGTAGCCGCTGGCAGCCCACCAGCGTCGTTGTTCGAGGGGGCGCGTGACGATTGCGAGTACAACGGTTCCATCACATTCGAGGGCAATATGAGTCCCCCAGTGAGAACCACCGGAAATGAAGCTATTGGTCCCGTCGAGCGGGTCAATGATCCAACGCCTATCCCCTTTCGAAACGGTCCCACTCTCTTCTGAGAGCACGCCATCGTCGGGGCGCTCCTGTACCAGCCGGTCAAGAATGGCCTTCTCGACTGCAAAGTCGCACGTGCTTACAGGCGATCCGTCCGGCTTGATTCGAAAGTCAGGCTGGGTCTGGTCGAATTTCAGCGACGTACGAGTTGCGAGCGCGGCTAGCTCATGGGCCAAGGCGATGTCAGACTCGTCGAGATCGGGGCTCATGTAAGGCCCTGATAATCCTTAGTTATCAAGCCTTGGCGGGCACATAGCCCAGAATGTTACAACCCGAACGGGCGGCGTCGTCCTAGCTGGCTCTGCCTGGGTACGCATCCTGGGTTACGGCAAGACGTGCATGGTACGCGCGATTCACATCTATCCGATGAGTCTGGTCTTCCTTTGGTCAGCAGCTCGGCCGAAACAGCGGGCTGAACTGTTAGCGCGTCGCTAGCGTCGGCGTCCGATGAAAATGATCTCCGGCGTCCGTCAGGTGCCGGGGTTAATACCGGGGTTAATAACAGACTCGAGGGTGCCCCGTTGGCCAGCTATTGGGCTATCCCACGGGGGATCGAACAAGGCCAGTTCCGCGTCGTCGGGTGCCTCGAACTGAGCGAACCATTCCTCAAGTTGTCGGCAAGTGACGGGTGGATTTTCCATCTGTCGCGTGCTGACGCGACTCCAAAGTTCGTCGATCTCCACGTCTAGATACCACAGTTCGACGGCTGCCCCGATTTCCCGCCCTTCCGATCTAAGCGCATCTCTTTCGACTTTGGCCCAAGTTCCCCATTCGATGACCACTGTTACGCCTTGCGCCAGGAGTTCTCGTGAGATCTGCCACTGGAATGCCTCGAATCTTGCCCGGGCTTCTTCGTCCCAAAGGTTCATCCCGAGCGTCTCCATCCATTCATCGGGACACATCCGCACTGCGGATCCATTAGAGCCGAGACGCCGTGCCAGGGTGGTCTTACCACTTCCGGGCAACCCGCAGACGATCACGAGCCGCCCTCGCTGTGACACGCCAAGACTCAAGTGGTCCATTCCTCTATCGTGCCGGATCTCCACGGATGAACGACTGCCTGACCCCGTACGCTGGCGAGACGGCGCTAAGGGTCTCCCTTCGCTCGGCTTGAAGCGAAATCGTCGGTTTGCGTTGCGTGACTGACCACGCGCGGTCGGTGTGGGAGACCTCCCAGATCTTGGGATCTATCTGGCTCCGTTGTTACGCGCCAGCTCGTGTCCTCTCCGCCATGTCGGCGGCCCGGTGGAGCCTGGTGAAGGACGCGGTCGCGTCTCGGAGTGCCTTTTGGTATCTGTCCGGAGAAACTGTCTTGCGGTCCAGAACTTTGTTCAGATACTGCTGAGCGTCGACTTCGGCCTTTTCTTCGGTCGTCATTTGTTGAGTTCCTCCCAGAACGTGTCAATAACCAAATCGGTAAACCACTTCATCCAATAGGCCGCCCTCACACCTTGCTTTGCACAAAAGACGGCGAGAGCCTCGTCTAGCTCGATCCCGACCAAGACGAGGTCGTAAAGGTCGTCAGGCCGAACCTTCTGCTTTGACGGGGTCAAAATGGTTTTCGTTGAGTCAAAAGCCACTTTGGCCATCGCTCTATAAGCGTCTGGGTGCTCATCAAGAAACTTCACCAGACCAGCCCGCTGAAGCTTCTGCATATGTGGCGCCGTGAGTGCCACGCCTACCCCCAGATCTGCTTGATATAGGTCCACCCCGCCGCAGGCACCAACAGGCAGAGAACCGCCAGGAAGAGAACCACGGCGATGACGTACAAAACGCCGCTCTGGGATCCAACCAGCCACCACGTCGAGACCCCGCTTGAACCGAGACTCAACAGAAATGCGCCGAGCGCCAGACCACCGACAACCCGATACGGCGTGCGGACCTCGGCAGGGTCGGTTGGACGAATGGACTGCGCTCCCGTGACAAGAAGCCCTAGAAATACGAGGACCAGCGCCGCTATTGCCGTGGATGCCCCCAAAACCGCCAAGACCACGTCCCTGTGTGCCACCACCAAGGATCACGGTAGTCCCAGGGGGCCTGAAGGATTCGGATGCTCTCATTTCAGCCACGGGGTGAGGATATCGACCGGGTGTGCCAGTCGATTCAAAAACTGACCCGCTACCCGCCGGCGGGGCTGGCGCGACCGGCCTATGCTGCCGAACGCAAGGAGTTCGGGCGCGTACCGCACGGAGTTTGTCATCGACACCGCGAATGGGCTGAGGG
>OCZU010002388.1_pt1 | contig 11996 bp, 13 predicted proteins | sample 1539001 | NCBI WGS metagenome assembly OCZU01 (sample SAMEA3539306, study PRJEB22396) | soil metagenome | biome: tundra; feature: field; material: soil | place: USA | collected 2010-05 | depth 0.15 m
AGAAGCCGCCGAAGCTCTGGCCGAGCACGCTCCACGGCCGGCCGCCGGTGAGCTGCCGCCGGATCAGCTCGGCGTCGGCCACGATGGAATCGGCACGGAAGTGCGTCAGGTACCGCGCCTGGATCTGTGGCCCGCCGAGCCGCGTCAGGGCCAGCCGGGTGGCCGGCGTGGAACGGCCGGTGCCGCGCTGGTCGAGCAGCAGCACCCGGTAGTCCCGCAGCGCGCGGTCGAGCCAGCCATCCCGTCCGGTCGGCCGCGGGCTTGGCCGGCCGGGTCCACCCTGCAGGAAGACCAGCCACGGCAGGGAACTGGCCGGATCGCTGGCCGCATGCTCGACTGCGACTATCTCGCGGGCAAAGATCTCGATCTTCGCGCCGCCAGGGTCGGCGTGATCCAGCGGAACCTCGAAGCTGTGGTCGGTCGCGGCAATGCCGGCCTGGTGGTGCGAGGGCATATCGACACGCTACTCAGACCCGGCTGGTCGTGGCGGCCCCCCCGCTGGTCGTGGCGGCGCGGTGTCCGACGGTGCGTACGTCCCTGACTGTGCCCGATATGAGAGACTGTGCCTTTATGACCACAACTGTCGCCGAAGCAGTTGCTGACGATGACCGGAAAGCAGTCGTTCCGCTCATCATCTTCGGTCTGGTGGCACTCGTCGCCGCTTTGACCGTGAGCCTGCTGGCGAATCACTTCCAGGCACCGGGCTCGGCTGCCCAGCCGCCGTGCCACTGCACATAAAACCTGGCATGAATGCGTCCTATCGGAACAATACTTTTATACCTGGCGAGCTGACACCATGCAGCTGGACGCGGCGGCGGGGAGCGTAGCTGACGTCCAGTCCCAGCAGCTATCCTATCAATTAAGAAAATATTGTACCTATATTGTCGAAGCGACATCTGAGGCTAAGGCGACCCAGTTTTTAAACGGCGTGGTTGACTCCGCCACCGCGCTGGACATTCGCCCTGGGAGATCTCCTGCAGCAGCACTGACACGCCGGCCGGCCGATTCCGGTTAGCACGATCGATTTCGGGTGCGCTTTGGTGGGTGGGGGAGGTGGGGACCGTCCACGTCGCCCGCGCCAGTCACGGTGCTGCCGGGTCCCGATCTCTCCAGCTGGACGCCACGACGATCAAGAGCATGCTGGTCCGGCGTCTGGGAGATCTCGCCGTGCCATGCCAGCAGGGTCGGCATGGCACCCTGAATCGGCTGGTTCTGCAGCCGACTGCCCGGCGCGGCAGCTGTTATCTGCTAGTCGTCCGGGGTCATCCATAGGCAGTGTGGTACGTCGCTGATGGCGGGATTCAGCTGTCGGTGCGCCGAATTGTGGCGGATAGCGTTGCCAGTTATTCTGGCGCACCGGGAGTGAACTCATATAAGGGCGCGCTTAAATTTTCTGATTTGGTTCAGGTCCTTTGCATATTTATCTTCAGTGGTTAGAGTCGGGCCGACCTAAGTTTGTGATCGCATAAATCTCGGCTGCCACGCCATGTCCGGATAGATGACGCCCTAGGACCACCCTGAAGGAGAGCAAATGGTACCGACCGGAACGGTCGTGCGCGAACGCAGCACCAGGCACAATTACCTGTCCCGCATCGCCATGTGCGCACTCGCATGTGGCCTGAGCGCGGGGACTGGTGCCGTGGCGCTCGGAGCGACAGCTGCCGGGGCGACTGCCATCGGCGCGTGGACAGCGACCAAGGCGCCGTTGCCGGCCACCGCAGCACTGAATCCTTCCGTCGGCGTCCGCCAGGTCACTTGCTCCGGCGTCGGCTCATGCGTGGGTGTCGGGACCTTCGCCGATGCTTCGCGCAGGCGGATAGGGGTGATCGAGCAACTGGCACGGGGCACGTGGAAGGCGACCGAGGCGCCGGTCCCAGCCGGAACCGGGACCGATGATCAGGTGGTTCTCACTTCCGTGTCCTGTCCCACAGCGAGGTCGTGTGGCGTTGCTGGGTACCTCGACACGGTCACCCGCAGGCGGCCCGAGCTTCTGACACTCCGCAACGGCAGCTGGACTGCCGAAGCTGCGCCGCTGGTGCCTGGGACCGCGCCAGAGTCCTCGACCAGCTTGTCGTCCATCTCGTGCCCACGGCGAGGCAGTTGCGTAGCGGTGGGCCGGTACCAGGATCGCGAGGGCCACTTTCAGGGCCTCATCGAGTCTCAGTCGGGACGCACCTGGCGTGCCGTCAAAGCTCCCCTCCCACCGGCCGCTGGCCCAGATCCGGTCGGCGGCCTGGAATGGGTGAGCTGCCCTGCGGCCGGGGCGTGCACCTCGGTCGGGGCCTACGTCGACAGGCGAGGCAGGCGAGTGCTATCCCTGGACGTGCTGGCCCGGGGGAAATGGACATCCGCTACATCGCCACTCCCCGCTGATGCAGCCGGCGATCCGGTGGCGTATCTCGGCTACGTGACCTGCCACGATGCAGCTAACTGCCTCGCTGTGGGAAATTACGTCACCTCGCTCGGCGCGACTGAGGGTCTTTTCGTGCGCAAAGCGTCCGGAGTGTGGCGGGCCATATCCGCCCCGGTTCCGACAGACGCCGATCCGGAGAACCCCGAGGCCACCATCAATGAGGCATCGTGCCCGACCGCGACCTTCTGCGCCGCGACCGGCGCCTACCACGACAGCGACGGCAACAGCCGGGCCTCGCTTGAGACCCGGACCGGCGGAACGTGGCACGCGGTGACGGCTCCGGCTCCTGGCGCCGACAGCTCGGGGAGGTACGTGTCCGCGGTCTCGTGTCCGAAGGCAGGCTGGTGCGTTGCCGCCGGCTCTACGGACGCCAGCGGCATGTTCGAGACCTACGCAGCCGGTCACTGGGCCGTGACTGCGGCGCCCCTTCCTTCGTCGGGCTTCCACGCCGTCTTCCGGAGCACCTCGATATCGTGTCCAGCCGTGCGCGCGTGTGCCGCATTCGGGGGCTTCACCAAGCACAGCGGCACCAAGCCCCAGGGCCAGGGACTGCTCGAAACGCTCGGCTAGCTACGACGAATTCCATCACCGGCGTCGCCGGGTCGGCGACCACTTGCGAAAGCGGTGGGTTTCACCGCCGGTGCTGTTCCCAGCCGTGCCGAAGACGCATGGTGAACCCGGCTCGGGCCAGATTGCGCGCACTGGCGGATTCCAGTGCCGCCGTCGCCGTGGCGGTCCGAGCGCCGGCGGCGGCAGCGGCGTTCAGCCGGTGGTGCAGCAGAGCTGCTTGAGCTCCCAGCCTGCGAGCCGCGGGGATAGTGGCGGCCCCGCCGAGCACGGCCACGTGGTGGTGGATGGAGAAGGCAGCAGCCGCCACGGGCCGGTCGCCTTGCCACGCGACGAAGCGCCGCATCCCGGCAGCCGAGTGCTCGGCTCGCAGGAATCTGCTCAGTTCTCCATGTGCCCCATAGCCGGCGGTCAGGATGTCGAGGAACAAACGCTCCTCGTCCTGGGTCCTGGCTTCAGTCAGGCGAAGACTGTGCGCCTGTGCTGACGTCGCATGGACGCGCAATGGGTCGATTATCCCGACTGGCCGCCGCTGCGCCGCCCCGAAGCCCAGACGGCGAAGCTCTTCGGCTAGCGCCATGGTCGGCTGGGCGACCGTGAGGGACGGCACCGGCGCGTGTGCTGCCGAGAAAACGGCCATTAGCCCGGGCAGCGCGCTGAGGGACTCCTCGGCCAGTCCGGAGACTGAGTTGAGAAAGCTGACGCCCGACGATGTCGTCAGCAGCGCAGGCAGTCCTTCGTGTTCGAAGGCGCAGAACCGGCCGGCCAGCCCGGCCTGCGTCGCAGCGGCAAAGGCCATCGTGGAGCGATCATGCAGGCTTCGCTCAGCCGTTCGGAGGTCCACCGCTCCAGTCTTCACCCCAGCTGATGCACTGGCTCCGCGGCGGCCGCCACCGGGCTCAACCGGTAGTTCAGGGAGCCAGCCTTGCCCCCGAGGAGAGCGATGGCGTCGGAGTACCGGTCGGCAGTGGCGTCCTGGTCGGGGTCACCGACCTGGCTGGTGTGGTCCGGGAGCTAGGACTCGGCGTGCTTGCCGGCGTGCTCCGTGAGGATGGTTCCGGCGTGGCCGCAGGCGGTGACGTGGCGGGCGCTGGCGTGGGCCGGGCTGAGGGCTGCACCGCAGGGGTGACGCCGACGGTAGCGGCCGACGGGGGCCTGACCCACAGGTAGACCGCCAGGGTGATCAGGAACACTGCTGTCAGGGCCCAGGTCGAGGTCCGCACCTGCCGCATCAGCTGGTCCCGTTCGCCGTAGCAGTGTCCAGGCTGGCCGTAGCAGTGTCCAGGCTGGCCGGCACGTTGATGCCCTCGCGCAGGAGCCCTGCCGCGATCCGGGCCCGCAGGATCCGTCCGACATCGAATTGCTTGCCTGGAAGTGTCCTAGCGACCAGGCGGACCTGGAAGTGATCCATGTCGATGCTCTGCACACCCATGACCGCCGGCGGGTCAAGCAGCAGCTTGCGCAGGTCCGGCTCCTGATAGGCATCCTCCCCGATCAGCCGTAGCAGGTCGCTCACCTTGTTGACGTCTACGGTGGCGGGCACCGGCACATCCACCACGGCACGGGCCCAGTCGCGCGAGAGATTGGTCACCTGGGTGATCTGGCCGTTGGGGGTAATGAGCACCTCGCCGTCGGGGGTCCGCACCGTGGTTATGCGCAGGGTGACATCTTCGACTGTGCCGGCCGCAGGGTCAGGCAGGCCAGGGACCGACAGCCGGACCAGGTCCCCGAAGCCGTACTGCCGCTCGGTGATGATGAAGAAGCCGGCCAGGATGTCCTGGATGATGCGCTGCGCGCCGAAACCCAGCGCCACCGCCACCACCGCGGCAGGGGCGACCAGGCTCGTCACCGGGATGCCAAAGCGCGCCGCGATAACCACCCCGGTTCCGCAATAGATGACGACCAGAGTGGCCCACGTGATCACCTGCGCTAGTGCGTGCCGGTGCTTCGACGCCTCCGACCGGACCAGCGCGTCTGTCTCCTGCGCGTTCGCGTCGATCCGATCGGTGATCCTCCCGCCGAGCCAGGTCACGCAGCGCGTCAGCAGCAACGCCCCGGTCACAAGCAGCACAATCTCCAGGCCGTTGCCCCGCGCCCACCTGGAGATATCGGTCAGTGGCTCCACGCTCAAGAACATAGCCACCCATCATCGCCGAAGCCGCGACCAGCGACCACAACCTTGGCACGGCGCCGGCCACGGCGAGCGCGAACACACCGTTTGCTGTCAGCACCGCGGGGTAGTGCAGGTTCCTTCCGGCCGCGGGCAGGCCGTGCATGGCATCGACAAGATGCCTCTGCACGGTCGAGACGGGTCGTTTCGAGCGCAGTCTGTCAGCCCTGACTGCGGCCGGGGCACTGATCACCGCAGCGGAGGTCTGTAGAGCAGCGCGCCCACCGCTATTGTGGCCGGGCTGCGCGACGTTGGGGCGAGCCGGATTACCTACGCTGGAAGTGGCTGTCGTCGTAGTCTGGCAAGATCAGCGGCATGGCCTGGCGGAACCCGGTCACCTCCGCGCTTGCTTCCAGGCCGGGGCCCAGTGTCTGGATCCAGTACCAGAACCCGCGCGAGGCGAGCAAGCGTTCCAGATACTCCTCGAAGGTGTAACCGGTGTCGCGCAGTTCCTCGCCGATGTAGTAGTAAGCCACCGAGTCTGCGGGCGGCCGCCCGTCCCGCTGGATGAGTGCGGCGCGCGCCTCCGGCACGAACATGTCGACAGGCTTCACCGCGGCGATCCCCGGTGTGGGCAGCGTCCACAGGTGCCGCCGCAGACGGTCCGCCTGGTAGTCAGATTCATCGGCGAAGTCCCGCGCGAAGGAACTGGCGGTCGAACCAGTTCATGTGCTGGTCGAGATGCTGGTTCCTGGGCTCGTCCCATAGCAAGGTCGTCCCGAGCATCGGTGGCGTGCCGCTGGCGTCCTCGAGCTGCGCGTAGATCTCACCTGGCTGCACGTCGGCCAGGGCGGCCGGCCCGAGCTGCATGGTGGCGGTGCGGATCCGGAGCTGGTAGTAGCTGTGGGCCAGCTTCTCCGCCGCGAGCAGGGTCCGGGTCGCCCGCTGCAGGACGTCGAGGCCGACGGTGTTGCGCAGCTCGCGGACGGTGGTGTCGGCGACTAGTCCACTACGAAGAAGAACGGCGGCCCTTTGCCGAGCACCGTCTGAACGCCGAGCACGGCGCTCACGTCGAGCTGGAAGGCGGTATCGACCTGGTTGTACCGGCGGGTCAGGTCGGTCAGCACCCGCATCGGCGGGACGGTCACCTGCAGCTCCTCGTACAGTGCCTCGAAAGGGGCCAGGAACTGGCTCATGAAGGCGGCCGCCTGATCGCCCGCCGTAGTGTTGGTCCGTGCTAACCCGCCGGTCGCGAATACTCGGTGGGCGTGCAGGATCCGATCCCGTGAGCCCGATCTGGTGAGATAATGGCATATGTCATCGGCTCAGCCGCTGCGCGACTCGATCAGCCCCGGCTACCCCGGCTGCTGATCACCTGAAACTGCAGATATCGGCCGGGTGACTCGCCCTGACTCGTGGAGGCGGACCATGACACCAACGCCCCGGCGCCAACGCCAGGTAGCCGCAGACCGAGCGCACCAGGCATCGGGCGCCGACTGGGCGGGCCAGCCCGCGGCGGCGGTGCCAAAGTTTGCCTACGCACCAGTCATGGCCATCGCCGCTCTGCTGGCTGTGCTGCTTATCTCACTGTCCGGACGCTATGGATACCACCGTGACGAGCTGTACTTCCTGGCCAGCGGGCGGCACCTGGCCTGGGGCTATCCCGACCAGCCGCCGCTGGTGCCGCTGATCGCCCGGCTGATGTCCGACCTGGCGCCCACCTCGCTGGTCGTGCTGCGACTGCAATCGGCCGTCGCGGCTGCCGCGCTCGTGCTGATGACTGCGCTGATCACTCGTGAGCTCGGCGGCGGCCGCGCCGCGCAGATCCTGGCCGCAGCGTCGATCGCGGTGGCTCCGCTGGTCATCGGATCGGGTCACCTGCTCAGTACTACGACGCTCGACCTGCCGGTATGGGCGCTGGTGTGCTGGCTCGTCATCCGCATTCTGCGAGGTGGCGACGACCGGCTCTGGCTCGCCGTTGGCCTGGCAACCGGTGTCGGACTGTTCGACACCGACCTAGTCGTCTTTCTCCTCGTCGCAGTCATGATCGGGTTTGCCGTGAGTGGGCCGCGACGGCCGTTCACCTCGATCTGGCTGTACGCGGGTGGCCTGATCGCGGTTGCGCTGTGGGCGCCTTACCTGGCCTGGCAGGCCAGTCACGGCTGGCCCGAGCTGGCGATCGCACGGTCGATCGCGGGCGGCGGCTCGGGGACATCGGCGCCGCGCTGGCAGCTGCTGCCGTTCCAGCTGGTGCTGCTCGGGGTGTATCTCTGCCCGGTGTGGGTCGCCGGCATAGTCCGGCTGCTGCGCGGACCGACCCTGCGCTGGTGCCGTCCGCTGGGCGTGGCCTACGTCGTCCTCGTGGTGATCTTCCTGATTGCTGGCGGCAAGCCGTACTACCTCGGAGGCATGTTCCCGGTCCTGCTGGCCGCGGGTGCGGAGCCGGTCGTGGACTGGATGCGCCGCGGCCATGGGCGGGCGCGACCGGCGCTGATCGTCGCCGGGGTCGTGCTGACCCTCGTGGGAATCCCGGTGACGCTGCCCGTCGTGCCGGTCGCGGACGTGCACAGCACTCCGATCGTCGCGCTGAACTACGACGCAGGGGAGACGATCGGCTGGCCGGCCTACGTGCACGAGATCGCGGCTGTGTACGACTCGCTGCCGGCGTCGCAGCGCAGGTCGTCCATTGTGCTGACTAGCAATTACGGCGAGGCAGGCGCTGTCGGCCACTTCGGCCCGGCGGTAGGCCTGCCGGCCGTCTATAGCGGACATAACGGGTACTGGTACTGGGGGCCGCCGCCTGCCGCTGCGACGACTGCCGTTGCTGTCGGCTTCGACCGCCAGGCGCTCAGTCCGCTCTGCGGAACCCTGCGGCTCGCCGCGCGGCTCAACAACCAGGTGGGTGTGCATGACGACGAGCAGGGAGCACCGGTCTGGGTCTGCTCGGCGCTGCGTGCCAGCTGGGCGGTGATATGGCCGGGACTGCGCGATTTCGGCTAGACGGCGTGGGGGAGCCGGCGACGCAGCGGGGTGCGGGACGCGGGGGAGCCGCGGTCATCTTCGATTTCTTCGGAACCCTCACGAGGGGCACCCCGGAGCGGGTGTGGGACGAGCATGCGGCCAGGAGCGCCGCTCCGCTTGGCATTGCAGCGCGAGCCTGGCGCCTGGCGCTGGATACCTCGTTCCCTGAGCGGGTGACGGGCAGGCTCGGTGACTTGCCTGCGACCTTCCGCGAGCTTGCCCGCCGCTGCGGGCTCGATCCGGGGGAGGACGCCATCGCGGCGGCGTGTGCGGCGCGAATGGCCGCGCAGCGCGAGCTGTTCGCCCTGCGCGACGGTGCTGTCGACGTGCTGGCCGAGCTGCGCGGCCGCGGTCTGCGCCTGGGAGTGCTGAGCGACTGCACCGTCGAGCTGGCGGACACCTGGCCGCACCTGCCCGTATCGGCGCTGGTGGACGCCCGTGTGCTGTCCTGCGATGCGGGCCGGCGCAAGCCCGATCCTGAGCTGTTCCAGTTGATCGCACGCGATCTCGGCGTTCCGCCCCGTGACTGCTTGTACGTCGGCGATGGCGGCGGCAGCGAGCTCTCCGGGGCATCGAGGTGCGGAATGCGGGCCGTGATGCTGCGAGCCGCGGACTGGGATGACCATGTGACCCACGCCCGCGAGGACGGCTGGGCCGGCCTGGCCGTGCCCTCGCTGGCGGCTGTCCTGGCGTTGGTGTAGTCGTCGCGAAGCGCTGGATGCGGGTGGGCACTATGTGCTGGACCAATCCACCGCACTGGGCGGGGGAGCGGGGGAGGGGCGAGGGCAGTCAGATGGCCTACGGTGGCGACTCAGCGCGAAAGTCCGACAAGGTCGCGGGTCCCTGGATCTACGCTCCCGAGATCGTGCGCTCGGAACTTGAGCGATATCTGGATGACGCATCCCGGCCTGACATCCAGGAGCTGCCGACCCGATGCCCGGGCTGGGACGTGCGGACCGTGACCGTCCATCTGGTCTGCACTTTCACGCGGTTCGGCGAGATGCTCGCCCGCGGCCGGTCCGGCGACTTCTCGCCGCCGTTCGCCGTTAACCAACTGGCGGCGGAGAACCAGCGGGCAGTACGCGACTATGCGGGAGGCGATCCCTGCGAGCAGCTCCGGGCCGTGGTCACAGACTTCTGCGCCGATCTGACTGAAGGCGAGGAACTGATGCCGCACCAGCATGGGCCCATCCCGGTGGGACTTCAGGTCCTCTTCGGGATCAGCGAACTCGCGATTCACCATGACGATGTGGCTGTGGCGGCCGGCCACCGGTATCTTCCGCCCGCGCGGACGCTTGCTGTTCTTGGCCAGCTATCGCGACGTTGGCGGGGCGTCGAGGTGGGGGACTGGACCACCATTGTCCTGGCCTCCGGCCGGCTGCCTCCCGGTGCCAGCTGATCGGCGGATTCGAAGGAGAACGACCTCGTGGAGATCTTCGCATTCGATCGCGCGGAGCGGGCCATTCAGCGATTCGGCAGTCAGGGCGCTTGCGCCACCCGCGTAGCCGCAGCCGAGGGCGGCCTCCAGCTGACCTGTCTGACCATTGGGCTAGCTAGGAGCGCGCATTCGTCGGGGCCGGCGGTAGTGGCCGGACTGCCGGAAATGGGTCCGCGCGGGTCCGCGATGAGCTATGGCGCCCGGCGAGGAAGCGCTGGCGCGCGTGACACGCTTGCCCGTCTGCCCGGCTAGCGTCGCTGATCGAGCCAGGCTTCGGAATCAGGGCAGCAGGCTGACGGTGACGCCATCGGAGAACGCGGAGTCGTGCAGGACTGCCCTGGTCGCCTTGTCGCCTGCGGGCAGATCGAAGTAGAGACTGCCGTGGACGGTGACGCCGGGGTTGATCTGGTTGAAGAACACGCCGCCGCCGTTGCTGCTGTTGCCGTCAATGTCAGCTGATGAGTTCGCGGAGAATTGGCGGCCCTTGCCGTCGTAGACGTACTGGGCTGAGTCGTCCAGGATCTGAGCCTGGCCGCCGATGTTCGTCACGGCAACGTGCAAGACGGTGAACTCGCCATGGGCGGTATCCCCTAGGCCCTGGGAGACGTCACCGACGTTTTTGGTGTGGCTGACGCTGGTCACCACAAACTGGAACTTGCCGTCCCGGGCCTTCGCGCCGATACCCTGTGCCGAAGCGCCGGACGAGCCCGAGCTGGCCGATGGGGAGCCCGAGGTAGCGGTGCCCGATCCTGGGCCGCCACTGTTGCTGGCAACGACCGCAATGATCACGATGAGGATTATGAGGAGGGTCAGGCCGCCGCATCCGAGCAGGAATTTTTTCCCGGTGCTGCTCTTCCTCGGCGGCGGCTGAGGCGGTCCGTAGCCTGGCGGTCCGTAGCCTGGCGGCGGTGGGCCCCAGCCGGCGGGAGGCTGCTGAGATGGCCCGTAGCCGGGCGGCGGAGTGGACACGATAAGGATTCTCTCAGTGACTCTGAGTGTTCACGATAGCGGGTCGGCTGGCAGGCTCCTTTGAGGCTTGCCGTGCGGTGACGGCACGGCCACGCGGGTGGTCACCTGCACGCTCGTGTTCCCGCCCTGCCCGACGATGCGGCTGGTGTGGGCGCCCGATCCCAGAACGCGCTCACCGATGAGCAGGCCACCGTGCTGGCCTTCGGCCGGGCTACGCCAGCTTCCGGGAAGGCCGCCAGCACACCGAGCACACGCTCAAGCGGGCCGGGCTGCTCCCCGGCACATCACCGCCGAGCACTGACCTACGGCACCAGGACGTCAACGCCGCAGTCGGTCATCCGGAGACACTGGCAACGGCGCACGTACGCAGCCGCCGGGGCCTACCACTGCCAAGGAGGACCAATGACATCAACTTCGCACGGGTCACTGGCAGCAATGTCGCGTTTCCACTGACATCTAGTTCGCGCTCAACATGATCAGGGGAAGTGCTGAGCGTCAGAAAGATGTCACGGATGACGTTGAAACCATGTCACCCCTGATCAAGACTCAGGGGGGCGTAGCCGGTCCGGGTCTGCCGGGCACTATCCCGTGGCGCAGTCACGGCAACCCACGCGGGCAGCTTCGACCTCGCCCCCGATTCCAGGTACGGATCTGGATGGTCGATGATGCGACCGCGAAGAAGGTGGCCACGATCTACAACACCCGCGGCGACAAGGTAAACGACTCCACGGCGAAGTGCGCCTACTCGGAGACCAAGGAACAGGAGTTCGCCCGTCGGCTGGTGAACGGCAGCGAGCATCTCGGCCAGGACAACGTCGAGGTTCTCTCCAACTCCGTATCGGCCAGCTCACACAAGTTGACCGCCTTCAACACCATCAGCGGGGCGATCGAGACATCATGGAAGGGCGGACCGGTCACCGCCGCCGACGTCGAAGCAGAGTCCAGCTGGCTGATCAGCGCATGGGACTCGCTGGTTAGGGGTTCGCCCCGAATACGGCAAGCTCTCGACACCTGCACGCCAGGCCCAGCGGTCGGCCACTATCGCCTCCAGCGCCGTGGGATATCGCAGCCGAGGACGGCGATCTGTTCTCATGGCATAACCCGGTGTGGGCGGCCGCGGGAGTTGTCACGCCTAGCGGATCAGGCACCGGCACACTCGGTACCCGAAACAGCTTTCCCGCCCGTCGTGCGGCGATCCGGGTTCTGCGCGAAGCGATGAGTTTGGGCCCTGATTTGCCCGAATAGGACAGCCGACCACGGAGGGCGAGCAGGTGATCGCGCGATCACCTGCTCGCCCTTCAAATCTGTGCTGCACGGCTGGCCCGATGACGATGTCGCCGTGATCGCCGGCTGGCCTTCCGGAGTTCGGATTCCAGGCCATCGATTATGCGATTCTCAGCGGACCCCGCCGTCGCGGCAGTGCGGATTCAGGTGCGCTGGATTTCGATGGCGATGACGCCGAGTGCTTCCTTGTCGGC
>OCZU010002389.1_pt1 | contig 11996 bp, 6 predicted proteins | sample 1539001 | NCBI WGS metagenome assembly OCZU01 (sample SAMEA3539306, study PRJEB22396) | soil metagenome | biome: tundra; feature: field; material: soil | place: USA | collected 2010-05 | depth 0.15 m
CCCCCTTTCGCACCAATACAATTTGGATTCGGAGCAAGACCAACACCAAGAGCAAGAGCAAGAGCGGCGGACAGGAGTGTCCGCCCCACACCATCGAGTTTCAGTAGATGCCGGATTCGATAATCCACCGATCGCCCTGCTTCATTAATTTGGCGGTAAAGTTGCTTGACGAGCTTAGAGTTCCGACCCGGATTTCTTTGCCTTTGACGCTGGCCACGATGCCCTGAATGTCTGGTTCGTCCAGATCGAGTTTCAATTTTTGGGGCTCGGACGATCGAAAGGAGTCCCGATAGACGTTTCTGACGTTCTCGGAGCAGGAAGGATAAAGAGCCACAATGCCGGCGAGATCTTTGCGGTTGTAGGCTTCTTCGAAATGGCGAAGGACGCCGAGAACGGCTTGCCGGTCGGTCAGGGCGGTGATTTTCAGGCGAGCCTGTTCCGCGTAGGCGCTCATGGGGTGGCGGGTTAAAAAGGCTTGCAACGGATCGACACTATTGGCTTTCATAGCGTCCATGAATTCCGCCTGCTCGTTTTGAAGGTCTGCGACTAGCGCTTTTGCTTCGCCGCTATGTTGTCCTTGCGGGTAGGTCTTGAGAAACGAATCGAGGGAGGCGAGGTCGGTGCGGTTTACATTCTTCCAGTCAAGATCTTCGAGTCTGGCTCGCACCTGAGTCGCATGTTTGCTGTTGGGATAGGTCTGCAAGAAAGTCTGCAGCGCGGTCGGGTCGGCGGAATCAGCAATGAGGGAATAAACGGCGGCTTCGGCGGCCGACGCATCCGGCATCATAGTGAGATTAACCGTGGTTGCACTGCCAAGCACCAATGCGATCTCACTGCTTGCGGAATGGTATCCTGGCTTCTCCACTTGGATCCTGTGGGTGCCCGGGCTGGCATCATGGGCAAAAGTGCCGTCGGGCTTTACTAGGCCTACTTCGTTCCCGTCCAATCGCACCGTCGCTCCAGACACTCCCGTCCTGATCACAAACGACGGCGCTACTTCGTGTTCCAGTTTGACGCTAATCTGCGTCACAGAATCCTTAGACACCTGCGCCGAACTCGCCAGAGATCGGAAGCCCGGCTTCTCGACGCGGATATTGTAGGAAGCAGGAGGGAGTGGGATCCGAAGGTCGCCGGCGCTCGAGGTTCGTCCAAACTGGACATTGTCAACCAGGACAATTACATCGGACTGCCCAGCGTGCAATAGAATTCCACTGCTTTGAGTCAGGTCACCCGCAAGGGGGATACGCGAGGAGGCCCAGAAGGCGGGCGGCTTCGGGCTTTCGAAATGACGCTCGGCGATGGTGTTTTTTGCGAGATAAAGATTCCAATACCCAATTGCCGTTCCAAGCAGAAGGACGGGGATGGTCACTGCGAACGCGCGCTTGAGCCCGCGTTTATAGGCGGCGCGCTGGCGGCGCAATTCGGCGCCGGGCATATTGGAGTTCACCCAGTCATGATTGAAGACCTCTTTGTAAACGCGGCTGCGAACTTTCAGGACGCCATTTTCGACGCGGGTGATTCCCGACAGTCGCAGCACCGAAATCAGCGGATTGGTTTCGTCGTCTTTGACCACTTTGCCGTCGAGAATCCGCTCGTGGAGCGTAAGCAGACCGGGAGTGTCGACTTCGCTGCGCAACATGCGCTCACGCACGAAGAGCAGATTGTCGTCTCGATCACGGGCGCGGCTGGAAAGAAAAAGTTCGCGGCAAAGGCGATCGACGGTTGCGACATTGCGGACGCCAACCTCCTGCGCCACGGCCCGGCACAGACGCTGGGTGAGGTAAGGATGGCCGCCGGTCCAATAGACTACGCGCCGAAGGATGGCGGCTCCGACCGCGTCGTCTACTCCCAGGCCTTGCACCAGAGGCATGGCCTCTTGCTCGGTGAAATCGGTGAGTTCGATACGGTGCCCAATGTTGAAGGGCGTGGTGCGGGTATCGCGAATCAAGTCCGATGGAGTCGCCACTCCAAGCAGGCAGAAGGTGAGGCGTTCGATCTGCGGATCGTGCGAGCGGCGATTGAAACATTCACGGATTCCGGCGAAGAACTCGTCCGTCGAGAACGGTAGGCTGCGAACGGCATCGATTTCGTCGACGAAGATTACGACGCGGCCTTCACCAACCGGCAGGATCGCATCGGAGAGCACGCGCATAAAGCGATGCATGGGGCCGAGTTGCGAGAAACTCCGCCAACAGTCTTCAACTTCATCTTCGAGATGGAATTGTTGGCCGGCGCGTTCGATGAGTCCGTTGTACCACTGCTCGGTTGTAAGGTTCTGGCCAAGACTGGTCAGGTCGAGAACGGCGACGCGCGCGCCGTTTTCGCGCAGGCGGGCGGCGGTGCGGACCATCAGCGAAGACTTGCCCATCTGGCGAGCGGTGAGGACGTAGCAGATTTCTCCGGCTTGCAGAGCGCGGTAGAGAGTCTGGTCGGCGCCGCGTTCGATGTAGGAGGGCGCATCCCGGCGAAGGGTTCCGCCGACGACAAAAAAACTGGCCGGTAGCGTCTCAGGCATGGGCACTCAAATCAAATGGCGACCCAGGTATTGCTCGTACAGTTGGCAGCGCAACTTCATGTCACGCGCGCATTCTCCGGCCACGATGCCTGAACTGCGCAAGCGGTAAAACGATTCGGTGCTGGAGGAATGTTTTCCGTGAATGACGTCGCGCACAACCTCGCAGAGAGCGGGATCCTGATTCAGGGAAACAAAAATTCTCCGCAGGTGATCGCCGTATGGACCCTCGTCGCGGGCTGCGCCGGACGTAAAGTCGAGAAACGAAAGCCCGCGCTCGGTCATCTGATGAAGTCCGCGCTGGGTCAGAAAGGGCTGGCCGCCGAGCAGCGTGTAAAAGCGCTCGGTTTCACTTTCGTTGCGAAGTGGGAAGCCATAGCGCCGGTTGAGTTCACGCACTTCATCGAGAGTGAAGTCGGTCAGCACCAGGCGCGTTCCAACATTAAACGGCGACTGGTTCACGTCAGTGATGAAGAGGTGCGCTTCGCTGGCGTAGGCGATGGCGAGGGATAGATTCTGCCACGGACCCGTGGGATCGAGCGAGCGCTCGTTATGCCAGGAGCGAAACAGTCCGAAAACTTCGCTGCCGAAATCGCAGGCGAAGAGGCGATCGACCTCGTCCATGCCCCAGACCAGATGGCCCTCGAGTTTGCCCAGGATTTCGCGGCGCAGGAAGCGTTCGAAATTCATGCTGGGGCCCCGGCGCGCGTTCCAGGTATCCTCGGGAGCCGCGTCGAGATCGAGTTGCTCGGCGATGGCCTGCGCTAGACAAAGGAAGAGACTCTCCACCGATTGCAAGTGCGCGGAATTGAGTTTCTGGAAATCGGTGAGCACCACGCGGGCTCCGCTCTTGCGCGCCTGTTGCAGTCCGCGCGCCATGAGGGAGGTCTTTCCCATCTGGCGCGCGCCTTTCAGGAGGATGATGCTGTCGTTGCGATCGACCGCCGAATAAAATTCCTGGTCCGAGGGACGAACGATGTAGAACTTGGAATGGAGGGGCAACGCACCTCCGACCGGTTCGAGGTTGGGCTTGCGGAGAAACGCTTCCTGCGGAGCCTGGAGAGCTTTCGCGAGATCGGCGACGATCTGGTCGTTATCGGCGGCATCTTTCCAGAGAGCATAGTTGAGGCCGTCGAGGGCGGAATGCAGCGAGTCGGGAAAATCGCCATGGAATTGGATGCGAACGGGAAAAATCCGCGGCCTGCCGTTCTGTCGCTCGGAGAACGAATGCGCCAGTTGCACTTCGTAGGAGAGCATTTCGCTTTCCACGGAGGCGGCGGATAGCAAGGCAACCACGGCGTCCGCTGTACCGATTTTCTTTTCGATCTCGCGCGCCCAATCGACGCCAACGGCGAGGTGGCGGTCGACAAAAACTTGATAACCGCGACTGGCCAGTTTTTCTTCCAGGGCCCGCATCACCTGTTCGTCGGGTTGAACATTACGGCGGTAAAGGAGGACGACCTGCAGTTGCTGCGCTTTGACAGTTGGCTCGGGAACAGTTACAACCGGCGCGGCGGTGCTTGCGCCTGCCGCGGGGGTCGCGCGCATGGCTATGCGGCGCAACTCCGCAGCGAGGTCGGCGGCGGACTGATAGCGCAGATCGCGATTCTTGTCCAGCGCGCGCGCGATGACACGATCCAACGCGGGCGAGATTTGAGAATTAACATGCACGGCGGGAGTGGGTTCGCGATTGAGGATCGAGTCGAACACTACCGCCGAGGTTTCTCCGCGAAAGGGAAGCACTCCGGTGGCCATTTCATAGAGCACCACGCCAAACGAGAAAAGATCGGTGCGGTGATCGAGGGGTTCGCCGCGCGCCTGTTCGGGAGACATGTACGATACGGTGCCCACGAACTCGCCGGGCTGAGTGATGTTCTGCCAGGTCGGTTGTTCGGCGGCGACGGTTGCGCCTAGAGAGTCGACCTCACCGCGGCCGGTGGGTTTGGCGAGGCCGAAATCGAGAATTTTGATGCGCTCCCGGTCGATGACAAACAGATTGCCGGGCTTGATGTCGCGATGGACGATACCCCGCTTGTGTGCAGCCTCCAGGCCGTCCGCGATCTGAATTGCGAAAGCGATAGTCTGCTCCTGGGGCAGTGGGGCGGATAGGATGGCCTGGCGCAAGCACTTTCCTTCCAGCAACTCCATTACGATAAAGTGGCGGCCCTCATGCTCGCCCACGTCGTGGACGGTGCAAAGATTGGGATGGTTTAGCGATGAAGCCGTACAAGCTTCGCGCTGAAAACGCTCGATGGCCGCCGGGTTCCTGGAAAAATTCTCGGAGAGGATTTTGATGGCGACGTGACGTCCGAGGCGGATATCTTCCGCCTCATAGACCACTCCCATGCCTCCGCTGCCCAGTTTGCGCAACACGCGATAGTGCGAAACCGTTTCGTTGATGATTGCGGCGGATTGCGTGTCCTTTTTAGCGGGGGGGCCGGAGCGGGAGAGCTTTTTCGGAACGTCCGGATTGCCGGCTTCGGCATTCCAGAAATTAAAGAGATGCAGTCGGGCGCCCTGTTTGTCTTCCACCTCGCCCAGATCGTGGAGCGCATCTTTCCAGTAGCCGAGTTGCTGCATCAGGTCGGCGACAAACTCAGAAATCAGGATGTGGCCCTGATCGCCGCAATTCATGACTCTTTGGGCCACGTGAATCCCGCTATCGCTCACGGTGCGGTTGAGTTTCATGTCGGGCGTTCGGCATACAGGCCAGGAGTGGAGGCCCATGCGCAGGTGGATTTTTTCGGCGCTGCGGGCGCTGCGGCTGATTTCCATCGCGCAACGTAAAGGAGCCTCGGGATCGCCGAAGAAGACCAAGGCCATTCCGTCGTTGCTGGGCGCAACGGTGAGCTGATTCCTGGCGCGGGCTCGGCAGAACTCGCCGGAGCGATGTACGAGATCATGCAAGTTCTGTAGGAGGATGCGCCGCTGCGGCTCGGGCAGCGTAGACGAGCCGGTAACGTCCAGCAGGAGGACATGCGCGAACTCGAGTTGTTGCGTCTGTGGTTGAACTATCGCTGCCATGCCGATGTCTTCAATCCGCTGCGGTTTGCGTCGGGGAGGGACGTTGCGAAAACGCGCGGCGCAATTCTTAAACCGACGATCGCTTGAATGCGTTCGGCCTGCGAATAGGGGTCGATGCCGCCAAACCGCAGACCTGTGCGGACCGAATTATGCCACATTTTGGGGTTCTTCCCAAGCAGGGAATTGGGGCGGATTTTAACAGGCATATTGAGGGAATGGCCGGGCTAACGATGGAAAATTCCGTTTGACAAGTGCAGTTTGTTGTTCTAGAAATGGCTCGCACGGATTGCCCGTTTCGAAGCTGACAATTCCCCTTCCCCAGGCGCGATTTTTCGGTTGGGACACGCCTGTTCCCGCAAGCATTGTGATGAGAGGAATCATGAGAGCGATTCGACTCCTGCAGACCCAAGTGTTAATGTTCGCATTTTCTTTACTGGCGCAGCCAATCGCGGCGCAATCGGTCTATGGCGGTGTTTCTGGGCGCTTGACGACGAGCTCGGGCACGCCGGTTTCCGCGGCTTTGGTAAGGGTGACGGCGGCGCAGACCAATGCGAGCGCCCAAGCCATGACGGATAACGACGGGTACTTCTTGATTAATAATCTAGCGCCGGATTTGTATGAGATCGACATTCGAGCGAATGGCTTTAAGCATGTGCGCGGGACGGCGCAGGTGAGCGGGTCTGAGACAACTTCGATCAATTCGGCGTTGCCGGCCGGCGATCCCAATGTCATCGCGGAGTCGAACAAGATCAGCGACAACCCGTTCAAGATGGACCGAACCGATGTTTCTACTCATTTCGACAGCCTGAGCGTAAAGGATCTTCCGCTGTTGAACGAAAATCTGACGCATTTAGAGTTGCTGGTGCCCGGAGCTTCACCCGGCAAGCTCTTTATTCCTCCCGATCAAAATCCACAGGGCGGACAACCGGTCAACATGAACGGGCAGCACTTCAGCGGCACCGCGTTTCAATTAGACGGCACGGAAACGCGCGACCCGCTGGAGGGCATTGTGGTGATTAATCCCACGCTCGATTCTGTCTTAGAGATGAAGGTCACGACCCAGGGCTACAACGCTGAATTCGGCGAGGCGACTGCTGGAGTGGTCACGGTGCAGAGCAGGACAGGAAGCAACGGGTGGCACGGCGATGGGTTTGGGTACCGGCGAACTGGATTTGGGCAGGCCGACGACCCGTTTAGCCCTGAGGGCGTTCCGCCCACTAAGTACAGCATTTTTGGCGGTTCGTTTGGCGGGCCGATTGTGAGGAACAAACTGTTCTTTTTTGGCGATTATCAGGGGACACGGTCATCGCAGGGGGCGAATTTGTTGTTAAGTGTGCCGCCGCAGAGTGTCGTTAACAACTGTGTCGGCCAGGGAGCGACTGGGAACTGCGATTTATCCGATTACCGCAACTTTATAACGTGCAACCCAAATAATCCCACTCAGTGCCTCACCGATTTGAAGGGCAATTATTTTGATGGTTACAAGATCCCGAATAGCGGCGGTCTTTACACGGACGATCATGTTTCGAGTCAGGCGGCCGCGGTGCTGGCGCTTTTGCCACCGCCCAACCAGTTGCCGACCGATCCAAACTGCGGCACCACTCTGGCGAACTCGGTATGCAACAACTATCTGGCCACGGGACAAGAGATTTTCAACGGCGACCAGGCCGACATCAGGGCCGACTATGATGCAAGCTCGAGCCTGCGCTTTTTCGGCCGCTACAGCTTCGGCCAATTTTATGACAACGGCGCACCTGCGTTCGGTGTTAGTGCCGGGGGCATGGGAACGAATCCTTCGGGATTCGCGGGAATAGCTCGAACACGAAATCAGGGGATTGCGTCGGGGTTTACTTACACGCTCAGTCCCAAGTTACTAACTGACTTCCGCTTCGGCTACTTCCGCTACCGGTTGAACGTTAATGCTCAGGATTATGGGCAGATTCCCGCGGTCGAAGTACGGGGAGGGGTTTCTGAAATCCCGAATATTTCTGCCGCGGCGACCGGTGATCCCTTCGCGACGGGTCTCCCGGATTTTGAAATCCCCGCGCTAGGAAACTTCTCCGGCGATTATCTCCGGATGGGATATTCGGGCGTGGCCAACAATTGCGATTGTCCTCTTCGCGAGCGGGAGCAACAGTTCCAGTTGGTGAACAACTGGACCCGAATTGCCGGAAAGCACACGATCAAGTGGGGGGGCGATATTCGGTTGCTACAGAATTTCCGCTTCAACAGCGACCGGCCGCCCACGGGGTACTTCGATTTCGGGCCGGACACAACCGGCTTGAGCTTTGCGACTTTTCTGATCGGCGATGTAAGCGGAGGATTTGACAGGACCACCAGTAGTGCGTCGGCGGCGTCGGCGGGTGAGCATCAGAAGAGGCTGAGCTTCTATGCTCAAGATACTTGGAAGCTCAGGTCCGGCAAGCTGACAGTGAACTATGGCTTGCGCTGGGAGATCTACCTGCCTCAGACCGTGACTGGAGCGGGCGGCTTCCTGATCCCGGATCTGAATAACCATGACCCGGCCACGACTTACATTTCCAACGGACTACCCTTGACCAATGCGGCCGGGGGCATATCGGGAAGCCTAAAGAGTTTTGCGCCGAGGCTTGGCTTTGCCTATCTTATTAATTCCAGTACAGTGGTGCGGGCGGGATACGCACGCAGTTTCGATGCGGGCTATGGAGGGGATATCTTCGGTATCGCGGCAACGGAGAATCCCGCAGTCACAGTGGACCAGACGGTAGGGGGAGGATTCAATTTGGCGCAGGGCCCGCCGGTATTTACCTTCCCTAGCGGTCCACGGTTCTCACTGTTGAATCTGGCGACTTTGAATGCGGGAAATCCGAATACAAATCCAACGATACCGCCCAGCGGAGCCGATCTCTACGCTCTGCCTTCGCAAGTGCTCGTTCCCACGGTGGATTCATGGAACTTCACCATACAACACGAGCTTACGTCGTCACTCTATTTTGAGTTAGCCTACGTAGGCAACAAAGGCACGCATGTGTTCACGGATAGTAATTCGGGAGGGACTTACTACAATCTGAACCAGCCCGCGCTCCAGGGTTTGATTGAGCAAGTACCGAAGAAACAAAACGGGAAGTTCGATTACAGTAGTTGCAAGGCGGGTCAGAACGGTGTGTTTTATAATACTTTCTGTCTAACGAAGCCTCAGTTTAGAACTTTTTATCCGCAGGTTGAGATCCAGCCCGATCCCTGTCAACCAACGACGACGTGTTTCTTTGTCCCCACCAATTATCAGATAAATTATTTCGGCAACAACGCTTCCAATAACTACAACTCACTGCAGACAAAAGTGCGGAAGAACTTTACTCATGGTTTTGCGTTACTTGCCCACTACACCTGGTCGAAAGGGCTGGACTACGAACCAAACTACTTTGCTTCCGACCCGGCAGCAGGTTATGGCCCGGCTAGTTTCGATATAAGGCACCGATTTGTGATGACCAACATCTGGGAGTTGCCGATAGGACGCGGGAAGGCGTGGCTAGGGGAAATTGGAACTACGGCGGATCGGTTTGTCGGGGGCTGGACGATAAGTGCGGTCACGATGTGGCAGAGCGGCTTTCCGTTCTCGCCGACTTATTCCCAAGATACCTGTGCCAACGATACGGACACGGATCACAAAGCCTGCCGTCCAAATCTCGTTGGGCCTGTCCACACTACAGGTAATCGTGAGCAATATTTCACTACTACGGGAGGGATACCTCTTCCGGGGGCCGACAATAATCAGGACTGTGTCGACCCGACGCAGCAATTTCCCGACGGCAGGTATTGTGGCGTGGGTCCGCAAGGACAGTCGATACCGGGTACACCGGTGGGACCGTGGCAGCGCCCGGGGCCGGGACAGACAGGAAACGTTGGCCGAGATTCGTTCACAGGTCCTGGCTTTTTCCAAAGCGACGTTGGTATGGCGAAGTTCATCGCGATTTCGGAGCGTATGGATTTACGTTTCCGAGTCGATGCATTCAATGTGTTTAACAGAGTGAATCTAGGGAATCCGAATCCTTGTGTGGATTGCCAGTCCGGCGGGGCAATTACTGCGCTCGCTTCGGGAGCATTTCAGAGAAAGCTCCAGTTCTCAGTGCGGATCGAGTTCTAGACGGCCTGACGCTCGGGTAGCGGCAGTCCTCTCACCAAAAAGGCAGTCCTCTCACCAAAAAGTGCGTGCAAACTCGCTACGGTTCAACCTTTCTCTGTGCCTGCGCATTTCTTGGAGACCGAAGTCCATCTTCCTGCATCAATCACTGGACGGCTTTAACGCGTGCGGTTCAAACCAAAATCTTAACCGAGGAGACAAATCTATGGCGACGATCACCACTAAAGACGGTACGCAGATTTACTACAAAGACTGGGGAAAGGGGCAACCCATCGTGTTCAGCCACGGCTGGCCGCTTAGCGCCGACGACTGGGACGGTCAGATGTTGTTTTTCGGCCAGCAAGGCTATCGAGTCATCGCGCATGACCGTCGCGGCCACGGGCGCTCCTCCCAAACCTGGGACGGCAACGACATGGACACCTATGCCGACGATCTCGCAGCTCTTACTGAGAAACTTGACCTGAAGGGCGCGATCCACGTGGGGCACTCCACGGGCGGGGGAGAAGTTGCCAGATACATCGGCCGGCATGGCTCGAAGCGCGTCGCCATGGCCGTGCTGATCAGCTCCGTGCCCCCGCTGATGGTGAAGACGGACAAGAATCCTGCGGGTGCTCCGATCGAGGTGTTCGATGACCTGCGAGCCCAATATGTGAAAAATCGGCCGCAATTTTACAAGGACATCACCCTTCCGTTCTACGGCTACAATCGGCCCGGCGCGAAGATTTCGGAAGGCATCCGGGAGAAGTGGTGGCTCCAAGGGATGATGGGCGGGATGAAGGCGGCCTACGACTGTATCAAGGCTTTCTCCGAGACGGACTTCACGGAGGATCTGAAGAAGTTCGACGTGCCCACGCTCATTCTTCATGGCGACGATGACCAGATTGTGCCGATCGGCGCGGCGGCATTGCAGTCTTCGAAGCTAGTGAAGGGTGCGACGCTGAAGGTGTATCCCGGATTTCCGCACGGCATGCCCACCACCAACGCGGACCAGATCAATGCCGACTTGCTCGCATTCGTGAAGCAACGCCAGGAAGCGGCTGCGTAAAACGTTGCGACAAAGTAAGGCAGAAGCCTCCGAAGAAGCGATTCTTCGGATCGTCGAATCAGGCGACAGCTCTGGATGCAGCACTGTTGTTCCCGGTCCCGGCTTCCGCGTCGAGCGGAAAGACCGGGATGGAGCAACAGACTGCCCACGACACAGCCCATGTCTGTCTGGGTACTGCCGGTTTAGGGGACAAGTCTACTTTTCACACTTCTCGGTACCGGTGAATTCCTTCACTACCTGGGTGCGTTTCCAGGCTTCGATCTGTTGGCGCGCATCTTTTACGAGTTTTGCGAACCGGCGGGCCAATTCGTGAATGCGCTGCGATTGCCTTCTTTGAATCGCCTCGGTGGGAATCAGTTCTGTGCCAACCCCGATGGCAGTCGCTCCCGAGAGGATGAAGTGGGCGGCGGTCTGCTGATTCACTCCGCCGGCGGCAATCAAAGGAATCTGCGGCAAGGCTAAGTGCAGGGCATGGATGTATCTGTCGCCGCCCACCGGACCGCAGGGAAACACCTTGACGAAATCAGCGCCGGCGCTCCATGCGGCCAATACCTCGGTCGGGGTCAAGGCGCCGGGCAGCACGCTGATATTCTCTTTGGCGGCAAATTCCACGATCGCCGGATTGAAGCACGGAGCGGTGATAAAGTGGGCGCCCGCGTCCACGCACGAGCGCGCTGTCTTGGTGTCGAGTACGGTGCCCGCTCCAACAATGATGGTGGGATCGGAACGGATGAGGTGGGCTACCAATTCGAGGGCTCCGGGCACCGTCATGGTGATTTCCACGATCGGTATCCCGCCGCGCGTGACGGCCTCAGCGGCGAAATGAGCATCCTCGCCGGATGAGACCCGGATGGCGGGAATGATGGCAATCTCTCGAATGCGGGAGCAGACTTCATCTTTTGTCATTGTCAAAATCCTTCCTGCGCATTTTCAGCCGGGACACCCAGTTCAAAGAGATTCATTTACAGTGCTTCATTGGGATCCGCTTCCGGTAACCGATCATCACTGCGCGCAAACCAGGTGTACAGAGTCGGTAACAAAATTACGCTGATGACTAAATCGGCCAGAAGTCCACCAACGATGACGATGGCAAACGGGCGTTGGGAATCGGATCCGATGCCGTGGGAAACTGCTGCGGGCAACAGCCCCAGAGTTGCCACCAGCATGGTCATCATGATCGGTCGCAACCGCAGAACTGCTCCCTCCACGGCGGCTTCCTCTATGTCATAGCCGCGGGCCCGGAGCTGGTTGATATATTCCACCATGATGATGCCGATTTGCACGGAGACGCCGAA
>OCZU010002391.1_pt1 | contig 11993 bp, 14 predicted proteins | sample 1539001 | NCBI WGS metagenome assembly OCZU01 (sample SAMEA3539306, study PRJEB22396) | soil metagenome | biome: tundra; feature: field; material: soil | place: USA | collected 2010-05 | depth 0.15 m
CTGATCGCCCGGTGGGCGCGGCCGTCACCATCTTGTTCAGCCCGCGCAAGCCACACCGGGCCATCGCAGAGTCACGCTGGCGCCGCAGCTGCCTGATCCTCCTCGCCGTTACCATCGCGTGCGGGGTGCTGGTGGCCGTGATCCCCCATCCGTCGTCCTGGGTCGGCTGACTCAGCCAGCTGCCTAGCCGAACGGCCAGCTGCGTGCGTCAGTCGCTTGTCGTGCAGGTCGCGCCGTTCACGGTCACGGTAATCCGTGCGCCGGGCCGGGGGCCGTTGAGGTAGATCAGCGCATATCCGGAGCCGTCCGTTTCATAGCTGTGCGAGTAGCCCTCAGCGCTCGCGGTCGCGCTCTGGTATGGCTGATCGGAGCGCACGTAGACGTTGTTGTCGTGGTCATGGGCGTTGTAGACGCTCGCGGTGGCAGTGCACCATGCGCCTGACCCTTTTGCGCGGGCCGGCGTGGACGCGGCTGCAGGGGAGTAGGGCGCGGCGCCGGCGTAGTCGGCGGCCAGGGCCTTGCTGACGGCTGCTGCCACCGCCGGGTCGCGGGTGAGGATCCCGAGTTCCCGGTTGTAGCTGAGGCTGGCGACGGAGAAGTTCTGCGAGCCGGCCAGCACCTGCTGGCCGGGCAGGCCGGCGTCGGCGACGATCGCCTTGGCGTGGATGTACAAGGCGCCGCTGTCGTCGGGGTACAGCCGGATATGCGCGCCGGCCTGGGCCAGTTCCGCGAACGCCGCATCCCATTCGCTGTCGGCGGTCATGGTGATCGTGACGTTCACGCCGCGCCGGGCGGCGGCTGCCAGCGCGCCGGTGACGGCGGGGTCGTCCATCTCCTCGTCTTCTACCGCCAGGGTGCGGGTGGCTCCGTTGATGACCGACAGGGTCGATGCCTGCGCGTTAGTCGGCGACCACACCAGGTCGGCGCCGTCAGGCGGCGTCAGGGCGCGGCCGGCGAAGTCGGCGTTGAAGGTGCTGACGATGGCGGCGACATCGGCCCGGCGCGTGTCGATCACCGCGAAGTCCCGGGTGCCGGGGAAGTCCTCGGCCACCAGGTTGAGGGTCATGATGACCGAGGTGGCGTTGTCGGCGGTGAGGGTCTTCTGGTGATAGGTCGTGCTAGCCGGGCCCCACCTCACGTGCACGCCGCGGGCGGCCAGGTAGTCGTAGGCGGCCGTGTTGCGGGACTTCTCCAGGTGCTGGTCGAGGATCACCCGCACGTCAACCCCGCGGGCGGCGTCCCCGGCCAGGTCCGCTTCCGCGGCCGGGTCGGCCAGCTCGTACATGCTCAGGTCGACCGACGAATGCGCCCCGGTGATGAGCCGGTAGACCGGCCCGATCCCGGCCTGGGGCTCGGTCAGCACGCGCAGCGGTGCGACCCGGCCCGCGGAGGGGTGCGCGACGGCATTCGCGGGGGCAGACGGCGCTGATGCCGGTGACTGGCCCGGCGCCGCAGGCGGCGGGCCTTGCTGCGGCGCCATGCTGCTGCATCCGCCAGCGCCGGCGGCCAGCACGGCGGCAGTGAGCATGACCAGAATCATTCGGTACATGTCAATTCGCCCCGCCCAGATGGGATCTTCCGACGTCCGCCCCATCTAAGCCGATGCCCAGAGCTCATGCGAACACTTGGATGACACCTTGCACGTCTCACCCCGACCAGGCCGAGACCCGCTTCCAGCACGCCCAAGTCGTGACGGCATGTCCGACACCAGTTCGCGGCCGCGCGGCAAGATCCGCGCCGCCAGCGCCCTAGGTCGACAGATAGTGCACAGCCATTTCCGGAGATCTGGGTCTACCCCGACGGCTAATGTGGCGATGGATCGTTAGGCAATTGGCTAATTAGATCACGAGTGTGGCCCTGGACGATCTGCAGGGCCTCTGCCGGTACGCCGGGATAACGACTTTGGTCGAGCTTCGCAAGCTCTGCCCACAAGTTGTGGAGAGTTTCAGCGACAGTGAGCAGCGCACGTCGGTTCGACATCGGCCATTGTTCGGCTTCGGCAATCAGATCATTTACGGTAATGCTGTCAATATCTGATTTATCGTTCACCTTCATCGCAAATGTTCGGCTGGCTGATTTGTGATGCAGATGCATGGCGACGTCGTAGGCGGGAGCGAGTGATGCGTCTCCGTCGGAGTGACGGATAAAGGAAATATTCTTCGCGTGGGCATCAGTGTTGCCGATCGCAAGGTTGAATGTGGTGAGCGCGAGCAGTTTGTGCGGCTCGGAGCCTCCAGCGCGCAGCACGTCCGCGAGCTTATTAAGCGCGGGCAGGCTACGAGAGCGCTGGAATTTATTGTTGGGATCGTCAGTGTTGATTCCGAGCGCCTGCGCTCCATCTTCCTGATGGATTCGCTGACTGCGCCCACTGGTGCTGGCGGATCTGTCGTAGCGCGAGACGACGATGGCAAGCTGCCCGCTGAAGTCGATAAGCTCCGCCTCAATTGTGGTGAGCCCGACAGCACGTGCCAGGTCGAGGCTGGCAACCTCAGTGTGCACCACGTCTTTGGCAAACGAGTCTGGAGGGTGCGCGAGCTTCGCGATGTGCGTAGAAGGATAGCCATCCAGGCACCGCGCCCAGCCGTCGCTGGTTCGCGCTAGAACGATTTTGGGCTGGACGCCGGCCAGCGATATGGACTGAAGACGATCATCGGCAATGGCCGAGGCTGGGCCAATGCCAGCGGCGTCGGCAAGCATCGCACCGATCTGGTCGTCAGTCACCGGCTCTAGTGACCCCATTCGATCAGGTTTCGCGTCACCTTCGCCGATAAACACGAGGGCGCCTGCAGTATCTTTCCCGTAAGCGCGGATCATTCCGAAGATATCATCTGAGGCGACTCCAGCGGCATGAGCGAAACGTTCACGGATGTTGCCCTCAGGCAGCAGTCCTGCGAGAAACACTCGCACTCTGCGGTGATGAGGCTGTTCGGCCGACCGGGTGATGGGAAGCAAATGTGACATCACTCTCCCGCCTTCGCCCCACCGCTCGTACGCCTCTTGTGACCACCGGAACCCGATCTCACCGTCGTGATCGGTGACCGTCGCAATCCGGGTGCCGTAGAGCCAAACGTCGAGGGGTTCCCTCGCGGTCATCCGATCTGCTCCGCCTGCAGGCGGACCCCGAGAAGGCGCAACATCTGAAACAGGCGCTCTGTGTAGAGCCCAGGTTTGCCGTTTTCAATTTCGCTCACATACCGGCGACTCACGCCCAGTTCCTCGGCGAGCGCCTCCTGCGTTAGACCGCGATCCTCCCTGACACGTGCCAGGAACCGGCCAAGGTCTTCAGATGTGCGGACAGCCGCCCAAGCATTCGCCATGGCATCCTCCGTCCTCGTCCGACAGTTTCACTGACCCAAGGTGCGTGAGGATATCGTAACAGCCTCGGCCTGTGAGGATATCGTAACGCGCACAGCATGTGAGGATATCGTGACGGGACGCCTGTCCGGCTGACCCGATCAGGACATGAATCTAGGTTACGAAGCCGAGAGGCGCGGCCCACGGACGGACACTGTGCTGGCGGGTACGCGAGAGGCTAGGCACCCCCTTACGGCGACTGCGGGGGATCTTGAAATGCTATGGGAGCCAGCGCCACCCCACCGTCCGCCTGCCCTGCCGCTTCGCGGGTATTCCTCCCAGCGCTGCTGCTCGTCGGCCGGGCGAGCTGGGTCGGCCCGGTGGCCTTCGCCAGGCCAGGGACGCCCAGTCGCTGAGCGCGGCCCGGGGTCCGTCACGGCCTGGGTCGTCGACCCGTTCGGCAACGTCCTGACGGGCCGCCGAAACGGATCGGGCAAGCGCACGTAGCCATCTGGCTGCGGCACCGAGTCACGGAACAGCGCCGTGGCCGCCAACGCGAAGTGCTCTGCGGACGGGCGGGCCAGGATGTCGGCTGTGAGGCTCACGGCCAGCGGGTTCAGGCGTTCTGGGCCACACCGCAAATTCGCGCGGCGAACGAGGGCGGGAACAGCAGGGCAAGCGTCAGACACTCAGCTCGGGCTGGCGCGCGGAGTGCCATGGCCGACCGTCGGTGGCCGGTCATGGAGTTCATTGATGCGAATGATGTTACGGGGATCGGAGCGGCAGGACCTCACGAGATCTGATTATCAGATACTATGATGACATGCGCACGATGACCGCTACCGAGGCCTCGCGGAACTTCTCCGGCCTGCTCGACGCGATCGAGCGGGGCGAGACCGTCACGATCACCCGCGGCCACCACGCGGTCGCTGAGATAGGGCCGGCCAGGCTCCGCACCGGGGCAGGCCTGCGGGCCGCGCTGGAGCGGATCCCGCCACCTGACGACAGGTTCATGGCGGACATCGCTGGCGCGCTGGCCCTGATCTCGCCCGAGGGGAACGACCCGTGGGACGGCGCCTGATCCTGGATACCAACGTCCTGATCGCCTACGAGCGCGGGACGATCGACCGGGCCGCGCTGGACGCTGACGAACTGGCGATCGCTGCGGTGTCTATCGCCGAGTACCGGGTCAGCATCGAGCTCGCTGACACTCCTGCCCGCGCAGCCGACCGCGCCCGTGCGCTGGTCGCTATCACCTCCGCGGTCGATGTGCTCGACTACACCGAAGCCACGGCCAGCTGTCACGCCCGGCTGATCGCACACGGGCGCAGGAGCGGAACGCCACGCGGAGCGCACGACCTGATCATCGCCGCCCACGCTGCGCAGACAGACCGGACCATCCTGACGTTCGACGCCAAGGCACGCTTCGCTGATCTTCCCGGAGTGAGCGCCACCGACGCCTGAGCCGTGGCCGTTGTCCTCGCGGGCGATGCTCGGCCGCCCGCCGGCTAGCCGCCAGCTGCCGACCGAGCGCGACGCGCGCTTGGGCGACGATCTCCGAGTCAGCCACTGCATGGGCCTCCGTCCGTGGACGGCGTCGTCCTCTCCCATGGTCGCAGCAGGCAGCGTTCCACATCTAAACCCTCGGACACAACGGGGGCGGCCCATTTCGGCAAGAACGCCGTGCGTGGGGCGAGATCGCACCCGTTCCGTGTTCATCGAACCTCAACGATGGCGGATGCTGATGCCGTCGTGGGTTCGCCGCAGACGGCTGATGTCAGAGGCTGTCGCCGGGAGCGACGGTCAAGCCACACGGTCAAACGATCTTTACTGTGATCATTCAAGATCATCCTACAGCGCTGACCTGGCGGTTTGGGTCAGGTCTTCACGTTTGGCCGTGAGCTGGCCTTTCGTGGCGTGATCGGAGGGCCGCCCACAGGTTAAGCGGGCTGTGCCCACGCTGTTATGTGCTGGTCTGCTGGGTATCGGCGGTGCTGGGGCGGGGCCTGCGTTTTGACCGCGGGTCGGCGTCGGCGATGGCCAGGCTGAGGGACTCGAGCTCGGCGATGAGTGCCCTGAGCCGGCGGTCGTTGTCGAGCCACCGCTGGTAGTCGTCGAGCTGGTCGTCGGACAGCAGCCGGGTGACGGTCTTGCCGTCGGCCTTGCGGGTCCACTGGTGGTAGGGGCCGTGCAGGACGGGCGGGTCGGCGTGGCAGCGGCACGCGGGGTGGCCGCAGCGGACGCGCCGCTCGGTGAGGGTGCCGGGCAGGGCGAACCCGATCTGGCCGAGCTGGGCCGCGATGCGGGCGGCCTCGGCTTCCTGGCGCGGCGTGGGCGACACGTTCTCATCGTCGCACGCGGGGTCCGTGATCCCGGTCATATCTTGCAGTATAAGTGTTGTATGACAACTCCCGGAGGGGCCGGCTACGTCGGATCCTGGCAGCCGTCGTCGGTGACGGCGCAGGCCGCGGCGTTCGCCCGGCAGGTCGTGCTGCAGGCTGCGCCGGCCGGGCGGGAGCGGGCCAAGAACCTGCTGTGGGCGGCGGGCAGGCTCGCGGACTGGGGGACCGGGCTCGGGCTGGAGCCGGCGCCGGAGGTGCTGCTGCACCCGTCGGTGATCGAGCGGTTCACCGCGCACGCGCCCGGTCTGACGGGCGTGACCCGGCGGACGCTGCGCACGAACCTGCGGTTCCTGGCCCGGGCGGTGGTCCCGCAGCTTCACCCGGCGGACGCGCCGCTGCCCCGCGAGCGCGCCAAGGCGCCCTATACACCGGCGGAGATCGACGGCTACCTCGCCCTCGCTGACGCGCAGCCGACACTGGCACGGCGGATGCGCGCCGCCGGGCTGGTCGGCCTGGGCGCCGGCGCCGGGCTGATCCGCGCCGACCTGCGCGCCGTCCGCGGCACCGACATCTGCCGCCGGTCCGGCGGCGTAGTAGCCGAGGTGCGCGGCACCCGGCCGCGGACAGTGCCGGTCCTGGCCCGCTACCACGAGATTCTGCTCGCCGCGGCGCAGTTCGCCGACCAGAATCTGGTCACCGGCGGCACCAGCCCAGAGCGGCATAACATCACGAACCCGCTGGCCCGGTCGCTGGCCGGCGGCGCCGGGCTGCCCCGCCTGGACACCAGCCGGCTGCGCGCCACCTGGCTGGCCGACTGCGCCCAGCTGCCCGGGCTGGCCACGTTCCTGCATGCCGCCGGGATCACCTGCTCCCAGCGGCTCGGCGACATCACCGCCACCCTGCAGCCCGGTGACGAGGCCGAGGCGGTGGCCCTGCCCGGCCGGAGCAGCCGGTGACCGGCCCGGCCACGCTCACCGCAATCGAGGACATCATTGACGGCTCCGGCGTCGCGGCGGCCATCGAGGCGCTGCTGCCCATAGGCGTGCGGCACCGCCAGCTGACCGCCCGCGCCTTACTGACCGGGATGATGCCCGCCCTGGATGATGACCGGCCCGCGCACCTGACCAGGGTGCACGCGGCGCTGACCACCCTGCCCGCCGGTGACCAGGCACGGCCCGGCATCGCGGAAGAGCGGAAGACCGGCCCGCACCAGCTCACCTACCGGCAGGCCGGGCGCACCTTTAACCTCGTGGCGGATGCGCTGGCCAAAGAGCATCCCGACGGCTCCCCCTCCGATGCCCTCGCCGGCGTCTGCGATGACCTGCTGGAAGCCAGCATCCCCGCAGAGCACAAAGACGCCTCCGCCGCGCTGGCCGTGGACTGGACCGATGCGGAGACCTGGTCACGCCCGCCGCGGCACGGGACAACCCAGTGCGCCGACCCTGAGGCGCACTGGGGGCACCGCAACTCCAACCTGCCCGGCCCGAAGGGCGAGATGTTCTTCGGCTTCTACCTGTCCGCCGGCACCATGACCCGCGAGGAGCACGGCCCGGCCGTCCCTGAGCTGGCCCGCCGGATGACTCTGTCCTCCTGCGAGCTGGACCCGGTCCGCGCCCTCGTCAGGGTCCTGACCCGCATGCCCGCGGCCGGCATCGGCCTCGGCGACATCCTCGGCGACTCCGGCTACGCCCACCGCGACGCCGAAGCCTGGGCCATCCCGCTCCGCCACGCCGGCGCCCAGCTCATCCAGGACCTGCACCCCAGCGACCGCGGCCCCAAGGGCACCCACCACGGCGCGATCATCGCCAACGGAAACCTCTACTGCCCGGCCACGCCCAGACCGCTGCTGGAACTCGGCCCGCTGGCCCCCGCCGCGACCGCGGAGCAGACCGCGGCGCACGACCAGCAGACCGCCGAGCTAGCACGACACAAGCTCGGCCGGATCAGCGCTGATGACACCGACGGCTACCACCGGGTCATGTGCCCCGCCGTCATGGGGAAGATCCGCTGCCCGCACCGGCCGGACTCGATGAGACTGGACCGCGGCCGGCCGGAGATCCTCACCCCGCCGCAGCAGCCGTCAGCCTGCTGCACCCAGCAGACCATCACCGTCCCGCCGCAGGTCGCGGCGAAGACCCGGCAGAAACACGACTACCCCTCAAAGGAGCACCGGCGCTCCTACGCCCGCCGCACTGGCGCCGAGCGCACGTTCTCCACCATCAAGGACCCCGCCACCACCACCATCGCCCGCGGCTGGTGCCGCCTGACGGGCGTGACCCCGCTCGCGCTGTGGCTGGCCTGCCTGATCACCGTCCGCAACCAGCGCATCCTGGCCGCCTGGGACGCCCGCCAGGAGCAGAACGCGCAGCGCGCCGCCGCCGGGCTCCCGCCCAGGACCAGGCGCCGGCGCCGCAAGACCATCGCCAGCCTCGCCGCCGCCCCGCCATAACAGCCCGCAGCCTTCCGCGCGGCCGCCGGCAGCCACCTCACCCGCACCACCACAGCGGGCCCGCACGCCCTGATCCCGGCCGGCAAGGTCACACCGGCCCGCGCCGCATCACGAACAAGATCATTTCAGGCCAGTCAGGCCAGGCACTCCTGGCAGCCGAAAATGTCAGAGCTAAACGTGAACATGGAGCCTGGTAAAACGTGAAGACCTCCCGGAGCCCCCTTACGGAATCGAACCGTAGACCTTCTCCTTACCATAGACCAACAGAACGTCCCTCAACCGGTCGCACGGCCTCTGAACAGGCAGAACGCTGTCACTCAGCAGCAGCTACCGGCTCTGGCGAGCGGTCACGAGCGGCATTCTGCCCCCCGATCTGTCCCCAGGAATAATCTTCGTGCCGTTATCCGTGGCACAGATTTCGTCGAGTCGAAAACATTGTCGGGTCGTGTGGCCATTGGTGCGGCTCCGACGGAATCACCGTGTCTCAGCCCACGGCCACGGCCACAGTCACGGCGATCTGGGCACGGCGTGCCACCTGCCTCATGTGTGCTGGTCTCAACGCCCTTGTCCCGCTCACATCGCCGTGCTTGGGTTAGGCGGCGCCAGTGCCGCTGGCGCACGTGCCTGAACGTCCCAACGGGCTCGCAAGGAGTGGTTCTGGCGCACGCAAACACGGACCAGGTTATCCGCCCGCGGGCAGCTGCATCTGCATAACCTGGCCGTCCCGACCTGCTACCAGCCGCATGCCGCCGGACGGCGAGGACGTCGCCTGCCGCGGCGGGCGAGAACGATTCGGAGAAGTCAATCGCCGACGAGGACCTGCACCGCAAGATAACGACGATCCGTCGCCCGCTTCGCCCGAATGCCTTCACTCTGTCGTCGGCTGCCGTGCCCAGCCGAGCAGCGAAACGCCCTGGCGCGTGATCGTACCGACCTGTTCGAACGGGGCCAGAATCTCGATGATCTCTTGCCGTACGTCAGCCTGCTCGCCGACGGCACCCGCGAACAGGTAGAGGATCACGCCCAGTTCCTCGGCCAGGTCCGCCCGGTGCGGCTCCTGCTGATGCAGTTCTTGCCGCATATCGAGCGCGATCGTCAGGCACCGACGAGCCTCCTCCGCCAGCCCGGACTCGACTGCGACCTTCCCCAGCCGCTCATAAGAGACCGAGAGGTCACGCCGGTACGTGGTGTTCCCCGGCTCCAGCTCCGTCAGCTCCTGGCGCCCGGCCAGGGACTGCCGGTACAGCGCCTCGGCGTCCCCGGACCGCCCGGCCGCCAGCGCCAGGTCCGCCAGCTTGTCGTAGGAGACCGAGAGGTCACGCCGGTACGTGGTGTTCCCCGGCTCCAGCTCCGTCAGCTCCCGAGCCACGGCCAGGGCCTGCCGGTACAGGCCCTCCGCTTCCCCGGACCGCCCGGCCGCCAGCGCCAGGTCCGCCAGCTTGGTGTGTCGGAGGCCTGCTGGTCGCCGCGGTGGTGTCGGCCACGGTGCTGCGCAACCAGGAACTGCTGGCCGCTCTGGGGTGGATCGGCTGGGGAGTGCTGATGCTCCGGCTGGTCTGGAAGGCCGCCAACTGGTTCGTCGACTAATTCGTCGTCACGTCCGAGCGGGTCATGCTGACCTCGGGCACCTTCACCCGCACGGTCAACATGATGCCGCTGGCCAAGGTGACCGACATGAGCTTCCAGCGGTCATTCGGCGGGCGGCTGCTCGGATATGGCGAGTTCATCGTCGAGTCAGCCGGGCAGGATCAGGCCCTGCGCCACATTGACTATATTCCGTATCCTGAGCAGCTTTACCTCCTCGTCTGTCGAAGAATCTTCCGACCAGCGCGGAGGAAGAGGACGATGGCGCCGATCCAGGCGACCATTACCACCACGACTTCGGTGATCCGTATCCGGCTGGCGGCGGAATCGACTCGTCGGACGATCTCTGATCCTCTTCTTCCCTGGCTGGCCCCTTCCCCGAGGTTCGTGCGGCCGACCGAGCAGGACTGAGCGGTCCGGCTGCACGATCGTGCGCTGACTGCGGCTGCGCCTCGCGCCTCTTTCGTGATCGTGGCATATCAGGCGCGTTCTTCGCGGTCAACCCATCACGATCATCGCGGACAGGCGGCTCTCCGGCGATGTGGGTGCCAGAGCCGCCGCGCACGTGGCGGAGGCTCGGGGATTCGAACCCCGGATGGGATCGCTCCCAAACCGCACTAGCAGTGCGGCGCCATAGACCGGACTAGGCGAAGCCTCCTCGGCCCTGAACAGGGAGCAGGGAACTCTTCCGGCATCCGACAAATGCAGCTCGATCGTGCGATTCAGCCCAGGTCCGAAGCTGCCGCACGGCTTACCTAGTCCTCGCTGGCGCGCCTCGCATGGACAGTTAGCCGTCCTGGTTGAGGCGGGCGACGAAGGTGGTCAATGCGCGAGGCACATCGTGCAGCGTTCCAACGTCACTACCGGCGCGCATCGGTCGGCCGGCCGCAAGCGACGTGGGACGTTGGCACCCAGATGCTCGGCGACAGCGACGGGCAGGACCTCCGCCTCCCAGGCGTCATCTGCCCGGTAGACGACTATGCAGAAGTCCCCGTTAGTCATCTCGATCATCCCGCACCCACCTACCGCCTGGCATCCAGATCGTCGACGAGCCCAGCTCGCCCGCTGCGCCGCAGGCCATGACCCTAGCCCGCACCGCAGCAAGAACAGTAACGGCTATCCGGCCCGAATCGGCGTGGGATGGAGCTCAGTGCCCCTTCCCGGAGCTAGGCTGAGAGCAGTGGTTGATCGCCATTGGTATGCAATTGGTGCTGGGCTATGCTAGATGGACGCGGCAGGCGCGCCGGCCGCGCGGTAGGGAGGTGATCGGGATGTTGAACAAGGTTCTGACCCGGGGTGGAGTCGCCGCCTTTGTTATCTACTACCTTGCCACCCCGCCTACCGGAGCCGCCAACATCGTCACCGGTATCCGCGACTAACTAAAGCCATGGTGGCTAGCTAGTCGTCCCGAAGCGGGCGACGGCTCCCTGCGTCCACAGGGAGCCGTCAACTTGCCCTAAGGCCCTCTCGGAGGAGGTCCTCATCTATGAGTGTACGGATCAATGGTGCTCGGGTCGAGCATCAACTCTCCGTTCCCGTGTCGTGCAGATTGCTGATCATCTTGTGCGTACTCGGCAGCAACGCTAGCACCGCGCCCCTAGCCAGTCACGGCGTGGATGTCCGACAGCTTCCCTATGACACCGCGCCGGGTCGTCAGGGTGGCGCGGTCCGCTGACATGGCAACGTCTCAGACTGATGGCCCTAGTGGTGGCGTTGCGCTGGCCACCATCGGTGGCGTTGTCATGGGTGTCGGTGCAAACCAGCAGGCCGGTTCGCATCAGGCGGTCTGGATGAACGCATGGTTCGATGGCGGTTGCGCGCTCATCCTCATCGGCGTGCTGCTGGTCGCTGGTAATCTCATTCCGCGCTTCAGAGGATACCGGGACCGGCGTCGGCTTTCGTGCGGGCCGAATGCACGCGAGCTTCCTGGCGCGGAAGGTGCAGACGAGTCGCTGACTCCGAGTCCGCTCGTGCTCGAAGTTGCAGACGAGAGCTGGCATTTGCATTTCGGTACTGTATGGGTTCTCGGTCTAGCTGTCCGCATCACTAACATTTCTGACAAGCCGATTATCCTCGCTGGGTACTCACTGCAAAGCCGATCCGGCATCGACACCCGCCCGCCGCTGGCTGTCCAGGTATGGGACAGTGTCAATAACTGCAAAGTCCGATTGCGGCAGGTGCATGCGGATGAGATGTTCGCGGATGTGATGGCGATAGCTCCGCATGACCGCCGAGTAGCCGGGGGGAATTTCGCCCCCCGGCTCTCACAGATCCGTACGTGACAGTCTCCCGTCATACGGCTCTTGTCGTCCTGGTCACCAGAC
>OCZU010002395.1_pt1 | contig 11969 bp, 6 predicted proteins | sample 1539001 | NCBI WGS metagenome assembly OCZU01 (sample SAMEA3539306, study PRJEB22396) | soil metagenome | biome: tundra; feature: field; material: soil | place: USA | collected 2010-05 | depth 0.15 m
AAGCACCGCGGGTGCTGGGGCGGCGGGCAGTGCAGCCCCGGGCGCCGCGGGAGTGAGCCTGGCCAGGCAGGTCACGATGGCCGGCGTCCCCTGGCGGTGGGCCGTCCTGCTCGGCGCGCTGACGGTGGTCGCCGCCGGGCTGCTCGTAGCCTGGCGCGGGCCGGCCTGGCCGGTGATGTCGAGCCGGTACGATCAGCCCGCGGTCGAGCGCTCGCGCCCGGCCGACACGTCAACCCTGTGGGATTCGCTGAGCCAGGGTGTTGATCCGACCGCGGGCGGCCCACCGGGCGCCGGCGAGCCTGACCTGAAAGAACGGGGTCTGGGGCCCAGGTGATCCGGGCCAGCTGGGCACCGCGGCCTGCGGCCCGGCAGGGCGCCCGCAGTCCGGCCCGGACCACATCGCTACCATCGGTGGAGCATGGCATCCAACCCGAGGAGACAGTGGACCGCGTGAGCGTGCTCGACGAGATCCTTGACGGAGTGCGTGCCGACCTGGCCGACCGGCAGCGCTGCGTGACGCTTGACCGACTCAAGGACATGGCCGGGCGGGCGCCGTCGCCGGTTGACGCGATGGCCGCGCTCAAGGGCCAGGATGTGGCGGTCATCGCGGAAGTGAAGCGGGCCAGCCCGTCCAAGGGCGCGATGGCGGCGATCGCCGATCCGGCGGCGCTGGCCGTGGACTACGAGGCCGGCGGGGCACGGGTGATAAGCGTGCTGACCGAGCCGCGCCGGTTCGCTGGCAGCCTCGAGGACCTGGCGGCCGTCCGGGAGGCCGTGCAGGTACCGTTGCTGCGCAAGGATTTCGTGATCAGCTCGTACCAGCTGTGGGAGGCACGGGCGCACGGGGCTGACATGGCTCTGCTGATCGTGGCCGCCCTGGAGCAGCCCGCGCTGGTTTCGCTGGTGGAACGGGCCGTGTCGATCGGCTTGGTGCCACTGGTCGAGGTGCACGACGACGAAGAACTTGACCGGGCCGTGCTGGCCGGTGCGAAGATCATTGGCGTCAATGCGCGGAATCTGGCCACGCTGGAGGTGGACCGCGGCGTGTTCGCCCGGCTCGCCCCGCGCATCCCGGAAGGGATCATCAAAATTGCCGAGTCGGGCGTCCGCGGACCGCACGATCTCCTGGCCTACGCCGCGGCCGGCGCCAACGCCGTGCTCGTCGGGGAGAGCCTGGTGACCGGCAAGGACCCCAGGTCGGCCGTGGCCGACCTGGTGACCGCCGGCTCCCACCCAGCGCTGCGAGGTGATCGGGGATGAGCGCGCAGGCCGCCACCCGTGGCGACCATGCCCTGGCCGGGGCGGTTCCCGATGAGGCCGGGAATTTCGGCGCGCACGGCGGCCGGTTCGCCCCGGAAGCGCTGATGTCGGCCCTGGACGAACTGGACCGCGAGTACCGGTCCGCCCGGGCCGACCCGGCTTTCGGAGCGCAGCTCGACGGGTTGCTCCGTGGCTACGCCGGACGGCCCACCCTCGTCACCGAGGTGCCGAGGTTCGCGGCCGCGGCGGGCGGCTGCCGGGTGCTGCTCAAGCGCGAGGATATGGCCTACACCGGCTCCCACAAGATCAACAACGTGCTCGGCCAGGCGCTGCTCACCAAGCGGATGGGCAAGACCCGGATGATCGCCGAGACCGGCGCGGGCCAGCATGGGGTGGCCACCGCGACCGCGTGCGCGCTGTTCGGCCTGGACTGCGTGGTCTACATGGGCGAGGAGGACACCCAGCGGCAGGCGCTGAACGTGGCCCGGATGCGGATGCTGGGTGCCGAGGTGGTTCCGGTCACCGCAGGCAGCCGCACGCTCAAGGACGCCATCAACGAGACGTTCCGCGACTGGGTGAGCAGCGTGGCGACGACGCATTACTGCATCGGCTCCGTGATGGGCCCGGATCCGTTCCCCGGGATGGTCCGGGATTTCCAGCGGATCATCGGGGTGGAGGCCCGCGAGCAGGTGCTGGCCATGACTGGCCGGCTGCCCGACGCCGTGATCGCTTGCGTGGGCGGCGGGTCCAACGCCATCGGCATCTTCCACGCCTTCATCCCCGACGAGTCCGTGCGGCTGATTGGCTGCGAGGCGGGCGGCGAGGGGCTGGCCAGCGGGCACCACGCGGCCACCCTGGTGGCCGGCTCTCCGGGCGTGATCCACGGGATGCGCACCTACCTGCTGCAGGATGCCGACGGCCAGACGCTCACCACGCACTCGGTGTCGGCAGGCCTGGACTACCCGGGTGTGGGGCCTGAGCACTCCTGGCTGCACGACACCGGCCGGGCCACCTACCGGGCCATAACGGACACCCAGGCCATGGACGCGTTCGGCCTGCTATGCCGCACCGAGGGAATCATTCCGGCGATCGAGTCCGCTCATGCCCTCGCCGGCGCACTGCAGGTGGGGGCGGAACTCGGGCCTGACGCGCTGCTCCTGGTGAACCTGTCCGGGCGCGGCGACAAGGACGTGGACATCGCAGCCAGGTGGTTCGGCCACCTGCCAGCCAAGAACCCCCTGTGGGAGAACCCCCGAGGGGAGAAGGCTCCGTGACCGGGGTCGGCGCCGCCTTCGAGAAGGCCGGGGCGGACGGCCGGGCCGCCCTGGTCGGGTACCTGCCCGCCGGATTCCCGACGGTGGAGGGGGCGGTCGCGGCCGCCAGGGTGCTCGCCGAAGCCGGGGTCGACGTGCTGGAGATCGGCCTGCCTTACTCCGACCCGCTGATCGACGGGCCGGTCATCCAGGAGGCGGTGCATCGTGCGCTGGCCGGCGGGGTCCGGGTCAGCGACGTGCTGGAGACGGTCGAGGCGGTAGCGGAATCGGGTGTCCCGGTGCTGGTCATGACCTACTGGAACCCGGTGGACCACTACGGCGTGGCCAGGTTCGCCCGCGACCTCGCGGCGGCCGGCGGCGCCGGGCTGATCACCCCGGACCTGCCCCCCGAGGAGGCTGGCAGCTGGCTGTCCGCCGCCGATTCCTGCGGGCTGGACCGGGTATTCCTGGTGGCGCCGAGCTCGTCCACGGAGCGCATCGCGCGCATCGCGGACGCCTGCCGTGGCTTCGTCTACGCGGCGTCGCTGATGGGCATCACCGGGGCCCGCGCGGCAGTCAGTGACGAGGCTGCCGGGCTGGTCAGCCGGGTCAGGGCGGCCACCAGGCTGCCGGTCGCGGTGGGACTCGGCGTGCGCGACGGCGTCCAGGCGGCACAGGTCGCCAGGTTCGCCGACGGAGTGATCGTCGGGTCCGCCTTCGTCCAGCGGCTGCTCGACGCGCCTGATCCCGGTGCCGGGATCGCTGCGATCCGCGACCTGGCCGGTGAACTGGCCGCGGGCGTCCGCGCCCACGCCCCGGCCCGAAGCTGACCGGTGGGACGTCCCCACCTCCCTGTGACAGGCCGTGTGAGCCCGGTGAATGTACTGTGCCAGGTGTTTCGCGATCAGTAAGGGGTGGGGATGATGCTTCTGGTGGCGTAATCTCGATGTAACCTCTGAGCACCAACTCGAGGAGCCAGCGCTGTGCCGCGGTCTGCGGCGCCCGCTGCAAGGGCCAATGTCGTCCCGACCGCATGCGAGAACGCGAAGACGGACGAGACGACAGGAGTGCTGATGGCACCTGCCGCTTCAGCAGCGACCGGCGGGCTCTATGACAGCCGGTTCGAGCACGATGCCTGTGGCGTCGGTTTTGTGGCGGACCTGACCGGGCACCGCACTCATGACACCGTGGCCAAAGCGCTTACCGTCTTGCGCAACCTGGAACATCGCGGCGCGGCCGGCAGTGATCCGGACACCGGCGACGGGGCCGGGATCCTCACCCAGATCCCGGACGCGTTCTTCCGCACGGTATGCCCGTTCGTGCTGCCGGACCCGGGCTGCTACGCGGCCGGAATGGTGTTCCTGCCCGACGACGACTCCATGGCGGCCGACGCGATCGCGGCCATCGAGCGGATAGCCGCCGAGGAGAACGTGTCCATCCTCGGCTGGCGTGACGTGCCCTACGACCCCGCGCACTGCGGCCAGGGCGCGCTGGCCGTGCTTCCCCGGCTGGTGCAGCTGTTCGTCTCCGCCGCGAGCGGTGGCGAGAGCGGCCTGGTCCTGGACCGGCGGGCGTTCTGCCTGCGCAAGCGGGCCGAGCACGAGGTCAGTGTGTACATCCCGAGCCTGTCCTCCCGGACGGTCGTGTACAAGGGGATGCTGACCGCGCCTCAGCTGGAGCCGTTCTACCCTGACCTGTCCGACCCCGGCTATGTCTCGGCCCTGGCCCTGGTCCACTCCAGGTTCTCGACCAACACGTTCCCGTCCTGGCCGCTCGCCCACCCCTACCGCTTCATCGCGCACAACGGCGAGATCAACACCGTCCGCGGCAACCGCAACTGGATGCGCGCGCGCGAGGCGATGCTGGCCAGCGACCTGTTCCCGCGGGCCGCCGACGGGCGCGGGATGGAGCGGCTGCTGCCCATCCTCGACGACAAGGCCAGCGACTCGGCGAGCTTCGACCAGTGCCTGGAACTGCTGCACCTGGGCGGCAGGTCACTGCCGCACGCCATGCTCATGATGATCCCTGAGCCGTGGGAGAAGCACGAGGAGATGGATCCCGCGCGGCGGGCGTTCTACCGGTTCCACAGCACGCTCATGGAGCCATGGGATGGCCCGGCCTGCGTCGCGTTCACCGATGGCACCATCATCGGGGCGGTCCTGGACCGCAACGGCCTGCGCCCCGGCCGGTACTGGGTGACCCGGGACGGCCTCGTCGTCCTGGCCAGCGAGGTCGGGGTGCTCGACATCGATCAGGCGGAGGTGATCCGCAAAGGCCGGCTCCAGCCCGGCCGGGTGTTCCTGGTCGACACGGGCAGCGGGCGCATGCTTGAGGACGCGGACGTCAAATCCGCGCTGGCCGCCGAGCACCCGTACGCGGACTGGCTGCACGCCGGCCTGATGCACCTCGACGACCTGCCGGACCGTGAGCGCGCGCTGCCTGACAGCGAGGAACTCACCACCCAGCAGCAGCTGTTCGGGTACACGGAAGAAGAGCTGCGAATATTGCTCGCCCCGATGGCCCGGGCGGGCATGGAGCCCATCGGGTCGATGGGCACGGACACGCCGATCGCCGCGATATCGGACCGCCCGCGGCTTGTCTTCGACTACTTCAGCCAGCTGTTCGCGCAGGTGACGAACCCGCCGCTGGACGCGATCAGGGAGGAGCTTGTCACCTCCCTGCAATCGTCCACAGGCCCCGAGCGGAACCTGTTCGAGCCGGGCCCGGCCTCCTGCCGCCAGATCGTGCTGCCGTACCCAGTGATCAGCGACAACGACCTGAACAAGATCATTCACGTCAACGACGACGGCGACCTGCCCGGGGTCGCGTCGTACGTGGCGGACGGCCGCTACGAGGTCGCCGGCGGCGGCGATGCCCTGCGGGGCAGGCTGGCCGAGATCTGCGGGGAGGTGTCCCAGGCCATCGCGGGCGGCGCGCGGATCATCGTGCTCTCCGACCGGCAGGGCGGCGCGGACCGCAGGCTGGCGCCGATCCCGTCGCTGCTGCTCACTGGGGCCGTGCACCACCACCTGATCAGGGAACGGACCCGGACCCAGGCCGGGCTGATCGTGGAGGCCGGCGACGCCCGCGAGTGCCACCACATCGCCCTGCTCGTCGGGTACGGAGCGGCCGCGGTCAACCCGTACCTGGCGCTTGAGACCGTCCAGGACATGGCCAGGCACGGGGTGCTGGAGAAGATCAGCGCCAAGAAGGCGGCGGACAACCTGATCAATGCGCTCGGCAAGGGCCTGCTCAAGATCATGTCGAAGATGGGCGTCTCGACCGTCGCTTCCTACACCGGCGCCCAGATCTTCGACGCGATCGGCCTGGGCGAGGAGGTCATCAGCACCTGTTTCGCTGGTACTACCTCCCGGCTCGGCGGGGTCGGGTTCGACGTGCTGGCCGCCGAGGCGGCGCAGCGGCACGCCCGCGCGTTCCCGGACCGCGGCGGGGCGGCTCTCCGGGAGCTGGACACCGGCGGCGAGTACCAGTGGCGGCGCGAGGGTGAGCCGCACCTGTTCAACCCGGAGACAGTGTTCAAGCTGCAGCACGCTACGCGCAGCCGCCGGTATGAGATCTTCAAGGAGTACACCCGGCTCGTCAATGACCAGTCGCAGCGGCTGATGACCCTGCGCGGCCTGCTGCGCATCCGCGGCGTGGACGCCGGCCCAGGTGAGGACCAGAGTGAGGCGGGCACCGGTAGCCCGCGTGGGCTGGGCGCAACGGCGCACCCGGCTCACGCGCCCATCCCGATCGACGAGGTCGAGCCGGTCTCCAGCATCGTGGCGCGGTTCTCCACCGGCGCCATGTCCTACGGCTCGATTTCCGCCGAAGCCCACCAGACCCTGGCCATCGCGATGAACCGGCTGGGCGGCCGGTCCAACACCGGCGAGGGCGGCGAGGACGCGGACCGCTACGTGCGCGACGCCAACGGCGACCTGCGCCGGTCCGCGGTCAAGCAGGTGGCCAGCGGCAGGTTCGGGGTGACCAGTGAGTACCTGGTCAACGCGGATGATCTGCAGATCAAGATGGCGCAGGGAGCCAAGCCCGGCGAGGGTGGCCAGCTGCCTGGGCACAAGGTCTACCCGTGGATCGCGAAGACGCGCTATTCCACGCCCGGTGTGGGCCTCATCTCACCGCCCCCGCACCACGACATCTACTCGATCGAGGACCTGGCCCAGCTCATCCACGACCTGAAGAACGCCAACCCCGCGGCCCGGGTCCATGTCAAGCTGGTCGCGGAAGTCGGCGTCGGCACTGTTGCGGCCGGCGTCTCCAAGGCGCACGCGGACGTGGTGCTCATCTCCGGGCACGACGGCGGCACCGGGGCCGCCCCGCTGACCAGCCTCAAGCACGCGGGCGCGCCATGGGAGCTCGGGCTGGCCGAGACCCAGCAGACGCTGCTCCGCGGTGGCCTGCGGGACCGGATCGTGGTCCAGGCCGACGGCCAGCTCAAGACGGGCCGGGACGTCATCATCGCCACCCTGCTCGGGGCCGAGGAATTCGGCTTCGCCAGCGCGCCGCTCGTGGTCGCCGGCTGCGTGATGATGCGGGTCTGCCACCTGGACACCTGCCCGGTCGGCGTGGCCACGCAGAACCCGGAGCTGCGCAAGCGGTTCACCGGCAAGCCGGAGTTCGTGGTGAACTTCTTCGAGTTCATCGCCCGCGAGGTGCGCGAGTACCTGGCCGCCCTCGGATTCCGCACGCTGGACGAGGCGGTCGGCCGCACCGACCGGCTCGACGCCGTCCGCGCCGTCAGCCACTGGAAGGCCGCCGGGCTCGACCTGAGCCGGGTGCTGCACGTTCCCGACCTGCCTCCGGACGCGGCCCGCCACAACACCACCCAGCAGGACCACGGGATCGAGCGGGCCCTCGACAACACGCTCATCCAGCTGGCCGAGGGTGCGCTGCAGGACGGCACCGCCGTTGTGCTTGAGCTGCCGGTCCGCAACGTCAACCGGACGGTCGGCACCATGCTCGGATACGAGGTGACCAAGCGCTGGGGTGGCGAGGGGCTGCCCGACGACACCATTCACGTGCGCTTCCGCGGTTCGGCGGGACAGTCGTTCGGAGCCTTCCTGCCCCACGGTATTACCTTGCGGCTGGCCGGCGACGCCAATGACTACCTGGGCAAGGGGCTGTCCGGCGGGCGGATCATCGTGGCGCCGGACCCGGAGGCCACGTTCGCCGCCGAGGAGCAGATCATCGCGGGCAACGTGATCGGCTACGGCGCGACGGACGGCGAGATCTTCCTGCGCGGCGTGGTGGGCGAGCGGTTCTGCGTCCGGAACTCGGGCGCCACCGCCATCGCCGAGGGCACCGGGGATCACGGCTGCGAGTACATGACCGGCGGCACCGTGGTAGTCCTCGGCCGGGTCGGGCGGAACTTCGCGGCCGGCATGTCCGGCGGCGTCGCCTACCTGCTCGACCCCAAGCAGCTCCGGATCAACACCGAGATGGCCGACCTCGAGCCGCTGGCCGCAGGCGATGCGGAGCTCGTGCGCGGCCTGGTCGAACGCCACCTGGTGGAGACGGGCTCAGCGGTGGCGGCCCGGCTGCTCGCCGACTGGGACGCGGCCATACCGCGGTTCGGCAAGGTCATGCCCAAGGACTACAAACGGGTGCTGGACGCCGCCCGCCTGGCTGAGAGTGAAGGCCGCGACGTGGACGAGGCCGTCATGGCCGCGGCGCACGGCTGAGGGGGCTGGCATCATGGCTGATCCCAAGGGATTCATGACGACGCGGCGGGAGATACCCCCCCGCCGCCCGGTGGACATCAGGATCCAGGACTGGCGCGAGGTCTACACCGAATTCGCCCACAGCAAGCTGGAGAAGCAGGCTGGCCGGTGCATGGACTGTGGTATCCCGTTCTGCCATCAGGGATGCCCACTTGGGAACCTGATCCCGGAATGGAACGACCTGGTCTGGCGGCGGGACTGGCGCGAGGCGGCCGAGCGGCTGCACGCGACCAATAACTTCCCGGAGTTCACCGGGCGGCTGTGCCCGGCACCGTGCGAGACCGCGTGCGTTCTCGGCATCAACGCCGATCCCGTGACGATCAAGCAGGTCGAGGTGGAGATCATCGACCGGGCCTGGGCGGAAGGCTGGGTGCCGCCCGTGCCACCGGCCCCGGCCATGCTGACCGGCCGGAAGGTCGCGGTGGTCGGCTCTGGGCCGGCCGGGCTCGCGGCGGCGCAGCAGCTCACCCGGGCCGGGCACACGGTGACCGTCTACGAGCGGGCGGACACGCCCGGCGGCCTGCTCCGCTACGGTATCCCCGAGTTCAAGATGGAGAAGCGCCATCTCGACCAGCGGCTGGATCAGATGCGCGCGGAGGGGACCACGTTCGTCTGCGGGGTGCACGCTGGCATCGATATGCCCGCCGAGGAATTGCTGGCCAACTGCGACGCGATCGTCCTCGCGGGCGGCGCGACGGTGCCCCGGGGCCTCCCGGTGCCCGGCGCTGACCTGCCGGGAGTGCACCAGGCCATGGAGTACCTGCCGCTGTCCAACCGCGCGGTGACGGCCGCGGCAGGCGGCCGCGTGGCCGAGCCGGCCATCAGCGCGCGCGGCCAGCACGTGGTGATCATTGGCGGTGGCGACACCGGCGCGGACTGCCTGGGCACCGCGCACCGCCAGGGCGCGGCCTCGGTCACCCAGCTGGAGATCCTGCCCCGGCCGCCGGAGCACCGGCCGGAAACCCAGCCCTGGCCGACGTACCCGATGACCTACCGGGTGTCCAGCGCTCACGAAGAGGGCGGCGAGCGTGTCTACGCGGTCTCCACGCAGGAGTTCGTCGCGGACTCATCCGGCCACGTGCGGGCGCTGCGCCTGGTGCGGGTGGAATCGTCGGGCGGACGGTTCCTTCCGATACAAGGCACGGAACGCGATCTGCCCTGTGATCTGGCCCTGCTCGCGATGGGGTTCACCGGGGCTGAGCCCGATGGGCTGCTCGCGCAGCTGGGTGTGAGCTTCGACGCGCGCGGCAACGTGGCGCGGGATCACTCGTTCGCCACCTCGGTGCCGGGGGTGTTCGCAGCGGGTGACATGGGGCGAGGCCAGTCACTGATCGTGTGGGCGATCGCCGAGGGCAGGTCGGCCGCGGCCGCGGTGGACGAGTACCTGGCCGGGGAGACGGTGCTCGCCGCGCCGATCCAGCCCACCGCCCGCCCCATGTCGTGAGCAAGCAGAGTCTGACCTGGGTGCCTTGACCTGGGTGCCTTGACCTGGGTGCCTTGACCTGGGTGCCTTGACCTGGGGGTGCCCTGGCCTGGGGTGCCCTGACCTGTCATGAGCAGCGGATCAGGGATTAGGGTTCGCGGCCGGGAGGGCCGAGCAGATGTTCTGCGCGGCGTTGCGGGTTTCCACGCTGGCTTGCTGGCCGGCCGACGCCGGCCGGCTGGCGGGCGACGGACTGGCGCCCGCCTTGGCTGGGGCGACTGGCTGCGTGACCCCGGTGAAGTTGGATCCGACGGTCAGCGTGACCGGCCCCGCGCTGCCCGTGCTCAGGCTGGCCGGGGTCGCGGTGAGAGCCTGGCTGACCGCGTACGCCGCGCCGGCCGCGGGGGTGCCTGGATAGCTGACCGTCGTGGTGGCCGCGGCCCCAGGCGCGTCACCGACGCTGACCACGTCGAACCCGAGCTTCTTGAGGCCGGCCGCGGCCTGCCCGGCGAGCCCGGCGATGCCAGTGCCGTTGAGCACCGCCACCTGCACCTGATGGGGCGAGGGCGCGGGCAGCGAGCCATGCCACAGGCTGTCCGTCTTGAGCATCTGCCACAGCAGGTCGTCCTGGGGCTCCTGAGGCAGCAGGCGATTGATGTTGGCCGGGTCCGCGATCGTGGGCATGGTGATGAACGTCACGTTCTTGCTGTGCAGGTTGCGGAGGCCGGCGGCCATGGTGAGCAGCTTGGCCACCGATCCAAGGCCCGGATCCACGGTGAGCGCGCTGGTGGCTGTGTTGCCGATCTGCAGGAGCTTCACGGGGTTGGCCAGGACCCCCTCGCTCTCGATCTTCTGGATAAGCGAGGACATGAACTCCTGCTGGAGCTGGATCCGGCCCAGGTCCCCGCCGTTGCCCACGCCGTGCCGGGTACGCACGAAGGCGAGTGCCTCGTTGCCGGTGACCAGGTGTTTTCCGGCCGAGAGGTTCAGGTGGCTGAAGGGGTCGTTCACCGCCTGGGGCAGGCACACCTCAACGCCGCCGACCGTCTGCACCATGGTCCGGAACGAGTTGAAATCGAACTCCACGAAATGGGTCATCCGGATTCCGGTCAGGTGCTCCACCGTTTTCACCGCGCAGGCCGGCCCGCCCAGGTTCATCGCCCCGTCGATGATCGCCTGCTGCTGGGCGGGCACGGCGCCGCCGCCGGTCCGCGCGGCGCAGGCCGGCTCATAGACCAGGGTGTCCCGCGGGATCGACACGATGCTGGCGTGCGTGTGCGTGACGTCCAGATGAACCAGGATCAGATTGTCCGACAGATCGGTGCCGGGGTCGTAGCCGAAGCCGGGCCCCTGCCCGTCGCGGGTCTGCGATCCGAGGATGAGGATGTTCTCGATGCCGGCGGCCGCGGCCGCCGGCCGGTCCTGCAGGCCGCCGAACGCGTTCGTCACGCTCAGGTTGCCGTCCAGCTTCGCGTAGATGGCGTAAGCGCCGAGGCTGACCAGCACCACGAGGGCGCTGGCCACCGCCGCGGTCCACATCAGTATCCGGCCGCGCCTGGTCAGCGGGGTCGGCCCGGGCTTGCGGGGTGGCCCGGCGTACCGGGAGCCGGCCGGGTACGGCTCCCTGGCCGGGCGGCGCTCGGTGCGCTGGGCAGCCCCGCTGCTCCCGCGGCGGGAGTCGCCAGTCCGCCAGTCCGCCATAGTCAAACCTCGCAATGCTGTGGGTGCCAGTGCCAGGTTCCAGCTGCCAGTTCCGGTTTAATTGTTGCGCAACTCGGCAAGTAACATTCACCTTACCCGGCGATCGGCGTCACCTACTTTGCGCATCGCCGTGGGTTCGGCGAAGCTGGCCGCACAAATCCCTGGGCGTCTTCGGCAGGAGGCTGTAGGTGGCACAGACGGTAGCCGGCGCTGGCGGCCGGGGGGACCTGCCACCCGAAGTCCTGCAGCGCGCTGCGGCGACATTCGGCCTCCTGGCCTCCACCGTGCGGCTGCAGATCGTGTGGATACTAGCCGAAGGGGAAGCGGACGTAGGGAGCCTGGCCGAGCGTACCGGCGGCACCTTGCAGACGATCAGCCAGCATCTGGCCAAGCTGAAGCTCGCGGGCCTGGTGCAATCCCGCCGTGAAGGCCGCCGCCAGGTCTATCTCGTGGACGATCCCGGCCTGGTCGCCGTCGTGCGCCAGATGGTCGGCTCCCTGTATGACCAGCAGCTGTATGACCAGCAACGGTATGACCAGCGAGCGGAGTCTGATCGGCGGGCCGTCCCGGGACAGGCTCGTGGCGCGGGCGCCT
>OCZU010002397.1_pt1 | contig 11962 bp, 8 predicted proteins | sample 1539001 | NCBI WGS metagenome assembly OCZU01 (sample SAMEA3539306, study PRJEB22396) | soil metagenome | biome: tundra; feature: field; material: soil | place: USA | collected 2010-05 | depth 0.15 m
GCCCCAGAAGTGGGCACGAAGCGAATGAGGGTTCTAGTTACAGGAGGAGCGGGCTACATCGGCAGCGTGGTTGCCGAGGAGCTATTGCAGGCAGGACACCAGGTTATCGTCTTCGATAACCTGAGTCGCGGCCATCGCCAGGCAGTGCCGAAAAACGCGGAACTGGTGGTGGGCGACACGGCGGATCGCGCTTGCCTTGACCAGTTGCTGCGATCCCATGAGATTGATGCCGTCATGCATTTTGCGGCGCTGATCGAAGCGGGCGAGTCAATGAAGGCCCCGGAAGAATTCTTCCGCAACAACACCTCGAATGCGCTGACCCTGCTCGAAGCGCTGCTCGCCGCTCGGGTCAAGCGCTTCGTTTTCTCGTCGACGGCTGCGCTTTACGGCAATCCCAAGCGCATTCCGATTGAGGAGGACGATCCCGTCCTTCCCACCAATGCGTACGGCGAATCGAAGCTGCTGGTGGAGCGAATGCTCGCCTGGTTCCACCAGATTCACGGCCTGCGCTATGCCAGCCTGCGATATTTCAATGCTGCCGGCGCGTACCGTCCAGATAAAGGCGAAGCGCACCAGCCGGAGACCCACCTGATCCCCCGAATTCTGCAAGTCGCGCTCGGCCGCGCGGAACACGCGAATATTTTCGGCAACGACTACCCCACGTCCGATGGCACTTGCGTGCGCGATTACATACACGTCGCCGATCTGGCGCGCGCACACCTGCTGGCGCTGCAAGCGCTCGAGAATGCCAGTCCGTTGATCTACAACCTGGGCAGCGGACAGGGGTTCAGCGTGCGCGAGGTGGTCGAAGTGGCGCGGAGCGTCACCGGACACCGGCTTCCCGTCGTCGAATCGCCGCGCCGCGCGGGTGATCCAGCCGTGTTAATTGCGAGTTCGCAGAAAATTCGGCGCGACCTAGGCTGGCAGCCGAGGTTCCCGGATTTGAAATCCATCGTGGAAAGCGCGTGGCAGTGGCATCGCACGCATCCTGACGGATACGCGGGATGAAGATGAAACCCCGTGACCTCGGCAACTCATGACCTCGGCACCCCATGACTTTCTCTGATCTGGCGTCGCATCCGCATCGCCGCTTCAACCCGCTGACCCGGGAATGGGTGCTGGTGTCACCGCATCGTACCGAGAGGCCGTGGCAGGGACAGGTCGAAGACGTTCCACCGGAAGCGGCGCCGGCAGTTTACGATCCCACCTGCTATCTTTGCCCCGGCAATGCTCGCGCCGGAGGTGCGAAAAACCCCGCCTACACGGGGACGTTTGTTTTTGACAATGATTTTGCGGCGCTGAAGCCAGACACGCCCGCGCGTGAAATTGATGAAAAGGGACTTCTCGTTGCCCGCAGCGAAGCTGGGCGCTGCCGGGTGGTGTGCTTCTCACCGCGACACGATCTCACCATGGCCCGAATGAGCGTGCCCGCACTGCGACAGGTAGTCGAGACCTGGGCGCGCGAGTTCTCTGAACTAGGGAGCGATCCGCACGTCCGTTCGGTGCAGATCTTTGAAAATCGCGGCGCGATGATGGGATGCAGCAATCCCCATCCCCACGGCCAGATCTGGGCCAATGAAACTCTACCCAATGAATTGGCAAAGGAACTGGCCGCGTTTCGGGAGCACCATCAATTGCACGGCACGACGCTGTTGCACGATTACCTGGAACTCGAGAAGCAGGAACGGCTAGTATGCGCCAACGACCATTTCGTACTGCTCGTGCCGTTCTGGGCAGTCTGGCCCTTTGAGACGCTGCTCGTCAGCCGGAGATGCGTGCCCGCATTGGATGAACTGAGTGACGAGGAGCGCACTGGCCTGGCTGAGATACTCCGGCAGGCCACCATTCGTTACGACAATCTATTTCGCACGTCGTTTCCATACACGATGGGTTTTCATCAGCGGCCCACCGATGGCGCTGACTATCCGGAATTTCACTTGCACGCGCACTTTTATCCGCCCCTGCTGCGCTCGGCGACGATAAGAAAATTCATGGTTGGTTACGAGATGCTGGGCACGCCGCAGCGCGACATCACGGCCGAAACCGCGGCCCTGTGGTTGCGTGACGCGCCAGCCCAACATTATCTGGACCCGCAGTCGCCCCCGCCTGGGACTTCATGAGATGACTTCATGAGATGGCTTCATGAGATACCATCTCGAAGAAAATAAATTCCGAGCCTCTGCTGCCAAAGGCGAAAGGGCTGCCACTGTGGCGCGCGACGAAAAGTCTGGCTACAACCGTTTCCTCCTGCTGGTAGCGGGACTCGGCGGCTTGCTCTACGGCGTGGACGTCGGCATTATTGCAGGGGCTTTGCCTTATCTGGAGGCCACCTCCCGGTTGAATGCCGGCCAGCTTTCCATTGTCGTCGCTGCCGTGCTCCTCGGTAGTGTGATCTCAACCCTGTTTGCCGGCGCGCTGGCGGACTGGATGGGACGCAAGCCTCTGATGCTGCTCAGCGGAGTGCTATTTGTCTGCAGCATTCCCATCATTGCGCTCTCCCATGGCTACGAGTCGTTGGTCCTTGGCCGCCTGTTACAGGGCATCAGCGCCGGCCTGATCGGCGTCGTAGTCCCGCTGTATCTGGCGGAGTGCCTGGCGGCAACGAACCGCGGCAAGGGGACGGGCATCTTCCAATGGTTGCTGACACTCGGTATTGTGACAGCGGCCGTCGTTGGCATGTTCTTCAGTTTTCGCGTCGAAGAGGTGGCGAGGCTGGGCGATCCCGCGAGACTGTTCGCCTTCAAAGATACGGCGTGGCGCAGCATCTTCTGGGTTTCGCTGCCCCCCGGCATCTTGTTCGCAATTGGGAGCCTGATGGTGTCGGAGTCTCCGCGCTGGTTGTTTCGCCGCGGGAAAAGGGACGCCGCCTACGCTGCGCTTCTCCGCTCCCGCACCAACCAGCAGGCGGACGTCGAGCTGGCGGAAATGGAACAAACGGCCGCCGCCGAGAAAGCGAAAACCTCAACCGGAGCCAAGGTCGTCGGAGTGAAGGTCGTCGGAGTGAAGATCAAGGAATCGCTTTTACGCCGCAAATATGTCATCCCCTTTGTCCTGGCCTGCGTTATTCTCGCGTGCAACCAGGCCACTGGCGTCAACTCCATCATTGGTTTTAACACCAACATACTTTTGCAGAGCGGGCTTACCGATCTCCAGGCGCACTGGGGCTACGTTATTTTCACGATCGTTAATTTCCTGATGACCATCGGCGGCGTCCTGCTGGTGGACCGCAAGGGGCGTAAGTTCCTGCTGTCTGTCGGCAGCGCTGGCATTATCGTGTCGCTAATCTGCACCGGCATGCTCTTCCGCCGGACGGAAAGGCTGCGCGTGGATTCTAGGGAAGCGGTTCAGTCGATGGTCGACGCCGGCCAGAAGATCACATTGCTTTACGACGCGAAGGCTGCGGCTGCGCTCCTCGCTGCGGAGGGAGACGCTGGCAAGGCGATCGGCAGCAGGCCCACATCGCTGGTCGTGATCTATTCGTACGGAGATTTCCGCGCCGCGACCAAGGTTGCGCGTTCCGATGACAAGTCAGCCAAGCCCATCGAGATCACCCGCGAAAGCTGCGTGCCCGCCAATAAAGTAGTCGCGTTTTTCTCGAATCCGTTCAGCAACCTCGATGCGTCGCGCCAGGCGCCGCTAAGAATTGACAATGCACTGATTACCCCTGTGGCGACCACTCACAACGGCTGGCTGGTGGCGATCAGTCTTTTTGTATTTATGGCGTTTTTCGCGATCGGTCCCGGAGTGTGCGTGTGGTTGGCGCTTTCCGAGTTGATGCCGACCCGGATTCGCTCCAACGGCATGAGCATTGCCCTGTTGATTAACCAGGCAGTTTCAACCACCATTGCCGCCATGTTCTTGCCGACCGTCGGCAAGCATGGTTACGCGGCCATGTTTTTTGGCTTTGCCGCCTGCACCGTAATCTACTTCATCACTGCCGCGGTGTTCCTGCCGGAAACGAAAGGGAAGACGCTGGAAGAAATCGAAGCGCATTTTGAGGGAGCGGCCGGGAAGTCTGCTCTCGCAAAGACGTAACACATGCTCATTCAGGCTTGAGTTCTGTCAGGTCTTGACATGCCAATCGGACAAGAAGTTCGCCGTTTTTTAAAATGTGATTGTGATCACACGCGGCGTTTGTGACACCGGAATATTGCAAGTCTTCGAAGGCACGCCTATAATCCGCCGAATCATACTAAAACAAGTTTCGGTGAATGCCCCAAGAACTTTGGCCGCCAAGGAGGCGATCAGATGAATACACGGCGTCGGGTGTCCCTGTTTTTTGCTTTCGTCCTCACAGTCGTACTGCTGACCGGAAGCAGTTATGCGATCCCAGCTTTTTCGCGCCAGTACGGCACATCGTGCACCACGTGTCACATCAATTTTCCCAAGCTCAACGATTTTGGCAAGGCCTTTAAAGATGCCGGATTTAAGTTTCCGAAAGACGATGAAACCTTTATCAAGATCCCCCCGGTAATGCTGGGAGCGCCAGCCCAGAAGGATATCTGGCCGCATACCGTGTTTCCCGGGACCATCCCAGGATTGCCGCCCATTGGCCTGCGCTTCAACCAGTTTTTCCAGTACACCAGCGGCAACGCCAACAACTACTATCAGGTCCCTCCCATAACGCCGCAAACGCCGCCCGGGACGGCGCTGTCCCCGACTATTCCGCGCACCGATTTTGAAGCGGGCTTCTTCAGTATCTTCATGGCGGGAAATTTTGGCAGCGATATCGCGTTCTGGGTGGATGACGATCTGAGTGTCTCCGGGCTTAACGCTAATGGCGCTCTCGGCGACGGTTATCTGCGTTTCGTCAACCTCGGACGCTTCTTCAAGCTGCCAACCGATGCGTTCACGGTAAGGGTGGGGCAGTTCGAGCTTGACTTGCCCTTTACGCAAGCCCGGTCGATCAATATCAGTCCCTACGATATCTACACCGAGGCGAACATCGGTTCGACCAGCCAGAACGTGAACAACCAGTTTTCCATGCAGGATGCCGCCCAGGGAATCGAATTCAGCGGTGGCCATCAATATGGCGGCTACCACTACTCGTTGGCGATTGTGAACCAGAACACGAGCGGCGGAGCCACCTCGCCGGCGACCAATGTCTCCTCGCCCGGGGGCTTTTTCTCCGACTCCAACTACAAAAATATCTACGCACGGTTCTCTTACCGCTTCAACCTGGAGAAGGACCCGGCGAGCCGCCACGATATTCAAGCGGCTGGCGCCACCGGACCGCGCGACCATACCTACCTGAGTTTGGGCTCCTTTTATTATGAGGGCCGCTCAGTGCAGCGCTTTGCTTCAGGGACAGTGACAGAAACCGTGCTGACTGCGCGCGAGCCTTTTTATCGCGTTGGCGGAGACTTCAGCTTTAACTACCGCATGTTCAATCTGTTCGGTCTATACATGTATGGCCACGATCAGGATCAGGCGTTCAACTCCACAGTTAGCGGATTTGTTCCCGGCAGCGCCGCCAAGTTCAATGGCGGCTTTCTTGAGGCCGACTATCTCGCGCTGCCCTGGTTGATGGCGATCCTGCGTTACGACCGCGTGCAGTCCTCGGGGGATTTCCTGAACCAGGCGGGCTCGGGGAACTATTTCTCGCCTGTCGGGAGCACGCGCGACCGGTTCACACCGGGCGTGCAGTTCCTGATTCACGCCAACATCAAGACGTCGTTCGAGTACCAGTTCCGCCCGCAACAAGCCCTCACCTATGACTCAAATGGGCACGCGGTGAGCCCGTTCCGTACAAATACAGCCACCGGTGCGCTAGAATTCGTTTACTAGGAGGCTGCAAGAAAAACAAAGCGGGGGCGTAAAAGCACAAAGGCGCTAAAGCGCGCTTACATTTTCAACGATTTACGGCACGACTAAACAGGCTGCGGAAAAACTAACGTTTCGTATCAGGGCATCGCTTTAGCGATGCCGTAAGTCTTTCGCAATCAGACGCCCCTTTAGGGGCTGGGGAGCGAGACTTTTTACAACGAGTGATTTACAAAGGAAATGAGGAGACAAAAATGAAACGCACTTTAATGATAGTGATGGCAGTGCTAGCGATGATGAGCCTGGCAGCCAGCGCGGGCACGATCAGCGGAAAAGTCTCTGGCGTGAACGGCGAATCGGTGGTCTACGTCGACGCCATTGCCGGGAAGACTTTCCCGGCACCAACAGCGAAGCCGGTCATCGACCAGAAAGGCCTGGTGTTCATACCGCACATTGTCGTGGTGGAGCAGGGCACGACGGTCGAGTTCCTGAACAGCGACAAAGTCGCCCACAACGTGTTTTGGCCTTCGGTCGGCGGCAACAAGAAATTCACTCACAACCTAGGCACTTGGCCGCAGGGCGAAAAGCGTCCGTTCAAGTTTGATAATCCTGGGGCCGTGCCGCTGCTGTGCAATGTCCATCCGGAGATGTCAGGCTATGTCGTGGTGTCGCCCACCCCGTACTTCGCTAAAACGGATGCGTCAGGCGCCTACAAAATCGAGAATGTTCCCGACGGCAGCTACACCGTAACCGCGTGGCATGAAGGCGCCAAGAACCAGTCCAAGCCGGTCGCGGTGGCGGGCGACAGCAAAGCAGACTTCACACTGAGCAAATAGTTCAACAAATAGTTAAACAATGGAGGGACGGGCGTCTCGCCCGTCCAGCCCTGTTTTGCCGAAGCCCCGAGCGGAGCCGAGGGGGCAGTCGAAGGGTCCAGCCGGGCGGGGACGCCCGGCGCTCCACTAACGCACTGGGGATTGCCATCTTGCTGAAGCGCTTCAAAGACAAAAAAGTGGACAGGGATTGGTTGAACACCAACTTCCCCTGCATGATGGCTTGTCCCGCCCACACCAACGCGGGCCGGTACGTCGCGCTCATTGCGGAAGGGCGATTTGAGGAAGCATACAAGTTTGCCCGCGATCCCAACCCGCTGGCAAGCATCTGCGGCCGCGTCTGCGCGCATCCCTGTGAGACTGCCTGTCGCCGTGGGGATATCGATCGCCCCATCGCAATACGGGCGCTCAAGCGCTTTCTAACCGAGCAGTACGGCCCTGAATCCAAGCATCCTGTCGACGTCAATGCGGGACGCGGCCAGAACAAGTTGCCCTTCAAAGTCGCCGTGGTCGGCGGCGGCCCGGTGGGACTATCGGCGGCGCATGACCTGGCTCTCATGGGTTACTCGGTCACGATTTTTGAAGCCGCTCCCGTGGCCGGCGGAATGCTTTACCTCGGCATTCCTGAATACCGCTTGCCTCGTGACGTGGTGGAAGCGCAAGTGCGAGAAATCCTCGCGACCGGCGACATCACTCTCAAGCTCAATCAGGCGGCCGGACGCGACTTCATGGTTTCCGACCTGCGCCACCAGGGCTTCGATGCGGTGCTGATCGCCGTAGGCGCGCATCGCAGCCGCGATCTCACCATTCCGGGGGTTGACCTGGATGGCGTTTACAAGGGCATCGATTTTCTGCTCAACGTGAATCTCGGCTACAAGTTCACCATCGGCAAAAAGGTCATTGTGATCGGCGGCGGCAACGTGGCCATGGACGTGGCGCGTTCGGCGGCTCGCGAAGTGGTCCGGCGCCATGTCGCCGGAGTAGAAGACCTGGAGCCATCGCTGGAGAATGTAAGTGCCGTGGCCACGAAAGAGATGGTGGACGTATCACTCTCTGCCCTGCGCTTGGGCGCGCAGGAGGTGCATCTCGTCTGCCTCGAAAAACGCGAAGAAATGCCGGCGGCGCTGGAGGAGATCGAAGAGGCCGAAACGGAAGGCATCGTTATGCATCCCGGCCTGGGCCCCAGGCGCATTATTGGCCAAGATGGCAAAGTTGTGGCGCTCGAGACGCTGAAGACGAAATGGGTTTTCGATCAGAATAAGCGCTTCAATCCAGCGTTCTACGAGGGCAGCGAAGCGCAACTGGGGTGCGACACCATCATCATGGCCGTGGGCCAGGCGCCGAACCTGGACTTTCTTAAACCCGAAGACGGGGTGGAACTGTCTCCCCGCGGGCTGATCGCGGTGAACCCGCGGACCCTTATGACCTCGGCGACCGGAATCTTTGGCGGTGGGGACTGCGTTTTCGGCCCGCGTCTGATCATCGATAGCGTGGCGGACGGCAAGCGCGCTGCGGTCGGCATTGATGAGTTCCTGCGTGGCCAGACGCACCCGGATCCCATTGTCGAAGTCGAGGTCTTTAAGCGCCACAGCATGCCGCTGGAGTTGTTGGACCTGGTTCGCCCGCCCATACCAATGCTGCCGCTAGAGCGCCGTACGGGAGTGACCGAAGTAGAGGTCGGCTACGACGCTGCGTCGGCGATGGAGGAAGCCCAGCGTTGCCTGCACTGCTGGGTAAACACGGTCTTCGAGGGCAGCCCCGAAGACGGCAGCATGTGCATTCTGTGCGGCGGTTGCGTGGATGTGTGCCCGGAGAATTGCCTGTCGCTCGTATCCCTGGATCGCCTCCAGTTCGAGCCCGAAGCGGTGCAGCAGATTCGAGAGAACCAGGAATTGTTTGGGGTGGAACTCGACGAGGTCGCGGCCGACGAACTCGGCATCGTGACCGGGTCAGCCATGCTGAAAGACGAAACTCGCTGTATTCGCTGCGGGCTCTGCGCCGCGCGCTGTCCCGTCAGCACCATCACCATGGAGTCATACAATCTGGTTTCCGCCGAGCCCACGGGATTGATTTCGGTGGAATCCATCGATGGACCCTTCAGACCAAAATCGCCAGTTACGGCTGGAGGCCCGAAGTAAGTCGGAGGTAAAAGTTCGAGGCAAAGTCCGAGGTAAAGCTCGAGGTAAAGAATGGCCGAAGAAAAAAAGAATACGTCGGCGGAGCGTGGCGCGGAACCTGGCGCGAAACCAGGCAACGAGTTCGACCGCCGCGCTTTTTTCGTGAAGCTGGGATTGGGATCGCTGAGTATCGCCGCCGTCGGCACAGCCGCGTTTTCCTACCAGTTTCTCTCGCCCGATGTTTTGTACGAGCCTTCTCCCATCGTCAATGCAGGAAAGCCGGAAAATTATGCGGTGGATTCGGTGACGATGGACGTGAACTCAGGAATTTATCTCATCCATGCGCAAGAAGGTTTTTTTGCGCTGAGTGCCGTCTGTACCCACCTCGGCTGTCTGACCGCATGGAAACCTGAGTTGGGCATCATCGCGTGCCCATGCCATGGCAGCAAGTTCACGCGCTACGGGGTCAAGATGGAAGGCCCGGCCCCCAAGCCGCTGCCCTGGCTGCAGACCTCGATCAGCGATGAGGGTGATCTGATGGTGGACCGTTCCATCACGATTCGTCCCATGCAGTTTGTGAGGGTGTGAGCGTGGCGAAAACAATCGCGGACTACTTCGAGGAGTTGCGCAGCACGCGGGTTTGGCGTTCAGTGTTCCGCAGCGGGACCGGATCCAGTACTCTGCACCGCGCCCTCGCGGTGCAGCAAAACGTATTCCTGCACCTTTTCTCCACCAAGGTGCGGACCCGAATGCTCAGCCTCAGCACCACGTGGTATCTGGGCACCCTGACCTTCGGGACATTTCTTATATTGGTAGCCACCGGCATTCCCCTGATGTTCTATTACCATCCCTCGGTGCCGCAGGCCTACGCCGACACGAAGGATCTGCAGTTTGTAGTTTCCTCCGGATTATTTCTACGCAACCTGCACCGCTGGTCCGCGCACGCCATGGTCTTCCTGGTGTTCGCGCATATGTTCAAAGTCTTTTACCGCGGAGCCTACCGGCCGCCGCGCGAGTTCAATTGGGTCATTGGAGTCATCCTGCTGCTGATTACGCTCTTGCTCAGCTACACGGGCTATTTGCTGCCCTGGGATCAGTTGGCTTTTTGGGCGATCACCGTGGGTTCCAATATCGCATCTGCTGTCCCCGTGATGGGCAGCAAAGTTCATTTCCTCATGCTCGGCGGCAATATGGTGAACGCCAACGCTCTGCTGCGCTTTTACGTGCTGCACTGCATGATTCTGCCCCTGGTGGCGATCCTTTTTGTCGCAGTCCACTTCTGGCGCATTCGCAAAGATGGCGGCCTCTACGCCCACCAAAGCGAGCCAAGAACCGTCGCGGCTGCACCGGTTCCCGTCGCTGCGAAGGGGGGCCAATCCTAATGAGCGATCCGAAAGATTTCATCGCCGGCATGGGCTCAAATGCCCGCAAATCGCCGACACGTGTCGTCTTCGTCACCCGCCGCACCTCGGCGCAGGTCAAGGTTAGGGACGAAGATCAGGTGCAGACATTTCCGGAAGTCCTCTTCCGCGCCATCGTCGCCATCGAGGTGCTTACGATCGCATTGGTGGGCGTGTCTCTTCTGTTCAACGCGCCCCTGGAGGGCATTGCCGATCCCTCGCATACCCCCAACCCTGCGAAGGCGCCGTGGTACTTCCTGGGCTTGCAGGAAATGCTGCACTACTTTCCTCCGGTGGTCGCGGGTGTGCTGGTTCCGACGCTGGTCGTGATCGCGCTGATTGTGATTCCGTATTTCAACATCAACGTCGAAGCCGAGGGTTTGTTCCTGAAGGATCGCAAGCGCCGTCTGCTTATTTTCTACCTGGCTGCGGCTGGGCTTTGTTTGTTCTTGTTGTTGTTTGACGTGTACGTGGCGTTAGTGCCGACCCTGATCGTCGCCGGGTTCATGGTGCTGGCGGCGCAAAGTTCTCCGCAGTCGACTTCGGCCTTCCGCAGTTATCTGGCCGCCAAGCCACTTTCATACTGGATCATGACGTGGTTTCTGTTCGAACTCGCCGTACTAACGGCGGTTGGCACTTTCTTTCGCGGCCCGGGTTGGTCCTGGGTGTTGCCCTGGAGGAGCTAATTGCAATCCTCGTTGCAATCAATGAAGACCGCGCTATCTTCCCTCTGGCAGACGTTGCTCGGCCATCCCGTGCGCGCTTTTGGTTCGGTCAGTCTGCTGTTGCTGATTTCGCTGGCCATTGCGCCGGCCAAGAATTACTTCAGTGAATGGCGTCACTACCAGAAACAGTACTTGGCGCTGGTTCGGAGCCGGGGAGAAGCGGTAACCCTACAGCGCCATTTCCACGACGGCATCCAGCAGATATGGATTCCGCAGCTCGGAGTCGTAGACCGCTGCACTACCTGCCACGCCGGATTGAAAGAAGCGAGCCTGGCCGATGCCAACCTTTCCCAGCCCTTCCGCCGGCATCCGGTAATCCCACACACGCTCGACCAGTTCGGCTGCGTGATGTGTCACCGCGGGCAAGGCCCCGCGACCACCGTTGAGCAAGCTCACAGCAGCACGGAGGCCTGGGAGCAGCCGACTTTGCCGGCACGGTACGTACAATCTTCCTGCGGGCAATGCCATCGCGATCCTCTGACCGGCACACCGCAACTGAACGTGGGACGCAATTTGCTGGGCCGTTATGGCTGTGTGCATTGCCATACCATCAAACTACCCGATGGCAGCGCGATCAAGCCGACCGATGATCCGCCTTCTCTTGGGCACATCGCCGACAAGACCACACGGGAATGGATTTATGCGTGGTTGAAGGATCCTCAGGCCTACGCGGTCACTGCGACGATGCCGAATTTCAAATTGAGCGATCCGGACGCACGCGATATTTCGGCTTTCTTGATCGCCAGCAGCACGCCCATCCCTGGAGACACGGCGCCGGCCAGCCCAGCCAGTAAGGATAAAGAGAAAGACCAGAAGGCGCCCGATCCGACCGCTGGAGCCAGCTTGTACGGCGAGTCATTCTGCGCCTCCTGCCATGCCGTGCAGAACGCTGCCGGAAATGTGGTGGGCGGCAATGTCGGGCCGGAGCTGACCCGGGTCGGCAATAAGGTGAAGCCGGAATGGTTGCGGGCATGGTTGCGCAATCCGCGTGTCTACGATGCGGGAACGGCCATGCCGCACTACCGTTTCACCGATCCGCAACTTTCCCTGCTGACTGCCTTTCTAGGCAACAAGACGGATTCCGATCTGCTGGCCAATGTGCATCTCGACGCCGCCACGCCGGA
>OCZU010002398.1_pt1 | contig 11960 bp, 8 predicted proteins | sample 1539001 | NCBI WGS metagenome assembly OCZU01 (sample SAMEA3539306, study PRJEB22396) | soil metagenome | biome: tundra; feature: field; material: soil | place: USA | collected 2010-05 | depth 0.15 m
CTGCCGGCACTGCTCCAGGTAGCCCGGCGCGCCCGCCCGGCCCGGGTGCCAGTGGCAGTGCTGCTCGACGGCCAGGTTCCACACGTACCGGGCGTGCGCGCAGTGGTCCCGCAGCACCGTCTCCTGGGCGGGGGTGGGGAGCAGCCGGTACCGGGACATGCGAACACACTATCGAACACCGCCGACATTTCCGGGGAGGTGAAGCGGCGTTCCCTCCCCGGCCTGAAGGCCGGAGTATCCACGCCGCGATCCTGATGACCGGCCTGCTTGACCTGGGCGCCGCTCACCTCCGCTGGGCCGGCGGCCTTATCGCCAGGTCGGCCGCGGCACTCGCGGACGTGCTCAACTCGCGCACGGCGCGCCAGTACAGCCACGTCGTCTGCACCACGCGCTGGGCGGCGGCCGAGTTGGAGCGGCTGGGCATCGCCAACCTGCTGCGCATCCCGCTCGGTGTCGACCTGGCCACGTTCCACCCCCGGCAGCGCAGCGCGGCGCTGCGGGCACGCTACGCAGGGCCGCAGGACACGCTCATCGTGCACTGCGGGCGGCTGTCCATGGAGAAGAGGCCACGCCACTCGCTCGACGCGGTCGCGAGGCTGCGCGCGGCGGGCGTGCGAGCCGTCCTGGTGGTCGCCGGGGACGGGCCGCTGCGCGCACGGCTGAACCGGCAGGCCGCCAGAGCGTCGCTGCCCGTGCACTTCACCGGCTTCCTGGCTGATCGCGCGGCGGTGGCGACGCTGGTCGCCACGGCCGACGTCGTGCTAGCGCCAGGCCCCGTGGAGACGTTCGGCCTGGCCGCGCTTGAGGCGCTGGCCTGCGGGACCCCGGTGGTGGTGAGCGCGCAGAGCGCGCTGCCCGAGGTGGTCGGCGGCGCGGGCGTCAGTGTGGCCGGGAAGGACTTCGCGTCGGGCGCGCTGGCCGTGCTCGCGCGGCCGGAAATAGACCGGCGCCGGGCGGCCCGCCAGCGGGCCGAGGAGTTTGGCTGGCCAGCCGCGGTCGGCAGCTTCCTCGCTGCGCACGGGCTCACGACGCACGGGCTCACGACGCACGGGCTCACGACGCACGGGCTGGCCACCCGCGAGCTTGGGATTAACGGACTAGGAGTGGGAGTGGGAGAGTGACGACATTCGCTGCGCTCGGCGATTCGATCACGTTAGGTCTGGGTGACCCGCTCCCCGGCGGGGCCTGGCGGGGCTGGGCCGCGCTGCTCTCCGAGAGCCTGTGCGAGCCGGAATTGCACAATCTCGCGGTACCGGGGGCGCGGTCGGCTGACGTCGAGCGGGATCAGCTGCCCCGCGCGCTCGAGCTGCATCCCGACATCGCCAGCGTGGTCTGGGGCATCAACGACACCTTGCGGGCCCGCTTCGACCCAGCGCGCATCGAGCAGGCGGCCGCGCACACCGTCGGCTCGCTGCAGGCGGCGGGCGCGGTGGTGCTCACCATGCGCCTGCCCGAGCCGGGGCGGATGCTTGGCCTGCCCGGATCGCTGGCCCGTCCGCTGGCCCGGCGGATGGCCTTGGTGAACGCCGTCATGGACGGGGTGGCGGCCCGTTTCGGCACTCTGCACTTTGACGCGGCCGCGGAAGCGCAGACCTATGACCGCAGCTCGTGGAGCGTGGACCGGCTGCACCCGAGCGAGCGTGGCCACCGGCTGATCGCGGGCCGGTTCTATGACAAGCTCGCCGCGGCCGGCCATCCACTCGGCCCGCGGCCCGGTGCCGAGCCGTCGGAGCCGGCGGCGACCCGCGCCGCTGAGTTCGCCTGGATGGCCACCAAGGGGAGCGCCTGGCTGCTGCGCCGCTCGGTTGACCTGGTGCCGTACCTGATGGCGATGGCGGTCAGGGAATGGTGGTCAGGGCCCGGGCCGGGGCCCGCGTTGCCGGCGGCTCCGGCGCTCCCCATGCTTTCAGCGGCTCCAGAGGCTCCGATGCTGCCGGGGGCGCCCGCGCTGCCCCGGGAAAGCGAGTAGGGCACCGGCGGGAATGGTGCGGAAACTCGGGATGAACGTTTGGCATAGCGGGGCCCTCGGGCTCAGACAGCCGCCGCTCGCCCGCATATCCTGCCAATGCTCCGGTTAGAGCAGTTACCTTATGACTGCCCCTGTTCTAGCGTTCTGTTCGTTGCCGAGGGAGTCGGGTGCCCGCTGGCGTACGGCATGTTCGTGCCCGTCGGCTCGCTCGCCGTGCTGGCTGGCCACTCGCGAGCAGCGAGTCCGCAATTCTGGCCGCCGTGCCCGGCTGGCCTGATCGCCAGGCAGGAGCCGCCGGCCGACCGCTTCTTGCCCGGGTGTTTCCCTCCCGGTCAGGTTCTGGTTCTCGTCCGGTCTTTCCCTTAGGCCACGTTTGGTCCCGCGGTGCCGGACGCCGCATTCTCGCGCGATGGGCACCAGGCCCGTCGGCACGTTCAGTCCGCACACACAGGAGGGCGAAATGGGCGATGCTCCAATGGGCGGCCCGGCCAGGGACCGCCGCAGCCGCTGGCGGTACCGACGCTACGTGGTAGTGGGTGCCGTGGCCGCCGTCGGCGCCGCATTCTCCGTCAGCGGGGTCTCGCTGGCCAGCACGCAGGCCGGCCACACCGCCAACTCGGTGGCGGTCCCGGCCACCGCGGCGGCCAGCCAGTATCGCGTGGTGGCGCCGACCGCCACGCCGATCAAGCACGTGGTCGTGCTGTTCGACGAAAACGTCTCATTCGACCACTACTTCGGCACCTACCCGTACGCGACCAACACCGACGGCTCGCCGTTCTCCGCCACACCGGGCACCCCGACGGTCAATGGGCTCACCCCGCAGTTGCTGGCGCACAATCCCAACAGCTACAACCCCACGCGGCTCACCCCGGCCCAGGCCCTGACCTGCGACCAGGACCACGCCTACGGGCCCGAGCAGGAAGCTTTCGACGGCGGCAAGATGGACATGTTCGTCCAGTTCACCGAGACCGCCACCTGCACCGGCCAGCCGGTCGAGTATGGCGCGCCCGGCCTCGTCATGGACTATTACGACGGCAACACGGTGACCGGGCTGTGGAACTACGCGCAGAACTACGCGATGAGCGACAACAACTACGACACCGACTTCGGGCCGTCCACGCCCGGTGCGGTCAACCTCATCTCGGGCAACGACGGCGGCGGCTACGCGGTCAGCCCCACCACCGGCGCCACCGTCGCCGACCCGGGCACCGTGAGCTCGCTCAACAGCCAGGGTCTCGGCACCATTTACGGCGACCTCGACCCGGCCTACGACGACTGCTCCGACACCAACCACACCTCGGCCAGCCCGGTCGGCGTGCTGACCGGTAAGAACATCGGTGACCTGCTCAATGCCCGGCACGTCAGCTGGGGCTGGTTCCAGGGCGGGTTCGCCCCCACGGCGACCAGCAGCGCCGGCTACGCGGTGTGCGGCGCTTCGCACACGAACATCGGCGGCGCCACGGTTACCGACTACGAGCCGCACCACAACCCGTTCCAGTACTACAAGTCCACGGCCAACCCCAAGCACCTCCCGCCGACCTCCGAGGCGGCCATCGGCCACACGGACCAGGCCAACCACCAGTACGACCTGTCCGATTTTTACGCAACGATCAAAGACGGCAACATGCCGGCGGTCAGCTTCCTCAAGGCAGCCGAGTATCAGGACGGGCACCCGGGCTACTCGGACCCGATCGACGAGCAGCACTTCATCGTCAACACGGTCAACCAGATCGAGCAGTCCAAGTACTGGAAGTCCACGGCGATCGTCATCACCTACGACGATTCCGACGGATGGTACGACCACCAGGTTTCGCCGATCGTCAATGGCTCGAACACCGCCGTTGACGCGGCAATATGCACCAGCACTCCGGTGCGGCTGGGCAGTTACCCGGACCGGTGCGGCTACGGCCAGCGCCTTCCGCTCGTGGTGATTTCCCCGTACACCCGGAGCAATTACGTCAGCCACAACGTCACCGACCAGTCCTCGATCACCAAGTTCATCGAGGACAACTGGGTGGGCGGCGAGGGAACCGGCGTCGGCTCCTACGACACGATCGCGGGCAGTTTTTACGCGCCCGGCGGCGTGCTGGACTTCCACGGCCGCCCGAACGACAACCGGATCCTGCTCGACCCCACGACCGGGGAGGTAGTCAGCCGGATCCACTGACGCACTAGAACCACGGGCGCACCAGAACCACGGGCGCACTACCTGAGCGGATCGGCGCGGACCACAGCCCGCGGCGATCCGCTCAGGCTTGCTCGCTGCGATCTCTGGCCCGTTCAGATCTGGAGCAGGCAATCGCGGCCGGCCCGGTCGGCGGACTGCTCGTCCAGCCACACACCGCCGGTCGCCAGGTACCGGAACCGGTATGCGCCGGGTGCCAGCGTCACCGAGACCGAGCGGGTCCCGTTGCGCCGCGGCTTGAGTTCGTGCTGGCCGGGCTGCCAGCTATTGAAGTCACCCACCACGCTGACGGCAGCGGGCAGATCCCCGGCCGGGAGAATGAAGGTGACCCGCGTCTTCCCGCCGAACAGCTGTGACCTCATGACCATCGCAAGCTCCCGCTCTCGCCACTCGATGTTGCACTGGACAAGGTGGCGGGACCAGCGGCACTGACGGGCCCGCGAGATTCGCCCGAAGGCTGGGTTGGCCCGAAGGTACGGGCAGGCCAGGCCAGAGGACGACCAAGACCCGTGAAACAGCATAAATCGCCGGACTTGTTCCTGCCCTCGGGTTCGTGGTCCTGCCTTCGGGTTCTTGCTGTCCGGTCATCAAGCTGCCGCGTGGCGCCAGTGCGCAACGCGGGGCCAGCGCCGAGAGCCGGGCCCGTGTCCGTCACCGAAGGTGAATACGCGGAGTATACTAATTGTAACTGCTCGTGTTCTTGCGGCAGGATTTGCATACAAACGGGGGTTCGCGGTGGCGGATGAGCCGGTGGCGGCGTTCACGGCGCTTCATGATCAAGCCGGGGAGTTGTGCGGGTACGGGATGGTGGCTCGCGACCCGACTCAGTCGCACGGGCTGGAACTGACGCTGCGCGGCCAGCACCGACCGTGACGACTCCACCGTCGTGGTGGTCAGGAACCAGGCCACGGCATGACGGATAAGACGTCATTGGCGCAGGCACTGCGTCGCGAACTCGATGAGAGCAATCAGGGTCTGCTGGCGCTGCACGCCGAGCTGTCCGAGCAGCACGACGAGCTTGCGCGGGCCCGCACTGCCGCCGAGCAGGCCACCCGGGACAAAGCGGACTTCCTGGCCAGGATGAGCCAGGAGATACGCTCCCCGATGAACGCCATCCTCGGCTTCACCAGCCTGCTCCGGGCCACCGAACTGACCACTGAGCAGGTTGAGTACGCGGAGGCCGCCGAAACCGCGGGAAATCACCTGCTGGGTGTCATCAACAGCATCCTGGACCTGTCCAAAATCGAAGCCGGGTTCCTCGAGCTCGAGGACGTCCCCTACGACCTGTTCGCCTGCGTCGAGGACGCCATCGACATGCTGGCCGCGAGGGCCAAAGAAAAGAACCTGGCCCTGGCCGCCCTGTTCGCGGCCAGCCTCCCGGCCACCGTCGTCGGCGACTCACTGCGGCTGCGCCAGATCCTGGTCAACCTGCTGGCCAACGCGGTCAAGTTCACCACCGAGGGGCAGGTCATCGTGGAGGTGACGCAGCCGCCCGGCGACGGGAGCTCCCGCCAGCTGGCCTTCCACGTGCGCGACACCGGCAGCGGGATTCCGGCGGACAGTGTGGAGCAGCTTTTCGCCCCGTACACCCAGGCCGATGCCTCGACCGCGCGTTCGCACGGTGGCACCGGGCTTGGCCTGACAATCTGCCGTCAGCTAGCCCGGCAGATGGACGGTGCTATCACGGTCGAGTCCACTGTCGGCGAAGGCTCCACCTTTACCTGCACGATCCGGGCCCGGGCCGCCGAGCTCACCCCCGTGCCCGGGCCCGGCGACCCGCGCCTTTCCGGCACCCAGGTCCTGGTGGTACACGGGCAGGCACTCTATGCCGAGGCCATCGGCCGCCACCTGACTGACTGGGGCGCCGAGCTTGTCACCGCCTCGTCCATCGATGCCGCGGTCAGCCGGCCCTGTGACTGGCCGCGGGCTGCGCTGGCGATCATCGACGCCAGCCAGCCGGCCATTCTTCCCGACGAGATCGCGCGGCTTACCGCCGCCTCCGCGAACCCGGCCCTGCCGATCATCTGCGTAGTCCCCATGACCTCCCGCGGTTTCCTCGCCCATGGGGCGGAACCCCGCCTATCCGTTCGGACACCGATCCGCCGGAATCACCTCCGCCGGGCAGTGCTCACCGCCCTCAGCCAGGGTGCCAAGCCGCCGCAGGCCGCCCGCACTGCGGACGTCAGCCCAGTCGGGCCAGGTGGCGGACCTACGGATGAGGCGCCCACGGCGGCAGCCGGTCAACCCACCCGCCGGCTGCTCTACGTGGACGACAATCCGCTGCTGACCGTACTCGTCGAGCGCATTTTCGCCGCGGATCCCACCGTCACCGTGCAGACCGTGCCAGACGGCAGGACCGCCCTTGACCTGGCCCTTCAGCGGCAACCGGATATCATCCTGATCGACCTGCACCTGGCCGACATGAGCGGCGAAACGCTCCTGCGGCAGCTCCGCGCCGACCCCCGCACCCGATCGACACCCGCCGCCATCGTGAGCGGTGACGCTGAGCCTGCGACCATCCAGCAGCTCACCGACCTGGGCGCGATCGCTTACCTCACCAAGCCCTTCACGGCAGCACAGCTCAGAGAGCTCGTCAGCAGAATCTGTGGCCCGGGGCGATAGGCCGGAGGAACTCGGCGCTCACCACTCCACCAGGGTCCAGATCTCCGGCCGTGGCGGGCCGCCGGTGTCCACGGCGGCGAAGCCACGGGCGGCGTCCTTCAGGTGCTGTAGCGCCGCATCACCCTGCCCGCTGGCATGCAGCAGGTCCGCGAGGTTGGTATGCAGCGCCGCCACCCGGTGCTGGTCGCCGAGTTCGCTGCCCAGCGCGAGCGCCTCGGTCGCGAAGCCGAGTGCCTCATCGGTGCGCTCCGCGTCGGCGAGCAGCCGGGCCAGGTTGTTGAGCGCCGCGACCGCGGCACTGCGGTCGGGCAGCCGCCGCGCCTGATCCAGGCTTTCCCTGAGCCGCTCCTCGGCGGCGCGGTCGTCGCCGGACCGGGCGGCCAGCATGCCGAGCACATTGAGCGCCTGGGTGGTGGCCGCCGGATCCCCGGCGCGCCGGGCGGTGTCCAGTGCTTCCAGGCCGAGCTGGCCAGCTTCGTCGCTGGTGCCCCGGCGGTAGGCGACAACGGCCAGGTCGGCCTGCACGCTGGCCCGCCGGCCGAGGTCCTGGGCGCCCAGCAGATCCAGGGCCACACCGAGGTGGGCTTCGGCGAGCGCCCAGTCACCGAGCCGGTGGTGCACCTCAGCGAGCTTGTGCTCGATGGTGGCCAGGGTCGCCTCATCGTCGCCGCTGCCCGCGGCGGCCGTCTCGAACTCGGCCAGCGCCTCGCGGTAGCGGCCGAGCACGGTAAGCACCTCACCCAGCGCGATGGAACCGGGCACCGCGGGGTAGCCGAGCGCCACGGCCTTGCGCAGGTAGGAGAGGGCCTCAGCGTGCGCATACAGCTCGCGAGCACGGTCGGCGGCCTGCCACCACCAGTGCGCTGCCTCGGCGTCGCGCCCGCCGCGCTGCAGATGCTCGGCGATGATGGCCGCTCGGGTGGTCACCGGGTCCCGCTCGTATCTGCGGACGAGCACGTCAGCGGCGCGGCCGTGCAGGAGCCTGCGGCGGGCCAGGGTCGAGGACTCGTAGACGACGTCGCGCAGTGCCTCATACGGGAAGTCGTAAGACGGCACGCCGCGATCCCCCACCGGGGGGACCTCGGTGATCAGAAACCGCCGCACCGCCTCGTCGAGCGCTTCCACCGTCTCCGCTTCGCCCCGGCCGCTGACCGCCCTGAGCAGGTCCGCGTCGCAGCCGTTGCCCAGCACGGCCGCCGTGGACAGCATTTGCAATGTCGGCTCGCTGGCCGCTTCCAGCCGCCCGCGCAGCAACTCCCGGACGGACGCGGGCGGCCACCAGCTCTGGCTGTCTTCGCCGCGATCGCCTACCGTGCGCAGCGCCTCCACGTACTCGCGGACCAGCATCGGCAGCCCCCGCGTCTGCGCCAGCAGCCGGGCCACATCGGCGTCAGCCACGCCGGAGTGCTTGAGCAGGGTGTCAATCTGCGTCACGCCCAGCGGGGCTGGCCTGATCACCCCGCCGCCCCCGGAGCCGGACGCCTCGCTGAGGGCCGACCGGAGCCCACGGAGCCGGTGCGCATGCTCGGAGGCCCAGCTGATCACCAGGAGCAGTGGCCAGGCCGCCAGGCGGCGCACGAGGTAGGCGAGCACGTCCAGCGACGGGCCGTCGGCCCAGTGCACGTCCTCGACGATCACCACGCCCGCGGGTACACCAGGCCCGGCCGGATGCTGGGTGATGGCGGCGTGCCAGGCCTCCCCGATCGCCCCGTACAGCCGGGTCAGCGCCACCGGGCTGTCCAGCGCCGGCGCGGGCGTGTCCCGGTGGGCGACGGCGAGTTCGGGGGCCAGGCGGCCGGCCATCGCCGCGGCATGAGGGGGGATCCGCGCGGGCAGCTCGGGACAGAGCGACAGGGCCGAGCGGAGCAGGTCGGCGGTGACCGCGAAGGGCAGCGCGCTCTCGCCGTCATGACATCGGCCGGCCAGCACCGTCCCGCCCCCGGTCTGGACATCGCAGCGGAACTCCTCGATAAGGCGGCTCTTCCCGCAGCCGATCTCGCCGACCACGGCCACGACCCGCCCGGCCTGGCCGGCCTCGCGCCACGCGCCACGGAGGACGCGCAGTTCGGCGTCCCGGCCGACGAGCGGCCACGGCGCTGGAGCTTGCTGCGCTGGAGTTTGCTCAACGGAAGTTCGCTGGACTGGAGTCGGCCGCACGGGTGTTTGCCGCACGGGTGTTTGCCGCACCGGTGTTTGCTGCCCGGGTGTTTGCTGCCCGGGGGGCGGCGCGAGCCGGTCGGCCCGCACGTCGTCGTAGAGCCGGGTGGTCTCGGGGAGCGGCCGCACGGCCAGTTCACTGTCCAGGATCCGGACCAGCGTCCGGTACTGCCGCAGGGCGGCGGACCGCTGCCCGGTCCACGCCTGCAGCCTGATGAGGGCCTGATGGGCCGGCTCGTGCAGATTGTCGAGACTCAGCCAGCGCCGGGCGTGGTCCACCGCCTGGGCCAGATCCCCGCCCGCGATGCAGGCCACGACCAGCCGCTCGAGCGCCCCGGCGAGTTCCTGGCGGAGCCGGTCGGCGGTGGTCGCCTGCCAGTCGTCGAACTCCGGGCAGCCCCGCAGGGCGAAACCGGTCAGGAAGTCGTCGCGGTAGAGCCGGATCGCGCGGTCCAGCGGGTCGGCCTCTGGCCTAGCGGCCAGCGTCCGGAACTCGGTGACATCCACCCGCACCCGGCTCGGTTCCAGCGCCACGGCGGTCCGGGTGATCCTAAGCCCGTCGCCTACCGCTGCCGCGGTGACCGAGAGCGTGCGGCGCAGTGAGGCCCGCGCCCGGGTGGTGTCCACCTCAGGCCAGAGCAGGACGGCGAGCCGTTCCCGGCTGATCTCACGGCCATCGGCCGGGAGCAGCGCCAGCACGGCGGTCGCTTTCCTGGTGTCGAAGCTGACCGGCGTGCCATGCCGGGTGACCACCGGCGGCCCGAGCAGCGCCAAGTTGATGTCCGCCACCGCCACCGCCCCGCCTGCTTCTGCCTGCTTCTGCCCGCATCGTCCGGCCCGTTCAGCCACCGTAACGCAGCATCGTGAAATTTGTCCGGCATGGTGGAATCGCCGTAACGATCTCGTATCGTCAGCTCCATAAGGTGGCGTTACGCCTGATGAAGCGCGGGAATTCGGAGTGTGACATGGCTCAACGGCTAGGCAGGACCACCGCCGACGGTCACGGGGCCGCCGTCGGGACTGATGCTGTCGACGCTGACGTCGTCGCCGCCGACGTGGCTGGGCCCGGTGCGGCAGGCGCTGACACCGACCTCGGGGGAATGGCTGCGAACGGTCAGCTGGCCGTCCCGTCTGGCGATGATCGGGCCGGATCCGCACCGCAGCGCCCCACGGCGGCACCGCGCTCATGGGCCAGGGGCTGGCGGCGGCGCCCGGCGGCCGACCCGACCGTGCCCGCCATCACGATGCCCGGCCGGGTGGATCAGGGTCCGGAACTCGATCTGGCCTCCAATGATCCGCTGGTCGGCTACCTGCTCAGCGAGGCCAGCGCGGTGGATATCACCGCGCTCGAGCTGGACTCGCCTGCGATGGAGGAGCTGAAGGCGGCCGGGGTGTCGCTGGTCGTCCCGCTGATCTCCTCGGGCAACCTGATCGGCCTGGTCAACCTCGGGCCCCGGCTGTCGGAGCGCGGCTACTCCTCCGAAGACCGCCGGTTGCTGAACGCTCTGGCCGGCTATGCGGGCCCGGCGCTGCGGGTCGGGCAGCTGGTCCGCCAGCAGCAGGTCGAGGCGCGCAACCGGGAGCGCTTCGAGCAGGAACTCAAGATCGCCCAGATCATCCAGCAGCAGTTCCTGCCTAAGTCCGTGCCTGACCTGCCGAGCTGGCACGTGGCCGCCTTCTACCGGCCGGCCCGGACCGTCGGCGGCGACTTCTACGATTTCATCGAGCTGCCAGATGGGCGGGTCATGTTCGTGGTCGGCGATGTCACCGACAAGGGCATCCCGGCGGCCCTGGTCATGGCCAGCACGCACGCCCTGCTGCGCAGCGCCGCACCGCGGCTGATCTCGCCCGGCGCCGTGCTCACCCATGTTAACGACCTGCTCTGCGCGGACATCCCGGCGCACATGTTCGTCACCTGCCTGGCCCTGGTCCTCGACCCGGCCACCGGCCAGATCGAGTTCGCCAATGCCGGGCACGACGTGCCCTACGTCCGGACCGCCCACGGTGTGGCCGAACTGCGCGCCCGGGGCATGCCGCTCGGCCTCATGCCCGGCATGGAGTACGAGGAGAAGAGCTTCCGGTTCCAGCCGGGCGACTGCGCGCTGCTGCACAGCGACGGGCTGGCCGAGGCACACGCACCTGACCGGGAGATGTTCGGCTTCCCGCGGGTTTCCGAGCTGGCCGGCCGGGGCGCGTCGGGTGAGGCGCTGATCGATCTGTGCCTCACCGAGCTTGGCGCGTTCACCGGCCCAGACGCCGAGCAGGAGGACGACATCACGCTCGTGAGCCTGCAGCGGAGCATGTCAGCTGTATATGCGGGAGGCGACATATGACATCGGTGGCCCAGCCGGCTGGGCGCCGGCTCGACGCGTTCGCCGTAGCCAGCGAACCTGGCAACGAGCGGATGGCGCTGGCGCGGGTCGCGGAGGCGGTGGCCGGCCACGGGCTGCCCGCGGCCCGGCTGGAGCGGCTCAAGACCGCGGTGGCCGAGGCCACCATGAATGCCATCGAGCATGGCAACGGCGGCCGGGCGGAGCTTCCCGTGGACGTCGAGGTGACCGAGGACGGCGACGACATCGTCGTCACCATCAGCGACCTCGGCGGCGAGCACGCCGCCGGGCCGGGCGAAGAGCCGGACCTGCTGGCGAAACTCAACGGCGAGCAGCGGTCGCGCGGTTGGGGGCTGTTCCTCATCCGGAACATGGTTGACGGCATGGACGTGACGACCGACGGCCCGCGCCACACGGTCTGGCTCACTATGCGGACGGGCAGCGCGCCCGCGCCCGCGGCTGAAGGAGATGGCCATGAAGAAGGCCTGTGAGGCAAGCGTCCGCGAGCTACCGGGTGCGGCGGTCATCGAGCTGACCGGTGAGGTCGACGGTGGCGCCGCTGGAGTGCTCACGGCGGCCTATGAACGCGCCGTCGCCGATGGCGACCCGGGCACCGTCGTGCTCGATTTCGCCCACGTCGATTACATCAACTCCACCGGGATCGCGCTGATCGTCAGCGTGCTCGCCCGGGCCAGGT
>OCZU010002399.1_pt1 | contig 11958 bp, 9 predicted proteins | sample 1539001 | NCBI WGS metagenome assembly OCZU01 (sample SAMEA3539306, study PRJEB22396) | soil metagenome | biome: tundra; feature: field; material: soil | place: USA | collected 2010-05 | depth 0.15 m
GCGCCGAGAGCATCGCCATCACCAACTTCGATAACGAAATGATGGCCCTCTACCGCCCCGGCCGCGATGGCACTTACAAGGATGCGGCCCAGATGGAAGGCGTTGGCCAGGCTTCCCGCGCCAGCCTGGGATTTGGCTGCGCCTTCCTGGATATCGACCTGGATGGCCGCCTCGACCTGGTGGCCGTCAATGGGCACATCGATGAAACCGTCCGCCACATTCACGGCAACGTGGGATACGCCCAAGCCCCCCACCTGTTCCTCAACGGCGGCAAGGGAGTCTTTCGCGACGTTGCCGCCCAGGCCGGCGCGGGCTTCGCTTCCCCCAAGGTGGCTCGCGGCCTGGCGTACGGCGATTTCGATCGCGATGGCTCACCCGATCTTCTGATCACCACCAACCAGGGCCCGGCCTATCTCTATCGCAACGAGCAGTTGTCCGGCAACCGCGGACTGCGCCTGCGCCTCACCGGAACCAAATCGAATCGCGACGCCATCGGCGCTCTGGCCCGCGTCTTCTCCCCCGATGGTGCGCAGTCCCGCCGCGTCAAATCCGGTTCCAGCTACCTGTCGCAATCCGAACTGACCCTCACCTTCGGACTCGGCAAGCGCGACACCGCCGACCGCCTGGTTATCGAGTGGCCCAGCGGCGCGGTGCAGGAGTTCAAGAACGTGCGCGCCGGGTCCTACCAGTGCACCGAAGGCCAGGCGCTGACCACGGTCTGAGGAGAAAGTCGCTCACTTCCCGGTTTCGGTGCACAATAGTAACGGATGACGCAGGAACAAGCCATCTCCGAGATCACGCGCCGTTTGGTGGACTACTACCACCCGGAACGCATCTACCTGTTTGGCTCCGCCGCCCGTGGTGACGGCGGTCCGGATAGCGATCTCGATTTCTGTGTGGTGTTGCCGGACGAAGCGCCGGAAGGTCTCTACAGGCCGGGCATTCACCGGGCGCTCTGGGGAGTGGGTACTGCCGCGGATGTGGTTCGCTGGCCGGCCAGCGACTTTGACACGCGCGCTGCCCACGTGAAGGCATCCTTGCCGGCGACGATCCTTCGAGAGGGAAGAGTACTTTATGACGCCAGAACAATCGCGGCGTGATGAGGCCGGCCGCTGGCTTGCACAGGCACAGAAGGACCTGAACGCTGCGCGCTTGCTGGCATCGCCCGAGCCTTCCCGTTCGGTCTTCCACAGTCAGCAGGCGGCTGAGAAGGCCGCCAAGGCTTTTCTCGTGCTTCACGATGTCCCGTTCCGCAAGACACATGACCTGAACGAATTGGGCGGCCAGTGCGCCGCGTTGGATTCGTCTCTTGTCCCGCTGTTTAAGGAGGCTGCCGATCTCACCGACTACGCCGTCGTATTCCGCTACCTGGACGCTCCTCGCGAACCGGACGAAGGTGAAGCGACGGTAGCGCTGGAGACTGCTGCCCGGGTTTTCCAAGCCGTCAGTGTTCGCCTCGCGCCGCAAGGCCAATCGTGAGAATCGCGCCGGGTCCTATCAGTGCACCGAAGGCCAGGCGCTGACCACGGTCTGAGTATTATCATAGACTCAACATGAGGAAATTACTGACGCCGGTGTTCTGCGCTCTGCTTCTTTGCGGCGGCGCGGAGGCCATCGATCTGGACGGCCTGCGATCCATCGGCCCGCTGGCGAGCTTCGCCAAAACCGACTCCTCCGTCACGCTGACTTGTGCCGATGGCTCGCAGGTTCGCATTACCGTGCTGGCGGCGGATCTCATCCGCGTGCGCGCGGCATTTCTGGGCAAACTGCCCGACCGCGATCACTCCTGGGCTATCGAGAAGGCTTCCTGGGAAACCCCACGGTGGAGTCTTGCCGAAGACCCGGGCGCACTGCGCATCTCCACCGATGAGCTGGAGGTGGTGGCCAACCGTTCGCCGTTCCAGATCGAATTCCGTGACGCCAAGACCCATCGGACCATCAATGCCGACCAGCAGCCGATGCGCTTCGATCCTCAATCGGGCATCGTCGCCGCCGCCAAGAAGCTCGGCTTCGACGAGCATTTCTATGGACTGGGCGAAAAAGCGGCGCGCCTCGACAAGCGCCGCGGCGAGTTCGCCATGTGGAACTCCGATACCTACGGTTATACGGAAGGAACCGACCCGGTTTACCAGAGCGTTCCGTTCTATATCGGCTGGCAGCAGGGCGCCTCTTACGGCATTTTCTTCGATAACAGCTACCGGACCCACTTCGATTTCGGCGCCACAACCCAGGAATACGCCGCTTTCTCCGCCGAAGGCGGCGAGATGAACTATTACTTCTTTCAGGGGCCGTCCATCAGGAAGATCCTGGCGCGCTACGCCGACCTGACCGGGCACATGCCCATGCCGCCCATGTGGGCGCTGGGCAATCAGCAGAGCCGGTACAGTTACTATCCGGATTCCCTGGCCGAAGAGGTGGTTCGAAAATACCGCGCCGACGATCTGCCGCTCGATGTCCTCCACCTCGATATCCACTTCATGAACGCCTTCCGGCCGTTCACTTGGGATCCACAGCGCTTTCCGAATCCGAAGGCTTTCACGGACCGCCTGCGGGCGCAGGGCGTCAAGGTGGTGACCATCGTCGACCCGGGCATCAAGTACCAGCCGGCAGCCGAGGGCGCGCGCGACGCCGCCATCCATCCCGAACTGGCGCCGCAAGAGCAAAGTTACTACGTTTATAACCAGGGGCAGGCGCAGACTTTCTTTCTCAAGCGCAAGGATGGCCGCCCCTACATCGCCCGCGTGTGGCCGGGCGAATCGGTTTTTGTGGACTACACGCTGGATGCCGCCGCGCGCTGGTGGGGAGACCTGCACCGCGCCTACACCGAGAACGGCGTAGCGGGCATCTGGAACGACATGAACGAGCCGTCGGATTTCAACGACCAGACCGGTAAGTCGCAGATGGATGTGGTCACTTACGATGGCGGAACTTACTCCCCCTACGCCGGAAACCGTAATGTGTTCGGGCTCAACGAAGCCCGCGCCACTTACCAGGGCTTGCAGCGCCTGCTCCCCAACCAGCGCCCTTACGTCATCACCCGCGCAGCCTACGCCGGCATCCAGCGGTACTCCACCATGTGGGCCGGCGACATCCGCAGCACCTGGGACGCTCTGGCGCTGAGCCTGCCCATGTTCATGGGCCTCGGCCTTTCAGGCGAGCCCTTCGTGGGGTCGGACATCGGCGGCTTCATCGGCCGAACGGAGCCTGAACTGCTGGTGCGGTGGTATCAGGTCGGCTTCCTGACGCCCTTCTGCCGCAATCATGCCGGCATCGATTCGCCGGATCACGAGCCCTGGCGTTATGGCAAATATTACGAAGACATCATCCGCAAATACCTGAAGCTCCGCTACCGCCTGCTGCCGTTCCTCTACACCGCGCTCGAGGAATCGCACCGCACCGGCATGCCCATGTTCCGGCCCTTGCTGCTCAACTACCAGGAGGATGAAAACACGCTCGCCATCGACGACGAGTTCATGATCGCCAGCGACCTGTTGGTGGCGCCGATTCTCAAACCTAACGTCACCGCCAGGCTGGTGTACCTTCCCGCCGGCGTCTGGTTCGACTATTGGACTGGCGCCCGGCACGAAGGCGGCCGCATGATCCGCGTGGAAGCGCCGCTCGAAACCGTGCCCCTCTTCGTGCGCGGCGGCGCCATTCTACCATTGGGGCCGGAGATGAATTATGTCGGCGAGAAGGCCTCGGACCCGCTCGATTTTGAGATCTACCCCGATGCGCGCGGCGAAGCCGCTACCTCGCTGTATGAAGACGACGGTCTCACCGAGGATTACCGCCAGGGCAGCTTCCGCCAAACCAGCGTGAGTTACCGGCACGCGCCGGCGGGGGACCAGATCGATATCGGCGCTGCCCAGGGAAGCTATCGTCCCGCCGCGCGCGACCTGGTGTTCACGGTGCGGCCCGCTGCCGCGGCGCGTAAGGTGACGGTCGATGGAAAGCGCCAGGGCAGTGCGCGCATCTCCAACGACGGCCAGAGCCACCGCATCGAACTAAGGTAGGACAGGCCTCCTGGCCTGTCCTACCGCCGGTTCAAGACTTATTCGCAACGCAAAGACAGGCCAGGAGGCCTGTCCTACACCGATTCCAGGGCCGCCTGCATCATGGCCCTGGTATAGGCCACGCTGAAGGTGATCCCCGTGTAACCCCCGCCGCCCGGATACCCGCCGACGCGCCCGCCCGGTCCGACACGGTCCCTGTCGGCATCGAGCGCGCGCGGATGTTCGGGATAAATCGTCCCGGTGTACTTGTTGCGCACCAGCGCTTTCATCACGCCGAACATGTCGTTCACGCCCGCGTCAATGAAAACTTCCTGGTATTTCTCGTAAGGCTTGACCACCTGCACGTTGCGGAAGTGCACGTGGTTGATGCGTTTCCGGCTGGCGAAGTAATCCGCCACCGCAACGGCGTCTTCGCCCAACTCCCGGGTGACTCCACAATCGAAGGTGATACCGTTGGCCGGGCTGTTGACGATTTCGATGAGGTGCTTCCAGCCCGCCAGCGTCCCCATGATCTGCTGGGAACCGCGGCTGATGGGCGCCGGAGGATCGTTGGGATGCAGCGCCAGGCGCACTCCTGCTTTTTCGGCGGCCGGAACCGCGATTTTCAGGAACCAGGCGGCATTGGCCCAAATCTCTTCCAGTTTGTGCGCGCCTTCATTGGCCAGCGGCGGCAGGTCCTTGAACTTCACCTTCCTGGCATTCGGGAACGCCGCCAGGGTCTCTTGCGTGATCTGCCCGTTTTCGTCCCGGTAGATGGGCTGCACCACGACGCCGCTTTCGTCGACGAGCAGTTCGAGTTCGTAGTCGAAACCGGTGTAGCCCGCCTTGGCCCTGCCGACGGTTTCGTAATAGCCCTCGATGGCCCGGTGCGCGTAGAAGTTGTACTCCACCACCGTCAATCCGCCCTTCCCGGCGGCCTCGATGGATGCCAGGAACGGTTCCATGTCCTTGGCCCGGGTTTCTCTCCCGTAGATGATGCTGGGCGGCAGGTTGATCATCGCGTTGTAGGCCACCAGTCCGGCATCCTTGGCGCTCTGCACGGTGCGGCGTACGTTCTCTTCGGTCCAGGGCGAGCCCCCGACGCTCACGCCCAGCAGATGAGTTACACCAAGTTGCCGGATGCGCTGATAGCTGGCGGCGGGATTGCCGCCGAATCCGCGTCCAGCCCCATCGGCCGGCGGCGCCGGCGCAGTTTCCGTCTTGGGAGGCAGAAACCCGCCGTAGCCGCCGCCGAATCCGCCCCTGCCGCCGCGGCCCGCGGGTGCGGCCGGCGCGGGAGGCTGCAAGCCGCCAAGCAGAGGCCCGCCGCCATCTCCCATGGACAGACAGATCTTCGGCGTGTCCGGACCTTCCTCAATCGGCCATTTGCGCGGTGCGGGCGCTGCCTCGGCAGTCGCCACGGACTGCGCCAGAGCCGCGCCACCTACGCTCTGCATCATCTTTCGTCGTGAAAATCGGAATTCCATGTCGGTGATCCTCCCTGCGAGCCCTATTCTAATCCCATTCAACGGACCGGCACGAGCCGTATGGCGCTGCCGCCGCCCGGCGCCAGCTTCAATTTCAAAACCGTCTGGGCATTCACGCGGCGCTTCTCGAAGCCCGAGTCCTTGGGCTGCGCCGCCGCGTTGGGCCCGTCGGCGTAAATCTCCGCATCGTAGGATCCGCTCCCCAAGAAGTTCAGCGGCACATCGAGGTCGCGAGCGTCCCAGTTCGTGATGCTGCCCACGAACCACTCCGGACCCTTGCGCCGCGCGATGGTGATGTACTTGGGCGGCACGCCATTGAGGACGCGGGTCTCATCCCAGCTCGATGGGACCGCCTTGAGGAACTCGGTTTCCTTCTGCCCGTCGTAGGCGTCGGGGGAATCCGAGACCATCTGCAACTCGCTTTCGAAGACGACATACAGCGCGGTGTGATGGGCGCGCGTGCCCATCACCATGGGCGCCCGGTTGCGCGCCACGAAGTTCTCGCGGGTCGCATTGTCGAACCCGCCGGGCGTGTAATCCATCGGCCCCGCCAGCATTCGCGTGAAGGCCAGCATCACGTTGTGCCGGGGAGTAATTCGCGCGCTCCACTTGTTGTACTCCGCGCCCATCACGCCTTCGCGCGTCAACACGTTGGGGTAAGTGCGGCCCATCCCGTCGGGCTTGAAGGCGCCGTGGAAATCGACCATCAGGTGGTGTTCGGCGGCTTTCTTCGCGGCCGTCCGGTACCAGTTCACCATCCATTGATCGGAGCGGTCCATGAAGTCGATCTTGACGCCCGCGATGCCCCATTTTTGATACTGCCCGAAGGCATCGTCCATCTGGTCGTACATGTCGCGGAAATGAGCCCACAGCCAGAGGCGCACGTTCTTCGATTTCGCATACTCCACCAGCATCGGCATATCGATGGCCGGGATAGACTTGGTGAGGTCCGCGCCGCGCCGGGAAGACCCGGGCGCCGCCGCCAGGCCGGCTGCCCAGCCGGCGTCGATCAGCATGAACTCGAATTTGTTCCGCGCCGCGAAGTCGATGTAATACTTCATGGTCTCGTTGTTCATGCCGGGATTCCCGACGCCCTTGGCCTGGCTGCCGTTCCACCAGTCCCAGGCGGTTTTGCCCGGCTTGACCCAGCTATCGTCTCCGATGGCGCTCGGCGGATTCAGGTTGGCAACCATGTTCGATTCCACCAGCCGCCCGGGTTGATCGGCGATCATCAGCACGCGCCAGGCCGACCGAACGGGAGTTCGCGCGATCACCGACACCTTCGACGCGTCCGCCTTGGGGTCGAAGGAAGGGGCGATGTTCGTGTTGGTGTTCACGTCCTCCACGCGGGTTGCCAGACGGGCTGCCAGGGTCCGGCTGACCGCCGATGCGGTGACGTACAGGTTGGAGTAGTCCTCAATATCGGCTTCCGTCAGACCCACCCAGGCGATGCCAGGCACTTCCAACAGGAGCGGCAGGTTGACGAGGTACTCCGGATGCAGACCGCTGATCGCCAGTTCGTGATAGTCATCCTCGTTACTGGTCTCAAAGCCGCGCGAGATCAGTGGAAAGGTGTTGGCGTCTTTTGAGAAGCGGAACTGCGTGCTCTCGTTCAGAATGCGCACTTCATGCACCATAGGCTGATCGGGCACGACGTAGCGGAATGCCACCCCGTCGTCGTATGCGCGGGCTTCCATGTTGAGGCGCCGGCCATTGGCAGCCATCTCCACGGTCTGCACCGTGACCGCGTTGTAGTGATTGCGTATGGGACTTGCCTTGCCCGCCACCGGAGTCCAGGTCTCATTCTGGCTGGACGCCTGCGACGACTCTATCCGGACTGCCGGCCCAAGCGCGGGCGAGCCATCCATGACGAGCCCGAGGTTCGACCACTCGAGCACCGGCTGACCGCGAAAAGTCACGCGATATGCCAGTTGGCCGCCTGCCGGCTGCACCGCGTCGCCTCGCACCGTGGCGATCGAGATTTCCAGCGCCTGGTCGGGCGACTGAAGCACGACAGGTCCGGTCTGCGCCGCGGCTGTAAGCACGGCCAACAGCGCCGGCGCAAGAACCTTGAGAGGTTTCCACGTCGCATCCGCGAAAGCCGCAAATGGAATAATCGAGCCGATCTTCCGTAGCATCACCGAAGATTCTAACGCGAAGCGTGATATAGTCGCTTCCGAACCAGCTAATCGGAAGCGGGAGGATTTGAAAATGCGTGTCGGATGGGCGAGCGGAATGGCGGTTGCGGCCGTCCTGATGTCGCCGGCGATGTTCGGTCAAACGGGAAATTTCGAAGGGCACGGGGATGTCGGCGTCGTCCTGCACCCGGGATCCGTGGAGTATGACGCGGCCCTGAAAAGCTATCGCATTACGGCCGGCGGGGAAAACCTCTGGGGAACGGCGGACGCGTTCCATTTTGTTTGGATGCAGGTGACGGGCGACGGGTCGATTACGGCCGAGATCGCGTTCCCGACTACCACCGGCGATCCGCACAAGAAGGCGGTATTGATGGCGCGGCAGAGCCTGGATGCGGACGCGGCGTATGCCGACGTGGCGGTGCACGGCAGCGGCCTCACCTCGCTGCAATCGCGCGAAGCCAAGGGCGCGGCGACGCACGAAATACAATCCAACCTGTCGGCGCCGAAGCGGGTGAGGCTCACCCGGGTGGGAGACTCCTTCTATATATCCGTAGCCGGTGACGGTGAGGAACTGCGCCTGGCGGGTGGATCGATGAAAGTGCCGCTGACGGATCCGTTTTACGTGGGGATCGGGGTCAGCGCGCACAACAAGGATGCCGTGGAAACGGCGATCTTTCGCAACGTGGCAGTGGCGCCCGCTCCGGAAAACCCGGGACAGCCGAAACTCTACAGCACGCTCGAAACCATCACCGTGGCCTCCACCGACCGGCGGGTGGTCTATGTGGCTCCGGGGCGATTCGAAGCGCCCAACTGGACCAGGGACAACCTGCTGCTGTTCAACGGGGATGGCCGGTTGCAGCGCATCCCGGTGGATGGCGGCAAACCCGAAACCATCGACACCGGGTTCGCTACGCGGCTGAACAACGATCACGCCATCTCGCCGGACGGGACGACGATCGCCATCAGCGATCAGTCGCAGGGGCAGCATCAGTCGCTGATTTACGTGGCGCCGGTTGGCGGCGGCACGCCGCGAAAGGTGACGGTGAAATCGCCCTCGTATTTTCATGGCTGGTCGCCGGACGGGAAGACGCTGGCCTTCTGCGGCGAGCGCAACGGCAACTTCGACGTCTACACGATTCCGGTGGCGGGCGGCGAAGAGACGCGACTGACCACGGCCGAGGGGCTGGACGACGGGCCGGAGTATTCGCCGGATGGGAAGTACATCTACTTCAACTCGATTCGCAGCGGCCTGATGCAGATCTGGCGGATGAAACCGGACGGCAGCGGGCAGGAGCAGGTGACTCCCGACGATGGGTACAACAACTGGTTTCCGCACCTCTCGCCGGACGGGCAGCGGCTGGTGTTCCTCACCTATGAAAAGGGCGTCGGCGGGCACCCCGAAAACAAAGATGTGATGCTCCGCATCATGACGCTCGGGACCGGCAAGATCACCGTCTTGGCGAAACTGTTCGGCGGCCAGGGGACCATCAACGTGCCCTCCTGGTCGCCCGATGGGAAGCGGCTGGCCTTTGTCAGCTATCAGTTGGTGCCGTAGTCCTATGTCCAACCAAGGCAAAATCGCGCTGGTAACCGGCGCCGGCAGCGGTATTGGACGCGCGGTCTCCCTGGCGCTAGGGTCCGCTGGATACTCGTTGGTGCTCGCCGGCCGGCGCGCCGAAGCGCTGGAGCGGACTGCCGCGTCGGCAGCCGTGCCCGGCGGCAAGATCCTTTGCGTCCCCACGGACGTGACGGACCCGGCTGCCGTCAGGGCGCTGTTCGCCGCCACACGGGAAGCCTTCGGGCGCCTCGATGTCCTCTTCAACAACGCCGGCGCCAACGCGCCCGCCATTCCGCTGGAAGACCTCCGCTACGAGCAGTGGATGCAGGTGGTGGCCGTCAACCTGACCGGCGCCTTCCTCTGCGCGCAGGAAGCCATCAAGCTGATGAAGGCGCAGGATCCGGGCGGCGGGCGCATCATCAACAACGGCTCCATCTCGGCGCATGCGCCCCGGCCTCACTCCGCGCCCTACACCGCCACCAAACATGCCATCACGGGCCTCACCAAGAGCATTTCACTGGATGGGCGGCGCCACAACATCGCCTGCGGACAGATCGACATCGGCAACGCCGCCACGGAAATGACCGAGCGCATGACGGCCGGAGTCCCGCAGGCCAATGGCACCGTCGCAGTGGAGCCGCGCATCGACGTCCGCCACGTCGCCGAGGCGGTGCTTTACATGGCGAATCTCCCCTTGGACGCCAACGTGCAATTCCTCACCGTGATGGCCACCAACATGCCGTTCATCGGGCGGGGCTGAAGGTCTATCCCAGCAAGGCAAACGCTACAATCGTCTGTTCGCGCTGCCCTTCGAGCAGTCGGTCCTCCAGACCGTCCGGATCGACTTGCACCTGGCACGCCGCGATCTGCTCGTCCGTGGCTCCCTGGTAGTTGAGTTCGCATACCCCCAGGACATCGCCGCCGGAGCGCACCGCGGGGCCGAAAATCCGGCAGGTGATGGGGCGCGAGTCGTACAGGTCGCAGGTCAGCGTGGCGGGGTCCAGCGCCGGACAGTACTCCTCGTCGGGCAGGGCCGCGAAGCGTTCCTCCGCATCCTCGTCTTCGTCCAGAATTCCGGTGGTCAGGTCGCCGGGGTAGTCCGCCAGGCGCGCCACCGCCTCCCGCGCGCGCTGCCGGACCTTGGCCGAGCGTCCCGGGTCGCTCCGCTCCAGTTGCGCCAGGCCCTGGCGCAACCGCCAGGCATCCAGTTGGGTGATCGGAAACGGCCCCAGGCAGCATTCCGCGCAACCCTTTTCGCACACCACCCAAGGGCCGCTCAGGCGCACCGCTTCGGCCATTGCCGCGTCCACGATTTGAATCAACTCCCGGTCGCTGGTCACGTTTCTTCGAGCATAGCGCGCCGCATGTTAAAATCGCTACTTGCGTAAGGTACCGCTGCCGGAATCACTCAGGATCATCGGGCGAGGGTCGTTGAACTGGCTCGCCAACCGTCCCATCGTCGTCTCCTTTGAAGTCACCGACGCGTGTACCTGCTGGTGCAAGCACTGCGACCACGGCGGCCCGCGCGACGAATCGCGCAATCTCAAGCCGGCCGATTACCGCCGCTACATGGAGGCGCTGCGCCCCTGCGTAGTGCAGGTTTCGGGCGGCGAGCCCCTGATGCGCGACGACGTGGTGGAAATCGTGCGCAGCATCAAGAACGGCTCCACCCTGCCGTACACCATCCTGGTCTCCAACTGGTCCCTCATGACCCGGGAGAAATACCTCGCCCTGCGTGATGCCGGCATCGATCAGTTTTCCGTCAGCCTGGACTTTCCCGACGATCGGCACGACGATTTCCGCGTTTACCCCGGCCTCTACAGCCATCTGGAAGATCTGATCCCGCGGTTGGCCAAACTGGGACACGACGATATCGTGCTCAACAGCTGCATCACCACCGAAAACCTGGGAGAGATCGAGGCCATCGCCGACAAGGCCCGCGAGTGGGGCGTGAATCTCTGCTACAGCGCCTACTCGGCGCGCCGCACCGGTTGCCGCGACTACTTCCCCGGCTCGCCCGAACAACTCGCCGAACTCGGCGCGCGGCTCGACCGCGTGGAACTGCGCCGCGACGCCACCAACTGGATCGTCAATTCGCCAAGTACCCTGCAAGCCACGCGCCAGTATTTCGCCAACAATGGAACACCCGGCTGCAAGGCCGGACTGCGCTTTCTGGTGGTCACCGCCGATGGCGCGTTGCAGCCCTGCTCCATGCAGTTCCGGCGCTACAGCCTGGAAGATCGCGACCGCATGATCGCCGAGTTCACCGCGACCAACACGTGCGACGAGTGCTACGTATCCATCCGCAGCTACCTCGACAAGAGTTTCCCGCAACTGCTGTGGGAAAACGTCAGCGGATTCCTGTCGATCAAGGGCGCCCGCTCCTGAGGTGGGGCATGCTTTAGCTTGCCAACGCCCGCTTGCGGGCGCTCATAACAGCGCCGCAGCCGCCGGATCCAGAAACAGGATGGCCGAAGGATGGCGCCGCAGCGCCGACGCCGGACACGCCTCCGCGACGGGCCCTTCCAGCGCCGCCCGCACAGCCGCGCTCTTGTGCTCGCCGTTGACGAACGCCAATGCCCGCGGCACCCGCAGGAAGAACGGCACCGTCAGCGACAGCGCGCGCCGCGGTACGTCCTCCAACCGCGCGAACGCTCCATCGTGCACCTGCTGCATGCGGCAGACATCGTCCAGTTGCACCGCGCGCACATCCCGTGGATCGCTGAAGTCGCACACCGGCGGGTCGATGAACGCCAGGTGCCCGTTTTCGCCGATTCCCATGA
>OCZU010002400.1_pt1 | contig 11958 bp, 11 predicted proteins | sample 1539001 | NCBI WGS metagenome assembly OCZU01 (sample SAMEA3539306, study PRJEB22396) | soil metagenome | biome: tundra; feature: field; material: soil | place: USA | collected 2010-05 | depth 0.15 m
GTGTGGCACTGTGCGGTTTCTTAGGTGAATACTGCTCCGTGTAAATTCAGGCTAGTGGGGCATGAAGCGACCACCATACACAATTGCGCTGCTCCTTGCCTGTCTGCCGCTGCTGCCGGCGTGTGATGACGCTGGCAAGAGCCAGCATGCGAAGTCTGGAAACACGAGAGCTATGAACGAATCATTTGTCACCCAGTTGGACGCGCAAGGTTACTTCCGAGGTCTTGCACCGGAGAAGGCGCAAGTGTTGAAGGAGGATTTTCGTCAGAAAGGTTGGATGGCGATTTTCAGCGAGTCCCCTCGCTTCCATCACGCGGACGCCGAAGATTTGGCGGAGGGCGGTATTTGCGCACTCATCCAGAAGGTTCAGCCGTTTTTGGTTGCTCAAGGCGTCAAGCTTCCCGAGTTGCAGGATGATGTTTCTGACAAGGGTTACGTTGTCCGAGTTGGCGGGGTTTCGCATAAGATTTACGACGCTACGGACCTGAAGCGCGACGCGAGCGGAAAAGAGCCAGGTGTCATTTGGGGTTTGGCGATGGCTCGCGGATTCGCGATTGTTGACCAGTTGTTGGAGTCTGCCGGTTCGGCTGAGAGGGTTTATGCTATCAATGGTGGCAACGATCTATCCGCTCTTTTCCTCACACCGGAGTTGCACCGAACCATTTCGATGCAGCCAGATGCAGAGGCGAAAGATGGGCCTTATAAGCCAACCGAGGAGTATCCTTGGTTTGGACAGCCACATGATTAATGACGTGAAGAAAGTGCCCAATATGAGAATAGACTGCAAACCCTAATCGTTACGGTATCTGACTTTGGCCAATCCACTTTCTCGCATCCTCCCTTTCTTCTTTTGTCCCCGCCGCGACTTTGCAAGGATGCCCCCATGCCAGCACCGGTCATCAGTATTGCGCAGATGCGCGAGTGGGAAAACGCAAGTTGGGCAACAGGCCATTCCGAGGCGGACGTCATCCGGCACGTCGGCAAGTGCGTCGCCGAACGCGCCGTGCGGCTCACCCAACCGGGTGGCCTCATCCTCGTTCTTTCCGGCCGGGGAAACAACGGCGCGGATGCCCGCGCCACGCTGGAACATTTCGACGAGCGGCCGATTGACACGTTGGATGTAAAAAATCCGGAAACGGATTTTCCCGAATTGGAGACATTGCTGGCGATCCGTCCGGCGCTGGTTATTGATGGCTTGTTCGGCGTCGGGATCAATCGCCCGCTCGATGCGGCGTGGGTCAAATTCATTCAACGCATCAACGCGGCGCGGCTGCAGGTTCTCGCCGTGGACGTTCCATCCGGCCTGGACGCGGACACCGGCGAACCTCAAGGTGCGGCGATTGAAGCCGCCGTCACGCTCACAGTAGGCGCGCCCAAAATAGGCATGCTCAAGCAATCCGCCTGGCGGTTCGTCGGGCGATTGGAGGTTGCGAATGATGTCGGGCTGTTGCCCCTGGGAGCGCCGGCGTCTCGCCGGCAAGATTCGCAATCAGCAGCGATGCAACCCGCCGGCGAGACGCCGGCGCTCCCAGGCAGTTTCGCCAGCGAACTTCAATGGACATTGCCGGAAGATTTTTCCGGATTTCCGCCGGTGCGACCGGTGGCCGGCCACAAGGGGGCTTTTGGACACGTTGGAATTTTGGCGGGCAGCGCCGGTTACCACGGCGCGGCGGTGCTGGCCGCGCGCGCCGCGCAACGGGCGCAACCCGGCCTGGTCACGCTGTTCACGCACGAAGCGGCTTACGTCCCGGTCGCGTCGCAGTTGCAGGCGGTGATGGTTCATCCGTGGAAACGCGAAACGAATTTGCCGGGCCACTTTGACGCGCTGCTGATCGGCCCCGGCCTCGCCTCGCCGGATTTGCCGGCTGAAATGAAACAGCTCGCGCGCGATTTGTGGCAAAATTGTCCGGTGCCCGTCATCGCGGACGCGAGCGCGCTGGACTGGCTGCCGCAGGACTCTCCGACTCCAAAAAATACAATCCGCGTCCTCACACCGCATCCGGGGGAAGCGGGGCGTTTGTTGAAAATGACCGCCGCCCAGGTCCAGGCAAACCGCCCGGAAGCGTTGCGCGAACTTTCGCAAAAATTTGGCAATTGTTTTGTGGTTTTGAAAGGACACCAAACCCTGGTGGGCCGGAGCAACGGCGGAATTTTTGTGAACTCCTCCGGCAATCCGCATCTTGCGCAGGGCGGCGCGGGCGACGTTCTGGGGGGGCTTCTGGCCGGACTGCTCGCGCAACCGGCGTTGCAGGCGGACGCGCTCAAGACCCTCCGCCACGGCGTGTGGCGCCACGGCGCGGCGGCGGATGCGCTGCAGGCAACCGGGTCGCACTGGGTGGTCGAGGATCTGGTTGAGGTTTGTTGAAATTTTCTTCCTTTACCGCGAGCCATCTGTTAAAAAATTTAAACCGTGCGAAAAATCTTTTTCATTTGCCTGGGAATGTGGCTTTGCGGGCTGCCGGCCCACGCGGACACTTTTCAATTGAACGACGGGCGGACGCTCACGGGCGAGCCCTTGTTCAGCACGGCGGGTGACACCGGCTTGAAAATCAAAACGGGCGATGGGGAATACGAACAGGTGCCGTGGACCGCGTTCTCGCAGGAAGACCTGAAAAAATTTCAGGCCACGCCCAAGCTTGGACCGTTGGTCGAGCCGTTCATCGAAATTTCGCAGGAGGAAAAACTCAGGAAGACCGAGGTGGAGATCAAACCCGTGCCCCGGCTCCAAAGGCCGGAGGCGCACTCGCTTTTCGGGGCGATGTTTTCTTCGGGTTTGGGGGCGGTGATCCTGTTGCTGCTATACGCGGCGAACCTCTATGCGGGTTATGAAGTTGCCATCTTCCGCGCGCGACCGACTGCACTCGTCTGCGGTGTGTCCGCCGTGCTGCCAGTCGTTGGGCCCATTATTTTCCTTTCGCTGCCGACGTTGATGGACCCCGCCGCCGAGCGGGAAGCCCAGGCCGAACTCGCGGCCGCGACTGCCACCACCGCCGCAGTTGCAGATTCGTCGCCACTGGCCCCCGATACCGCGCACGCGCCTTCTGCCCCGGGCGGCCTGCACATAGCGCACGCTGAAGCCGCGCCCGCGACAACGTCGCTGCCGGAAACCCAGACTTTTCAACGCGGCGCGTTCACCTTCAACCGCCGGTTTTTCGAAACCAAGTTCCCTGGGTTTTTCGGCGTCGTCCGCCGGGACGCGGAAAAGGACATGGTTCTCGTCATCAAAGCAGCGCGCGGCACCTACCACGGCCAGCGCATCTCGCGCATCACGGGCAACGATCTGCATCTCCAGGTCACGAAAGCCGGGGCGAGCGAGGAGGTCCTGATTCCGTTCACTGAAATCAAGGAAGTGCAGTTGAAACACAAGGATGCCCCATGAAGTATCGCACCATTCTCCTCTTCGGCGCGCCTGGCTCCGGCAAAGGCACGCAAGGCAAGATCCTCGGCACCATCCCTAATTTTTTTCACTGCGCCTGCGGCGACGCGTTTCGAAACCTGACCATGGACAGTGAAATCGGGAAAATCTTTGTCGAATATTCCAGCTGCGGCAAACTTGTTCCCGACGAGCAGACCATCCAACTCTGGAGGGAGTCCATCGAGAACAACACGCGCTCCGGGCGCTTCGTCCCCGAACAAAGCACGCTGGTGCTCGACGGCATTCCGCGCAACGCGCACCAGGCTGAAATGCTCGAAGACACGATCAATGTCGTGGCGATTTTCAAGCTGCGCTGCACCAAGCCTGAAAACCTCATCCAACGCCTTCAGCGCCGCGCGTTGAAGGAGAATCGTCTCGACGACGCGAACCTGGATGTGATTCGCGCGCGGTTGAAAACTTACGAAAAGGAAACCAAACCATTGCTCAACTTCTACGGGCGAAAAATTGTCCACCGCATTGATGCGGACCAGACACCGGTCAAAGTTTTATCGGATATTCTGCGTCATCTGGTAAAGGTTTGAGCGCAATTGCTCTTCGACTTAAGAGTTTTCCGCTTTCTTCTTTCGAGAATTTCCTTTTGGCTTTAGCCCATGGCAGCGTTGCGAATCATTTTCATGGGCACGCCGGAACTGGCGGGCGCGAGCTTGCGGGCGCTGCTCCGCGCGGCGGAGTTGCAGGTCGTGGCCGTCGTCACGCAACCGGATCAACCCAAAGGGCGCGGACTCAAATTGCAACCGTCGCCGGTCAAGGAAATCGCCCGGCGCGAAAATCTGCCGGTGCTGCAACCGGAGCGCGCCCGCGATGAATGGTTCATCCAACAACTGCGCGAACTTCAGCCGGAGTTGATCGTTGTCGCCGCTTACGGACAAATCCTGCCGCAAACCATCTTAAACCTGCCGCGTTTTGGCTGCCTGAATGTCCACACCTCGCTGCTGCCGAAATATCGCGGCGCCGCGCCGATTCAGCGCGCCCTCCTCAATGACGAAACCGAAACGGGCGTCACCATCATGAAAATGGATGCGGGTCTCGACACCGGCGGCATTCTCACGCAGGAGAAAACCCCGATTCATCCCGCAGACAACTCGCAAACCCTGTATGACCGCCTGGCGCAAATCGGCGCGGACCTGCTCGTGCGGACAATCTCCGAATACGCCGCCGGAAAAATCCAACCGCGCCCGCAATCGACGGAAGGCGTCACGCACGCGGCGAAAATCAAGAAGAGCGACGGACAAATTGACTGGAATCAACCGGCGCGTGTTTGCTGGAACCGGGTCCGCGCGATGACGCCGTGGCCGGGCGCGTTCACCTTCCTGTTTGGAGTTGCGCCTTCAGGCGGCAGCGTTGCGCGCGCAGGCCCGCCGCCTGAAAGCGGAACTCCAAACCAGCCGCAGCCTCTTCTCCTGAAAATCTGGCAGGCTGAAGTCGCACCCCACCAAGGAACGCCGGGAGAAATTTTGGGCGCCGACAAAAACGGGATCGTTGTCGGCTGCGGCAGCGGGTCGCTGTGCATTCTGATTTTACAGCGCGAAGGCGGACGCCGGATGGCCGCGCAAGAGTTTCTCGCGGGACACCCGTTGCCGGCCGGGCAAAAACCTGGCTGACCTCAACCTCCCAGCTTGCGGTGCGCGGCCATGAATTTTTTGACGCGCGCCGGATCAACCGGTCGCGACCAGAGGCCGTCCGCCTTGAATTCGGAACCGACAATGAACCCGTCGGCCGCGGAGTAAAAACGGACGAGATTTTTCGCCGTCACGCCAGAACCGAGATAAATGGGGAGTCCGCAATGTTTTTTTGCCGAGACGACATCCGAAATTTGCGGCGCGTCGCCCGTCACAAAGCCGGTGACAATCACCGCGTCTCCGCGCATGAACTCCACTGCGTGCGCCGTCGCGCCAATGCCGACGTCCGCCGTGATGGCGTGCGAACAATGTTTTTTCTTGATGTCGGCCCAGACTTGCACGCGCTCCGCGCCAATGCGGCGGCGATAGCGCAACAGTTCCGCAGCCGAGGATTGAATCAACCCTTCGTCCGCCACGTGCGCAAATGCGAAGCCTTCGGCGCGGATGAAATCCAAACCGGCGGCGTGCGCGACCGCGAGCGCTTCGAGGTTGGCCGCCGCCAGAATCTGGATCCCGCACGGAAGCCTGGTCGTCTCCTTCACCCTTCGCGAAATGATGGCCATCGCCGCCACGATTTCCGGTCCGGCGCCGCCACGCAGATACGGCGTGTCGTGCATGTTTTCGAGCATCAAACCGTGGACGCCTGCATCGTAATAAGTCTCCGCTTCCGCAACCGCTCTCGTTTCAATGGCTTTCAACTCCATCCGGCTCGCGGGCGTGCCGGGCAGCGCTTCGAGATGGATCATCGCGATGACCGGCTTGTGGGTTGGAAACAACGGATTCATTTTGGGCTTGGGCAAAATCATAACGCCGGATCTGCGCGAGGCGAGTCGTGAGATGCGGCCGGCCGGCCGGTGGCTTCGGTGACAAGTCTCCGGTATTCGTCTTCGCCGACCAGGCGCGGAATCGCGTGGCAAACTTTTTGGAAATCAGGAAAGTTCCACAAGTTCGGAAAATCGCGGCACTGCCGGGGCTTGACCGGTTGAACGGAACAATCGTTGCCTTCAAGAAAAATGCACTCGCCGTTTGGCTTCTCCATCAGAGTCAACCCACGGTGATCCTGTCGCAGGCGGGTGAACCGCTGGATAAGATCGAACTCGCTCATCTGCTTGAACGCGGCGAGGCGTGTGATTTCCTCATCGCTCAAACGCACCTGCCCCGGCCAGCGGCAGCAGGCCGTGCAGCGTTGGCATTCGTAAAAAATCGGCACGCTTGAGGATGGCCGATTGGCCGGCGACAGCCAAGTGCGGAGCGCGCGAAAAAATGTGCCCTTGTTTTCGAGGGGGTTGTCCTCTATTTATTTGCGGCCCTTGAAAAGCATGAACCGGACACTTGTCGTTGTGCCGACCTACAATGAGCGGGAAAATATCAGCCCGCTCGCGCAACGTCTTTTGGGGCTGCCCGTGCCGGTGGATTTGCTCGTCGTGGACGGCAATTCGCCGGACGGCACGGGAGAAATCGCTGACGAACTCGCCGCGAAACATCCCCAGATTCATGTCCTGCACCAGCCGGAAAAAAACGGGCTGGGCCGCGCCTACATCGCCGGCTTCAAATGGGCGCTCGAACGCAGTTACGAATTTGTTTTCGAGATGGACGGCGATTTTTCGCACAACCCGGACGACATCCCGGCCTTTCTCAAAGCCGCCGAAAATGCTGATCTCGTGCTCGGCTCGCGCTACTCCAACAACGGCGTGCGCGTCGTCAACTGGCCGCTCCAGCGGCTGATGTTGAGCCGCGGCGCGGGCGTTTACGTGCGGCTCATCACCGGCATGCCGTTCAGCGACCCGACGGGCGGCTACAAATGTTTTCGCCGCCGCGCGCTGGAGGCCATCGCGCTCGATGACATCCAATCCAACGGCTACAGCTTCCAGATCGAAATGACCCACCGGCTCTGGCGGCAGGGAATAAAAATCGACGAGGTGCCGATCATTTTCACCGAACGCGTTCATGGACAATCAAAAATAACCGGAAAAATCATACGCGAAGCCTTCCCGATGGTCTGGAAATTGTGGTTGCAAAATGGAATGCGACGCTGGCCGCGCGTCCGGAAAAAAGCCCCTGTTCGAAAAGAGTAATCCGGCGCCAATTTTACGGATATGATCACACTCATTGTTGGAACCAACCGTCCCGGCAGCAACACGCGCAAAGTCGCGCGGCACATCGAGGAAATTTACGCCGAATTAAAAGTGCCGCTGCGCGTGCTCGACCTCGCGCAACTGCCATCTGAAATTTTTTCGCCGGGTTCTTACGCCGAAAAGCCAAAATCCTTTCAACCCTTTGCCGACGCGATTTTGCAGTCTGCCGGGCTGCATGTCATCACGCCGGAATACAACGGCAGCGTTCCCGGCGTGCTCAAGTATTTCATTGATATGCTGAAATTCCCGGAGAGCTTCGAGCGGCGTCCGGCCTGTTTCACAGGCGTCGCGGCGGGCATCTGGGGCGCGCTGCGACCCGTCGAGCAGCTTCAACAACTTTTTGGCTATCGCAATGCCTACATTTTTCCCGAACGCGTCTTTCTGCCGGGAATCGGAAATTTGCTGGATGACCATGGCCGGCTGAAAAGCGCCGAATTGCTCGAACGTCTTCGCCAACAGGCGGGAGGCTTTGTGGAGTTCGTCGAACGTTTGCAGCAAAAGAAATTGCGCAGCCATTGAATTCCGAAGCCGAGTCAATGCGCTCCGTCCTGATCATCAACAGCGGTTCGTCGAGTCTTCGATTCGCTCTCTTCCGTGTGCTCGAATCGCTCCCTCAAATTCTGATCGGCAAGTTCGACCGCATCGGATTGCCCGACGCCAGGTTATCGTTCACGGACATCCTCGCGAACCAGAGCGACGAGCGCAGGATTGATGCGCCCGACCACGTGGCCTGCGTTCCGCTGCTGGTTGAGTTGCTGGAGAAAAAAACCGGCGGCAGTCCGGTCAACGCCATCGGCCATCGCGTCGTGCATGGCGGCCCGCGTTATCGAGATCCCCGGCGGGTTGATGATGCCATGCTTGAGGAACTGCGGCGCATCAGTTCTTTTGCCCCAAACCATCTCCCGGCCACCATCGCGCTGATGGAAGTCTTCACCGCGAAGTTTCCCCAGGTGCCGCAGATCGCCTGTTTCGACACGGCGTTTCACAGCACCCTGCCCCGCGTGGCGAAGCTGCTTCCGATTCCGCGCCGCTACGAGGCGAAGGGCGTTCAACGTTACGGCTTTCACGGGTTGTCGTACTCCTTTTTGATGCAGGAACTCGAAGTGGTCGCCGGCGCGAAGGCGGCGGGCGGGCGCGTCATTCTCGCGCATCTGGGCAACGGCGCCAGCATGGCCGCGGTGCGCGAGGGCAAAAGCATGGATACCAGCATGGGCTTCACCCCCGCGGCGGGCCTGGTGATGAGCACCCGTTCCGGTGATCTGGATCCGGGACTGGTGGCGTTTCTGGGGCGCAGCGAACGGATGACTGAGACGGAATTCGACCGGATGATTCACCATGAGTCGGGGTTGCTCGGAGTTTCGGAGACCAGTTCTGATATGCGGGATCTGCTCGCGCGGGAAGCCGCGGACGTCCGGGCGGCGGAAGCCGTGACGCTGTTCTGTTACCAGGCGAAAAAGTGGCTGGGCGCGTTCGCCGCCGCCCTTGGCGGATTGGACACCCTGGTGTTCGCCGGTGGCATTGGGGAGAACAACCCCGCCATTCGCGCGCGCATCTGTGAAGGACTTGGCTTCCTTGGCATCGAACTGAACGAGACGCGAAACGCGGAAAATGCGGCTGTGATTTCCATGCCAACCAGTCGCGTCACGGTGCGCATCATTCGCACGGATGAAGAACTGATGATCGCGCGCTCCACGTGCCGACTGCTCGGACTTGGTGCGGTGCACAAAAAGAATTGAACCATGAAAAAAAAGACTCTCACTCCGGAACTGTTGCGCAAACTGGACGCCTATTGGCGCGCGGCGAACTACCTCTCGGTCGGACAAATTTATCTCTATGACAACGCACTGCTGAAGCAGCCGCTCAAGCTGGCGCACATCAAACCGCGCCTGCTCGGCCACTGGGGCACGACGCCGGGACTGAACTTTATCTATGCCCATCTTAACCGCGTCATCAAGGAACACGACCTGAACACGATCTACATCACCGGGCCGGGCCACGGTGGACCCGGGTTGGTGGCGAACGCTTACCTGGAGGGAACCTATAGCGAAGTCTATCCCAACATCGCGCAGGACGAGGACGGGCTGAAGCGGCTGTTCAAACAGTTCTCCTTCCCCGGCGGCATACCGAGTCACGTTGCGCCGGAGACGCCGGGTTCGATTCACGAGGGCGGCGAACTGGGTTATTCGCTGTCGCACGCTTTCGGCGCGGCGTTCGACAATCCCGACCTGCTCGTCGCGTGTGTCGTCGGCGATGGCGAAGCGGAGACCGGCCCGCTCGCCACCAGTTGGCACTCGAACAAATTTCTCAATCCGGTCCACGATGGAGCCGTGCTGCCCATTCTGCATTTGAACGGCTACAAAATCGCCGGCCCCACCGTGCTCGCGCGCATTCCGCATGACGAACTGGAAGCGCTTTTTTGTGGCTACGGCTATAAACCGTATTTCGTCGAGGGCAATGACCCGATGAAGATGCATCAACTCATGGCCGCTACGCTCGAGGTGGTCGTGGCCGACATTCGGCGCATCCAACGCGACGCTCGTGCGAACGGTTTCAAGAAGCGGCCGCGCTGGCCCATGATCATTTTGCGCTCACCGAAAGGTTGGACCGGCCCGAAGATGGTGGATGGCAAGCCGACTGAAGGCACGTTCCGCTCGCATCAGGTTCCAATGGGCGACATGAGCCATCCGGGACACGTGAAGATTTTGGAGAAGTGGATGAAGAGCTACCGCCCTCAGGAGTTGTTCGATAAGACCGGCAAGCTGCGCTCCGAACTTGCCGAACTCGCCCCGAGAGGCGAGCGCCGCATGAGCGCCAATCCTCACGCCAATGGCGGCCTCCTGCTTCACGATCTGCGCCTGCCCGATTTCTGCGACTACGCGCTGAAGGTGCCGAAGCCCGGTGCGGTGGAAGGCGAAGCCACACGCGTCCAGAGCGAGTTCATTCGCGACGTGGTAAAATTGAATTCGAAAAATTTCCGCGTCTTCAGCCCGGACGAAACGTCTTCGAACCGCTGGGGCGCCGTGTTTGAAGTGACAAATCGCTGTTCGACCGCGGAAATTATTCCGATCGACGATCACGTCGCCCCTGATGGCCGCGTGATGGAGATGTTGAGCGAGCATCAGTGCGAAGGCTGGCTGGAAGGTTACCTGCTCACCGGCCGTCACGGGTTCTTCTCCTGCTACGAAGCGTTCATTCACATCGTTGACTCGATGTTCAATCAGCACGCCAAATGGCTCAAGGTGACCCGGCATATTCCGTGGCGTCGGCCTATCGCGTCGCTGAACTACCTGCTCACGTCCCATGTCTGGCGGCAGGACCACAACGGTTTCAGCCATCAGGACCCCGGCTTCATTGACCATGTCGTGAACAAGAAGGCGGAGATCATCCGGGTCTATCTGCCGCCCGATGCGAACACGCTGCTCTCCGTGACCGATCACTGCCTGCGCAGCCGTAACTACGTGAACGTGATCGTGGCCGGGAAACAACCCGCGCCGCAGTGGCTGACGATGGACGCCGCCGTCAAGCATTGCACCGCCGGCATCGGCATCTGGCCGTGGGCGAGTAATGATCAGGGCGGCGAACCGGATGTCGTCATGGCGTGTTGCGGCGACGTGCCGACGCTCGAAACCTTGGCCGCCGTGGAATTGCTGCGGAAATATTTTCCCGAATTGAAAGTCCGCGTGATCAACGTGGTTGACCTGATGAAACTCCAGCCGTGCAGCGAACATCCGCACGGTTTGAGTGACAAAGATTTCGACGTGCTCTTCACGACGGACAAACCGATTATCTTCGCCTATCACGGTTATCCCTGGCTGATTCACCGGCTCACGTATCGCCGCACCAATCACGAGAACCTCCACGTGCGCGGTTACAAGGAGGAAGGCACGACCTCCACTCCGTTCGACATGGTGGTGATGAACGACCTGGACCGTTTTCATCTCGTCGCCGACGTGATTGATCGCGTGCCGCAACTCGGTCCCAAGGCCGCGTACGCCAAGCAAGCCATCCGCGACAAGCTCATCGAGCACAAGCAATACACCAGGCAGCATGGCGAAGACCTGCCGGAGATTCGAAATTGGAAGTGGGGCGGACGCTGACTTGCCCTGACAGGGCAACGGAAATTGGCTCGGGGTTGGAGCAACGCGACTACCCCGGGAAAACGTCCCACAAAATAATTCTCCCTCTCCTCTATGGAGTCTGGCCGCGAATTAGCGTCCAAGCCAGTTGATTTTGATTTCCTTCTCCACTTCCTTGAATTCCGGGTCGCCGGTCACGAACTCGGCGTTTTTAATTTTGGCGAGCGCCGCGCCAAAACAGTCGGCGTAGGACATTTTGTGAGTGGCTTTGTAAATGGCGGCTTGGCGGGCGAGCGTGAAATCGTCGCCCACGCCCACAATGTCAATGGGCAGCGTCGCGATGGCGCGGGCTTGTTGTTCGGCGGCTTCCTGTGAAACTTCGCGCATGGTGTTGTAGTAAATCTCGCCCCAGTTCACCACGCTCAACAGGAGCTTGTGCTTCTCTGCCACCGCCTGCGTCAGCAGCTTTTCCACCGCTTCCGCCGCCGGTTCGTCCTCCAAGAACGCAATGAGCGCCCAGCTATCCAGGACTTTTGTAGCCATAATCAGTTCAAATCAGTTTTCGACACCTCACCCCTGCCCTCGCCGCAATAAAGTGTTTCTCCCGAACAACCCTCACTCGGTCTGCGACCGCCCTCTCCCGCTCCCGCGAGCGAGGGACAGCGTTCGAGGCGGAGAGGGCGTTCAAAGTT